>Ga0105237_10000090_pt1 | contig 123394 bp, 107 predicted proteins | sample KBSC24metaG_FD_81520 | JGI IMG/M metagenome (GOLD analysis project Ga0105237, IMG submission 81520) | Corn rhizosphere microbial communities from Kellogg Biological Station, Michigan, USA - KBS C2-4 metaG | ecosystem: Host-associated > Plants > Roots > Rhizosphere > Soil | place: Michigan...
GGGGTCAAGGCGCGGTGCTACCAAATAGCTCAAGGGGTGCGCCGTTAATGGGCACAACTGCAAGCGCAGTAACACTCGAGTCGCAGCAGCGGCGCCGTTGCTGCGCGTCGTGAGTCCGGGTGGGGTCGGGACCGCGGCCAACTCGCCCCTCATCAACCGCGTCAGCGATACCTCATCGACCAGCCAGATGCGCCGATTCAGTGTTCATCCCTTACTCTGCTGGGCATCAAGGGGGACATCGAGGATGAAGGTTGCGCCTTGCCCAGCCCCGTCGCTGCGCACGGTCAAGCTGCCACCCATTTCCTGCGCAGCGAGCGCGCAGCTGTGCAGGCCGAAACCGTGACCGTCCTGGCGCGTCGTGAAGCCATGGGAAAAGATACGCACCAGGTGCTCTGGCGTAATCCCGTTGCCGTTGTCGGCCACCGTGATACGCAATACTGGCCCGTGCGCAACAGAGGCGTTGAACGTGATGGCCGGGCTGCGATCGATCACGCCGTCCAACGCCTGCTTGGCGTTTCTGATCAGGTTCATCAGGATCAGCAGCACCCGGTGCCGGTCCAGCGACAGCAGGGGCAAGTCGGCAATCTCCTTGACCACCGTCACCTCCTGACGCCCCCGTGGTCCGGCACTCATGCGCAAGGCGTCATCGATTAATTCCGAGATCGCTATTGTCTCGACGACACTGACGGCAACGGCATAGGACTGCTGGGCCGCGACAATGGTTTTGATGTGGTCAATGCCCTTGGTGAGTTGCCCGAGTTCTTCGATGATGCCCTGTTGCTCTGCCGTCACCACTGTCGCCAGCTTGAGCAGGTAGTCGGGCAGCATCTTCCCTTTGTTGTCTCGGGTGAGGAAATCGCTCAGGTCATGGACGTGTTCGTTCATCAGCTGAGCCACCTTGCCCAGGCCCTGGGCTTTGGAGTTGCGCATCTGGCCGCTGACCAGCTCTGCCGATACGTTCACGCTGTTGAGGACATTGCCGACGTTGTGCAGCACCGTAGTGGCAATTTCGGCCATGCCCGCCTGACGGGATTTTGCGCTCAGTTCGGCTTGCACCTGGCTCATGCGCAGGGCCGCGCGTACGCGAGCCTTGAGCTCCAGCGGCGAGAAGGGTTTGGCGATATAGTCATCGGCGCCACTCTCCAGCCCGGAGACGCAGGCCTCGCTGCCGCCGCGGGCGGTCAACAGGATCACGGGCAGATGAGCGAAGCCGGCGCTGGCTTTGATTCTGGCGGTCAGGCCAAAGCCGTCGAGCTTGGGCATCATCACGTCCGAGAGAACGACATCGATGGGTCGACGCTGCAGTATTGCCCAGGCCTGTTCTCCATCGGCTGCGGTGGCGACAATGTAGTCGTCGCGCAAAAGTTCGTTGAGGTAGCTGAGCATTTCCGGGTTGTCGTCGACCACCAGTACTTTGGATCGCAAGGCGTGTTCCGGGTGGGGCTCGTCGTCTGCGACTTGCGTCGACGCCGGGTCGCCGCGACTGCCTTGGCGGCCGTCGTCGAAACGCAGGTAGCGCTGCTCGGTGGTGCTCGGTGCTGACCGCTCGTGCATCCTATTGCTGGCGTCGATCGGCACGATGCTTTGCTCGGCCCCCAGCGGAAGTCGCACAAAGAAGCATGAGCCGCGTCCAGGCTCGCTGTTGACGCCAACTTCGCCCCCCATCCGTTCGGCCAGATACTTGACCAGGGCCAGACCAATGCCTGTGCCGCTGTAATGGCGCGTGGCGGAATTGTCGATCTGGGAAAAACGCTGGAACAACAACGGCAGTTTGTCAGGCGCAATGCCAATCCCCGAGTCTTGCACCGCGAGTTCAAATCGCTCGCCATCAATCGGCGTCACGGCCACGTGCACGGTGCCGCCAGCGGGCGTGAACTTGATAGCATTGCTCACCAGGTTGAGCACGATCTTCTCGAAGTGTCGGGGGTCCAGGAACACCGTGCCGAGCGCGGCGTCGATGCTGCAGGTCAAGGTGCAGCCTTTGCCCTGCGCCACCAGCGCGGCATCCTCGGCCAGCACACCCACCGCCTTGTTCAAGTCAACGGACGTTGGAAACAACTCCACCTTGCCAGCTTCGGCCTTGGAAAAGTCGAGGATCTCATTCACCCGGCTCATCAAGCGCAGCGCATTGCGTTGGGCGCGCTCGACTTGCACACGCCAGTCCGCGGGCGGGGTGGTCACCGCTGAGAGCTGCTCCAGGGGGGCGAGAATCAGGGTCAGGGGGGTGCGCAGTTCGTGACTGACCGTGGCAACGAAATCGCTCTTGGCCCGGTTAGCCGTCTCGGCCTGGTTGCGCGCCTGAATGAGTTCGACGGCCTGCGCCTCCAACACCTCGGTCTGCCGGTGCAGCGTGTCGGTCCGTTCATCGACCATTCTCTCCAAAGAGGCCTGGACCTGCTGTCGTTCGGCTTCGGCCTCGGCCTCCAGCACCCGGATCCGCAAAGCATTCTCCTGGAACACACGCACCGCACGGGTCATGATCCCAATCTCATCGCCGCGCCCGGCGCTGGCGATCTCGGCGCTCAGGTCACCGGCAGCGAGCCGGCGCATGACCGAGGCCAGGGCAACGATGGGCTGCGCAACAAACCGCGAGGTGCTCCAGGCGATGGCACCGGCCAGCAGGATGGCGACGGCGCCCGCGATGATCGTCGCGAGCATGCCGCGATCCTTGTGGACCAAGGCGTCTGAACGCGCTTGGCCAGCGAAGCGTGCAACCAACAGGCCTGCGCTGCGGGCCTCGTTGCGAACTTGGTCGCGCGCGTCACTCAAGGCGTTGCTCGCCTGATGGAACCTGGCGAATGCGGCCCGGTAGCCGGCGATCTGATCGCTGACCGTCTGGGGCGTAGCGTCGGTCTGCGGCCCTACCGATGAAGGGAGAACGCGCGCGAGACGGGAGAGTTCATCGAGGATGGCATCGACAGCGCTGGCGACCTCGGCCGAGGGTGCCAGGCGAAACGACAACGTCTGCGCCTCCAGGGTGGCCACACGCTCGGCGAAACGCTTGGACAATGCGGCCGCATTTTGCAGCAAACCGGTGGCGGCCTGAATGTCGCTGGCTTCGTGGGCAACGTGCTCCTCCACTTCACCCAGCATGACTTCGAGGCGTTCGGCCACGTCCCCAACGGTGCCGAGATGCCGCAAAGCCTCGCCACCGCGAAGCTTGGGTGCCGCGCCAAGCTGCTCGACCGCCAGGCAGGCGGCAGCGACCGCCGTCGCCAACTGCCCCAGGGTCTCCACCTCCTGCGGCGCTCCCATCAACTCGCGCAATTGCTCGACCACGGGCGGCAATGCCGCGCAGGCGCTGCTCGCCGCAGTGGCGGCCGCCCCATCACCGGTCACCAGCACCTTGGCCACATTGGCGGTGATGATCCGTTCGCCGTTGCGCAGGATATCCAGGATACGGTGGGCACTCTCAATATTGCTCACCCGCGCCTGGTGGTCAGTGGCGCGGGCACCAAGCGTCTTCAGCCCATCGGCGATGCCCTGTTCGACGACGATCGTCGCCTCTCGCATTCGATCGTAGTGGGCGGTCATGTTCTCCGTTTCGCCATCCATGGTCAGGGTCGCCGCCCGCAAGGCGGCGATCGCCCCGGCGAGCCGTTCCAGGCTGCCCTTGAGCGATTGCGCTTCTGCCACCGGAATGGCGGCAAGGCCGGTGATAGCCGTCGCCACCATGCCTTCGGCCTGGGACAAGCTTTCCTGATCGCGGGTGGCAATGAAGTTTTCCACCCGCCCGGTGGCACCGTTGACCGAAGCCAGAATTTCTGCGGAATGGCTGGCGGAATCCACCGCCCGCACCATGCCTCGCAGGCCGTAGAGGTTCACCAGCGATACCGCCAGCATCAAGAACACCAGTGCGGCAACTGCCAGGCCAATCCTGACGGCAATGGGCCTGGCCGTGGCCGATTTGAATGTCAACATCGGGGCCTCGCCTCCTCGCCCGCCACTACTGCTTCGTCACCTCCGGCAGCGGCGCTGGCGACACCGTGTTGTTGATGGCAGCGTCGATCATCGCCGCAACGGAAGCCTGGCTGTAGAAAGGATTGGCGGCGCCGCCCACCGGCATAGTGGCGAGCCAGGCGTCCAAGTCTTTTGCATCGATACGCACCAGCGGCACCTCGACGAACTTCGGCACCTGCTTGCCCGCCAGGATCTGCTGGGCTACCCAGAAACCCACCTGAGAGACGCTCGGGGAGGCAGAGACAGAGACGGTCTCGTAGCCATTGGCATCGCGCTCCTGTTTCCACAGGGCGAGCTCGTCCTGACGGTTGCCCATCACGATGATCGGCAACGGACGGCCCGCCGCCTTGAACGCCATGGCCGCCCCATAACCGTCGCCCCCCTGAGTCGCCACGGCATCAATGTTGGGCAGCGATAGCAGCGCCAGCGCCACCTCCTTGCGGGCCACGGAAGCCGTCCAGTTCCCGTACACGGTCTTGGCGAATCTCAGGCCCGGATAGTCGCTGGCGGCCTTGCGAATGCCGTCGCTGATGTTTTTATCGGTGGCATCGCCGGCAATGCCACGGATCTCCAGCAACGTTCCGTTGCCCTTCAGGCGCTCGGCGATGTAATCCATTTCCACACGGCCCATGGCAGACCAGTTGTAATCCACGGTATAGACGCATTGCTCGGTGACCAGGCTGGCCATGACCACCACCACGATGCCGGCGTTGCAGGCATCGCGGATCACCCCATTGAGGGCCGTGTCAGACGCGGCCAGGATGACGATGGCATTGACGCCCTTGACGATCATGTCCTGGATATGGGCCGCTTGTTCCGACGCCGAGTTATTGGCGCTGACCACCGGAGCCTCCCGGATCAAGCCATCCTTCTGCGCCTGGAACGCCATCGCCTGCCAATTGCTCACCATCACCTTGCGGAAATCGCTGCCCGCGTAGGAGTTGCTGAAGGCAATGCTATAGCTTGCGGTAGGGCCACCGGCGATGCCGCCGTCGGCAGCCTGGGCTGGATTGGCGGCAACCATTGCCAGCCCGGTCACGCAGCCGGCGAGGTGCCATAAGATTTTGTGGATGGGTTGAGTGTTCATACTGCTCTCCATCTTCTTAGGATTTACCCACAGCAATCCACCTGCACTTGCCGACAGCCTGGATCGACTGATTGATTTGGTTGATCTGGTTGGAGAAGCCACCCGGCGGAATGGAGATTGACAGTCATCATAGTATCAAAGTGCCCGCTTCGCCCGCGGCCATAGAGAATTTCAACCAATGCTTGCGCTGTAGATCAAACTGGTCGGGCCTCGCCAAGCGCAGCTCGCCAGTAAGCCCCCCGTTAGCAGCAACCAGCGAAGACCCAGGCTTGTTTTGTTTGCGCCACCGTAACGTCGAAGCACGGCCGGCCATGCAGGCAGCTCGTCCATACAAAGAAAGGGATTGTGTACGACAGATCCGCTCAGTAGGTGCGTCACGTCATGGCGATTAATGTCGTAGATAGAGCGTAGGCCGAACGTCTTTTTGAAGATTCTCAAGATCGGCGAAAATATCAGGGGTCATACCACCTCGCTATCGCCTTCTGCCATCGATGGCCACGCGCCACTCCCCACCCAAGGCTCGTCAAGCATGCTATTGCGCGATACCTCCTAGCGGAAACGCTGATTGGTTCGCCAGTCCGTTCTGATTATATATTTTATTGCTGAATAAAGTAACGCCCGAACATCGCGCATAACAAATATGCATTAAATATTCAGGACACTACATTCATTTAAAATCAGTCCAATAAACGCGAGAGCTCTCATGATTAAAATGCTAGCCGCCGTACGCCGAAAACCTGGAATGACCCATGCTGAGTTTTTGGAATATATAGAGCATCAGCACGGAAAAATCGCTCGAGCCAAACCATTGAGTGTCAAACGATACGTACAAAACCATATCATCGACGGCGCGTTCGGAATGGACTCCGATGTGACCTATACAAGAAATTTTCACCGAGACTCCATCACGGAGTTATTTTTTGATGATATGCCGGGTTTGATTCACACGTTCAGCGATCCCTATACCCAACAAACCGTAGGGCCTGATGCAAAAAACTTCGCGGACCTGTCTAACCAGGCCGCTCAGTTGATGGATGAAGTCGAAACCGTCCCTGCAAGTTCAGGGTCCCTCCACAGCAAAGTGATGATTTTTTTGAAAAAGAATCCAACGGTGTCTTTGGATTCTTTTTTCAGCGCATGGGATTCGGCGCACGAGGCAATCATCAGCCGACACCCAGACTTTCAAAGTGCACTCCGCCGGCATGTTCGTTCCAGATACCTGCCCGACGGTGACAGGGTAACCGCCTATTTCGGCCCCGACATAACGGTATATGAAGGCGCTTGCAGCATGTGGTTTGAAAATGAAAGCGCTCTTTCCAGTTTTCGTCAGTATCAGCGCGCACTGTTCCAACAGCTTTCTGACGAAGGGATTGTGGTGTCAGCGGAGTCTTTTTTCGTATATGTCAAAGAGGTGGTGATTATGGGCCTGAACCGGTAAACACTTAATCAACGGAACTGTGCTCAACCGCGCGTCAACGCGGACTCAAGCCGCTGAGTCCGCGTCCTGTGCCGCGCACCATAGACATAAGTGCCAGGCACCAGAACAGCGACTTATTTGATTCAGATGGGCTCGGCCAGCATCGCAGTAGACTCGCGCATGATCTGAGCATGCTCGTCCTTGTCACCCCCACTTTTTTCTATCTCGCACAGCCGCGCGGAGTTTTCGACCACGAGCTGGCAACGCTCCCAACGCCGCGCTTCGAACCGGTTCAGGGCAGTCTGTAGATCGGCGCTGGCGAGCAACTCTTCGGCGAGCACGATGGCGCTCTCAATACCAATTCCAGCCCCGGAAGCCAGATGTGGCGTGGTGGCATGCACCGTGTCCCCAATCATCACCATGCGGCCTTTATGCCAGGGCAACGGCACCAATAGATTGGCCAGCGGACGATAGTCGATATTGGCGCCCGGCTCATACAATTGAGGCACCAGCGCCTGCAGGATCGGGGCGGGGAACTCACCCAGCAGCCGCGCCATTTCACCTGGCCAACTGGCCGGATCGATCCACTCGGAAAACTCGCGGCTTTCCATGAGGAACATGTACATGTGCGTTTCGGAAATCGGATTGACGCCAACCTTGGTGCGTCCGAGCCAGTGACTGGGCCGCACGATTTCCGGCGGACGCCTCAGTACAGCACGCCAGACACTCTGGTGAATGGGTTTCGGCGCAGGCGCTTCGGGGAAAAACGCCTTTCGTATCTGCGAATGCACACCATCGGCGGCAATGACCAGGTCATAGCGCCCAGAGGTGCCGTCGGTGAAAGACACTTCAAGGTCATCCGCGTGCTCGATGATGCCGTCGAACGTGATGCCGAGGCGCACATGGGTGCCTACTTCCCGTGTCTTGTCGGCAAAAATACGAGCCAGCACCGGGCGCAGAATGCCGCCGCCACAAGGAATCGCTTTATCACTGAGCGGAGGTCGAAGCGCCAACTGCACAATCAGGTCGCCTGCCGGTGAAAACACATCGAAATTGGTCGACAGATACCCTTCCGCGGCCACCTGTTCAAGAATCCCAACGGTATCAAGCGCTCGTAGCGTGGGCCCACTCAGGGTAATTCCCGCCCCTAGAGGGCACCACAAAGGATCTATTTCGACCAGGTCAACTTCCACCCCCTGGCGGGCGAGCTGGATAGCCGCGGTCATACCGGAGAACCCTCCTCCGATCACCAGGACCTTATTGACTGCTGCAATCATCACGCTCTCCTAATTATTCTTATTCACCCGGCTGACAGTGCATGGCACACCGACGAGCGTTGCGGCGTCGTCGAGTCAATGCTGCAGAGTCATGAGTTTCCGACGGAAAATGTCAGATCAACGACGAGACTATCGAATTGGTTATCTGCGCTGAAATCGCTTTGCACAATCCGAGGTATCGCTTCAGCTGATGGGTCTTGGCGTTGCGACAAAACCCGGTGTTATCCGCGTGCCTACGGATAAATAAAAAAACCGATTGATTGCAGTTCATTCGAACCGCAATCAATCGGCCTTCAACGACACGGATTCACACGCTTTCCAAGCCATCCCAGCAGAGGTATTTCACTTCAAGAAATTCGTCGATCCCAAGGTGCGATCCCTCGCGCCCAAGACCGCTCTGCTTGACGCCACCGAAGGGTGCGACCTCATTCGAAATCAAACCACAGTTGATGCCCACCATGCCCGATTCGATACGAGCGGCGTTGCGCCAGATGCGTGCCGCATCACGGCTGAACAGATACGCCGCCAAGCCAAACTCACTGTCGTTGGCCATCGCAATGGCTTCGTCATCGCGGTCGAAACGCAACAGCGGCATGACCGGGCCGAAGATCTCTTCGCGAGCGATCCGCATCCCATGGGTCACATCGGCCAGCAGGGTGGGCTGGAAGAAACCTCCTCCCAGCACATGGGGCTTGCCGCCGGACAGCAGTCGAGCCCCTTGCGCCAGCGCGTCATCAACCAGGGCCTGGGACTTTCGTAGCGCCGCGTCATCGATCAACGGCCCGACCTGTACACCCGGCTCCAGGCCGTTGCCCACCTTCAGGCGTGCCATGCGCTCGACGATGCGTTCGGCCAGCGCGTCATAAATCCCTGACTGCACCAGCACCCGGTTAGCGCCGATGCATGACTGCCCGCCATTGCGAAACTTGGCCAACATCACCCCGTCAGCGGCGGCATCCAGATCAGCATCGTCGAAGACAATGAACGGGGCGTTGCCGCCCAACTCCATGGAGCATTTCTTCACCGTCTGCGCCGCTTGCGCGAGCAACAACCGACCCACTTCGGTGGAGCCCGTGAAAGTGAGCTTGCGCACCAACGGGTTGGCCGTGAGCTCACCGGCAATGTCGCGGGTGTCGTTACCCGTGATCACACTGAAAACACCGGCCGGCACACCCGCGCGTTGCGCGAGTTCGGCCAGCGCCAGTGCGGTCAGGGGCGTCTGGCTGGCCGGTTTCACGACCATCGTGCAGCCGGCCGCGAGGGCCGGGGCGGCCTTGCGCGTAATCATGGCAGCGGGAAAGTTCCAAGGCGTGATCGCGGCGCACACCCCGATGGGTTCGCGCAGTACAACGATGCGCTGAGTGTCCTTTACGCCGGGGATCATTTCGCCGCGAACCCGCGTGGCTTCCTCGCCAAACCAGCGCACAAAAGACGCCGCGTAATCGACTTCGCCGCGCGCCTCCTCCAGGGGCTTGCCCTCCTCCAGGGTAATCAGCGTGGCAATATCCTCCCGATGTTCAACCATCAACTCATACCAACGGCGCAACACCTCGCCACGGCGTTTGGCCGTCAGGCGCCGCCACGGCCCAAAGGCCTCCTGCGCCGCGTCGATGGCGTGCCGGACTTCAGTTTCGCGACAGCGCGGCAACTCGGCCAGCACCGTTTGATCCACCGGATTACGCAGCGTGTAACGACCGTGTGGCGTCTCGGTCAACCACTCTCCAGCGATGTAGGCTCCGGTACGCCACAGTGTCGGGTCCTTAAGTAAATGCTTCACGGTGCAACCCTCCTGATCAGCACGGGTGACGCCCGATCATGAAGGCGGCATCAGGGTCCGAAGTCACTGGCAGCCCCGACGCGACCAACCCTTGACGCAGAGACTTCATGAAGCGATCCGGCACACGCATCGCCGGGGCGCGGAGCGGGCCGCCATTGAAGCCGGCGAGCCAGTCCTGGTATTTCCACATCGTGCGGTTGAGCACACCGGTGCCGCCGGCATAGCTTTGCGCAGCGGCGCCGTTGGCGCTGCGTGCCGGATTGACCTTCCAGTACAGTTCCATCGCTTCTTCGAAACGCCCCGTGCGGGCCAGCTCGAAAGCTTTCGGGTAGTAGTCGCTCATCCAGGCGGTGTTGCTGGTGCCGGAAAACTGCAGCTTCATCAGGCTCATCAAGGGGATCGCATCGCCTTCGATCGGGCAACTGATCACCACTTGGTCACGGAAGTGGTGGTACATCTCGCAAATGCCCGCCGGCAATGGGAACCCTTGCTCGGACTTGATGGCGGCGATATTCGGGCAATCGGCCAGCAGGCGACGGACCAATTCCAATGACATCCCCGCCGGATGCACGCGCTCAAAGCCCCAGAGCGGAATCGGGAAGAGCATGACGGCAAGGTCCGTCGCGTCGCAGAATGCCTTGGTGTAGTCGTAGATTTCCTGCTCGCTGGTCGGCCAGAACTGTGGCGGATAGGACAGCAGGACGATGTCAGCACCGGCATTCTCGGCGAGCTTCACCGCCTCGATATTCTCGGCAAGCGTGCCAAAAGCCGCGTGGAAGAACAGGATCAGGCTTTTCCCCGACTCACGCGCCCAAGCGGTGAATTGCGCGTTTTCCTGGGCAGAGATGGCCAGCTCGCTGCACAGCAACGTGGCGCTGTAGCCCAGCCCGACCGTATGTTCGATGTCGTGGCGTATGCCACGCTCATTGAGGCGCTTCAGATCAGCACTGAAGCTTGGGAGGGTGACAGCCGAGCAGCCCACCAGGTTTTCACGCGCCCAGGCACGGGCATCCGCTTTGTTGTAAGTCGCCATGATGATTTTCCTTCGGTCAGTGGAGGGGTTATTTCGAGACAGGGACAATGCTGGCAGGCAACTCGATGCCGAGGCCTTGTTGCCGGGCGCGCTCGTACAGCACTTGCGCAATGACAACGTCTTGCAAGGCCGAGCCCACCGATTTGTAGAGAACGATGTCGCTGTCGTTCTGGCGCGGGATGACACGCCCTGCCACCAGGTCCGACAGCGCGACCAATTTGTCGGCGACATAGACACCGGCAGTGATCGCCGCAATGGCATCCCCCGTATCGTGGAGTACCTCTTGCGGCATATCCGCGACGATGCACACGGCTCGCTCCATCGTGACCGGGTCAACTTCCCGTTGTTCAGGCAAGGTCGAACCCAACGATACGATTGTGGTACCCGGGCCAAGCCACGCGCCTTGCAGTACTGGAGACTCGTCACGGCTGCGGGCGGCACAGATCACCACATCACAGTCCTGCACGGCCTCTTGCGCGCTGCCCACCGCGTGAATATCCAGCCCCGGCCTGAAGCTGTCGGCAAACCGTTCGCGGCTCGCAGGCGTTGGGCTGAACACGCGAACATGGGCGACATCGCGTACGGATTTGAGGCAATCCAAGGCGCCACGCGCCTCGAACCCCGCGCCAATCACACCCACCCGCAGCGCACGCTGGGGCGCCAGCAAATCCACCGCCAGCGCAGCGGTTGCCGCGGTGCGCAATCCGGTTACCCGATTGCCGTCGATCAGGGCACTGAGCGCCATGGTTTGCTGGTTGAACAACGCGATCAAATAGCTGGCGCAACGTGCCCGCATGGATGCAGCAATCAGCTTGCAGCCCATATGGCCGCCAGTCGGTGGTACGGCGGTCAAACTGCGCAGCCAGATCCCATCGCCCCGCGCCATCGAACGGGGCGGCACCATGGCATCCGAGGTGGGGCTGGCATAGGCCTGGGCGAGCGCCGCGACGGCGGCGCTCCAGTCGGCGAGCGAGGCCACATCGGCATCGCTGAGAAAAAGCGTCGGGGCCACGACGTGGTGCTGTTGGGCGTGATGCATAGCGCTAACCTCGCAATCGAGTATCAGTCGGTGATTGACTGACACCCTACGAGGCACATCCCCCACCGAATACTGCTGGGGATCGAAAGCAGCTATCGCTCAAATCGATGGCATCGCCAGGCTGCCGATCAAGCGTCGCACTTCACGGGAGGCACGGGTCAAGGGGCGACGTGGCGACTCGACCAGTACCACAAAGCGCTCGAGAAGCGGCTCGACGATACGTGACGAACTCAGTCGCGGGTCCAGAGAGCCCGGTAGCACAGAGGCAATCGCATAGCCGCCACCCGCGGCGACGACTTCATATTGGAGCTGCACGGAGTCGGCTTCGACGGCAACGCATAATTCCACGCCTTGCTCGGTGGCCAGATGGTCGAGCCTGGCCCTCAACAGATGCGGTCGCCCAGGCACGACCAATGGCAACCTCGATAGATTTTTTAATGCAATATCTCGCTTGACGAACAGCGGATCGGCGGCCGGTCCTACCAGGTGCAACGGCAGCCTGGCCACAAGATGGGCCTGCCCGATGCTTGCCTCGCTCTCGCGCAGCACCAGCGCCATATCCAGACGACCATCGTGCAACTGCTCTTCGAGTTGAGCGCTCGCGCCCTCGATCAGGTGCAACCTCACACCGGGCATCTGGGCGCGTACCGCAGAAAAAAGCGTCCCGGCAAACCGACGCACCGCAGACGGCAACATGCCAACGACCACCTCCCCCACCGGCTTTCCCCGCAGGTTGCGAATGTCATCGGCAAGGCCTTCAGCGTCCGCAAGAAGATCCGATATGCACGGCAGCAGTTGCTCCCCAAATTCGGTCAGGACCACCCCGCGCCCCGTGCGATGAAACAGGCGCTCGCCACATTGCGACTCGAGCAAGGCAATATTGCGACTCACCATGGACTGCGGCATATCCAGCAGTACCGCGGCTTTGCTGAGACTTCCAGCCGCCACGACACGCACGAACAAGGTCCAGCGAGGATCGATGATGGTCAGCGCTGTTGCCGGATAGTGCGAGCCATTGCCCGGTACATCGGCACTCTGAAGGTCCTTCATGGCCTCAACTCTTGGCGAGCCTGCTGCAGGTACTCGCGACTGTCCTGAAGATGCAGGCGCATGGCCGCGCGCGCGTATTCAGCGTCCTGGTTGAGGATCGCCTGATAGATCTGTTCATGCTCGCTTTGCATGCGCTGTTCATAGTGCAACGGCTCATCATGAAACAAACGCGCAGAATCCAATCGACTGCGCGGAATGATGATCACGCCCAGGTTGGCCAGTGTGTTGGCGATGTAGTGATTACCTGTCGCCTGGGCAATGCTCAGATGGAACTGAAAATCCAACGCCGCCCTGTCATTGACACTGACGGCTGGCTGTCCGAGTTGATCGAGAAGCCCCCGCAACCCGGCCAACTGATCCGGACGACGTCGCTGGGCGCACAGCCCGGCAGCTTCCACCTCAAGACCGATTCGAAACTCCATGATCGCCAGCGAATCATCGAGGATGCCAAGAGTAGCCGGATCGATGAATGCAGCCAGCGACAGGGCGCTGCCGCGCACAAACGTGCCGATCCCGTGGCGTGTCTCAACCATTCCAGCAGCCTGTAGACGCGACATGGCCTCGCGCACCACGGTCCTGCTGACCCCATGCTCAAGCATGAGGGCCGACTCGGTGGGCAACTGTTCACCGCCACGCAGTCGCCCCTCCAGAATGTGCCCGGACAGCAGCGCCTCCAGCCCCTGGGACAGGCTGCTGCGTTTTTTTCCTGCGGCCGCCGGCACGTTCACGCCTCGAAAATCGCTACGGCACGGACGAAACCGGCCGACGCGTGCCGGATCTTGTAGGGGAAGCAGGACACCTGGAAACCATGGGCCGGCAGGCACTCCAGGTTGGCCAGTTTCTCCATCTGGCCGTAGCCGATGTCACGCCCGGCCTTGTGCCCTTCCCAGATGATCGAGGCATCGCCCGTGGCCGCGAAGCGTTCGCGTGTGTACTTGAACGGCGCATCCCAGCTCCAGGCATCGGTGCCGACCACACGCACACCGCGCTCAAGCAAATACAACGTAGCCTCGCGGCCCATACCGACCCCGGCATCCAGATACCCTGGCTGACCGAACAGCGCGCCGGCGCGGGTGTTGACCAGGACAATGTCCAACGGCTGCAGCACGTGGTCGATGCGCGCCAGCTCCGCCTGCACTTCGGCGGCGCTGACCACATGGCCATCGGGAAAATGACGGAAATCCAGCTTCACGCCGGGTTGCAGGCACCAGTCCAACGGCAACTCATCAATGCCGAAAGCCGGCTTGCCACCATCCGTGGTCGAGGCATAGTGCCAGGGGGCGTCCATATGCGTACCGCTGTGCGTGGTGATCTGCAGGCGCTCAGCCGCCCAGGATTCGTCGCCAGGCAGTTGCGCCTTGGACAGGCCGGGAAACATCGCGGCCATCTCCGGCCAGCCTTGCTGATGGTCCATGTAGTCGATTTTCGGCAGCAACGGCGGTGGATCGGTGTAGGGGTTGTTGTCCAGGGTAACGGACAGGTCCACCAGGCGGCGTTTAGTTGATTGCATGTTCGCTCACTCCAAGCGCCACCCGCCCACGCGCACGACGCGCCGGGGCAGCAGCATTCAAACTGTTTCGTATCAAGGCGGCAGCCGAGCCGTCATGGCGAAAGCCAAGGGCACGGGCCAGAGGGGTTTTCATGGCAGGGAAGTTGCCAAACAACGCTTGCAGCCCGGCATCCGGTGCGAAGCTGATCAGCGCACGGCGTTCCTGGCCATAGACAGCGGCCAGGGCATCGATGACCTGGGCAATGGACAGGCGCAACAACGGGAGTTGCCAGACGCGTGACTCGCCAAGCTCGGCGGCCGGCAGTTCGGCGGCCCGTAACAGGTTATCCACGCAACACCGCACCGACATCCACCAGGCCTGCGCCTGCGGTGAAACCGGGCAGCAATACGGCTGGCCTTCGGCGAAGGCATGCAGCAGGTCGCTCATGAACGCCGAGCGCAGCCCGTTGGGTTCACGTGGACGGGCAACGATGCCGGGCAGGCGTACGGCACGGCCGTCCACCTCGCCTCGTCGGGCCAGGTCGTTGAGTGCCATTTCCACCATCGCCTTGTGCGCACCGTAACTCAACTGCGGGTGTGGCACGGCGCGCTCATCGAGGCGCGCCGGCAGGTCGCCGCCGTACACCGCCACGCTGCTCGCATACACCAGCACCGGCGCGCCAGGCTGCGCGCGCAACTGGTCAAGCAACTCCAGGCTTGCCAGCAGGTTGACCTGATAGCCCAGTGAATAATGCTGCTCGGCCGCTCCCCCAGGGATGCTGACCAGGTGAAAAACCACATCAATGCCATCGGCCAGGGCGCGACGCAATAACGCGGCATCGGTCACACTGCCGCAATGCCGACGCAGGCGTTTATCGTCAGCAAACCCCACCAACTCTTTATCCAGCAGGATCAACGCGCTGATCGAACGGCCTTGCCATTCATTCGCCTGGAGCAATCTGTTGACCAGCGCCCGGCCGACAAAACCATTGGCCCCGGTAATCATCACGCGCATGGGAGGCCTCCGTGCACGACACGTTGGTCTATCGCCCCGAAGACCGACTGCCCGCGCAGGTCGAGAACTTCCATGCGCACGCGATCACCGAAGCGCATGAAGGACGTCTGCGGCGCCCCTTGCTCGATCATCTCGACGGCACGACGTTCGGCGATGCAGGCCGCGCCAACCGTGGGGTCGGCATTGGAAACCGTGCCAGAACCGATCACGCAGCCGGCCCCGAGGCGCCGGGTCAGCGCCGCGTGGGCGATCAACTGATGAAAGCCGAAATGCATGGCGCCACCGTGGGCATGCCCGAACCACTGGCCATTCCATTCGACCCTCAGTGGCAAATGCACACGCCCGTCCCGCCAGGCCTCGCCCAACTCGTCGGGGGTGATCGCCACCGGGGCAAAACTTGACGAGGATTTGGCCTGGATAAACCCGAAGCCGGTCTTCATTTCACGGGGGGCCAGCGCACGCAAGCTGACATCGTTGACTTGCACAATCAGCCGAATATGGTCGGCGGCGTCTTGCGCCGAGCAGCCCATGGGCACCTCATCGACCACCACCGCGAATTCACCTTCAAAGTCGATACCGTGGCTTTCACTGGGCAGCACGATGTCGTCGTGGGCCCCCAGGAAATCATCGCCACAGCCCTGATACATCAAGGGTGTGTGTTCAACACCTTCGATCGGATCCAGCGCGAACGCTTTCTGCATGCGCTCGCCATGACTGAGGAAGGACGAGGCATCCAGCCATTGCCAGGCACGTGGCAAGGGTGCGGCAGCGTGCTGCGGATCGAAGGCGAAGGCGCCGGCCAGGGTGCCTTCATTCAAGGCGTCGTAGCGCGCGCGTAACGCGGTTTCGACGCTCGACCATTGTTCAATGGCAACCTGCAACGTCGCCGCAATATCGCTGGCATCGGCCGCCCAGGCGAGGTCGCGCGACACCACCAGCAGGCGACCGTCGCGGCTATGATTCTTGAAGGTACTGAGCTTCATGCCTGGCCTCCTTGCAGTTCGGGCGCGAAGCGGCCATCCAGCAGCACAAACAACATGCGTGCCATCTGCTCGGTGCGATTGCTCCAGGCGTGGTTGGTACCTCGCTGCACGACGATGTCACCGCGCTTGAGATGCACCTCCTCGCCATCGAGCACCAACCAGACCTCCCCCTCCGTGACCACGCCGTAATCGAGGGTTTCGGTGCGGTGCATCAGCTTGTGTTTGGAATCTGCCTGCCCCGTGCCGGCATGGGCCTGGCCAATTTCGGCGAAGGCCGCCGCGGCATCCTCGGCGCTGACTTGGTTCTGTACGCTGTCGGGCGGGATATCCACCACACGGATAACGCTGCCCAACGGCGCCGGACTCAACTGAAGCGGCTTGCGGGTGGGGTCCTCGCCATTGTCGAGTACGGCCGGGCTGGCACCACTGTTCCAGATCTCATGGAACACCGTACCGGGCACGGCCTTGAGCGGGAAGCTGTTGGGTGTCGGTCCGCTGAGCGCGACCACCGCCTGGCCGTGGGCATCGTGCCCGGTGACCACGCGTTTGAAACCTGGAAGTTGTTGCATGTTCGACTCCTCAATCAGTTGGCAAAACACCGCAGCGGGTAGAGATGGATGAATGGAAAACCTTAAAGATCGAGCACCAGCCGGGCACTCCTGGCACGCGAGCAACACGGTGTGAACTGGTCGTTGCGGGCCCGCTCGGCATCGGTCAAGAACATGTCGCGATGCTCCGGCTCGCCTTCCAGCACGCGCGTGATGCAGGTGCCACAGATGCCCTGCTCGCAAGACAAAGGGATGTCGATGCCGGCCTCCAGTAGAACCTGGGCAACGCTGAGCGTGGCCGGCACTTGGAAACACTGTCCGGTGCTGGCCAGTTGCACTTCGAACCCGCCCGCCTCACTCGCCGGGGCAGCAGCAGCGGTAAAGTACTCACGGTGCAGTTGCGCTTCGGCCCAGCCCTGCGCACGCGCAGTGCCGAGCACGTGCTCCATGAAGCCATTGGGGCCACAGACATACAGGTGACGGTCACTCGCTGGCGCGGACAAAACCCCAGCGCTGTCCAGGCGCTGGCTAGCCTCGCCATCGTCCACATGAACGTGCACGCCATCGGCGAACGCCGAATGGCGCAGGTACTCGATAAAGGCCATGCGCCCGACCGAGCGGCCGCAGTAGTGCAGCTCGAAAGGCGCGCCGATCCGCGCCAGGCGCTCGGCCATGCAGAGGATCGGTGTAATGCCGATGCCGCCCGCGAACAGCACGCTGTACCCCGCCCCATGCTCCAGCGGGAACAGGTTGCGTGGCTCGCTGATCCGCAGCCGGCTGCCTTCGTGCACTTGCTCATGCATGGCCTGGGAACCGCCACGAGACGCAGGGTCAAGCAACACGCCCAGCAGGTAGCGGTGACGTTCTTCCGGGTGATTGCACAGCGAGTACTGGCGCACCAGGCCATTGGGCAGGTGCACGTCGATATGCGAGCCGGCACTGAAAGCCGGCAGCATGGAGCCCTCGGCCGGGGCCAGTTCAAAGCTGTAGATGCCTTCGGCTTCGCGACGCTTGCGGGTCACCACGACATCGATCATCTCGGGGCACTCACTGGCTGCTCAGCGGCAATCAAGCGACGCAGAACACGTCGGCAACGCACGGCCCCGGCATCGACTGGCAACAACACAGGGTTGAGGCCAAGCAGCTCAACCTCGCCAATCTGGCGCTGTTGAGCCTCGACCATGGGCTTGTCTTCACCGGCGAAAATCCCGATCAACATGTCCTGGATGAAGGTGTTCAACTGCGCATTGTCCTGCTCGAAACTGCGTGTGTTGGCGAAGAAGTAATGGGTGTTCGTCGCGTCCTGCGGCGTCATCAGATGCAGGTTCCAGGTCACGGGCCCCTCTTCCCTGGGGCGGCCGGGCGGCGTGGCGCCACTGCCCAGCAGCATCAGGCCGGGGGCGTGCCAGATGACTTCGGCCCAGACGTCTGCCCGGCTCGGGTCTTCAAGATGAGCGCCGAAAGCCGGTGGGGGGACATCGTCTGGCGCCCACCAACTGATGCGCACGCGGTCGTTGGGCAACTCCTCGATGGTCGCGCGCGTGCGTGACAACGCCCCGCCACCCAGCGTATCGGGGTGCAGGAAATCAACGTGGCTCAGGTCCATGATGTTGTCGGACAGCAACTCGTAGTGCGCGCGGGTTGGCAAATACCCATGCCCCTTGGCATGGGGTGGGGCCTGTTCGAGGAAGGAAAAATCAGGGATCTGCGCCTCGTTGGCCAGGCTCGAATCGCCAGGCCAGACCCAGATCGCCCCATGCCGCTCGACGACCGCGAACGCGCGAACACAGGCCGCCTTGGGGATGGTCCCATCGCCATGGGGATTGTGCGTACATTGGCCACTGCCGTCGAAACGCAAGCCGTGGTACGGACACTGGACGCTATCGCCGACAACCTTGCCCATGTGCAGCGGGGCAAAACGGTGTGGGCAGCGATCGGCGAGCGCCTGGATCACACCCTGGCTATTGCGAAAGAACACGATGGGTTGCTCGACGATGGTCCTGCCAAGCATCCCACCTTGCGTCAGCTCGTCTGCCCATCCAGCGATGTACCAGGTGTTGAGCAAATAACTCATGATGATCTCCTCATTGTTCTTGTTTTCATGAAATGTCGAATAGACAGATCAGCGATCAGGCTCTGCGACGACCGCGCCGGCAAAAGCGGCCCCGCTGCCTCGCAACCGAAGGCAGGCCAGGGCCACCACAAGTTGAAGCCCTGCGATGATTCCCAGTGCGGCAGGCAAGGCGCCGATCACCCCGCCGGTGATCGCCAGCACCACCAGTGGGCTGGCGAACTCACCGGCAAAGAACAGCGCCGTGAAGCCGCCGGCCGCGCGGCCGCGCTGCTGGAAGTCGACCTGGCTCATGATCCAGGTGAGCAGGGTCGGCATCATCAGGCCGATGCCCAAGCCGTTGATCAGCACGGCGACCACCACCAGCCCATGACGGTCGGCCACCGCCAGCAACCCGCCGCCGATAGCGGCCGCGAAGAAAGCCAGGAGCATCTGCCGAGGCGCCGGGACACCACGCAACAGACGGAAACTCAAGGCGCCGACCAGTACGCCGAACTGACTGGCGCCCATGGTCAGGCCGATCTGCTGCGACCCTTCGACATGCAGCAGGTTGAGCAGATAACTGACTTGTACCGGCACGATGAACAGGCTCAAGCCAGCCAGGAATGCCAAGGCATACAAGGGTGCCAGGGCGCGCCAGGGGAATGCCCTGTCCGCTGTGGTTGTCACGGTGACGGCCTGCGCACGCGGCTCCCACAGCAACCAGGCCATCAGTGGCAGGAACACCAGCCCCAGCCCATACAGGGCAAACGGCGTGCGCCAACCGTGCTCGCCGAGCACACCGCCGACGGCAATGAAGATCGCCGCCGACAGCGAGGTCGCAACCATTTGCAGCGCGAATATGCGTTCACGTCGCGCGCCGCTGTAGTAGTCACCCATCATCGTGGTGCAACAGGTCATGATCGCCGCCTCGGCCACACCGATGCCGGCGCGGCTGATCACGATGACCTGCAGCGACTCCAGCCATAGCGGCAGCACGCCACAAACCGTGTAGAGCACCATCGCACCGATCAGCAACGGCTTGCGCCCCAGTCGGTCGGCGATGATCCCGGCGACGGGGGCCAACAGCGCAATCATCAACGCCGGCAGCGTCAGGGCGATGGGCACCAGCACCGCGACACCTGGCGTGTCGGCAAAGTGTTCCTGCATACGCGGCAGGATGGGAGCCAGCAGCACCGCACCGAGCACCGGCAGGCAACTGCCGAGCAAGAGCAACAAGGACTGCGGCAGCCGCGCCTGGCGTTCAACGTTCATCACGCACCTCCGCTGATTGGGTCGCGCAGAACGCCATGCCGAAGGCGCTCAGGCCGGCGATAAGGTCAAGCCATAGAGGCTGTCGGAACAGATACATACGAGGCATCGCAACGTCCTTTCTTGTTGTTATGGCGCGACCGGATTAGCCGCCACAGAGACTGTCTTCTTGCACGATGAGTGCTGTTCCCTGGTCCTCTGCTCGGCGGTGACGGGCGTCAGCGCCGCAGTGACCAGGCAGTGGGGCTCATCCGCGACTGTGTGCCCAACCGGTTCCTTGCTCACACGCTTGCTCGGCAACAGGAAGTGAGCCAGGGCCGGCAGCAGAACCAGGGCACCGACCATGTTCCAGACGAACATGAAGGCCAGCAGCACGCCCATGTCAGCCTGGAACTTGATCGGCGAAAACATCCAGGTGGCCACGCCGATCGCCAGGGTCACCCCGGTCAGCATCACCACCTTGCCGGTGGACAGCAGTGCCAGGTAATACGCCTGCGACAGGCTTGTGCCCTGGCGCATATGCCCAAGCAGGATGCTCATCACGTACAGCGCGTAGTCAACGCCGATGCCCACGCCGAGGGCGATCACCGGCAGGGTCGCGACCTTGACGCCGATGTTCAGCCAGACCATCAGCGCCTCACAGAGTACCGAGGTGAGCATCAGCGGAATGACCGCGCAAATCGTGGCGCGCCAGGAGCGGAAGGTGACCAGGCACAACAGGATCACCGCACCGTAGACCCAGAACAGCATTTCGCGGTTGGCCTGTTTGACGACAATGTTGGTCGCCGCCTCGATCCCGGCATTGCCGGCAGCCAGGAGGAACTGGACCTCGTCGGTATTGCTCGCCGCGGCGAATTGCTCGACGTGATCCACCAGGCGGCTGAGGGTTTGCGCCTTGTGGTCGGAGAGGTAGACGTACAGCGTCAGCAGGCTGCAGTCTTCGTTGTAGAGCCCGCGTGGTGCCCCGGCGGTGACCATGTTGAGCATCGCCTGGTTGTTCTGCAGCTCGTACCACTTCGGGCTGCCTTCGCTGAGGCCGACCAGCATGCGGCGGTTGAGCAGCGCCAGGGAATTGGTCGAATCGACACCCGGCAACGTGCGCAACTGCCAGTCGAGGGCATCGACCTTGTTCAGGATGTCATAGCGCGAACAGGCGCTGGCGGGGGTCTTGATCATGACCGCGAACAGATCGCTACTGGCGCCGTAATGCCGGGTCAGAAACGCATCATCCTGGTTGTAGCGCGAATCGGCCCGCAGCTCGGGCGCGCCGGCATCCAGATCACCGACCTTCAATTGCAGGCTGACGATGAAGCCGAGCGTCGCCAGCGCCAGGCTCAGGGCGATGCACAACGCCGCCCAGCGCCGCTGGGTGAACAGGTCAAGGAAACGCCAGAACCCATGGCGATGCTGACCGGCCTGTTCAGCGTGCTCGCTTTTCAGGCTCAATCGCGCCGCACGGCGGCTGACCCCAACGTAGGAGAGCAATATGGGTAGCAAGATCAAATTGGTGAAGATCAACACCGCCACGCCGATGCTGGCGATCATCGCCAAGTCCTGGATCACCTGGATCTTGATGATCATCAGCACCGCGAAACCGACCGCATCACAAAGCAGCGCGGTGAGCCCGGCAAGGAACAGGCGGCGGAACGTGAAGCGTGCGGCGACCACCCGGTGCATGCCGCGCCCGATGTCCTGCATGATGCCATTCATCTTTTGCGCCCCATGGCTCATGCCAATGGCAAACACCAGGAACGGCACCAGCACCGAATAGGGGTCCAGTTGATAATTCAGTAACGGCAGCAAGCCAAGCTGCCAGACCACCGCCACCAACGAGCAGAACACCACCAGCAAGGTGCTGCGAATGCAGCGGGTGTACCAATAAAGCACGACCGTGGTGATCAGGATTGCCACGGCGAAGAAGATCAGGATCTGCCGCAGACCGGCAATCAAGTCACCGACTTTCTTGGCAAACCCGGTGATGCGAATGTCGATGCTGTCGCTCTGGTATTGGCTACGCAACGCCTCCAGCTGTTGCGACAGCTGGGTGTAGTCCAACGCACGGCCATCCGGGGTTCGCTGTAACAGCGGCACTTGAATGATGCTCGATGCCTGGTCGAACGCCACCAACTGGCCGAGTTCATTGGACAGCTGCACATTGCGCCGCAACGCCGCAAGGCTCGCGGCGCCGCCATCGTATTTATCCGGAATGACCGGCCCACCCTCCAGGCCCGCTTCGGTCACTGCCACCCAGCGCGTGGCCGGCGTCCACAGCGACTTCATGTACGCACGGTCGACACCGGGCAGCAGGTAGATCTTGTCGCTCAACGCCTGCAGGGTCTTGAGGTAGGCGCTGTCGTAGATATCGCCCCGCTTGTTGACCACGGCGATGCGCACCGCATTACCCAGCCCGCTCAGCTCCTTCTGGTGCTCAAGGTAGTTGGCGATATAAGGCTGATGGGTGGGGATCATTTTTTCAAAACTGGCATTGAGCTCGACACGACTGGACTGCCAACCCAGCACCAACGTGGTCGCCAGACACAGCAACAACACCCACAGGCGATGGTTGAACAGGGCTCGTTCGAGCACCGAGCCAGAACGCGGATCGAAGTCTTCGAACGCATTGGCAGGGGACTGGGAGAAATTACCAGGAGACGTCATAACCTCACTCCGAAGCGGCAGTGGCTGGCTGCGCAAGACGCTGCAGCCCGGTGAAACCAGCAACGATCAGGCTGCCATCGGCGGCCTCGATCACACTTGAAACAGGCTTGCCCAAGGGGTTGCCCAGTGGCAGCAGCGCCGCCCCGGTCTGCTCGCTGTTGCGAAACAGCGTGCCGCCCTGGTTGACCAGCAGCAGCTGGCCGTCGGCCAGGCGGATGGAGTCGTTGAAGGAGATGGGTATGGGAACTGACAAGCGCTGGAAACTTGCGCCGGCATCGTGGGAGACAAAGGCATTGCCCTTCAGGCCGGCGACCACCAGTGCGCCATCGGCGCGGCTCTGCAGGGTGAAGAAACTGCCTTCGTAGGGGCTGTCCAGCTGACTGAACGACAGCCCGTCGTCGTCCGAACGCGCCAGGTAACCCTGCTCGCCAGCCAGGAACCAATGTGTGCCCTGCCGACTGATGGCGTACAAGTGCAAGCCGTTCGGGTTGGCGATACGCCCCATGAGCGACTGCCAGGTGGCGCCACCATCGGTGGTCAGCAGCGCCAAACCGTAGGCACCGACGATCAACCCGCGGCGGGCATCGACGAATTCCAGGGCCAGGAACGGTTTGTCTGGACCATCGGCGACAAGACGCTCGGCATTTTGTATCCGTACCAGTGCGGCATCCGGGTCGCCAGCCGTGGCCTGGTCCGCCTTGGCGGCGTCCAGTTCCAGCTGCGCCACGCGCACGCCGTCGAGCTGCAACGTCCAGTGCTCGCCACCATCCAGCGTCGCCAGCACCACGCCCGCGTGGCCGACCGCCCAGCCCTTTTGTGCATCAACGAAGCGTACCGCCGTCAGGCTGACCGAGACCGGCACCGACGCCTGGCGCCAGGTTTGTCCATTGTCGTCGGAGAGCAGTACCAGGCCACGCTCGCCTACGGCCACCAGGCGTGTACCGGCACGCGCCAGGTCGATCAATACGCTGTTCTGCGCAGCCGGTACCCGCATGGCCGGGGTATTGAGCGGCACGCCCACCGCAGCCTGCCCCGCCAGGCACTGGCTCGTGACGAAGGGCAAATACAGGGCCAGGAGCAAAGCACCCGCCTGACTGATTCTGTTCATAACCTACCTCGGACAAACACTCGTACCCCAAGGACATGCCGACGGGCATGCCCTTCACGCTCGGTTCAGGTTTAACGCACGCCGCGCCCGGCCATCGCCGCAGGCGAGAACTCCGAGGCCTTGTAGCGATCAACCGCGCGATACTGATCCGGCAATCCGGCGTAGACGTTCTGGATAAACCACGCCCCCGAAGTCAGGTCATAAAAACCCGAAGACAGTTGCACCAGGCCAGGCAGGTCGGGCAGTACGGACGGCAGGGACCAGAGGGTCTTGGCCAGTTGACCGCTGGCATCCCAACGGTCACCGAGCAGGGCTTGCCAGGTGTCTTCGTCGAGGTAGTAACGGCCTTTGGGCAGTTGGTGACGCTTGCCGGCGGCCAACGTCGACTCGACGACCCAGACGCGGTGCAACTCCCAACGCACGTAGTCAGGATTCAGATGGTGCTTGGCGAACAGGTCTTGCGGCTGGGCGGCGGCCTGCACCTTGTTGGTGTTGTAGGGAACATACATTTCCTGCTTGCCCACCAGTTTCCAGTCGAACCGGTCCGTGCGCCCGCCCCACACGCTCAGCTCGTCGAACGACATGACGCCAGCGGTGGACGGCGTCGGTGTATCGCAGCAGGCGTTGGGCAGCGTGCGCACCCGGCGCTGGCCGCTCAGATAGACATGGGCCTGGGATTTGTCGCCGTTGATGTTCTCACGCCCCAGGATCTGTTCGCCGGCACGAATCGCCGGGCCGAGATTGACGAAGCGCACCAGCCAGTAGTCGCCCGAGAAGTTTTCAGGGCCACCTTCCTGGAAGTAGTAAGGCATTTCCTGGGTCAACAAACCGTCGCTGGTCATCACCTGGTTGCCGTCGGCCGTCATCAGATAGTGGCGGAAATGCCCCGCCACCGAGGTGCCGCGCCAGTTCAGCAGGTGGTTCCAGATGGCTTCGGTACCGTTCTGTGGAATCGGAAACGGGATCCCGCCATAGGCACCGTCGGGGATCAGGCCGGCGCTGCTGTTGACCAGTTTGGCGCGGGTCGCATTCTTGAAGGTGTTGTCATACACCCACTGCGGCGCGGCCGCCGTGCGCCGGGTCGGATAGACATCGATGCGATAGGTGTCCGGGAAGCGCTTGAACAGCTCCTTGGTGCCGTCGCTGAGCTTGTCGGCGTACTTCGCCACGTTTTGCGCGGTGATGCTGTACAAGGGTTTGTCCGCGGCAAACGGATCGCTGCGCTTGCCCCCCGGAACGTAGGCCGGATCGACCTTGGTGTAGCCGCCGTCCCAGGCGGGAATGCTGCCATCGGCATTGCCTGCTTTCTCGGCACCAAAGGGCGTCAGGGTCTTGCCCAGTGCGGCGGCTTGTTCGGCGCTGGCGGCCAGCGTCATCGGCGCGGCAACAGCCAGCAGGGTCAAGCACAAGGCCTTTAGAGTGAACTGAATGGTCATGCGCGAATCCTCTTAGAACGTGGTCTTGACGGAGAAGGCCAGGTAATCCCGGTCCTTCAACGACTGCTTGTAAGTGAACTGGCTGGCGGCGTTGAGGCTGGTGTCCTCGGGACCGTAGTAGTGCGTGTAGGTCAGCCCCACGGTCACTTGGTCCAGGTAGGTGGCGGAGACGCCGATGTTCATGTCCCCTCCTCTATCGGGACCAAACCCACTGATCACCGCCGACTTGCCCATGGGGAAATAGCTGATGCCCAGCGGCACGCTGATATCGATGCCGGGGAAGAACTGGCGATAGGTGGGCGTATACACCAGCTTCAAGCCCAGGCCGTCATCGGTGGCGTTGGGGTCGAGGGCTGCGCGGTTCCGGGTCACGGCCAGCAGGCGGTTCCAGGCCACTTCCCCTGTCAGGTTGGCTTCATTGGAAACGAAGGAAGGGCCCAGCGATGCCAGGACGTTGAGGTTGACATGGGCCGTCCGGCCAACCGCGTACAAGGCGTTATCGTTGTTGTCCGCCTCAACGCCCGGCAGGACGGTCTGGGCGTTGGACACCAGCGGCATGTTCCAGCGCATCGATGCCTCGCCGGCAAAGCTGTACTCGTCCACGGAGGTCGCGAAACTGGCGCCCAGGACACGGATATCTTCCGGGTAGACCCAGGAATACTCGCCGATTTGCCCCGTACTGAAGTTCGGCCCGGTGGCATTCGGTTTCAAATACAACGTGGGCGTTTTCTCGTGATACTGCAGCGCGTACAGGCCGTAATCCGTCGTCCCGGTGTTGAACTTGAGCTGCAGGCCGCCCTGGCCGGAGTCCCTGGCTTTCTTATCCTTGCCATGGAAAAAAGCCGCCGGGCTATTGGCATTACCGCCAAGGACATCCGGGAACGGCCCGCCCGTGATCAGCCGTTCATTGCCCTCGCCGATGGTATCGCTGGTGGAGAAATAGCTGCCGGCGCCCGGCAAGCGGGTGGCCTCCCACTCCAGTTGGTAGAAGGCGCCCAATGACACACTGTCGGTCAGTTGGTAGGCGGTCGAGAGCTGGTTGACCGGCCGGGTGATTTCCTTGAACTGAGTGTTGGGCACCGATTGCGCCTTGACCACGTCCACCGGCGCCATGGCACCGGCGATGCCGTTACTACCGAAGAACAGGCTCTCGCCCCAGATAAGGCCGTGGCGCCCCGCGCGAACCGATAAGGCACGGTCGGCCAGGGTACCGTTCCAGTAGACAAAGGCATCCAGCAGTTCGCCATCGCCACCATGCAGATGACGCGTGTCACTGGTGAACTCGTCGAAGCCCACCGAACGCTGGTTGGCACTGGCCGCGTCGTGGTTGTCGTTGCGTTCCTGGTAAACGGTGTCGTACCAGGCTGCACCGCTCACCCGCGCGCCGAAGTCGCGATAACCGATGTCCAGTTCGGAAAGGATATCCAGGCGATCGGAAATCAGCCCCTTTTTGAAGTTGTGATCGCCGTCGTTCTGGTTCAGCGCCGTCTGCCCCTCGCTGAGCTTGCTGCTGGGGTCCTTCAGGCGCCAGGCCGCGCTGTACTTGAGCGTATTGTCCCAACGCAAGCTGAGATCGGGATTGCCGGTATCGATCTGAAATGCCTGGGCGGCCGTGGCGCCGAGTCCCAGGCTGGCCGCGAGGGTCAGGGTAAAGGGGACGCGCCGCGACGCAGCGATCTTACGAGTAGCCATCGAAGTAACCCTCTTTATTGTTTTTGTATGTCAGTTCTTCAGGTGAAACAGCGCCCACGGACGAACCGGGCCAAGCCTGCACAGGCATAAAGCATCCGTGGGAGCGCGAATTCGGTCTTGCCGGGCCTTAGATGGGCTCTGCCGTGACTTCGAGCATCCGCCTGACCAGGCCGATCCGGTCGAAGCCGCTGTCGTGGGTCATTTCCTTGTCACCGGCCAGCACCGAGCTTTCGCTGATGAATTTGCAGCGCTCATATCGGCGCGCCATGAAGCGTTCGAGCTGCTGTTCGACGCTGCCGTCGGCGACCAGCTCTTCGCCGAGCACCACGGCATCTTCAATGGCCATGCCAGCGCCCTGGCCCAGGTGCGGCGTCGTGGCGTGCACCGCGTCGCCAATCAGCACGACACGGCCGCGGTACCAGGGCTCGCTGACGAACACCACCTCCAGCGGCTTGTACACCACCTGGTCGCTGTCGAGAATCTGCTCGCGTAGTTCACCGATCAGCCCGGTGAAACCGCTCAGGCGCTGGCGCATCTGGGTCGCCAGCGTGGCGGCATCCATCCTCGGGTTGGCGGGTTCATGAGAGGTGACGAACAGGTACATCTGGTCGCGTCCCAGCGGCACCAGCCCGGCATTGCCGGCGGGGCCTTGGAAGGTCGCCAGGTGATCGATTCCAGCCGCGCGTGGGAAGTTGTAGCGCCACACCGACTGGCCGGTGAAACGCGGCCGGTACTGCTCACCGAACAGCAAACCGCGTATTCGCGAGTACAGGCCATCGGCGCCTACCACCAGGTCGTAACAATCGCGACTGCCATCGGTGAGCAGCACATCAACGCCCTCGTCCACCTGCTCCAGGCTTTGCACGCTCAGGCCCAGGCGAATCGAAGCACCCAGGGCAATCGTGGTTTCGCTGAGGACTTGATGCAGGGCCAGGCGCGAGATGCCGACGTTGGCCGGATACTCGGGGCCCGCCAGGCGTTGGCCGGGAATTCGCGCCAGCTGTTCACCGGCCGTGGTATTGATGGTCACATCCTCAAACGCGTAGGCAGCGTCCAGGTAACCGTCCAACACACCCAACTTGGCCATCTCACGCACAACGTTGCTCTGCTGGATGATGCCGACACCGTAGACTGTCCACTGCGTCTTGAGCTCGACCAGGTCGACTTCGATAGCCTGGCGACGCAACGCGATTGCGGCGCACAATCCACCGATACCACCACCGACGATAAGCACCTTTTTCACTGCGTTCATGCTTGTCTCACTCTTATTCTTGTTATTCACGCAAGCGTTCTGCCGGAGCGATCCGAAGCCTCACTACCGGCTGTTTCTGCACGCATTCGCTAGCGCGTTGTGCTCACTTTCTCGGCAAAGCAGGCGTTTGACTAATCGCATGTAGGGATACGATGTATCAGCAACCGCGATACGTTGACTCAGGTGCACACGCCTCCAATTGACCCGCTTCAAGCACCAGCCAATCGGCCTGCGCCTGCCATTTCAAAGCCGTCAGGTGCTCGCCCAGACACGGCCCGTAGACGCACAGGCCACTGTCCGGAAGGAAGCGGGCACCATGGGCGTAACAGACAATCTGGCTGCCATCGACGCTGAGAAAACGGTCCTTGCGGTACTCCAGGCGCACCTCCAGGTGCGGGCAACTGTTGCGATAAACCCGCACCTCGCCGTCATGGCGCAGCGCAAACACGCTGTCCTTTCCCGTGCCCAGGGGATCGAACCCACGGGCCTGCCCTTCGAGCAGTTCATCCAGGCGACATAGCGCAATCACGTCGTGACTCATGGACGAAATCCGCACTCAGGCCTGCTTGGGCGGCGGGCCGCTGGGGAACCATTTTTCCCGGGACGTGAACAGGAACAACTGCGAGTTATCCGCCGACAACGGCGCCTGACGCGCTTGCCAGGCGTCATCGTGCTTGTCCATGTCGGCGTCGTATTCGATGTGGCAGCCCAGCGGGCTGTTGAAGTACCAGAACCAGTTGGAGCCGAAGAGGTGACGGCCCGGCCCCCAGAAACTGGTCCAGCCTTGCTGTTCGAAACGGCGCCCGGCCAGCAGCACTTCCGTGCCGCTGCCCATGTGAAAGGTGAAGTGCTCGCAACCCTTCATGTGCGGTGGCGTCTGGATCATGAACAGGCAATGGTGGTCATCGGAACCGGCTGGACGCATGAACGGGCCGGCGCCCACGAAGGTGTCGGTGGTCGTGAAGCCCAGGCGTTTGTAAAAGGCCTCGGCCTTGGCCGCATCCGGCACGAAATACACCACGTGGGAAAGGGTGCGTGGCAGGGCCTGCATGTCGGGGGTGATGCCCGGTTGGTTGACCGGACGCTGGGGAGCATGGCCCGGCGCATTGGTCAGGTCGGCTGGCGCGCTGTAGGGGCGCCGTACACTGATCTGGAAACCCAGGGCAAACCCCATATCGTCCACACTGTGCACCGAACCATCCGCGCCACGGGTCACCAGGCGATCGCGCCCCAACTCATCGGCGATGGCCTCAAGATCAGCGACGCTGGCCACGCCATAAATGGTTTCACGAATCGAGGGCGCCGGCCCGATGGCCGCCGGCAGACGGGCATCGTCAGCACGACGGATAATCACGGCCGTGCCGTCGAGGGCTTCAAAACGGCCGCCCTCGCTGTCGACATCAACAGGTTGCAGGCCATAGTCACGCAGGCAATGGGTACAGGCTTGAATGTCGTCGACGCCAAAAATCAAGGCATCAAGGCCAATGATGTTCATTGTTACCACTCCATTTGAATTATTCAGCACACGGGCCGGACAGCAATGCCTGGCAGTGCGCTGCTGATGCTGGTTGTGGAGTCGATAGAGCGTCACGGCCAACCGACTGTGGGCCGATACTGAAGTGGCAAAAACGTACTGACTAATCGCTTGTCGGGATGCGACCTATCGGCAAACGCAATACCTGGCTGCGCAGCACCCAATGACGGGGAAAACCCAAAGACACAGGCCGACGCCCCTCGTCAGGGGGCTTGACGGCGCGATAGGAAGGTCGGAAGGTATTTACAAAATAAATACAAGAATCGAGACCGCCATGCGTTTTAACCACTTGGATCTCAACCTCCTGGTGGCGCTGGATGTGTTACTGGAAGAGCAGAACATCACACGCGCCGCCGAACGCCTGCACATGACCCAATCCGCCACCAGCGGCGTACTGGGCAGGCTGCGCCTCTACTTCGAAGACGAACTGCTGGCGCAGGTCGGGCGCAAGATGCAACCCACGCCCTACGCCCGCGAACTGGCGGCGCCCGTGCGCCAGGTACTGCTGACGATCCAGTCCTCGATCACCGCCAAACCGGTGTTCGACCCCGCCACCAGCAAGCGCCATTTTCGCCTGATCACGTCGGACTATCTGATCAGCGTTCTGTTTGCCCGGGTGATCCAGAAGATCTCCCTGGAAGCCCCGCACATTACCTTCGAACTGCTGGGCCCTGGCGACGCCTCCACCGAGCTGCTGATGCGTGGCGAGGCCGACATGATGATCGTGCCCGAGCGCTACCTGATCGAAGGCCACCCATCGCAACTGCTGTTCGAAGAAGAGCATGTTTGCGTGGTGTGGGACGGCAACACCCAAGTGGGCGACAGCATCACCCTCGATCAGTACATCGAGATGGGCCATGTCTCGGTGATTTTCGGCCGCAACCGGCAGTTGAGCGTCGAAGAATGGCTGATGAGCCAGTACGGTTTCACGCGTCGCATGGAAGTGGTGACCCACGACTTCAACACCTTGCCGCAGTTGATCGTCGGCACCCAACGCGTGGCCACCATGCTCCAGCGCATGGCCAGGCTCTATGCCGACTACCTGCCGCTGCGCATCGTGCAACCCCCGGTGAAGATCCCGGTGATGCGTGAGTTCATGCTATGGCACCGGACCATGGAGGGGGATCCGATGCACCGTTGGCTGCGGGCGAAGATCAGTCAAATCATCAACGAGTTGGAGCAGTAGTGGCTGCTTGAAGGGCGAGTAGAGACCCTCGGGTCGACGGCGCGCATACGTTCTATCTGCGTTCGCAATACCTCCCATCCTGACTCGCGATTAGCCAAACAATGGGCCTCCCCTTAGCCTGCTTCGAACCGCCAGGTCCGGCGATCACCGCTCAAGACCTGGCCGTCTGCCTTTGCTTGCACAAGGACAATTACCCTCATGTTTCGCTACTTCCCGACCAACTACGTATGGAATCTCTCCGTCGATCTGGCCATTGAAATGGGCGCCCGCATCGGCGAAATCGAAGAGATGTGTGCGCCACTGCAAGAAGCCGCCAAGCAGCCGGATGCCGCCGGCAGCAAGGCCTTCCGTGAAACCTGGGCGAACATGGCCGACAAGCTGTGCGGCCTGGCTGAAGAAGACGAAGCCAAAGGCCGAATGCTGTCAGCCGGCGAAAAATACAACCGCGCCGCCACCTATTACCTGAGCTGCGAACGCCTGCAGGCCCATGGTGCTCCTGGCCGCACGCAGCTGTACCAACGCTTTCTGCACACCTTCCAACGCGGTATCGAGCTGGCGCGAGAAAACTGCGAGCGCGTTGAGATCCCTTACGAAGGCAGACACCTTTCCGGTCTGCTGGTTCGTGCCGAAGGCGTCAGCGGCCCGGCGCCGATTCTGGTGCAGGTCAATGGACTGGATTCCACCAAAGAAATGAAATACCGCGTCGGCCTGCCCGCCTGGCTGGCCAAACGTGGCGTGTCGTCATTGATCATCGACCAACCCGGCACGGGCGAAGCACTGCGCCTGCATCACCTGACGGCGCGTTTCGACAGCGAGCATTGGGCCAGCCGCGTGGTGGACTGGCTGGAAACCCGCGACGATATCGACGCCAAACGTATTGGCCTGGAAGGCGTATCCCTCGGCGGCTATTACTGCCCACGCGCGGTCGCCTTCGAACCGCGCTTCGCTTGCGGCGTAGTGTGGGGGGCCAACCATGACTGGCGTGATGTGCAGAAGCGTCGCATGGAAAAGGAAGGCAGTTTCCCGGTGCCGCATTACTGGTCGCATGTGTCGTGGGTATGGGGCGCCAAGGATACGGACGAATTCATGACCATCGCAGAGAACGTCCATCTGGACGGCATCCTGGATCGCATCAAGGTGCCCTTCCTGGTCACCCACGGTGAAAAGGACTCGCAGATTCCGCTTAAGTGGGCACACCGAACCTATGAGCAACTGGTCAACAGTCCAAAGCGCGAGCTGAAAATCTTCACCGAACGCGAAGGGGGTGTGCAGCATTCAAGTTTTGATAACAGCATCAATGCCGGTCAGTACATTGCCGACTGGGTGGCTGAAGTGCTCGGTGGTCATGCCGCATGATGGGGGTCAAAGGTACCAGGCTCTCGGCAAGTGTCGGCCTTGCCTGAAACTACAACTGCACGACTCGGCGATGTTATGCACAACGGGCCCGAGTCCTGTATTCAAATGTTCCAAGTGGGGCAAAGGCACAAAAAAAAGCCACTCAGATGAGTGGCTTTTTTTAAATTTTGGAGCGGGAAACGAGACTCGTATCTGGTGTCCGACTCATTGAAATATAAGGGGTTTCTTTTCTTGCCGAAGCAGGAAAAGACTCAATTCTGGACTTGTTTTTGGGGAATATCAAGGGCCAAGAAAGCGTGATTCCGGGCTGTGCCATTTGCTTCTACCGATAGCCAGCCGGACGGCAGCGTCCGGTCTGGACAATACTCACTGACTTCTTGGATAACTAGAGGGCGGCCTGAATCTGCTCCTACTGTAGCGACCCATCCAGCTACTCAGTTCAGTAGCCTTATAAATCGTTCTTCTGTAATGAACAGCACCGTCTGACCCAGCTCGGCCCAGATACGCAGGGTTTCTTCATTCATGCTGTTGCGGCTGATGGCATCCAGCGCGGCGACTTCGAGCCCACCGGCAAACTGCCGTCAGAAGCGGAGTTGGGCGAACGCTTTGCGGTGAGTCGCGTTACGGTGCGTCTGGCGGTGGGCAAGCTTTGCGATGACGGCGTGGTGGAACGCAAGCAAGGCAAAGGCACCTTCGTGGCGGCCAAGCAGGTTCGACATGGGCTGGATGCGTTGCGCAGCTTTCATGAAGCCTTGTTGCTGCAAGGGCTCAAACCGAGCATGCGCGTCATCAATCACGCGCTGCAGCCAGTACCGGAGGATATGCGTGGGTTGTTTGAAGCCTCGGATGATTGCCTGCTACTGGAACGACTGCATTTTGTCGACGACGACCCCATCGCACTCGGGCGCAGCCATTTGCCGGCTGAACTGGCCAACGTGGTGTGGACCGATGTCGAGCACCAACCGATTTACTCGATTCTGGAGTCGATCACCGGCATGGCGGTCACTCGCGCCGACCTGGCGATCCGCGCGCAGGAAGCCGACAAAACCCTGGCTAATGCCCTGCACATCAAACGCGGTGCAGCACTGTTAGTCATGGAGCGCACTTCGTACTTCGCCAACGGCCGCTGCTGCGACCGCACCAGGTTTTTCATCCGGCCGGAACGCTATGCCTTTGTCCTCAGCGGGGTGTTCAAATCCCCAAGCGCCCGTTGAAACGAGCGCTTGTTCGCCTTGGCGGGTTTACCCCAGAGCGGCAAATCCCCTTTGCAGATCCTCAATCAACGCCCCGACATCCTCGAGTCCAATGTGTAACCGCAAGACCGGATTCAATTGGCGATCCGAGACGCTATTGCGATCCGATGGGTCAGCAACCGTAACGAGGCTTTCGTAGCCTCCCCAGGAAGCCCCCAGACCGAATACCTGCAGCGCATCGATGAAGCGCTCGACGCCGGTGACCTCATCATTTCGCAGTTCGAAGGACAGCAATCCGTTGCTGCCAGCGAAGTCCCGCCGCCACAGTGCGTGATTGGGATGATCGGGCAACGCCGGGTGGAAGACCCGTTTCACCTGCGGCTGTGCTTGCAGCCAGTGAGCGATATCCAGGGCCTGGCGTTCGTGCACCTCCATGCGTGCCGCCAGGGTACGTGCGCCGCGCAGCACCAGATAGGCGTCGTCGGGACTGACGGCAATGCCAACGGTATCGCTCATGGATGCCAGTGGCTGCCAGACGTCTTGCCGGGTGCAGACGCTGCCCATGACCACATCACTGTGACCGCACAGGTACTTGGTCAACGCCATGATTGAGATGTCCGCGCCCAGTGCCAGTGGTCGATACAGATAGCCCGAGCCCCAGGTGTTGTCCACGGCTAACAGGATGTCCCGTGGTTTACACAGCGCCGCGATGGCCGGCAAGTCGCCGAGTTCATACAGCAATGAACCGGGTACTTCGGTGTAGACCATTTTCGTGTTGGCTTGCAGTTGCGCCTGCAAGTCGCTGCCGTCAGGCGCGAAGTAATTGACTTGGATTCCGAACGGCTCAAGCAGGTCCCGTGCCAGACGCCGCACGGGAGCGTATACCGCGTCGGTGATCAGCACATGGTCGCCGGGCCGCAGGTACGCAAGGAACGTCTGTGCCACCGCCGCCAGCCCGGTACCGAACAGGCGGGTACGGTAACCGCCCTCCAGCTCCGTCACCATATCTTCCAGGGCAAACGCCGTCGGGTTGCCCCGGGCGCCATAACTCAGAACGCGCTCGGTATCACGGCGAGCACGGGCGTCGCGCATTTGCGTCAAGTTGTCGAAAATCACCGTACTCAACCGGCTGACCGGAACGTTGACGCCCCGCCCGCCCTGGCCCTTTTCCGTCCTCGCTGCATGTACCAGGCGCGTACGGACCCGTGCATCGAGGGTGGCTTGAGGCTGCACGCGCAGCGGCTTGAGGCTGGCGATTTCGTTTGCGCTCATCTGCGCCAATAGGCCTATTTCCCACGCCAGGTACTGGCGCGCGGCGTCCTTGTTGCCAGAGTGGCGATCATGGGTAAAGAACAGAAAATCGATACACTGATGATCAGGCGGTGTGTTGGCGTCCTCTTGCACGGCGAACCCCGCCGCACGCCAGGCGTCGAGACCACCCTCCAACAAGCGAGCATGTGCGCGCTGAGTGTCCGGCAACACCTGCGCTGCGAAAGCGGCGAGGCGCGGGTCATCGGCCAGCAACACCAATGGTCGCTGATCGCCAGCCACATCGCTTGCCAGCAACGAACGGATCGACCAGCGTGAACCGGCAATGTGGGCTTTGCGATAGCTCATGCTCGGACGCAGATCAATGACTACCAGCGTATCGTCCTTGAGAGCATCGCTCAGGGACTTCGCCGATATCACGGGCAACGCTTGGTATGCAGGTGCCTGATACGCGGGCAACGCCAAGCCACTGCTCACCCCCCCTGCCAGCACATAGGCCTCATGCCCCAGCTGCCGAAGCCAACTGGCAACAATCGGTGCGCGAACGCCATCGCTGTCGATCAACACCAGCCGTGCCTGTCGCACGCCGATATACAGATCGGTTGACTGAATCAACTGGCCACCCGGTGTATGTTGCGCACCAGGCAGGCTGCCGGCGGCAAATTCTTCGGCTGTACGCACATCGCATAGGAACAGGCTGCGCGTAACATCCGCGGCCCACTGCTTGACCTGCGCGGCCAGTACGGTTTTTGCCCCAGCCTGTTCGGCCAGCTTTTGCGCGGCAAGACGCTGTTGTGGCAAGGCTTTCGATGACACGTCATCGGCATAGCGACGGGTGCTGCCATGCTCCAGCTGGAAGTCTTCCAGATACCAGCCTTGCGTGCCGTTTTCCAGGGCGTAGACCGGGTTCTTCACACCCATATTGATCAAGGTCTGGGCGCCGATAATGCTGCGGGTTCGCCCTGCGCAATTGACCACGACAGGCGTGTGCTCGTCCGGCACCAGATCCTGCAGGCGATAGCCCAGTTCGCCGTTCGGGCAGCAGACTGAACCGGGAATGGTCATCTTGCGGTATTCATCGAACGGCCTGCCGTCCAGCACCACCAACGGCTCGCCCCGGGCCTGCCATTCGGCCAGTTGTTGCGCCGTCACATGCGGCGTGTGGCTGGTTTCTTCCACTAACTCGCCAAAAGCCTTGGACGGCACATGCACCCCGGCAAACAGTTGCAAACCAGCGGCCTGCCAGCCATCGGCACCGCCCTCGAGAACGTGTACGTGCTCGTAGCCCAACGCTTGCAGGCGCTCGGCGGAACGTGCCGCGATATCTCCACCGTTCTGATCGTAAATCACCAAACGAACCTTCGGGTTCGGCGCCAGACGCCAGACCTCCAGCTCCAGTCGGCTATAGGGCAGGTTTACCCCGAAGAACAGATGGGCTTCGCCATACTGTCCGTGCTCGCGCACATCAAAAAGGGCAATTTCCTGCCCGTCGAACAGCCACTGCTGCAATTGCCCTGGGGTTACGGTCTGGCTCATGGAAGTCCCGCTTGATAGAAATTATTGAAGCGCCAGAGAGCGCTCGCTGGCCGCGACATCGCGGCCCTTCGCATAGGCACGCTGAACGGCCGGCCGCGCCTTGAGGCGTTCGCGCCAGGCATGGATGTGCGGGAAGTCCGCCAGGTCCTGCCCTTGTCGCTGCGGCTGAATCCACGGAAAGATCGCCATGTCGGCGATGGAGTATTCGCCCGCTACGTACGGCACTTCAGACAGACGCGTTTCCAGCACTGTATACAGCCGCGTCGCTTCGGCATTGAGCAGGTCCAGAGCGAACGGCAACGGTTGCGGCGCCTTCTCTTTGAACAGCTGCAACTGGCTCAGGTACGGGGTGATATGCCCCACCTGCCAGAACAGCCATTCCTGGACTTTCTGCCGCTCGACACTGCCCGCCGGCGGCAGAAAACGCCCCGCCTTGTCGGCCAGGTAATTGAGGATCGCTCCGGACTCGAACAGGCTCAGCGGTTCGCTCAAGCCCTCGGGCGCATGGTCGACTATCGCCGGAATTCGCCCATTGGCGCTGATCCGCTGGAACGCCGCATTTTTCTGTTCGCCCTCGCGGATATTGATCGGCAGCACGCGGTAATCCAGGCCGAGCTCTTCGACCAGGATGCCGATTTTCAAGCCATTACCCGTGGGCCAGTAGTAAAGGTCGATCATGCGTAAGCCTTGATCGACGGCGCCATTTGCGAGGCGTTGTAATTGAGGATGCGCCCGTCTTCTTCCACACCGTAGCGGCCGTTGAGGGATTCCAGCGGCAGGCCGTAGAGGTGGAAATGCAGGGTCGCTTGCTCACCTTCGACACGAATGCCGTGCAGGTCTTCACCGAGAAACGAGATCGATGTGCCGGGTTGCACGACCACTTCCTTTTCCAGGTGCAACGTGGTGAAGCCAGGCTCGCGACCCTCATCGTCACGGCTGTAAACGTAGTTGATTTCCTCGCCTTCGACGGCACTGATGATCGCCCAGGTTTCATGGTTATGCGCAATCGTACTTTTGCCAGGCAACAGCGAATTCAGGTACAGCGTCGGCGTGTCGCCGTCGTCATTGAGTCGGTAGCGGAACGCCGTGCTGCCCTGCCCCGGTACGGGCGCGGGAAACGCATCGAAGTTAAACAGGTCGCGGCGCTCAGCCAGGGTTTCGAGCAGGGCGACGATTTCCACCAGCGCGGCGCGGTCGACGCCCCGTTGATTGATGACGCGGATTTTCTTCAGGAAATCCTCGATGACAGCGGTACGGTTATCGGTACTCATGAACAGGCTCCTCGGTATTAAACGGACAGGCTGTAGCGACCCAGGTTGGTCAACAGGTAGGGGTCGTCGGCGATGACGGGACGGCGCCCCGGATCCCCCAGGGCATGACGCAGGAATTCCCGCGTACGCTCGCTGGACGGGTGCTGGAAAATTTGTTTGGCGCTGCCGTGTTCGACGATCACGCCGTTTTCGGTGAAATAGACGATGTCGCTGATTTCTTCGGCGAAACGCATCTCGTGGGTGACCAGCACACAGGTCATGCCTTCTTCAGTCAATTCGCGAATCACCGTCAGCACCTCGCCGACGGTTTCCGGGTCAAGGGCCGAGGTCACTTCATCGAACAGGATCAACTCCGGGCGCATCGCCAGCGCCCGCGCAATCGCCACGCGCTGTTGCTGGCCACCGGACAGTTGGCCCGGATAAGCATCGGCCTTGTGCTCCATGCGCACTTTGGCCAGCAGCGCACGTGCCTCTTTTTCCGCCTCCTGGCGGCTGCGCCCCAACACCTTGCGCGGCGCAATCACCAGGTTTTCGAGCACCGACAGATGCGGGAACAGGTTGTACTGCTGAAAGACAAATCCCACTCGCTTGCGCAATTCAATGCGTTGGGCTTCCTGGGCCAGGGTGTGAACCTCGGTGGTACCGACACGGATAGTGCCGTGCTGGGGCCGCAACAGCCCGGTAATGCAGCGCAGAATCGTCGACTTGCCAGAGCCGGACGGACCGATGATCGACACCGCCTGACCACGGCGCACATCGAGATCGATGCCTTTGAGCACCGGGTTGCTGCCGAATGACAGGTGCAGGTCGCGCAGGCTGACCAGAGGCTCGGCGACGGTTTCAGTAGAAGGCATAACGTCGCTCCAGGCGTTGGGTGAGACGGGAAATCGGGTAGCAATAAGCGAAGAACAGCACCAGCAGACTGAGGTAAATCACCACGGTGAAGCCGGTCATGTTCACGGTGTTGCTGGCGATCTGTGCGGTGTCGATCACGTCATGCACACCCACCAGCGAGGCCAGCGCCGTGCCCATGGTGATCACCGCATACAGGTTCATCCACGGCGGCAACATCCGTTTAAAGCACTGCGGCAGGATGATCGAGCGGAAAATCTGGCCACGGGTAAAGGCCAGCGAACGGGCCGCTTCCCATTGCGTGCTCGGGATCGAGGCGACGGCGCCGCGGAAGATTTCCGCGACATTGGCACTGGCCGGCAACGCCAGGCCAATCGTCACCTTGACCCAGTCCGGGAACGAGATGTAGGCGCTGCCGATGTGGATCTCGAACGGGAACACATAGGTGGTGAAATAGATCAATACCAGCCACGGCGCGTTGCGAAAAATCTGCACCCAGATCCGTGCCGGCAAACGCAGCACACGCAAGGGTGACAACGCCAAAGCACCCACCAGCAACCCCAGTACCGATCCCAGGGCGATGGCGACAAGACTGATCAGAATGTTCTGGCCAAAGCCCGCGGCCAGGGCCGGAGACCATTGCATTAGCGCCTTCAACACCGGGCTGTGCGGGGTGAACCACAGCAGCCAGAGCACGGCGCCGATCAGCAACACCTTGCCGACATGCCGACGCGGCCAGGCCTGCGGCGCGGTGACGGACGATTCAATGGCCATAGCCGGGCATCCTCAGGCGCGCTTCGAGGTAGCGCCCCACACAGTTGACGATAAAACTCAGCAGACCGAAAAAGCTCAGGATCAGGATCATCAACTCCAGCACGTTATCGCTCTGGGTCCAGATCATGATCGACGCATAGGTGATGTCGCCGACGGCAATCGCCGAGGCGACGGCAGTCATCTTCACCAGGTCGATCAGGTTGTTGATCAGCGATGGCAATGCAAAGCGCAGAGCCAGGGGTAATTGCACGTTCCACAACAACTGACGGCGGCTGAACGCCAGCGAACTGGCCGCTTCGAGTGTCACCGCCGGCACGGCTTCGATACCGGCGCGCAAGGCCTCGGCGTGGAAGGCGCCCTTGTGCAGCGAGATGACGATCACCACCCAGGCGAATGGCGTCAGCGGATTCGCGGCACCGACGGCCTGGGTCAGCAACATGTTCAACACCAGGAAGGCGCAATACAGCTGCACCAATGTCGGCGTGTTGCGCGTGACTTCGACGAAAACCCGTGCAGGTTTCGCCAGCCACGGGCTTGCGCTGGTCAGCATCGCCGCCAGTCCGACACCGGCGAGCAAACTGCCGACAATGGTGAACAGGCACAACAACACCGTGGTCAGCGCTCCCTGCTCCAGGCTGCCGCGCTGGTAAGCATCCAACAGAAAGCTGTAGTTCAGGCCAAATCCCGCGGTCCAGTGGACGAAAAGTTCCAGCCAATGACTCATGCTGCGCCCCGCAAATTCGCACAGGCCCGAGCGATTCGGCGTCCCGCTTCAACGACGCTGTCGGTCGCGGTGGCAATGGACAGGCGAAACCACGGCGACAAGCCATAGGCACTGCCCGCCACGCCAGCCACACCCTGCTCCAGCAAATACGCCACCACATCGGCATCGCTATCGAGTCGTGCGCCGTCCGGACGATAGTGCCCCAGCAAACCGGCGCAGCGGATGAACACGAAGAAACCGCCCTGGGGCTCAAGCACTTCGAGGCCATCGACATCGCGCAAGGTCCTCACCAGCAAATCCCGCCTCAGTTGATAAGCCGCGACCTGCTCCGGCAAAAAATCCAGCCCGCCTTCAAAGGCTGCCAACGCGGCGGCCTGCCCGACCGAGGAGGCTCCAGAAGTGGATTGCGACTGCACGACGGCCATCGCGTTCGTGAGCACCTGCGGCCCGGCGCCGAAACCGATGCGCCAGCCGGTCATGGCGTACGTCTTGGAGACACCGCCAACCAGCAGGCAACGCGCATGCAGATCCGGCGCGACATTCAGCAGACTCTGCGCCGGCTGACCGTCAAAACGGATGTGTTCGTAGAGCTCGTCCAACAGCACCAGCACCTGAGGATGACGGCGCAGCACCTCGGCGAGGGCCTGCAACTCGGCCGCGCTGTACACCGCACCGCTGGGGTTGCCGGGACCGTTGAGGATCAGCCAGCGCGTGCGCTCACCGATGTGTTGTTCAAGCTGCGCGGCTGTGAGCTTGCAGCCCTGCTCAAGTCCGCACGCGATGAACACCGGTTCACCGCCATTGAAACGCACGCTGTCCGGAAACGACGGCCAGTACGGTGTCGGCACCAGCACTTCATCGCCGTCATCGAGGGTCGCGGCGAAGGCATTGAAGATGATCTGCTTGGCGCCGTTGGCAATCACGATGGAGGCCAGCGAATAATCCAGACGGTTCTCGCGCTGGAGCTTGCGCTGCACAGCCAGGCGCAAGGCTTTCACACCGGGCGTTGGCGTGTATTTCGTAGCACCGCCAGCGATGGCGGCACAGGCGGCTCGCTTGATGTGTTCGGGGGTATCGAAATCCGGCTCGCCGGTAGTCAGGTCGAGAATGTCGTGGCCGGCGTCCCGCAGCTCTGTGGCGCGGGATTTGGCCGCCGCGTTGGCCGACAGAGAGACGCGTTGCACGCGCTTGGAAAGACTGAGTGTCATGGCTGGATCACCTCCACGACTTTGCCCGGATTGAGCAGGTTTTTCGGGTCCAGTGCATGCTTGATGCGTCGCATCAGATCCAGCTCCACCGAGCTTTTAAAGCGTTCCAGCATGCCCACTTTGCGCTGGCCGATACCGTGTTCGGCACTGATGGAACCGCCGTGGGCATGGGCACTGTCATGCACCAGCAGACTGAGTGCCGCGTAATTGGCCATGTGCGCATCCACCGTCGAATCCAGTGGATGCGCGACGTTGTAGTGCAGGTTGCCATCGCCCAGGTGGCCGAACGTGTAGTGACGGACACCGGGAAAATGCACCTGCAACAGCGCATCCGTGGCGGCGACGAACTCCACGACTCGGGAAATCGGCACCGAAATGTCATGCTTCATGTTGCGACCAGAACGTTTCTGCGCCTCGCTCATGTTTTCTCGCAAAAGCCACAGTGCGTCGCTTTGTGGGAGGCTTTCAGCGATCAGCGCATTGACCAGAAAATCCTGTTCGAACGCTTCGCCGAGCACTGTTTCAATGGCCTGGCGGGCGTGACTTTCGCTGTGGTTATCCGACAGTTCCAAAAGCGCGAACCAGGGTTGGCTGACACCCGCGAACGGTTGTGGCCCCTCCGGAAACTGTTCGCGCAACAGCGCCAGGCAATCGGCGCTGAGCAATTCGAAGGCGGTGAGTCCGGCGCCAAATCCGGCGCGGGCATGGGACAGGCATCGCACCGCCTGCGCCAGCGAGTCAAAGGCCAGCAGCGCCGTGACTTGAGCCTTGGGCAACGGAAACAGTTTCAGGGTCGCCGCGGTGATGATGCCGAGGGTGCCTTCGCTGCCGATGTACAGGTCGCGCAGGTCGTAGCCGGAATTGTCCTTGCGTAAACCGCGCAGGCCGTTCCAGATTTCACCCTCGGCAGTGACCACCTCCAGCCCCAGCGTCAGTTCGCGAGCATTGCCGTAGCGCAGCACGGCGGTGCCGCCGGCATTGGTGCCGAGATTGCCACCAATCGTGCAGCTGCCTTCGGCGCCCAGGCTCAGGGGAAACAGGCGACCGGCGCTGCGTGCAACGTCCTGAACGGTCTGCAGGATGCAGCCCGCTTCAACCGTCAGGGTGTCGTTGTCGGTGTCCACGGCCCGCACCCGGTTCAAGCGATCGAGCAACAACAAGACGGCTCGGCCACTGGCATCCGGCGTTGCGCCGCCCATCAACCCGGTATTGCCGCCCTGCACTACCACGGGGGTGTCAACGGCCACGCAGGCACGGACCACCGCCGCGACCTCCTCGGTGTTGGCCGGGTGTACGGCGGCAATGACCTGGCCGATGTAGCGACCCTGTTTATCGGTCAGGTACGGCGCAGCCTCTTCGCCGCTCTGTACATGACTGGCGCCGAGCAACTGCTGCAAGACCGTGAACAACTGCTGACTCATTTGAGCACCGCCAGCGGCGAGGCGTTGCGATATTGCTCGTGCAAGTTACGCAAAGCCTGGGACGGCGCCATGCCCGTACGCTCACCAAGTTCGATCAGCCAGCCACTGCGGTGCCAGTCGCGCACGATCGCATCGAGTTTCGCCTGGGTATCGTGCTCGCCTTTGCGCAACCAGATCACCGAGTTGGACGGGATCAGATCACCTGGCAACGGGATCTCATAACCAGCCCACTCGGCATCGCTCAACAAGGCGTGCATGGTCGGGCTTACATGCACCGCTGCCACGCAGCCATTGCCGCGCAGCGACAACAACGATTCGGACTGGCTGCGGAACGCCTTGATCTGCGCACCGTAGGTTTCCTGCAACGGCTTGATGAAGTTGCTACCCTGGGACACACACACCGGCTTGCCCTTGAGGTCGGCCCACTGGGTGATACCTGAGCCTTTGCGAATCAATGCTGCGCCGCCGACCTCTTCATAAGGCGTGGGCACATAATCGAGAATCTCGCCGCGCTCTTCGGTGAATTGCATGTTGGCGATGAGGATGTCGACCTTGCCCTGCTGCAGGAACTGTACGCGGTTGGGCGCCAGCACCGAGACAGTGTTGGCCTCGACGCCCAGCGCCTTGGCCACGCCCTTGGCCAGTTCGACGTTGTAACCCTGGTGTTCGCCGGTCTTCGGATCGATGGTGCCGAACGGCGGACCACTGAGCATCACCCCGATGTTGATGACGTGGCGTTGCTCGATCTTGTCCAGCGTGGCATCGGCCCGAGCCAGGCTCGCACCTGACGCGAGTGCCCCTGCCAGGCACAACGATGCCAGGGCTTTGGTGGAAAAAAGACGATTCATGCGCGACTACCTTGAACGGCCGTCGCGCGATGCGGCGGCGTGTTGAATACGATGAGGTGAATCAGGCGCCGTTGGCCTGGAACTTCTTTTGCAGTTCGACCAGCGCCGGTGACGCCGGCGTGATGTGGTTGCGGGTCTGGGCTTCGATCAACCAGCCGCTGCGGTGCAGCTCCTTGACGATCGGGTCGAGCTTGGCCTGGGTGTCGCTTTCCCCGCGACGGGTCCAGATAACCGACGGCGCCGGGTTCAGTTCCGGGGTGATGGTGCGATAGCCTTGCCATTCGGCGCTGTCGGCGATCAACGGGTTGACCAGCGTGGCGTCGTGCACCGCCGCGACGCAGTTGTTGCCGCGTAACGCCAGCAAGGATTCGGACGAGCTCTTAAACGCTTTCAACTCAACGCCCAGCTCCGTGAGCGGCTTGACATAGCTGCTGCCTTGCGAAGTGCAAACCGGTTGCCCTTTCAGGTCTTCCCAGCGAGTGATCTTGCTGTCCTTGAGCACTGCGGCGGTACCGCCTACCCGGTAAAACGGCGTCGGCACAAATCCGAGGATTTCGCCGCGTTCCGGGGTCCATTCCATGTTGGCGATCAGCAGGTCGACTTTGCCCTGCTGCAGGAACTGCACGCGGTTGGCAGGCAATACGGGAACCAGCTGCACCTCGGCCCCTAGCTGCCGGCCCAGCTCCTGGGCCAGCTCGACGTTCAACCCCCTGGGTTTCTGGGTCGCTGGATCGATCCCGCCAAAGGGACCGCCCGAGAGCAGCACACCGACCACCAGTACGTGACGCTGCTCGATCTTGTCCAGCGTCGCATCCGCCTGGGCAGCGGTGCTGGCCGCCAGCAAGATCAAGGCACCCAGCATGGCAGGCAATAAACGTTTTACAGGTGTGCGCTCGAACAGCATGGTTTTTCCCCCTAATGAATGATCGGCGTCCCCCGACCTGTTGTGGTGGGATCCTAGGTAAAGCGTGCTTCTAACGGAAATTCAAATATCTAATATCGTTATAACCTGATGAGTCCGCGCAAATGACAAAAGCCTGGATAACCCCGTATATATTGAATGACACCAATAAATCGATAAAACATCACCAAAAAACACATAACATTTATTTATGTTTATGTTTAAAGTCGTGATGTAAAAAACAGCCCTGGAAACAGCCATGTCGACCCTGCCCACGCTAGACCTCGAATTACTGCGCACCTTCATTGCCGTGGTGGACCACCACAGCTTTGCCGAAGCCGGCACGCATCTGAACCGCACGCAATCTTCGGTGACCCAACACATGCAACGCCTGGAGCAACAGGTCGGGGTGAATCTGTTCGAGAAGCACGGGCGGCAGAAGCGACTCACTGAAGCCGGGTTGCAGTTGCTGCGCCACGCCCGGCAGATGCTCTCGATGAATGACGAGGCCCTGAGCTCCCTGCGTGAAAACAGCCTGAGCGGCGTGCTGCGCATCGGTTCGCCCCACGACATCGCCGACACGATCCTGCCGCCAATCCTCAGCCACATCGCCCGGTCGGCGCCGCGCTTGCGGCTTGAAATCGATGTCGGTCGCAGCCCGTTCCTGATGGAGGACCTGCACCGCGGCAAAGTCGACATGGTGATTTCCACCCGGGAGGACCCGAACCTCGAAGGCTTCGCCTTGCGTACTTCGCCTGTGTGGTGGATTTGCTCGGCGCAATACCTGCACAACCCCAGCGAACCCTTGCCGCTGATTCTGGTGGATGAACCGAGTATTTATCGTCGCTACGCCCTGGAAGCCCTGGAACGCGCAAACATTCCCTGGCGCCAGGCCTACCTGGCCTCGAACCTGATTGGCATCAAGGCTGCGACGCGTGCGGGGTTGGGAGTCACGGCCCGTAGCATGGAAATGCTCGGGCCGGACATGCGCGTACTGGGTGAAACGGACGGATTGCCACGGCTGCCGGACGTGACCTATCACTTGTGGATTCGACCCAACACCGTAAATCCGCTGGTGCGCCGGGCCTATCAATTAATCAGGAGCAGTCAGGGTCTCTGACCAGACCCACGAGCGAAGCCAGGCGCGCTGATCAGCAACAACCTGGCATGGCGATTATTCAGATGGAGCAACTGCTGGCACCATGCTTTTCCAGGTAACGTTGCTGGTCTTCATCTGCCAGTTGAAACTCACCCAACGGCACGATGACGGTGGCCACCGGTTTACCTAATTGCCCCGAAGCATCCAGGCGTTGTTTGGCGACCAGTGCCAGCTGGGCTTGCTGGGCGGTGCCAAAAAACAGTGCAGATCGGTATTTGACCCCGACATCCGCGCCTTGACGGTCGAATGAGGTCGGATCATGCAGCGTCCAGAAGTGCTCTATCAGGCGACGGTAGGAAATGACTTTGGAATCAAAGTCCACTTGCACCACCTCGATCAACTCAGACTCGCCCCTGACCGATCGCGCAAAACCAACCCGACTGTCGAGCACGCCCGGCAACGATCTGAATGCCGCTTCAGCCCTCCAAAAACAGCCGGCACCGAACGTCGCCTGCTCAACAATCACGTCTTGGCGAAAATCAGTCATGCGCTGACAACCACTTCGTTTGGCAGCAGATGCGCATGCAACTGCGCAATATGTTCAGGCCCGATACCGCAGCATCCACCGACAATACTGGCACCCGCCGCTACCCAGGTTCTGGACCAGTGCAGGTAGGATTCAGGGCCCAGGTCGCGGCGAATCTCCAGCAGCGTGCTGTTGGCCTTTGCCTCTGTGCTGACAGGCGGAAACGCGTTTGCGTAAACCCCCAGCTCGATGCTTTGATCGAGGCGCAGAAGGACATCCCCGGCCACCGCCAGCGCCGCTGCCATGACTTCCGGCTGGCTGCAATTGAACAGCACCGCCCTCGCCCCCAATTCGACCGCTACGTGTACCGCCTCGGCGACTGACTCCGAGGAGCGCAATCGCGGTGGCTCGCCGGCTTCATCAAGCAGCGTGAACGACAGCCAAAGCGGTTTCGATTCTGCGCCAAGCGCCTCGACGACTGCCCGGACTTCAGCGATGGAACTCTGGGTTTCCGCCAGCCACACATCAACGTGCGCCTGCAATCCGGCGATGAGCTCGCGATGGATCACGACCGAACGTTGATGATCAAACAAGTCAGGTCGATAAGACCCTAGCGCCGGCGGCAACGATCCGGCCACCATGACCGGTTCGGTGCTGCCGGCCGCCGCCTGACGAGCCAGGCGTCCGGCCCGTTCGGCCAGCGCACGGCCCTGCTCGGCAAAGCGCTCATCACCGATGTGAAACGGCACCACCGCGTAGCTGTTAGTGGTGATGATTCGCGCACCGGCCTCAATAAATGCCTGATGAGCCTGCAGCACATAGTCAGGCGCCTCGATCAACGCGAGGGCCGACCATTCCGGCTGGCGAAACGGTGCCCCGATACGCTGCAATTCGCGGCCCATGCCACCATCGAGCAAACGCAAGGACGCCTGGCTCATTGGATCGCGCTCACTTTCGGCGCCGAGGCGGCGAGCCATTGATCAACCGTGGCACTGTTCGCCTGTACCCACGCCTTGGCCGCGACGTCCGCTGGCTGTTTTTCCTTTTCGATCTTCAGGATCAGCTCATTGAGTTGCGCAGGCTCGATCGCGACATTACGCAGGAACTCGGCAATTTTCGGTGCGCGTTTCTGCAAGGCAGCGGACGCCAGGATATGTACCTTGGCATCCGGGAAGGCGCAGGTGATCTGACTCTTGTTCAGCCAGTCCGGGTCGACGGTCGGACTGATGAATTTCCAGCAACCATCAGCCTTGTAAAGCGGGTCATCTTTTTTGTTGTCCTGGGCGTAACCGTCGAATGCCGGCTCTTCCAGGCGACGCAGGTCAAAGGCCGAAAAGATCCAGTCCGGGGTGTAGGCATAGAACACCACGCCACGTTGCGCCTTGTAAGCCGAGGCGAGTTTGGCGTAGGTCACCGAGGCTTCGGTGGACACCGACTCGAATTTATCGGCAAACCCGTAATCCTTGGCCTTGATCTGGCCGATGTAAGTCGACTCCCAGCCCGCCGGCCCCACCAGCAACTCAGCCTTACCGCCGCCCAGTGGCTCAAAGAGCTTGGCCACTTCAGGTTTTTTCAGGTCGTAGATGGATTTGACCCCGTACTTGTCCTGCAAATAACCGGGAATGTAAAACCCTTGTTCGCCCGCATACGGATGAGTGTTCGGCACCAAGGACCGGGTGCCGCCCGTGACGTATTTAGCCCAGGCTGCCGACTGGTTAGGCAGCCAGATATCGGTCAGTACGTCGACCGAACCGTCGCCTTTGGCGGCTGCGCTGAACAGCACCGCGACATCCCCGGCCAGATACGACACATCGCCATCCAGTCGGCTTTTGATTACCTCACCAAGGATGTGTTGAATGGCGATAGCCCCCGTCCAGTTCTGCTCGCCAATGACAATTTTGTCCTTGGCGAAGACGGTGGCCGGGAGAATCAAGGATGCCAGCAATGCGGCCGCACCGAAGGTACGCGACAGATGTGTCTTCACGATAAATCTCTCAGTTAGTTGTGCCGGTGGTCTTGCTTGCGCAAGCTCGATTGAATGATTCGGTCAGGGATCAGTGCACACAGGACGATCGCCACGCCGGCGAGCACGCCTTCGCCGCCCTTGATGTTGCGCAGCGCCGTCATCACGTCATAACCCAGGCCGCCGGCGCCGATCAGGGCAGCGACCACCACCATCGACAAGCTCATGACGATGGTCTGGTTGATCCCCAATAACAGCGAGCGGCGAGCCAAGGGCAGTTGCACCTTGATCAGGGTCTGCCAAGGACTGGCACCGTGTGCCACCGCCGCTTCGACAGCATCCTTCGCAACTTCCTGGATACCCAGCGACGTCAGACGAATCATCGGCGCCAGGGCGAAAATCACGGTCGCGATCACGGCGGGGGTCTTGCCGACAGAAAAGAACGCCACGGCAGGAATCAGGTACACAAACGTCGGCAGGGTCTGCATGACGTCCAGCAGGGGCGTAATCACCCGCCGTAAAAGCGGACGCTTCGCCAGCAGGATGCCGGTGGGTACGCCAATGACCAGGGCAATCAGTACCGAAGAACCGACCAGCGCCAGCGTGGCAATGGTTCGCTCCCAAAAGCCAAACAGGCCGATGTACAACAAGGCTGCGCTGCTGGTCAGTGCCAGCGGCAAGCCAGCTGAACGCCACGCCAGAAACACCAGCGTCAGTGCCGAAACCGGCCATGGCAACCAACCTAGGAGGTTTTCAATGCCTTCGATGACGGTGCGAACGGCAACGATCACGCCGACGAATGCACCCTCGAACGTCACCTGCGACCAGCCAATGAATTCATCAATGCTCTGTGCCGCCAGCAGCAAGGCCTGGCGATTGACCGGGAACTGCAGCAACACACCAGTGGCGTCAGGTGTGACGACGCGCCAGATCACCAGTGCCTGACTGACCACCAGCACAGCCAAAGGCAGCCCCCAACCCGATACGTTGCGTAGCACAGGCTGGCGGCTCAACGAGAGCGCTGTGAAACGACTGGCCGCGAACACCATCACCGCCGCCAGAATCGCCAGCCATGATGAACTGGCAATGCCCTGAGCCAGTGCCGCTAGCGCTGCGAGCTCAACGGCGAAGCCGAGCCAAAACAAACCGCCCTTGCCTCTCGCAGCAAGCGCAGCAGGCCCCAGCAACAATGCCTGCCACCCGCGCAAGCCGGGCTGGACGTGCGGCCCACGAGGAGCGGTTTCTGGGGGCTGAAGGCCAACGCTGTCGACGCTGTGAAGGGGTGTATGGGTTGAATTGAAGTCCCGGAAAAAGTCCGCAACTTCGGCGTCAACCGGATGCTCGAGCAACTGTTTGGGCGTGCCCAATTGCACCAGCCGTCCTCGGCGCAGCACTGCGATGCGGTCAGCAAGGCGTATGGCTTCGGCCGGGTCATGGGTGACCAGCAATGTGCTGATACCGCGCTCACGCACCAGTGCCAGGAAATGACTTTGCAGATCGCGTCGAATGGTCGGATCCAGCGCACTGAACGGCTCGTCCATCAGTAGAATGTCGGGATCAGTCACCAATGCGCGTGCCAGGCCAACCCGTTGCTGCATGCCACCGGACAACTCATGGGGATAATGTTCGCCCCACCCCTCCAGACCTACCGCCCGCAACTGCAGAATAGCCGCAGCATGACGAATCGACTCGGGTTCACCACGCAATTCGAGGGGCAGCGCGACGTTGTCCAGCACCGTACGATGGGGCAACAGGCCAAAATGCTGGAACACCATCCCGATGCGGCGCGATCTCAAGTCGCGCAAAGCTTTGTGGCTCAAACCGCTGATGGTCTGCCCTTCGATCAAGACCTCGCCACTCGAGGGCTCAATCAAGCGATTGATATGCCGCAGCAGCTTGGATTTCCCGCTTCCTGATGTGCCCATCAGGCACAGAACTTCACCGCGCCGCACCTTCAAACTGACATTGCTGACGGCCGGCAGCACTGACGAACCTTTGCGCAGATAGGCTTTGGTGACGTCTCGCAACTCAAGCACAACATCGGCCTCATTGGCGTGATCGCTGGAGGGTTGCGCACGCTGTTGAGATGAGTCGATCCGGGCAGTTGCCAAAGAGGTTTGAATAAGTGTCACAGGAGCTCCGGGCAAGCGACCCCTGGATGCGGGCAACGCGCTCGCCCCAGAGTAGAAAATTGGCTGAGCCTCAGGCCATGATCCGAACACCGTGTCCTGAAGCAAAAAAAGCGCCGCGCAGGGAGCGCAACGCTTTCCACAGACATAAAGCTAATCGATCTTAAAAAGAACAAATAAATATCTTTTTGGAATTAACTTAAGCCTTCTCACGCCGGCTATCTGCGTCTGATTATTAAAATAAAAATAACTAAAAGGTATCAATAAGTAAAAAATATGAATTTATAGTTATAAAAGTGTCGGAGACCGCCTTTCTCGAGCATTGGGCTTTCGAAGGCGTGGCCGTGTTGTCGGCGAGCCGGAGCAAACGCCTGGTCAGCGCCAACGGTGCATTTATCAGCTGCGCGCTTTATCAACTGAAGCCAGCTCAACCGGACGAACCTGGACGCTGATCAAGTTTTTTCATCAGCCTCTGGAACGCCGCCAGCACCTGTGCGGGCCGCTCCAACATCAATTGATGACCACACCGCTCCAACACCTCAAAGCTACCCGTTGGCAGCTGTCGGGCGAGCGCTTCACCCCCACTGGAGGGCGTCAGCCCGTCGCTGTCTCCCGCTAACACATAAGTCGGCAACGTCAGTCGGGCCAGGGCATCGGCGTCGGGCCATTGGGCGTTTTGCAGTAGAGACTTGAACACATACAGACGATTGCGACGGGTCAGGTTTTCCTCGTAGGCCACCAGCCGGGGATCGGCTGCGGAGTGCCACGCACGCTGACGAAAGCCCTTGGCCAGCAACGGCCGCAGCAGCTCCAACACCCAGGCAGGCAGAGACATCAGACCACCACGGCTCAACGGGCGATGCAGTTGTGTGCCTAGCAACAGGGCGCCATCTATGGTCACCTGCGGCAACCTGCATGGAAGCTCCAGCAAGGCACTCAACCCCAGTCCGGTACCAAAGGAATGTGCAACCAGGATATTCCGACGTGCAGCGTAGCGGCTCAGTATTTCCAGCTGATCTGCCACCAGTTCCGACCAGGCATAGGCCTGCGGCTGGCGCGGCTTTTCACTATCGCCGTGCCCCAACAGGTCCCACGCCACCAGGCTGTATCCCTGATCGGACAACGACTGCCATAACTCGCGCCATTGATCCTTGTGACCACCACCACCATGCCCGAAGAACAAGACTGTATCTGCCTGATGCGTGCCTGGTTGATAAGCGATGCTCAGGTGACGTCCTGGACGGATTTCCACCCGCTCGCCCCGCACCAGAGGTAAATCAGAAAATGCGTGTAAATCAGCCATGAGTGGGACAAGCCTCTTTGAATTCAAGGTTTTGAGGAGTGACTGTCGAAGGGAGGACGGTTCTGGAGAAACCACGCAATAAGGTCTGGGTATAAGCGTGTTGCGGATGGACCAGTAGCGTTGCCGCTTCCCCCTGCTCCACCACATGCCCGCCCTGCATCACGGCAATGCGATCACACAGTCTGGCGGCCACTCGCAAATCGTGGGTGATGAACACAATGCTCAGCTTGAGCCGACGTTGCAGGTCTTCAAGCAACTCGAGAATCTGTACCTGGATCAGCGCATCCAGAGCGGAAACGCATTCGTCCGCGATGAGTATTTTCGGCTCCACAGCCAAGGCACGGGCGATACCGATACGTTGGCGCTGGCCACCGGAGAACTCATGGGGATAGCGCTCGAACGCCGTGGCGGGTAGCCCAACCAACGCCAAAAATGAGCGCGTGCGCCGCTCGGCCTCGGCCTTTGAGTGCCCCTGTACCAGCGGGCCGGTCATGACGATACGACCGACGGTCTGGCGCGAATTGAGCGAGGCAAACGGGTCCTGGAAAATCATCTGCACATCGCTACGCAATGCTCGCAAACGCCCTTCGGAAAGCGTCGTTACATCCTGCCCCAGCCATTGAATTTGACCACTGTCAGCACGTAGCAGCCGAACAAGGCAACGCCCCAGAGTGGATTTCCCCGAGCCTGACTCCCCAACAATGCCGAGGGTTTCACCCTCGCGCAGGGTCAACTGAACCTGCGCCAGGGCCTGGGTGGCACGCTTGCGCCACCAACCGCTGTTGCTGCGAAACACTTTATTGAGTTGCTCGGCCTTGAGCACCACACTCCCGTCCACCGTCGTGCGCGGGGCCCGAGGTTGCGCCGAGACCGCTGCCAGCAGTTGCTGGGTATAAAGCGCCTGAGGCTTGCGCAATACTTGATGGGCGCTACCCTGCTCCACCAGTTGACCTTTTTCCAGCACCAGCACGCGGTCGGCAATGGCCTCGACCACGGCGAAATCATGGGTGATGAACAACAGCGACATGCCCTTATCCTGTTGAATCTTGCGTAACAGATCGATGATCTGCGCCTGGGTGGTCACATCCAGCGCCGAGGTGGGTTCGTCGGCGATCAGTAACGAGGGATCGAACGCCAACGCCATGGCGATGACCACGCGCTGACGCTGGCCACCGGAGAGCTCAAAGGGATAGACCAGGCGCAGGCGTTCAGGCTCGGGCAGGCCGACATAACCCAGCAATTCCACAACCCGTCGGCGACGCTCCTGGGCCGATTTCACCCCGTGGGCGCGCAGGGTTTCATCGATCTGCTCACCCACGCGCAGCAGCGGGTTCAGCGCGCTCATGGGCTCCTGGAACACCATGCTTATATCTCGCCCGCGCAGCTGGCGCATCGCGGTTTCACTGAGCTTCGCCAGGTCTTCATCACGAAACACCAGTCGCCCGCTTTCCACGCTCAGCGGCGTCGGTAACTGGCGCAACAATGCCTTGGCCAACATCGACTTGCCCGAGCCGGACTCGCCCACTACACATAGGCATTCGCCGCTGCGCAATTGCAGCGACAGGTCATACAGCGCGTGACTGCGGTCGGCACCGGCCGGCAAGGCGATACGCAGGTTTTCCACACTGAGCAACGTCATAGCGACCTCCCCGGTTCAAAGGCCACGCGCAGGCCTTCGCCCACCCGGTTCACGGCCAGCACGCACAGCACAATCGCCACCCCCGGCAAGAAACTCATCCACCAGGCATCCCGCAGCAGCCCACGTGATGCGTTGATCATGTAACCCCAGCTCATGGCCTCAGGGTCGCTCAGGCCGAGAAACGCTAACGCGGCTTCGGTGAGAACTGCAGTGGCCATCACAAAGGTCATGGTCACCAACAACGGCGCCAAGGCATTGGGCAGGATTTGTTGGCTGATGATGCCTAATGGCGATTGCCCCAGCACCCGCGCCGCCTGCACAAACTCACGTTGTCGCAGGGTAAGGAATTCGCTGCGCACTAGCCGCGCGACGCCCGGCCACGCTACCAGCGAAATCGCCAGCACGATGGAACCCAGGGACGGCTCCAGCACCGCCACCAGGATCACCGCCAACACTAACTGCGGAATGATCTGAAAGAACTCGGCTATCCGCATCAGCGCGCCGTCGAGCCATCCACCGAAATAACCGGCGACAGCGCCGACGAGCAGCCCCACCAGCAAGGTCGCCAGACTGGTCAACACCCCCACGGCCAGGGACACACGGGCGCCGTAGAGCAAGCCGCTGCCGAGGTCGCGGCCAAGCATATCGCTGCCCAGCCAGTGCGCAGAGTCGTGGAACGGCGGTAGCATCGGCTGGGTGTTCATTTCCCAGGGCGAGCTACTGGTGAGCCACGGTGCGGCAGTCGCTAGTGCTGCTAACACCAGCAAAAACACCGCGCCGGCCAGCGCCGACGGCTGGTGAATAAAGCGTGTGAGCACCGCCATCAGCCCCGTCCTCCAGCGCCAATACGTGGGTCGAGCAAACGGCAAATCACATCGGTCAACACATTGAAGCCCACCACCAAAATCGAGATCACCAGAAAGCCGCCCATCAACACACCGTAGTCACGCTGGGCCAATGAGTCATACATCAAGCGGCCAATGCCAGGCCAGGAGTACACCACCTCCACCAGTAACGCACCGCTGGCCAGTTGGCCGAGTTGCAAACCAGCGAAAGTCACCACCGGCAGCAGTGCATTGCGCAACACATGTACATACAGAATCCGCCGTGGATACAGGCCTTTGGCGTGGGCAGTGCGTACGTATTCCTGACCAAGAGCATCGAGCACGGCGGCTCGGGTGAGGTGGATATACAGAGCCAGAAACAGCACGCTCAGGGATAGGCACGGCAACAACAGATGCCGCAGGCGATCCAGCAGCGAGAAGTCCCGGCCCACGGTCTCCATACCGAACGCCGGCAACCAATCCAGACTGACGGAGAACAGCAAAATCATCAGCATCGCCAGCCAGAACGGCGGCATCGCGTACAGCAACAAAGCACCATGGGAGATCACGCCGTCCAGCCAATGCCGCTTCTGCCGTGCCCGCGCCGCCAGCACACCTAAGGTCACGCCGAGCACGGAAGAAACTACAAAGGCCGAGCCCATCAATGCCAGCGTCGCCGGCAACCGCTCGGCGATCAGCGACCACACCGAGGTCTGATTTCGGTAGGAATAACCCAGGTCCAGGTGGGCGATATTGCCCAGGTATATCAGCAACTGCTGGAGCAACGGTTTATCCAGGCCCATGGTCTGGCGCAGTTGCTCGATAAACTGCACATCGTCCACTCCTGCCTCTCCGGCCAACAGCAATGCAGGATCGCCCGGCGCCAGTCGAATAAGCAGGAAACTCAGCACCAGCACCGCCACCACCATCAGCAACGCCTTGACGAGCCGCCCGCTGAAATACAACACGCCGTTCATGGCGTCAGGGCCTCGAGGTACACGCTCTCGTAGTCCTCATTAAGGCTGGTAGCGGTCTGCAGCAGGTTTTTCACCTGTTTGTGAAACAGCGTCGGGTAACGCATTTCGAAGATCGGTGCGATGGGCAGGTCGGTGTTCAGCAGGTTCTCCAGCTGGCTGTAGAGCTGTTTGCGCTCCGGGCCTTCCGGGGTATCGGCGACTTTCGCCCACAAGGCATCGGCCTCTGCGCTGTTGTAGCCGCTGACGTTGGCGAACGGAGAAGTTTTGAGTATGTAGTCGGAGCGGAACAGATAGGCGCTGGTCAGGTAGGGATCGCCGATCTGGAAGATAAAATTGTAGGTCAGGTCGAAGTCCCAGTCGCTCACGCGCTGGAACCAGGTCGCCGCGTCGGACGTCACCACCTGCACCTTGAAACCCAGGGGCTGCAAGGACTGCTTGGTGTATTCGGCCAGGCGCTCCCAGGCACCACCCTTCTCGCCATTGAGCAGGCGAATGCGCACCGCGCCGACATCAACGCCGGATTCGGCAATCAGCGCTTTGGCCTTTTTCACGTCATAGGCGTACTGCGGCAACTGGGGATCGTGGTAAGGCGAGCTGGACACAAACGGCCCCTGGGCGACCTTGCCCGAGCCGAAGAAGATGTTATCGACGATGAACTGTCGGTTCAGCGCAGACAGGATCGCCTGGCGCACCTTGGGGTTGTTCAACGGTGGCTTGCGCGTGTTGATTTGCAGGAAGGCCAGACCCGAGTACAACTCCCAGCCCTTCTCCGACGACTGCACATCGGGCAAGGCGGTTAGGCGCTTAAGGTCTGAGTAATCCGCATCGCCGCTGCGCAGCACTTGCACGTCGTTACGCTCGAACGCGGCGGCACGCGAAGAGGCATCAGGAATGACGTGGAAGATGATGCTGTCGAGGTGCGGCAGGCCCTTTTTCCAGTAGTTGGGGTTCTTAGCCAGTTTGATATAGGCGCCTCGTTTCCACTCGACGAACACAAACGGCCCGGTACCCACCGGTTTTAGGTTATAGGGGTTGTTACGAAAGTCGGTGTTCTCGTAAAGGTGCTTCGGCACCACCGGGCGCAAGCCGCTGCCCAAGGCCGAAAGCAACGGTGCGAAAGGTTTCTTCAGGTGGAAGACCACCTGCAGCGTACCTATGGCGGTTATGCTCTCGACGTACTCGGTGATGATACCGCCAAGGCGCTTATCCACCTCGGGGTAGAAGGTCTGGAAGCTGAACACCACGTCATCGGCGGTGAACGCTGGACCGTCGTGCCAGTGCACGCCGTCCTGCAAGTCGAAGGTATAGGTGAGGCCGTCAGGGGAGATAGTCCAGGCTTTGGCCAATACCGGTTTGGGCGCAAGGTGTGTGTCGAAGGTGAGCAGGCCCTGGAGCACCTTGCCGCTCACGTATTGGGTCGACACATGGCTGACTACGCCGTGCATCAGCGAGGGCGGCTCCGGCTGGGCCACCAGGTTGAGCACCCCGCCCTCCAGGGGTTGCGCTTGAGCCTGGCCGGCCAACAACGTGGTGCACAGTGCCACGGACGTGAGGGCACGGCGGAAAGAGAATGAGCGCATGGAGTCTCCTCGAATTGAAAAATATAACGAGGGTTTTGCAAGCGTTGTGCCATGGCCGGTTGGGCGGGTATTGCTGGGGTTGGTGGTGATCGCGCTGATGAAAAAACCACAGAGCTGCGCCTGAGTGTGCAAAAAGCAGCAGCAAAGCATTTCAAATGCGGGAGGGGGCTTGCCCCCGATACCGGTGGGTCATCAATGAATGAGCCAACTGACACGCCGCTATCGGGGGCAAGCCCCCACCCACAGGGGTTCATCGCTGGTCGATGGCACAAGGTTTGCCCCTGTAACCGTCATCTGAATAAACGAGCCTCGCCACTATGTCACTGGATTACCTGGGCAACCCCATCGACACCACCGACCCCACCACCCGCCAAGGGCTGGACGACTTCATAGGCGGCTTCCTCGGCTACCAGCCCCGTGCCGAACGCATCCTTGCCACCGCCGATGCCGATCCCGGCTCCGCGCTGGCTAATGCGTTTGCCGGCTTGCTGCTGATGTTCAGCGAGTCGCCCGAGGGCCCGGCACTGGCGGAAAAATACCACCAACGTGCGGCGCACGCCGCTCACCCGCGCGCCCAGCTGTACCTTGGCGTGCTGCAAGCCTGGATCAAGGACGACCTCGATCAAGTCCTGCATTTGAGCGAAAACCTGCTCGACCGCTACCCCCGCGACCTATTCGCCGCCAAGCTCAACCAGTACCTGGAATTCAACCGCGGCAACTGGCCCGCCCTGTTGCGCATCGGCCTAAAGGCCACCGCTGGCGCACCCGATATTGCCCACAGCCACGGTCTGCTGGCCTTCGCCTACGAGCAATGCCACCTGCTTGAAGACGCCGAAGCCAGCGCGCTGCAAGCCTTGCGCCTGCAACCCTCGGAGCCTTGGGCCCAGCACGCCCTGGCCCATGTGATGCTGACCCAGGGACGTATCGAGGAAGGCACGGTATTCCTGGAAAGCGTGACCCATCACTGGGACGGTTTGAACTCGTTCATGTACACCCATAACTGGTGGCACCTGGCGTTGTTCTACCTGGCGCGGGGCGAGGATCAGCGCGTGCTGGAGATTTACGACCAACACGTGTGGGGCATTCTCCCGGAATACTCCCAGGACCAGGTCGGCGCCGTGTCCTTGCTCGCGCGATTGGAACTGGCCGGCATCGATGTGGGCGAGCGCTGGCAGGCGCTGGCACCGTACCTGCAACGCCGGGTCTGCGATACGGTACAGCCGTTCCTGAGCGTGCAGTACCTGTATGGCTTGGCCCGGGCGGGCAAGCCGGAGGCGGATAGGTTGCTGGCGACGTTGCGCCAGTACAGCTTTGACGCACGGCCGGTGTGGGGCGAAGTGACCCTGCCGTTGGCGAAGGGCTTATTGGCCCATGCACGTGGCGACTGGCAACAGTCGCTGGCGCAACTGACGATCGCCCTTCCCCGGCTGAATGAGATTGGTGGCAGCCACGCACAGCGCGATCTGTTTGCCCTGGTGGAGCTGGATGCACGAGTGAAGGCCGGGGATTGGTTGGGGGCGCAGCAGACACTGGAATTGCGGCGCCGGTATGACGGGTGGGATGTGCCGACGAATCGGAGTTTGGTACGGGTGTATGAGGCGTTGAAGTTGCCGGAGCTGGCGGCAAAGGCACAGACGCGCCTATCACCTTTCACCTGAGCAGCAGGAGCCGGCTTGTCGGCGTTAGCGGTCTGTCAGTTAACACAGGCGCAAGCTAAACCGCCGCCGTCGCCGGCGAGCCGGTTCCTACAGTGGATAGTGGCTAGCCCCTGGCACTGAACACCCCTCTGGCGATCGCCCGCGCCACGCAATCCGCAGCCGCCGAGCCAATACAACCAATCTCCACCTGCCGCCGTGGGCCATCGGTCAACTCAACCGCCGCCGACGCCAAGGCAAATACAGTGTCCCCATCAAACGGCAAATGCGCCGGACGCACCGCACGGGCAATTCCGTCCTGAGCCATGATCGCCACGCGCTTGCACTCAGCGACAGTGAGCCGAGCGGTACTGGCGACCACCACCAGCGTCGTGTTGGCCCCGGCTTGCAGGCGGCCCATCGAATCCAGGCGTGACAACTCCGGCATCGGGTCGCTGCAGTCCATCTCGGCTTCAGGCCGCCGGCCACCGAATTCCCCCGCGACTTCCCAGGGCCAGGCCCAGAACGTTTTACCGTCGGGCATGTACACCGAGCCAATGGGGTTGGCGACGACCAGTGCGGCGACGATCAATCCGTCACCCAGGTCCAGCGAGGCGGTACCCAGCCCGCCTTTCAATACACCGGCCATGGCGCCACGGCCGGCGCCCACCGAGCCCAACTCGAAATCTTCTCCAGCATTGGCCAGCGCTTCAAAGCCCAGGCGTCGGTAAGGCGGGTCCAGGCCCCAGTCCTTGTCGCCGCCGTTGGCCAGGTCGTGCAACACGGCGGCGGGCACTATGGGGATTGCCGGGGCGCCGGGTTTCAAGTGCAGGCCCACCTCGTCCTGAGACAGTTTTGCCGCCACGGCATCCGCCGCGCCCAGGCCGAACACCGAGCCGCCGGCGAAAACCAGAGCGTGGAGTTGGCCGACCATGTTTTCCGGCTCCAAGGCGGCGGTTTCACGCCCGCCAGGGCCACCGCCGCGAATGTCGATGCTGGCAGTCCAGAAACCATTGGGGCGAATCACTGTGACGCCGGTGTCGACGCGCAGGTCCGTGGCGTGGCCGACCGTGAGGCCTGGGATATCGGTGAGGGCATTGCGCGGGCCGGGTCTAGGCATACAGAAATAGCTTCCTTGGGTTCAGGGTGTTGCGTGGGGAGAGCAAGTCGTGTGCCAAGCACAACCACCCAAGCCTTACGGCTCAATACCCGGTTGCCGATGAAAGCCCCTGCACAAAAACCAACACCCTGCCCTTCGGCCTGTTAAAAAAACACCAACACCCCCGCTTACTACGCAATAAGCCTATGTTTTTAAACACTTTTAACAGATGGCACAGCCCTTGCTCTCCAGCCTTCCCACCAGAGCTTGAACTCAACAAGCCGTCCTCTATCAAGGCCCAACACCTTAAACCACTGGAGTATTTCCCATCATGAATGCATCACGCGCCACAGGTCGCCGACCCAGTAAGGCCTTCGCCCACACGTTGTTGTTTATTGCCCTGTACGAAGCCGCCAGCTACAGCAGCCTGACTGTCGCCGCCGACGCGCCGGCCAGCGATAACCCCTTGGACACCGTTGTGGTGATCGGCAACCGTGGCCAGGCGCGCACCCTGGCCGAGAGCACCTCACCGGTGGATGTGATCTCGTCCAAACAACTGCTCGCTACCGGCCAGGGCGACCTGACCCGCGCCTTGAGCAGAGTGCTGCCGTCCCTCAACCAGCCGGCGTCGTCGGGCTTCGGCTCAACCTCGGTGGTGCGCCCGATCAGCCTGCGTGGCCTCAATGGCGACCAGGTGCTAGTACTGGTCAACGGCAAGCGCCGCCATAACAGCGCGCTGCTCAACAACGGTACCTACCTCAACTCTGGCTCGCAACCGGTCGACCTGGACATGATCCCCACCGCCCTGGTGGATCACGTCGAAGTGCTGCGCGACGGCGCCTCGGCCCAGTACGGTTCGGATGCGATCGGTGGAGTGGTGAACATCGTGCTCAAGCAGACCGACCACGGCGGCAGCCTATCCACCAGCTACGGCCAGAACTATGAAAACGGCGACGGCGAAACCGCGCGGCAAACCGGCAATGTCGGCCTGGCGCTGCCCAACGACGGCTTTATCAACCTCGCCCTGGACGTGAAGAAACAGAAGATCTCCGACCGCTCCGACAACGCGCCGTATACCGACTCGGCCGGCAACACCAGCCTGCAACACACCTACTACGGCACCGGCCTGCCCGAGGCACGCAACTTCAGTTTCGGCTACAACGCCGAGCTGCCGGTGGACGATGCCCTCACGCTCTACTCATTCTCCACCTACACCCGCCGCAACTCGGAAAAACCGCTGGCTTTCCACCAACCCGCGAGTTTCAACGGCATCGCCACGCCGTTCCCCGAAGGCGTCGAAGACACCCTGCGCTTTATCGAAAATGACTTCCAGGTGGCGTTCGGCGGCAAGGGCGAACTGGCCGGCTGGAACTACGACCTGTCCAGCACCTACGGCCAGGACCACGCTGAAGCCACCCTGCGCCACACTTACAACCTGAGCTATGGCCTGGATTCGCCGACCTCGGTGGACACCGGTGTGAAAACCTTCAGCCAGTGGACCAACAACCTCGACCTGACCCGCGCCTTCGACCTTGGCCTGCACAAGCCCACACAGATTTCCTGGGGCCTGGAACAGCGCTACGAGAATTACAAGATCGGCAAAGGCGACTACGCCTCCTACGCCAGCGGCCCGTTCACCACCGGCGCCAACGGGGGCCTGATCGCACCGGGCACCATCTCGGGGGCCGGCACCACGCCTGAAGATGCCGCGCAAAAAGGTCGCACCAGCTTGGCCGGCTACGGCGAGATCGGCCAGGACTTCACCGATAAATGGCACGTGGACCTGGCCGGTCGCTACGAGCACTACAACGATGGCTCGGGCACCACCACCAATGGCAAGTTCGCCACCCGCTACCAGTTGACCCCGATCCTGGCGGTACGCGGTTCCTTCAGCACCGGTTTCCGCGCGCCGTCATTGGCCCAGCAAATCTATAGCTCCACCTCGCAAACCAGCGTCAACGGCCAACTGTTCGACTACCGCAACGTCGCGGTGAACTCCGATGTCGCCAAGGCCCTTGGTGCCGAAAACCTCAAGCCTGAAAAATCCACCAACTTCGGCCTCGGGCTGACCCTGCAACCGACGGACGCCACCAGCATCACCCTCGACGCCTACCAGATCAAAATCAAGGACCGCATCGCACAAACCGGCTACCTGGGCGGCACGCCTCAGATCAGCGCGATCCTCGCCGCCGCCGGCCTCAACCCGAACCAGGCCGTCACCTACTTCACCAACGCCCTCGACACCACCACCCGCGGCGTCGACCTGGTGGGCGACTACCGCCAGAGCATCGGTGCTTACGGCAACCTGCGCTATACCCTGGGCTTCAACTGGAACACCACGCAGATCGACGACATCCACGCCTCCAGCGTGGCCCAGCAAGCCCTCGGCCCAACCGGTGGTTATGACCGCCAGCGCCAGGGCAACCTCAAGTACGGCCTGCCGCAATCCAAATTGCTGCTGGGCACCACCTGGACCTACGAAAAACTCGAACTGGGCCTGAACCTGACCCGCTACGGCGAATACACCCAGTACGGCACCGCCGAAGCCTTCGACCGCACCTTCTCGCCGGCGTGGATCACTGACCTGAACATCGACTACCACCTGACCCCAGCAATCACTCTGAATGCCGGTGCCAACAACCTGTTCAACCAGTACCCGGAGCGCACAAAGCTGGCCAGCAGCTCCGGCGCGTTCCCCTACGGCAACTTCTCGCCGTACGGCACCACCGGCGGCTATTGGTACACCGGCGTGACCTACAACTTCTGATCCCGCTCCACGGGCCGGTTCGCCGGCCCCTTGCCTGACTCAAATGGGAGCCTGTCCATGACCCGCCGTACCGATCAACTCAAACTGGGGGCCTTCCTCGCCAACAGCGGCCATCACGTCGCCGCCTGGCGCCACCCACTGGCCCAGGCCGATGCGAGCCTGGATTTCGAGCACTTCAAGCACATCGCCCAAACCGCCGAACGCGGCAAGTTCGACGCCCTGTTCATCGCCGACGTGGTTGCGCTGTGGGGACATCATCACGACGCGCTCAGCCGTACCGCCCGTGCCGAGCACTTCGAACCGCTGACCTTGATGTCGGCCTTGGCGGCCGTCACACACAAGATCGGCCTGATCGCCACCGCGACCACCACCTACAACGAGCCGTACCATATCGCGCGCAAGTTCGCCTCCCTGGACCACCTGTCCAAAGGCCGCGCCGCCTGGAACCTGGTGACCTCGGTCGTCTCCGATGAAGCCTGGAATTTCGGCCGCGAACACCATGTGGACCACGGCGACCGCTACCAGCGCGCCGAAGAGTTCCACGACGTGGTCAAGGACCTGTGGGACAGCTGGGACGACGACGCCTTCACCCGCGACAAGGCCAGCGGCGAGTATTTCGACCCGGCCAAACTGCACACCCTCAACCACCGCGGCGAGCATTTCTCCGTGCGCGGCCCACTGAATGTGGCGCGCCCGCCCCAGGGCCACCCGGTGCTGGTGCAGGCCGGTGCATCGGAGCCGGGCAAACAGCTCGCCGCCCGTGTGGCCGAGCTGATTTTTGCCCACGCCCATCATCGGCAAGACGCCCAGGCGTTCTACCAGGACATCAAGGCCCGTGCCGCCGCCCTGGGTCGTAACCCGGACCACATCAAGATCCTGCCCGGCGTCACGCCATTTATCGCCGACACCCGCGAACAGGCCCAGGCGTTGTTCGAGGAATTCCAGGCCCTGATCGACCCAGTGCTGGGCCTGCGCCTGCTGGCCGATACCCTCGGCGATGACATCGACCTGTCCGGCCATGACCTTGACGGCCCGTTGCCGGATACACCGGTGGGCCAACGTGGCAGCCGTCGCGACAAGGTGCTGGAACTGGCGCGCACGGAAAACCTCAGCATCCGCCAACTGTACCTGCGCCTGGCGGGCGGCAACCCGGTGATAGGCACCGCCGAGGACGTGGCCGATCACTTCGAGACATGGTTCCAGGCACGCGCCTGCGATGGCTTCAATGTGTTCTTCCCCTACTTCCCTGGCGCCATCGACGTGTTCGTCGATCAGGTGATTCCGTTGCTGCAGGCGCGTGGGCTGTTTCGCCAGGAATACGAGGGCACCACCCTGCGCGAAAACCTCGGCCTGCCGCGCCCGGACAACCGCTTTACGGGAGAGAGGGCATGAAACGCAGCGCCTGGATGCTCGCCTTCGCCAGCTTGATCGCCCCCAAAGCCTTCGCCTTGAACATCTTGCTGAGCAATGACGACGGCTATCAGCATCCGAACATTCGCGCACTCTACACCCAGCTGAAAGCCCAGGGGCACACCGTGAAGATTGCCGCGCCGCAAAGTGACCAGAGTGCACGCGGCGGCGCGTTCTTTTTCGGACGCGAAGTCACGGTCGGCCACGACACCGACCCAGCCTACCCCGACAGCTACTACATCAGCACCTCCGATAAAGGCGTGTGCCAGAGTCCCGAATGCGCCGGCAAAGAGGTCCAGATCGAAATCAGCGGCACGCCGGTGATGGCCCTGCTGATGGGCCTGGACAAGGTGCTGCCCCACCCCGACCTGGTGATCGTCGGCCCCAACCCCGGCAATAATCTTGGGGCGATCAATATGGCTTCCGGCACCTTCAATGCGGCCAGCGTGGCGTTGCAATCGGGTATTCCGGCATTGGCGGTGAGCACCGACCTGAAGGAGCAAGACCCACAGCGCGCCGCCCAATTGGTGGCAAAACTGGTCGACACCCTCGACCGGCATCGCCAACCCGACGGAGCCCTGCTACCGCCGGGACTGGGCTTGAATATGAACCTGCCCAAGGACACGCAGATCAAGGGCGTGAAACTCACCCGTGTGGGCAGTTACGTGGGCTTCGAAGCGCGCTACACCGATGACCTCAAGCAATTCAACCTGCCGGGCAAACCGGGCATCGGCTTCCAATACAGCCCCGCCGCGACTGCCGCGCAGCAAAACGATGAGGCGGTGTGGCTGAACAAGGGCTACCTGACCATCAGCCCGTTCAGTGGCCTGCCGGAATCCATCAACGCCGGACCCGCGTTGCAAAAGCAATTGGCCCGTGAGGTGAAGCCATGAGTGGCGGTTTTTCCCTGGGCTTTTTGAGCCGGGTCTACGGCCCGCAATTTGATCCGAGGGTATATCGCGACACCCTGGAACTGTTCAGAGTCGCTGAAGAACTGGGTTTCGACAGCGGCTGGGTGGCGCAGCACCACTTCGCCAGTGAACACGGGCGCCTGCCCGCGCCGCTGGTGTTATTGGCCGCCATTGCCCAGCGCACGCGACATATCAGCCTGGGCACCGGGATTGTCGTACTGCCCCAGGAAGTGCCGCTGCGCCTGGCCGAAGATGCGGCCGTGCTGGATGTGCTGAGCAATGGCCGGCTGGAACTGGGCCTTGGCGCGGGTTTCGATCCCGAGACATTCCTGGCGTTTGGCCGCGAACATGAGGCGCGCCATCGTGACTACGAACAGCACCTGCAACAACTGCGCAACGCCCTGGGCAATATGCCGCTGACCGACAGCGGCTCACGCCTGTTGCCACGCGCCAACGGCTTGAGACATCGCCTGTGGGAAGCCACTTCGCGGGTAGAACAGGTCGCCGAGCGTGGCCACGGCCTGATCATGGCACCCAATCCGCATTTGCCTGCCCAAGCCGGTGTTGAACTGGTGAACCGCTACCGCAACGCCTGGACCGGCGACAACGGCACGCCCGCCCGCGTCGCACGGGTGCAGGCGTTGCTCGCCGCACCGGACGACGCCACACGCCGCGATATCCAGGCCTATGTGCAACGCCAGCAAAACATCGGCGTACTCAAGGGCATGCCGGACGCTGACTTCGACACCACCCTCAAGCGCCTCGGTGTGTTGCACGGCCCGGTGGAGCAGATCATCGAGCAATTGCAGCAAGGCCCGCCATTGACAGCCCACGACCAACTGATCCTGCAGGTCCAAACCACCAGCACACCGTTGCGCGAGGCGATCCGTGCGCTGGAGATCATCCGCCAACACATCGCACCAGCACTGGGCTGGCAGCCCACAGGAGCCCCCTCATGACGTTCAAATTGGGTTTCCTCAGCCACGCTTTTGGTGATGACCCCCGGCAGGTCTACCGCGACCTGATCGAACAATTCGAAGTGGCTGAAGCCCTTGGCTTCGACGGTGGTTGGATTGCCCAGCACCACTTGAGCAATGGCTTTGGTCGTCTTCCTTCACCCTTGGTGCTGCTGGCGGCCGTTGCCGAACGCACGCGGCATATCGAACTGGGCACCGGGGTGATTGTGTTGCCATTCGAGGACCCGATCCGCCTGGCCGAAGACGCTAGTGTGCTGGACGCTCTGAGCAGCGGGCGCGTGCAATTGGGCCTGGGCAGTGGTGGCGCCAACCTCGATAACTTCAGCGCTTTTGATCGCGACCCAAGCAGGCGCCAGGCGGATTTTGCCGAGCGCCAGCAACGTTTGCAGCGCCTACTGGAAGGTAAACCGCTGACCGGCGAATTAACGTTGCAACCGCCTGCAATCGGTCTGGGCGAACGCCTTTGGCATTCCCACGGCAGCACTGACGGCGCGGTCTATGCCGCCCGACAAGGCAATGGACTGCTGCTGGGCACAGCTACCCATGATCCGCTCACCGTGCAAAAGCCTTTGGCGGATGCCTACCTGCAAGCCTGGTCGAGCAGTGAACGCGCACCGCGTATCGGCCTGGTTCGTGCCATTTTCCCCGCCATCGACCGCGCCAGCGCCCAGGCCGAACTGTCGGTGGATATCGAGCGGCATATCCCGCGCCTGCAACGTGAGGGCCTGATCGACGAAGCCTTGGATTTGCCGGAACACCTGCGCTTGATGAACGTGCACTACGGCCATCCCGATGAAGTGATCGAAAGCTTGCAACAGGACCCGTCGCTGCTGCCTTATGCTGACTACATGATTGCTGTGGTTCAGGCCGAAAGCTCGACCCAGGCACAAATTCTCAAACGTTTGGAAATCCTGGCCCAGGACATCGCCCCGGCCTTGGGTTGGAAAAAACGATGAATAATGGAGCTTATGCATGCCCCTGGAATTCAGCTGGTTGATGCCCTTGTGTACCCCAGACTGGGCGGCGCGGCCGGGACAATGGGTTCAATTGGCCCAGGCTGTGGAATACGCCGGGCTCGATGGCCTTTGGATTCCCGGCGGCGTGTTATGTGCCGACAGCCTGGGCGTGGCGGCAGCCTTGTGTGCGCATACACGCAGCGTGCAGTTGTCGGTGAGTGTGCCGCCGGAAGTGATGCTTCCAGCCGCGCTGGCCACTACCCTGCAAAGCCTGCAGTCGATCAGCGGCCACCGTGTGCGGCTACATTTACCCAATAGCGAACACAGTGCCTTTGGTGAGTGGCTCAACCGCGACCAACGCAGCGAACGCATTGGCGAATATCTGGAACTGTTGCAACGACTGCTGGCTTCCAACACCGGCGGGTTCGACTATCAGGGCCGTTATTTCCAACTGGAGAACGCCGGCTTCACCCGCCGCGAAATACCCGCCCCATCGTTGCTACTGGACGACACCCAGAGCCATGCGCTGGTGGCGGCACATGCCCAGACCTGCCTGTTAGCGCCTGGCCATCCACAACGACTGGCCCAGGAGATACAGCACTGGCGACAGGTCCAACCTACGCTCGACTTTGCCTGCACGTTTGGGTTGATCCTCGGCGACAGCGAAGACCTCGCCTGGGAGACCGCCGCCGCTTTATTATCGGCTCCTCAATTGCCCGAAGAACCCCTGGCCACCCTGCCCCGTGCACGCCACCCGCTGCGCCAGTGGGAAGTGCATCCCAACCTGCTGCAAAGGGAAGCCGGCCAACCGCTGATCCTGGTGGGCACCCCGCAACAAGTCGCTACACGCCTGCAAGAACTGCACGGAATTGGCTTGAATCACCTGATCCTGGAGGGCGGGCCGTCAGTCAGCGAAGTGCTGCGCTTTGGCGAACAGGTTTTACCGTTGCTTTTCCAACAGGGTTTGCGCAAGGAGCGCCTGCACCATGACTGATGATTTACGCCCACCGATCCAACTGGACTGGTTTTTACCCACCAATGGCGATGGCCGTCACCTCACCAGCAGCGGCTTGCCAAAGGTCGGATTGTTCCAGCAAGGCGAGCGTGCACCGACGCTGAACTACCTGCGCCAGATCGTACGCGCCACCGAGCAGGCCGGCTTCGACGGCATCATGGTGCCCACCGCTGCCGGGTTTGAAGACCCATGGCTGATCACTGCGGTGCTGGCCCAGGAAGTGCGCCGCCTGAAATTCCTCCTGACGCTGCGACCGGGCACCGAGCTTCCAGCCTATACCGCCCACCGCGCGGCGACGTTGCAACTGCTCAGCGAGAATCGTCTGGCGTTACATGTGGTGACCGGCTCCAGCCGTTTTGAACAGCGCTCCCTCGGAGATTTTCTCGAACACGATGAACGTTACGCACGCACCGCAGAATTTCTGCAGGTGTTCCAGTCCGTGTGGGCAGCCCAACCGCCCGCGCATCAGGGACGTTACTACCGCAGTGGCATTCAAACGCCGATTGCGCCAGGCGCGCACGTACCGCCAATTTACTTTGGCGGCGCCTCCGAAGCCGCCGAGCGTGTCGGTGCGGCCCATGGGCAAACATATCTGATGTGGTGCGAACCGCCGGTCATGATCGCCGAACGCATCCAACGCATGCGTGACCTGGCTGCCGCCCAAGGCCGTACTCTGCGCTTCGGTCTACGTCTGCACGTGTTCGCCGCTGTCACTGACGACGCGGCGTGGGCCCACGTGGAACGGCTGCTGGAAGAAATCCCAACGGATACCATTGACCATGCACAACGGCAGATGGCGGCATATGAGTCGGTGGGGCAAAGCAGGCAGACGCAGTTGATGCAGGGCCGTGGGCGCGGCGCTCGGGAACTTGAGGTGTCAGCCAATCTTTGGGCCGGGGTAGGCTTGGTACGCGGCGGCGCAGGAACAGCGTTGGTCGGCAGTTATGCGCAGGTGGCAGAGCGAATCGAGGAGTACCACCAGTTGGGGGTGGACAGTTTTATTCTGTCGGGTTTTCCCCATTTGGAGGAAGCGATTCACCTGGGCGCGCAGTTGCTGCCTCAGCTACGCCGTATAGGTAACCCACCCAGCCAGGTCAAACAAGGTTGAACACAGATCAGGGTTTTGCTCGACCTTTGAGCATGCCGTGATTGACCAGTAAGGTGCGCATGGCGTTGCGGGTAATACCCAGCAGTTGCGCGGTGCGTAACTGGTTGAAATCGCAGTAGGCAAAAGCCTCGCGAACCATCAGCTCCTCAATATCGTGCAAGAGCGAATCACCTGGAACGTCGAACAATCGCAAAAACTGTTCGCGAAGCACTTCCTGAGGAAGCTTTTGCACCCCGTTGGAACTTGCGTCTTGCAATGCACTAAGGCCTGCCGAGAACTTCAAGTGCTCGGGGCGGACCGGTCTGTCGCCGGCCACCAGTAAAGCCAAGTGAACAACGTTCTCGAGCTCTCGGATATTCCCCGGCCAGGGATAATCGAGCAGCGCCTGAGTAGCCGACTCCGAAAGCATAGGCTCATTGATTTTAAGGCGGGCGCTGTAGAGTTTCCTGAAGTGTTCCACCAACGGCAGAATGTCCAAGGGACGTGCCCTTAACGGCAGAACTTCCACTTGGGCGACGTTTATTCGATAGAACAGATCGAGCCGAAAATTGCCAGCTTCAATGGCCTGTTCCAAATTGACGTTGGTAGCCGTCACCAATCGGATGTTGATCTTGATCGGTTTGCGCGAGCCGACCCGAACCACTTCCTGTTCCTGTAGGACACGCAGCAATTTAACTTGCAAAGGCAGCGGCAGATCACCAATCTCATCGAGAAACAGTGTCCCTCCATCTGCCTCCTCGAACCAGCCGGCTCGCCGACCGACAGCTCCGGAAAACGAACCGGCCTCATGGCCAAAAAACTCGCTTTCAGCCAGGGTCTCACTGATCGCACCGCAATTGACCGCAATAAAAGCGCCAGTGCGGCCACTGCTCGAATGGATGTAGCGCGCCACCAACTCCTTACCGGTGCCCGTCTCTCCATTGATCAACACTGGCGCGTCACTGGGCGCCACCCGCTGCAGATACTCCAGCAACTGCCGAGACCGGGGGTCGGCAAATACCAGCGCTTTCGCTCGGATTGAAAGAGGATCTTTATCGCCCTGAGGCAATGTCAAAATCGGGCTGGGGTGTCCGCGCGGGATGTTCATAGACAATTTCCAATGGCGGCCATGAAGGAATTAACAGTACTTTACTGCTCGCGCCATATAACAAGAAATATTAAAAAAACATGAGGATATAACCTTGCAACCAGAACACTATTCGACCTGCCATACGCCAATCGCTTACATGGGCGAATGATAAGAAAGGATCCAGGGGGCTTAATTGCAGGCCGGGCCTTCTGATCCCCTACGCGTGAAAAGACGAGCATAACCTTAGCTGTCGATATTCTTATTCCTCCCGCCCGGCCATGGGTAGATTGGTAGCCACTTACCCCATTGGAGGATGTGGCGCATGGCTGAATCAGTGGTGTGGATTGCCGGGGTCGGCGCGGTTGCCGGGCTGGGTGCAGCCTTAGCACGGCGTTTTGCCCGCGAGGACTACCGCGTAGCGGTCAGCGGCAGGAGCCAGGACAAGTTGCAGACGGTGGTGGCTGATATAGAAGCGAACGGCGGCAAAGCCAATGCAATCGTGGCCGACTTGGGTATCGAAGCCGATGTGCTCGCCGCCATCGCCCAGGTCAATGAGCTCGGCACACTCAGGGCGGCGATCTTCAACGTGGGCAATTCGGTGTCCAAGCCGGCGCTTGAGTTGAGCGCCGAGTTGTTCGAGCAAACCTGGCGCGCCTCGACATTGGGGGGCTTTTTATTCGCCCGCGAAGCCACCCGCACCTTGCTCGCCAATGGTGGCGGCAGCCTGTTATTTACCGGCGCCACCGCCTCACTGCGCGGCAAGCCGCCGTACACCGCGTTTGCGGCAGGCAAGGCCGGGCTGCGCTCGGTAAGCCAGTCGTTTGCGCGGGAATTCGGCCCACAGAATGTGCATGTCGCCCATGTGGTCATCGACGGTTCCATCGATGGCGAGCGCGTGAAAAGCCGTGCGCCCGACTACCTGACCAAGCTGGGCGAGGACGGCGCATTGCGGCTCGAAGACATCGCCGACGCCTATTGGTATCTGCACACCCAACCGCGCAGCGCCTGGACCCAGGAGCTGGACTTGCGGCCATTCAAGGAACCGTTCTGACACCGGGAGATGGTTATGGGAACCCATCAGACACAACTCGCGCCCGCCTCCGTGCTCGGCGTGCTCAATTACCTGAAAGACACCGGCGAGCGCCCGGTGAACTACACCTACCCGCCACCCGATGGCGCGGCCCAGCGCAGCGGCGTACTTGACCCTACCCAGGTGACCATCCATAACGCGCGGTTGCTGGATACATCTGCGAGCCTGCAGCGTGAGGGCTTCGAGAAGGTCGAGCACGCCAGCGCAGTGGTCAACCTGGAGGATGACGAACAGGTGCGCCTGCATTACTACCCGGAAACCGAAGCCCTGCTCAAACAGCAGACTGGTGCGATAAAGGTGGTGATTTTCGACCATACGATTCGCGTCGATGACCCTGGCCGTGAGGCGCGTGGCCTGCGCGAGCCGGTGCGCTACGTGCACAACGACCAGACCGAACGCTCGGCGATTCGCCGTGTGCGCGACCACCTCGACCCAGACGAAGCCGAACAGCGCCTGCTCAAACGCTTTGCGATCATCAATGTGTGGCGGCCCATCGGCGCGACAGTGCTGAGCACGCCCCTTGCCTTGTGCGATGCGCGTAGCATGGTCGATAGCGATTTGTTGCCCAGCGACCTGGTGTATCGCGACAAGGTCGGCGAAACGTTTTCGGTCAAGGCTAACCCGGCTCACCGCTGGTTTTACTATCCGCAGTTGCGACCAGACGAGGCCTTACTGTTGAAGATCCACGATTCGCGGCGGGATGTAGCCAGGCTGAGTGCACACACCGCATTTGATGACCCCACCACGCCAAAGGACGCGCCGCCACGGCGCAGCATCGAATTGCGCGCACTGGTGTTCTTCGACACGTAAATCAAGGCTTCACCCAGCAACGGATCGCGGCTAACCTTGGTCACCGGCCAAGCCTGCGATCCGCGCTTGCCGAACAAAATGATTTCGGAAGCCGCTGCCACCATGGATATTTCTTCAGCTCCTCCCCCGCCCACCAGCAGTAAGGAAAACGCCGGTGGGCGCGTTCAGGTTATCGACCGTTCGATCGTACTGTTGCGCACCCTGTCGGGCCTCAAGCATGGCGCCAGCGCGCTGGACCTGGCGCGACTGACCGGTATAGACCGCACCACCATTCATCGCCTGCTCAAGACCCTGACCCACTGGAGCCTGATCGAATCCCAGGGCGGCACCTATCGCATCGGCCCGGAATGCCTGATCTACTCGGCGGCGTACCTGAACCGCCTGAACCTGCGCAAGATCGCCCTGCCCTACGCCATCGAGTTGCAACGGGTGATCGGCGAGCGCCAGGCGATTGTGTCGTTGTCGGTGCCGGTGGGTGACCAAGTGGTGTTGATCGAGCGGATGTGGACACCGACCACGCCGCTCAACGTGATTGTCGACCTGGCCGACCAATTCCCCATCGACGGCAGCCCCAGCGGGCGTGCGGTACTCGCCACCTACAGCGAGACGGCCGCACAGGCAATCCTCGGCGAAGCGCGTTACGCCAAAGCCCTGCCGGCACTGGAGCAAATTCGCAGCCAGCAGGACTTCGCCTTCGGCCACGGCGAGTTCAAGCCGGGCCTGTCTTCGGTGGCGTTTCCGATTCGCGTGGAAGCCGGGCAAGCCATTGGCGCGGTCGTCGTTGCCGGGCTTGAGATGGAAGACGAAACCCACCCCGGCTCTTCCCTGGCCAGCCACGTGCGCCGCGCCTGTGAAGGTATCGCGGCGCAGTTGGGCAACCTTTAGGGCTTGAGGCCCAGTGCGGCGAGCAGGCGGTTTTTCTGCACCTTGCCGTAGTGGGAGCGCGGTAGTTCGTCGATGAAGTAAATGCGGCGCGGCACCTTGTAGCGCGACAAACCGGCGCGGCAGTGGTCCATCAACTGCTGTGCCGATAGCTCTTGCGAACCCTCCAATACCACGGCTGCGCATACTTGCTCGCCCCACTCCAGGTCCTCCAGGCCAAACACGTGGGCGTCCTGCACGCCGGGATGGCTCAGCAGGTTCTGTTCGACTTCACCGGGCTGCACGGATTTGCCGCCGCTGCGGATGATGTCCTTGCAACGCCCCAGCACTCGCAGCAGCCCATCGGCGCCAATGCGCCCTAGGTCACCGCTGCGCAGCCAGCCGTTGTCCAGGGTCTTAGCACTGAGCGCTTCAAGTTGCCAGTAGCCACTCATCAATTGCGGGCCGCCGAGCAGAATCTCGCCCACACCGTTTGCGTCCGGTTGATCGATACGGATCGCGGCGCTGAACAACGGTCGGCCCACCACACCTTCGCCACTGTCGCCGGCCGCGCGCACCGCCGACATTTGCGCGGGCGAGAGGTAGCAACTCCAGGGCGCTTCGGTCATGCCGTAGAGCACGCCGATGCGTTCACTGAACAAACTGCATGAGCCTTCCAGCACGTCGCCGGTCAACGCGGCAGCGCCGATATCGAGGCTCTTGAATACCGGAAGATCGGCCGCTGCAGGGCCGGTTTCGCGCAACAGACGCAGTAATTGCGTAGGCACAAGAGAGCTGAACGCCACATGGTACTCAGTAAGCTGAGCGATGAATGCCTTGCCGTCGAAGCGACCACCCAACACCACTCGGCCGCCGCTGAGCAAATGGGCCAGCACCGCCACCGCTGCAATCGGCCATAGCGGGCGGACGTTGAGCAGTACATCGCCGACCACGGCGCCGCGGCCCATGACGATGTTCTGCAACACCGCGCACAAGCTGGCATGCCGATGCATCACCGCCTTGGGCGTGCCGGTGGTGCCGCCGGTGTAGTTGAGCGAGGCCAGCGCCTGGGGTGATTGCGCCGGGCGTGGAAGGATGTCGACGGGGTTGGAGTCGGTCACGGCTTGCAGCGGCAGGCAACGGATGCCCAAGCCTTGCGCCACACCGGCGTACTGCTCGGAAAACAGCAGCAAGGCAGCGCCCGCGTCCTGTAGCTGAGCAAGCAATTCGTCAAGCGCCAGGGCCGGGTCCAGCGGCACACGCACACGGCCGCTGGCCATGCAGCCATAGTCGGCCAGCAGGTAGTCAATGCTGGCGTCGGCCAGTAAGGCCACCCGCGCACCGGCCGGGATTTGCAACTGATCCAATGCTTGGCCGACGCCGCTGAGGGCGCGGTCCAATTCGTCAAACGTGAGGGTGCGTGCACTGGCCGGTTCGTGCAGTGCGATGTGGTCGGGCCATTTAAAGGCCGCCTGGCTGAGCAGCGTGCTGATGTCCATGCTTACCACCCGCTCAACACAATGCGCCCATTGACCTGACGCGATTCCAGCAGCGCGTGGGCCTCGGCCACTTGGTGAAACGGCAGCACACGGTCAATCAACGGCTTGACCTGCCCGCCCTTGATCAATGCCAGCGCCAGGCGCACTTCTTCGAGGGTGGCGCTGCCGGAGCCTTGTACCCGCAGGCGTCGGCCGATCAACAGCCCTGGGTTGATCGGCACACTGACGGGCGTCACATTGCCCAATACCACCACGCGCCCTCCGAGGGCCATGCTGCGCAGGGTGTCTTCGAGGGTGCTGCCGAGGTTTTCCATGGCCACGTCCACACCGCGTTTGCCCGTGAGTTTCCACACCTCGGCGCTGTAGCTGCCGCTGCTCACAATCACGTCATCGGCGCCCAGGCTGTGGAGAAAATCACGCTTGTCCGCACTGCCTGTGACGGCGATGACCCGCGCGCCTACCGCCTTGGCCAATTGGATCTGATGGGCGCCCAGGCCACCGCTGGCGCCATTGATCAACACGCTTTCGCCGGGTTTGAGCGCGGCCTCGCCGTGCAACGCGCGCACGCTGGTGCCGATCGGGCAGGACGCCAAGGCGGCCGGGATGTAGTCCAGACCGTCGGGCAGTTCGATGGCGGAGATCGCGGGTACTCGCAGGTATTCGGCATAGGCGCCTTCGGTGTCCACCGAAGGCAAGCCGAGGGCGCGGCACAAATCCTGGCGCCCGCGCAGGCAGTCACGGCACTGGCCACAAAAACGACGTTGATAAACCACGACCCTGGCGCCAACCGCTAGGTGATGCACGCCGGCGCCGACCTCAACCACTTCCCCCGCCACTTCATGGCCCAGCACCACACCCGTATGAGCCCCCGGCAAGCGCCCGGCACGATGTAGCAGATCGTGATGGCAAACCCCGGCAGCGGCGACTTTAACCAGCACTTCACCCGCGCCAACCTGCGGGGTCGGCACCTCCTCGACCTGCAATTGCTCCGGCCCGCCGAAGGCTTTTAGAACTATGGCTTTCATTTTTTATAACCGTTTTTGACCCGATAAGAATATGTTCATATAACAAACATCTTGTTTGCATTGTGCACATCCATTAAGTTTTCCTCACTTTGGCGCTGACCTCAAGGGGTAATCGCGTCTTTCTTTCACACCGGATAAAAAGCACCCCATGACAGTCGAGTATCAAAATATTGGCGAAGGAATCCTGGTGGTCACCCTCAACCGCCAGGAGCGCCTCAACGCACTGGACAGCCAGGCCAAGCACGCGCTGGCCGAGGTTTGGCAGCGCGCGCAGCAAGACACCGCCGTGCGCGCCATCGTGCTGCGCGGTGCCGGCGAGCGGGCGTTTTGCGCCGGCTCCGACCTCAAGGAGATCGACGCCACCGGCGAGACCGTCAGCAGCGAAGTCCTGGCCCGTGCCCTGCCCGGTGTCGGCAACGATTTGAGCAAGCCGGTGATTGCCGCGTTGCACGGCCACACCCTGGGCCTGGGCATCAGCCTGGCGATTCATTGCGATTTCCGTCTTGCGCGGCACGACACGCGCTTTCACTTCCCCGAAGTGCAGCACGGCATGTTGTCCGGCTTCAGTGCGATCACCCTGCCCAGCCTGATAGGCGAAGCAGCGGCCCTGGACATCATGCTCAGCGCACGCAAGTTCGACGCCCAGGAGGCGCTGGCCATCGGCCTGGTCAACCAGGTGGTGGACGACGCCTACGCCAGCGCGCTGGAACTGGCCGCACGCCTGGCCAGCCATTCCTCTAAGGCCGTGGAATGGACCAAGACCTTGCTGCTGGCCGAACGCAAAGCCCGACTGACGCGGCAGATGGCACTGGTCGACCAGGCCCGCCAGGACGTGATGCTGGGGCGTTGACCTCAACCCATAACTAGAAACAGCCAACACATAAGCCTCCCCAGTACTGTCAGGAACTCCCACCACCAGGAATGGAAAGCGGCACCTAACCATCGGAGCCTCACCATGTCTCGCCCATACACTCGCTTTCGTCCCAGGTTCAGCCTGCTGACCGCCGGCATCCTCGGGCTGTGCGCCCAGCCGGCAGTCCACGCTGAAGAGAACCCGTCACGTCCGTCGGCGGCCAGTGACACCGCCCTGCAAACCGTGGTGGTCACCGGTGCCCGGGACAGCGGTCGCACCGTCGCCAAGAGCCTGGCGCCGATCGATGTGATCAGCGCCGACGACCTCGCCCGCTCCGGTAAACAGAACCTACGCGACGCCCTGGCCGCCAGTGTGCCGTCCTACACCAACGCCGCAGGCTTTACCGGCGGCACCGGGTTGTCGGTCAAGTCCGCGACCTTGCGCGGCCTGGGTGGCAACCATGTGCTGGTGCTGGTCAACGGCAAACGCCGCCACAATACGTCGCTGATCTTTGTGCAGACCGCAGCCACCTCAAGCGGCCAGTCGCCCGCCGACCTCGACCTGATCCCCATCGCCGCGGTGGACCACGTGGAAGTGCTGCGCGACGGCGCGGCGGCGCAATACGGTTCGGACGCGATTGCCGGGGTGATCAACATCATCCTCAAGACCAACCGCTCCGGCGGCAGCGGCAGCGCCCTCTATGGGCAGTACGCCAACCGTGTGGGCGGCAAGGGTAATTTCGGTGCGCGGGGCCAGGGTCAGATCAACCAGGGCTTCGAGCTGCCCAATGACGGCTTTTTCAGCCTCAGCGCCGATATCGGCCTCCAGGAAAGCTCCAACGTGGCCGGCGCCGTGCCGGATCGCACCAGCATCTATTTCCGCCAGAACGGCCAGCCCGACCCGCGCGAAACCAGCGAAAGCCGCTACCGCCAGCAACTGGGCCAACCTCGTTCGCAAACCTATAACTTCGGCTACAACGCCGAACTGCCGCTGAACGAGGACTACACGCTGTACTCGTTCTCCACCCTCAGCCACCGCAACTCCACCAGTTGGGGCACTTACCGCACCGCCAACTCGCCGCAGAACATTGTCTCGGTGTACCCGGACGGTTTCTCGCCGCGTTTCGTCGTGGAAGAAGACGACTTCCAAAGTGTGTTCGGCGTGCGCAACGACGACCTGCTGGGCTGGGCTTGGGACCTGAGCAGCAGCTACGGCTACAACAACGCCAACACCCGCAACGAACGTTCGCTAAACCCGTCCCTGGGACCAAACAGCCCTCAGGATATGGACGGCGGCAACCTGATCGCCAGCCAATGGACCAATAACCTCGACCTGACCCGTGCGTTCGATACCGGGCTGTTTGCCAAGCCGCTGAACGTGTCGACCGGCCTTGAATTCCGCCGCGATGGGTTCGAGATCCAGGCCGGCGAATACGCCTCTTATGCCGATGGCGGCTACGTGTTCCCCACCGGCAGCCCACTCGCCGGCCAGCGCCCCAACCCCGGCGCGCCAGGGTTGGTGGGTTTCACCCCGGCCGACGCGCACAACTACTCACGCACCAACACCGCAGGCTACGTCGACTTCAGCCAAAGCCTGACCGATCAATGGGATGTGAGCCTGGCCGGGCGCTTCGAGCACTACAGTGATTTCGGCGACACCGGCAGTGGCAAGTTCTCCACGCGTTACGCGTTCACCCCGCAATTCGCCGTGCGCGGCACCGTGAGCAACGGCTTCCGCGCGCCGTCCCTGCAACAGCAGTTCTATTCGTCGTCGCTGACGGCGTGGCGCACCAGCCCGATTACCGGGCAACTGGAACAGGCCACCACCCGCTACGTCACGGTCAACGACGCGGCCGGCCAGGCCCTGGGCGCCAAGGAACTCAAACCTGAGCGCTCGATGAACTACAGCCTCGGGTTTGTCGCCACGCCCACCGAGAACCTCGACATCACCGTCGACATGTACCAGATCGACATCAAGGATCGCATCCTGCAGACCAGTAACCTGCAAGGCACGGCGGTCTCCAACGTGCTGGCCGCCCAGGGCCTGAACCCGAACCAGATCGTCTCGTACTTCGGCAACCTGGCCGATACCCGCACCCGTGGCATCGACCTGGTGGCCGACTACCGCTATGACCTGGGCCGCTACGGCAAGACCAAATGGACCCTGCTCAGCAACCAGAGCCTGCAAACCATCGAGAAGATCAAGGAGCCCGCAGCACTGGCCGGCACCGGTGTCAGCGTGATGGGCCGTGACCGCCAGGGCAACCTGACCTCGGCCTACCCGAAAAACACCACGTCGCTGAATGTCGCCTGGCAACTGGGGGATTTTGAGGTGAATCTCAAGGAAACCCGCTATTCCAAGGTCACCGGGCGCAACCAGATTTCCGCCAGTCGCGATGAGGTGATCCGCCCTGCATTCATCACTGACTTGAGCCTGGGCTACTGGCTGAGCGACGCGGTGAAAGTCACCGTCGGCGGCGAAAACATCTTCGACCGTCGCCCCCAGCAACTGAATGACGAGGCCAAGCGCTTCTACTTCTTCCCCACCGACAACCCGACCTATAGCTGGTACTCGCCCTATGGCCTGGAAGGCGCCTACTACTTCGCTAAAGTCGACGTGAGCTGGTGATGACGAACTTCGAACGCCCGCAGGCGACCTTCGACCAACGCCTGTACCGCAAACTGGCGTGGCGGATCATGCCGTTCCTGTTCCTGTGCTTCGTGCTCAACTGGCTGGACCGGGTCAACATCAGCTTTGCGCATTTGCAGTTCAAGACCGACCTGAACATCAGCGACGCCACGTTCGGCATCATCGTCGGCGTGTTTTCCATCGGTTACCTGCTGTTCGAGATCCCGAGCAACCTGCTGCTGGAAAAGATCGGCGCGAAAAAAACCATGATGCGCGTCATGGTGCTGTGGGGACTGGTGACCATCGCCACCGCGTTTGCCCAGACCCCGGCGCAGTTCTATGTGCTGCGGGTGTTGCTGGGCGCCGCCGAAGCCGGGTTCTTTCCGGGGGTGATCCTGTACCTCACCTACTGGTTCCCGGCCAGCCACCGCGCGCGTATCACCTCGCGTTTCATCATGGCGATTGCGGTGTGCGGGATCATCGGCGGGCCGCTGTCGACTTCGATCATGGCGCACTTCGCCGGTATCGGCGGGTTTACCGGCTGGCAATGGCTATTCGTGATCACCGGCATACCGCCGGTGCTCGCCGGGCTGTTCGCTTGGTACTGGCTGGACGACAAACCGGCCTCGGCCAAGTGGCTGAGCGACGATGAAAAACACGCCATCGAGCAAGCCCTGGCGCGTGAACGGCTACAGCGCAAACCCGGCGGGCATACGCGCTTCGTCGAGGCATTGAAGGACCGCAAGGTGTGGTTTATCACCCTGGCCTACTGCCTGACCATCATGTGCACCGGCAACGTCACCAATATTTGGGCACCGTCGATCATTCGCGATTCGGGCGTGAGCAACCTTGGGCAACTGGGCTTGCTCTCGGCTTTGCCCTATGTGGTCGGCGTGTGCGTGATGCTGTGGGCGTGCCGCCATTCGGATGTGAATCAGGAGCGGCGATGGCACTTCGCGCTGGGCGGCCTCACGGCGGCGCTGGCAATGCTGGTGCTGCCCAACTTTCTGTTCAGCCCGTACTCGGCAATCGCCGTACTGACCCTGATGACCAGCGGCTACCTGGTGGCCACGGCGATTTTCTGGACCATCCCCACGTATTACCTGTCGGACCACGCCAAGGCCGCAGGCCTGGCGCTGGTCAACTGCTGCGGGCAGATCAGCAGCCTGCTGACGCCCATCATGATCGGTGCGATCAAGACCTCCACCGGCAGCATCAGCCTGGCGCTTTATATCGTGGCGGCGCTGGTGGCCTGCGGCACCTTGATCCTGTTGCTCGGCGTACCGCGTAGTGCTCTGCGCGACGCTTCCTGACCTCTTTGATGGACCTTTCCATGACCGATTACCTTGCCCTCGCCCACCAACTCGCCGCGCAGATCCAACCCGGTGCCGCCGACCGCGACGCCGGCAGAATCCTGCCTTATGCGCAGCTCGACCTGATCCGCGAATCCGGCCTGGGCGCCGCCCGGGTCCCCACTGAGCTGGGCGGCGGCGACGTCAGCCAACTGCAGGTGGCACAGATTTTCATCACCCTGGCCAAGGCCGATCCGAGTGTGGCCCAGGCGCTGTTTCCGCATTTCGCCACGGTCGAGCACCTGCGCCTGATCGCCAACCCCGAACAGCAGCGTGAGTACCTCGGTGCCTTTGCCGAGCGCCAGTTGTCATCTGGCGCGATTGCCGAACGCAGCGGCACCTTTCGCGGTGAAATCCACACGCGCCTGGAGCGTCGCGGCGATCAACTGGTGCTCAATGGCAGCAAGTTCTACAGCACCGGTTGCCTGTTTGCCGACCTGCTGAAGATCCAGGCCGTGGACGAGGCCGGCAACGCGATCTACGTGATGCTGCCCGCCGACACTGCGGGCATTACGCTGCTGGATGATTGGGACGGCATGGGCCAGCGCGTCACCGCCAGCGGCAGTACCCTGCTGGAAAATGTGCCGGTGCGCCCCGAGCAAGTGATCCCGTTGGCGCAGTGGTATCAACGCCGCAACTATGTCGGCGCCAGTGCGCAATTGATCCACTGTGCCCTCGATGTCGGCATCGGCCTGGCGGCCTTGGATGACGCGGTAGCGTGGGCGCGCACGGGCTCGCGACCGGTGCGCGAAAGTGGCGTGGACCAGGCGCGCCACGACCCGTACATCCTGCACACCCTCGGTGATCTGGCCGCGCGCATCCATGGCGCCGAAGCGCTGGTGGAGAAAGCCGCCGGGGCGGTCGACCTGGCCGCGCGCACGCAGTTGCAGGGGTTGGCGCAGGGTGAGGAATTGGAAGCTATTTTGGTCAAGTCTTCGATTGCCGTGGCCGAAGCCAAAATCGCCTCAACCCGCGCCGCCCTCTTCGTGTGCGAACGCCTGTATGAAGTCGGCGGCGCAGCCACCACCCAGTCGCGCTACAACTTCGACCGTCACTGGCGTAACGCACGCACCCACACCACCCATGACGCCCTGGCGTACAAGTACAAGGCAATTGGCGATTATTTGCTGAACGCGAAAGCACCGCCGATTGCGTTTACTTATTGAGCCCTGGATATGTTGAAGCTACCGATTTCCGTGCTGCTTCTGTCCGGTTCCGTGTCGGCCGCCGAGCCTTGGGACGACCTGGACGCGCAGATCAGCCAGGCATTGCCCGGCGTGATAGAGCTGCGTCACGCGATTCACCAACAACCCGAGCTGGGCAATCGCGAGTTCCACACCGCCGAGCGCATCGCCCAACGCCTACGGGAACTGGGGCTAGAGGTGCAGACCGGCATCGCGCATACCGGTGTCATCGGCATTTTGCGTGGCGGCAAACCTGGCCCGGTGGTCGCGATTCGCGCCGAACTGGACGCGCTGCCGCTCACCGAGCAAACCGGCCTGCCGTTTGCGTCGACCGTGCGCAGCAAAGATGAAGGCGCAGACTTTCGCAGCAGAGGCAAGGACGTCGGCGTGATGCACGCCTGTGGTCATGATGCACATATGGCGATGGCGCTGGGGGTTGCCGAGGTCTTGGCGGCCCATCGCGAGCAATTGCCGGGCACGCTCAAGCTGATTTTCCAGCCGGCCGAGGAAGGGCCGCCGCTGGGCGAACAAGGTGGCGCGCAATTGATGATCAAGGAAGGCGCGCTGCAAAATCCGGCGCCAGCGGTCATTTTCAGCATCCACGTAACGGCGGGCACGGCGGGGACTTTCACGCTCAGCCGGCAACGCACCACGGCGGCGGCCGACACCTTTGTCGCGCGCATCATCGGCCGCCAGACCCATGCGGCCTTCCCCTGGACCGGCATCGACCCTGTGCCCGTCGCCGCCCAGGTGATCCTGGCCTGGCAGACCATTCCCAGTCGCCAATCCAACCTCAGCCTGTTGCCGGCGCCGGTGATTTCCGTAGGGCGTATCGAGGCCGGTGACCGCCACAACATCATCCCCGCCGAAGTGCGCCTGGAAGGTTCGATTCGCACCGTCAGCGATGAACAGCGTGAGGACGTGTTGCAGCGCATGACCCGCACCGCCGAGCACATCGCTGAAGCCTCGGGGGCCACCACCAAGGTGGACTACCTGCCGGGGAATTACCGCGCTGGCTACAACAACACTGCATTGGTTGACCAGTTGATGCCGGTGCTGCAACAGGTGTCGACCACGCCGGTGCGGATCGACAACGGTACCTACGGTGCCGATGACTTCGCTGAATACGCCCGCCAGGTTCCGGGAGTTTTCATGCGTATGGGCGTGACACCCCCCGCGCTGGAGGGCAAAACCGTGTGGCCTACCCATTCGCCGGGCTTCCAGGTGGATGACACGAGCCTGGCAGTGGGGATCCGGGCGCTGAGTCGGATGACGTTGAGCTACATGATTGACGCTCCTCGGTCCTAGTGAAAAAACGGATCAACCCCACTTCACAACCACGCCGACCTCTACCGACTCGGCACCTCGCTGCTCAAGCGAAAGCGACAGCAGCGCAGTGACTGTACCGATTTGCACCCTCTGCGACAGGCGCCGACAGGGTATTTATATTGGTGAGGGCATATCCGCCTCATTGACCTAAGGTGTCGGCGGTGGCAGGTATGCCTATCATCGCGACCATCCAAAAATGGGTCATAAGCATATGAATTTATAATTAGTGGTTCATTCCTAAATTGCTGCTAGTTTAATTAGCGAAAGACGTCATTGTTCCTGCTGGCCAACAGAGCGGGTCATGTTTCACGGGATGAAAGTTGCACGCGGACTTCAAGGGATTAAAGTCTTCTCAGCATTCGCTACATGGCCACTGGGAAATCGCTATATCTGTTGTAAGTCCATTGACATGGATTGATAGACGGTACCTGACATGACGGCTACGCTGAATTACTCGTTTTCAAAAATTGCGCCTACGGCGCCACAGCCCCTGGATATATTCGAGCTTAAAGAATCTAACGTTCGCTCTTATTGCCGGGACTTCACCGCCACCTTCCATACCGCCGAAGGCTCAACCTTGACCAGTGAGCAAGGCCAGGTATTCATTGATTTTTTCAGTGGTGCAGGAGCCTTGAACTACGGGCATAACAACCCGGTCTTGAAGGCAGCACTGCTCGATTACATCGGTAACAATGGCATCACCCATGGCTTGGATTTCAAGACCACGGCCAAGAAAGCCTTCCTCACAACGTTCGAAGAGCAGATCCTGGCACCGCGTAACCTGCACTACAAAGTGCAGTTTCCCGGCCCCACTGGCACCAACGCGGTGGAGGCCGCCATCAAACTGGCCCGCAAGTACACCGGGCGCCAGAATGTCGTGGCGTTCACAAACGCGTTCCATGGCATGTCCCTGGGCAGCCTCGCCCTGACCAGCAACCCGCGTAAACGCGCAGGGGCCGGCGTCAGTTTGAACAACGTGACGTTCATGCCCTATGACCGGTACTTCGGCGACGGTGTGGACACCTCGTTGTACCTGGCCAACATGCTGCGCAGCGGCAGCGGGGTCGACAAACCGGCGGCTATCGTACTAGAGACGGTGCAGGGCGAAGGCGGCGTGAACAGCGCTTCCGCCGCCTGGGTACGAGCCGTGCAAGCCATCGCCCATGAGCATGACGTTCTGCTGATCATTGACGATATCCAGGCCGGCTGTGGTCGCACCGGCGAGTTCTTCAGCTTCGAAGCACTGGGTGTCACCCCGGATATCGTGACCTTATCCAAATCGATCAGCGGTTATGGCTTGCCCATGTCCCTCGTCTTGTTGGCTCCCCATCTGGATGTCTGGGAGCCGGGAGAGCACAACGGCACATTTCGCGGCAACAACCTGGCATTCGTCACGGGCAAGGCGGTGATCGATCACTACTGGAGCAACGCGGGTTTTACCCAGGTGCTCAGGGACAAGGCAGAACAGTTGCATCAGGGGTTGCAGGAGTTATCCCTGGGCTTTGCCGCCAAGGCACCTAACCGTCTCAAAGGGAGGGGGTTCTTCAGGGGCATAGAGTTTGACGACTCGGCCCTAGCGCAAAAAATTGCAGCGCAGGCCTATGCTGGCGGGCTCATCATTGAAACCTCCGGCATCGACAATCAAGTACTCAAGTTCCTCCCGGCGTTAACGATCACTCCCGTGCAGATCACCCAAGGCTTGCACATACTCAAGCAAGCCTTTGCCGAGGTGACCGCGCCATGAGCGATCCGATCATCACCCGGCACGCGTCCCTAGACGACGCCGCGGCCATCGCGCCGTTGCTGGACAAATACCGCGAGTTCTATGGCGAAGCACCCGACTTGGCCCGCTCCCTGGCATTTATTCAACAGCGCTTCTTTCTGGGCGAGTCAATAATCATCGTGGCGCAAGTTAACAATGAAGTCATTGGGTTTACGCAACTCTTCCCCAGCTTTTCAAGTGTCACACTGGAGCGTCTGTGGATACTAAATGACTTATATGTCGAAGCCTCCAAACGCAGTACGGGGGTGGGCCTAGCGTTATTGAATGCTGCAAAAGCGTTCGCCCAGACAACCGGGGCCAAACAGTTATTTATTGAAGGCGCGGACGACAACCCTAAGGCACGCAACTTATACACGCGCTTCGGGTTTATCGAAAACACCGCGTACCACTATTACCATCTTCCATTGAAGCCAATCCAGGGATAGGAGCTTTTCCATGTCAGACACTGTTTTCGATATCGTGGGTATTGGTTTCGGCCCCTCAAACCTGGCGCTGGCTATAGGATTGGAAGAGTCAGCTTCTGCGCTGACCTATCGCTTTCTGGACGCCAAGCCAACGCCGGACTGGCAGGATGAAATGCTGCTCAGCGGCTCGGACATCCAGAACAACCCGTTGCGGGACCTGGTCACGCCGCGCAACCCGCGCAGCCGCTATGGCTTCGTCAATTACCTGAAAGAAACTGGCCGCCTGTTCGACTACCTCAACCTACCGCTGACATACCCGCTACGGCGCGAGTATGCGCAATACATCAAATGGGTTGCCGGGCATTTTCTCGGCAGTGTCGAATCCTCGGCGTTCGCCCAACGTGTCGAGCCGTTGCTGTTACAGGGCGAGCATGTATGGAAGGTCACCTATAACAATCAGCGGGTCATTTACGGGCGCAGCCTGGTATTGGGTACCGGGCGCACGGCGAATATCCCGGCGGTTTTCGACGGCCTGTCCGGCCCGCAGGTGTTCCACCTTAATCACTACCTTGAACGCATCAATAGGTTGCCATCGAACGTGCAGCGCATCGGTGTAGTCGGCTCCAGCCAAAGCGCCGTGGAGATTGTGCTCGACCTGACCGCCAGATTTCCGGACAAGGAAATCTACTCGCTGCACCGCAGCTTCAGTTTCCGACTCAAGGACACCAGCCCGTTCAGCGACAAGGTGTATTTCCCGGAGTTCATCGACTACTACTTCAACCTGCCGCCAGAGGCCAAGGCGCGGGTGGATAAGCAATTGCGAGGCACCAACTACAGCTCGGCTGATGAAGATGTGATCAATGCGCTGTACGTGCGCATCCATGAGGAAAAGTTGCAGGGTAAGCAGCGCATCCACATCCTCAACAATATTGCCATCGAGCAGGCGCAGGTTAATGCCTCAGGGCATGTGCAGTTGGCGCTCAAGGAGGTCAATCAACTCACGCACTCGACCCTTGAGCTGGATGCACTGGTGCTTGCCACCGGGTTCAAGGACATTGCCGCCAAGGAAAATGGCGAGTTGTATCCGCCGTTACTGGCGCCTTATCACCGTCGGTTTCGCGCCGATGCGCACGGCGCGCTCGTGGTGAATCGCGATTACAGCCTGACCTCTTTGGATGATCTGCCCACGGTGTTCCTCAACGGTCTATGCGAAAGCTCCCATGGCCTGGGGGACGCCGGTTCATTCAGCCTGATTTCGTTGCGGGTGGAACACATTCTCTCGGCCCTGGAGGCACAGTTGGCGCAGGTCGAGGCTCCGGCGCACGCATTGGCCTGAATCAGCCCCGGTAGCAGCCCCGCGGGCTGCTGCTTCACACAAGGAGGTCACATGTTTACAGCAGCATTGATTTACATACTGGCGGTGATAAGTCCCGGGCCGAATTTCATCATCGTCAGCCGGTTCTCTTCATTAGGGTCGGTCACTACCGGCCTTGGTGCAACCTTGGGGATCTGCACCGTAGGCGTATTCTTCTCGACCATTTCCTTGCTGGGCCTGGCGGCATTGCTGCATCAGTACCCGGCCTTTTCCAAGGTCGCCACCCTGTGTGGTTCAGCGTACCTGCTGTACATCGCCTACAGCATCATCAAAAGCGTGCTGGCAAAAAACACCGGTACTGCCGAAAGCACCACACCTGGCGTCACCAGCTTCGCCAAGGCGTATCGCGTGGGGGTCATCACTAACATCAGCAACATGAAAACCATCGCCTTCATGATCAGCATCTACGCCGGCTTTCTTTCTTCGCCACGTACCGACCTCGAAAAGGTACTGGTGGTAATGTTGTGCTCTACCTTGGAAGTCATCTGGTACTCCCTGGTCTCGCTGCTCTTCGGCCAAGGCCCGATCAAGGCGCTGTTTCTCAAATACACCCGCCAGATCGATGTGGGATTGGCTGTATTTCTGGTGGCGTTCTCCCTCAACAACGCGATTCCCGTGTTGATTGCCAGTCGATGAGGCCGTGTCATGGAATGGAACGATCTGCTCAAGGACGTGAGCGCGCGCTTCAAATACCGCAGTTGGCTGCTGATCGACCTACCCCGCGATCGCTTACCACTGAACTGCCCAATACCGAACTTGTCGAGCAATTGCGAAGCCACCTTGATCCTCGACTGCGGCCTTGAAGATATCTTCCCCATCATCGATGCTTTGGGCCTGGGGGTAAGCTACGCAGCCTCGTTACAAGCGACAAGGCGCCGGATTGAAGCTTTAGTGGCAGCGCCACCGGAGGCGATGGCTTTTCACGATTTCAGATGGGCGTGTTGATACCGGTCCACGAAAAAGCCCCAGGTCGGCGAAAAGCCGGAATCGCCGGTCATTCCGGTAGGACTAAATCCAGCATAGCGGGATGTCGCCAAACAGCTGATTCCCGGGCGGCTGGTCCAAACGCTAAAGCGGCCAATTTTCAGGATAAAACGTGTACGTAAAACGAGGTTTCCACACCTGCCTAGTGGCTATCAAGGACGAAAGATAAAACCAGTTCGTTCACCGAGCGTCGTCGGGCAGCGACGGTACTGGCTGCTGGGCAAGCGTATTTAACAGGCATTGAGTAGAGCTTGCTGTTCAGTTTTAAGCGCTCCGTACCAGACTCGTCAAAACAGCCCCAAGCGGTTTGGAGTTGATACAGTTCCCACGTTTAACGCTGAGATGGATCTCATGTATTTATACCTCATACGGCACGGGGAAACCTGGGCCAATGCCGAACAGCGCTACCTCGGTTCGCTTGATCCAGGGCTGATCGAGCTGGGGCGGCAGCAGGCTGAAGCTCTCAGTCGAGATAATGGCGTGTTTCCGAGAACGGGATGTCGGGTTTTTTGAGGGTTTGACTCAAGCTGAGGCAAGAGCGTTGGTTAACTAGGATGAGATCTAATCAAATATGCCTAACACTCTCTCCAATACCGATTTCATGCAGCTTGCTCTTGCCCAAGGGCGTTTAGCCTTACCTGAATGCCTTCCAAACCCGCCAGTAGGTTGCGTACTGGTACAGGACAACATGGTGATTAGCCAAGGCTATACGCAGGCACCGGGGTTCCATCACGCGGAAGCGATGGCGTTAAGCCGATTAACGAATGAATGCTCCGCAGTGACTGCTTTTGTCACGCTTGAGCCATGCTCCTTTCATGGTCGAACGCCGTCATGTGCTCTGGCACTGATAAACAGCGGAGTCGAGACAGTGTTTGTTGGGTTGCTTGATCCCGATCCGAGAAACTCGGGAGCAGGCATAAGGATGCTGCGCGATGCAGGCATTACAGTCATTGTCGGCTTATTGGCGGAGGAAACTGCTGAGGACTTAGCTGATTTTTTGGTAAGCAAACCGCTTGGATCGTCGGATCGCAATGATCAGTAAATCGTTGACCCAAGTGCCGATCTAAAATTGCCCCACTTTACTTCGGCTTCAGCTTCTTGGCGCGCCTGCTTTCGGTGCGCGCAAGGGTTGATATTTTCGGCCAATAGCTCGCGCGCTTCGTCACGACGCTCACGTGCGTGTTTCAGGCTAACGTCAGGATACGCCCCAAAGGACATGCGTTGTTGGCGCCCTTCCCAATAGTAGCGGAACAGCCACAGCTTACCGCCCGCTTTGGTCACCCAGAGGGATAGACCGTCGAAGTCGCCGAGGGTGTAGTTTTTACCAATAGTTCGAGCATGCCGAGCGGTGAATTCTAAGAGAGGCATGGCGAGCTCCTGTTGGAGAGCCAACACCCGATGCTCGTCTGGAGGCCCGAGGGAGCGAGTTACAATACGGACTCGAACGGGCCCGTCTGTTGTACTTAATCCTGTCCTTGTTCGTACCGGATTACCCTGGTTCCCAGTGGTTTTCCGCAGAAACGAAAAAAGACGCCTAAGCGTCTATTTCGTGGACCCCAGCGTCCAGTGGACATCTGTGGATCAAATTTTGGAGCGGGAAACGAGACTCGAACTCGCGACCCCGACCTTGGCAAGGTCGTGCTCTACCAACTGAGCTATTCCCGCGTCTTGGTGATGCGCATTCTATAGAATCCTCACCACCCGTCAACCCCTTGATTCAAAAAAGTTTTATTTCTTTTCAACGGTGGTACGCAGATGCGGCCAGGCAGCGCGTAAATACTGGAGCATGGACCACAACGTCAGGCCAGCGGCGATCAGGAGCAAGGCATAGCCCAGCAGCACCCAGAAGGTGAAATCCGACGGGTTGGCCAGCAGGATCACCAGTGCAAGCATCTGCGCGGCGGTTTTCCATTTACCCATGTTCGAAACAGCCACATGGGCACGGGCACCAATTTCGGCCATCCATTCGCGCAGGGCCGAGACAACGATCTCGCGCCCGATGATTACGGCAGCCGGCAAGGTCAACCACAGGTTACCGTGCTCCTGCACCAGAAGGACCAAGGCCACGGCGACCATCAATTTGTCGGCCACCGGGTCGAGGAATGCGCCGAACGGCGTGCTCTGTTCCAGGCGGCGAGCCAGGTAGCCATCAAGCCAGTCGGTTGCGGCAGCAAAAGCAAATACCGAACTGGAGGCCATATAGCTCCACTCGTACGGCAAATAGAACAACAGAATGAAAATCGGAATAAGGAGAACGCGTAGAACGGTGATCAGATTAGGGATATTCATCGGCACAACTGGCTACGAGGTGAGAAGGCATTCTATTCGCTGTGCAGATTGGCATAAATCAACTCAGCGAGCTTTTTACTGATACCGGGAGCTTTGGCAATTTCGTCAATGCTGGCACGGGATAGCTCCTGCAAGCCACCAAAATGTTTAAGCAGATCGCGTCGGCGTGTCGGGCCAACCCCGGCAACCCCTTCCAGCGTTGAAGTTCGCCGGGTTTTACCGCGACGGGCGCGATGGCCGGTAATGGCGAAACGATGCGCCTCGTCGCGGATCTGTTGGATCAGGTGCAGCGCGGGGGAGTCGCCCTTCAAGGTGAACTCATGGGCGGCATCATTCAAGTACAACGTCTCGAAACCAGCCTTGCGCGTGGTCCCCTTGGCCACGCCGAGCAGGATCAGGTCAGGCACCGCCAGTTCGTTAAGCACGTCACGGGCCATGGACAACTGGCCCTTGCCGCCATCGACCAGCAGGATATCGGGCAGTTTGCCCTCCCCGTCCTTCAACTTGCTGAAGCGGCGCGTGAGGGCCTGGTGCATCGCGGCGTAGTCGTCGCCAGCGGTGACGCCTTCGATGTTATAGCGCCGATAATCGGACTTGATCGGCCCCTCCGGCCCGAATACCACGCACGAGGCCACCGTCGCCTCGCCGCTGGAGTGGCTGATGTCATAGCACTCCAGGCGCTGGGGTGGCTCGTCCAGGTTGAGGACTTCGGCCAGGGCCTCGAAGCGTGCGGCCACGTGCTGTCGATTGGCCAGACGTGCCCCCAGGGCCTGCTCGGCATTGGTCACGGCCAGTTGCTGCCAGCGGGCACGGGTGCCGCGCACGCGGTGGCTGATGTCCAGCTCGCGACCACGCAGTTCGTGGATCGCCTCGATCAATGTGGGGAAATCTTCATGCACCACGTTGACGATCAATTCGGACGGCAAGTCGCGCTCGGGGCTGCTGACGTAGTACTGGCCAAGGAAGGCGGCCATGACTTCGGCCACTTCCTCGTCGATACCGGTCTGCGGGAAGAAGTTCTTGCTGCCCAGCACCCGCCCGCCACGCACGCTGATCAGGTGCACACAGGCGCCGCCCGGGTTGACGAAAGCCGCGACCACGTCGACGTCGCCGGTGCCGCCCTCCATGCTTTGCTGGTCCTGCACACGGCGCAACAGGGAGATCTGGTCACGCAGCTCGGCAGCGCGCTCGAAATCCAGGGTGCTGGCTGCCTGCTCCATGGCACCGGACAGTTCATCGGTCAGGGCATTGCTGCGACCTTCGAGGAACATCACCGAGTGACGTACATCTTCGGCGTACTCCGCCGGTTCCACCAGACCCACACAGGGCGCCTTGCAGCGTTTGATCTGGTATTGCAGGCACGGCCGCGTACGGTTCTTGTAGAAGCTGTCTTCGCACTGGCGCACGAAAAAGGTCTTCTGCAGCAGGCTAAGGCTTTCGCGGATGGCGCCGGCGCTGGGGTAAGGGCCGAAGTACTTGCCCTTCTGCTTCTTCGCGCCACGATGAATGCTCAAGCGTGGGAAGTTACCGTCGGATAAAAACACGTAGGGGTAGGATTTATCATCGCGCAGCAGGATGTTGTAAGGCGGCCGCCACTCCTTGATCAGCGTCTGTTCCAGCAGCAGCGCTTCGGTTTCATTGGCCGTGATGGTCGTCTCGACCTGGGCGATGCGCGCCACCAGGGCGGCCGTCTTGGGCGCCAGGCCGCTCTTGCGAAAGTAGCTCGCCAGGCGGTTTTTCAGGTTCTTGGCTTTGCCGACATAGAGCAGGCGTGCCTCGCTGTCGAACATGCGGTACACGCCGGGGCGACCACTGCAGGTTGAGAGGAAGGCACTTGGATCAAACGGTGTGGTCATGTCAGGCGCTGGCGTCCACCATGCCGTGGCGGACCGCGAGCAGGGTCAATTCAACATCACTGCTGATGGCGAGCTTCTCGAAAATCCGATAGCGGTAGGTATTGACGGTCTTGGGCGACAAGCACAGCTTGTCGGAGATTGTCTGTACTTTCTGGCAACCGACAATCATCAAGGCGATCTGGATTTCCCGCTCCGACAGCGCATCGAATGGCGAGTCGCTGGTGGGCTGGAAAGATTTGATGGCCAACTGCTGGGCAATCTGTGGGCTGATATAACGCTGGCCTGCAAACACCAGGCGAATGGCTTGCACCATCTCTGCCAGGCCCGCACCCTTGGTCAGGTAACCCGCCGCCCCTGCCTGCAAGAGGCGGGTCGGAAACGGGTCTTCCTCACATACGGTCACCACTACGACCTTGATGTCCGGGTGACTGCGCAACAACTTGGTGGTGGCGCCAAGACCGCCAATCCCAGGCATCTTCACGTCCATCAACACCACATCGGGCTTCAATTCCCGAGCCTTGATCAGGGACTCCTCCCCCGATTCAGCCTGGCCGACTACTTGCAGGCCATCGATGTCAGCCAGCATTCGTGTAATGCCTGTACGAACGAGATCATGGTCATCGACTACTAGCACCCTAATCAAGCAGACACCTCGCGATATGGTCTTATAGGTTGCCGAGCACCTTAGCAAAAACCAAGGCACAGACCTAGTTGCAAGTGTCATATATATAGAGTTTAAACGCGCTGCGCCTGTTCCTCGGGTGAGGAACAGCGTTGTTTCCTGGGCAAAAGGTCAGGAACCCTAGGGCAGCGGCTTGAGTTTATCGTTCACTATCGATGAAAGCTCGGCCAAGGTTGAGGTCAAGCGCCGGATCGCATCCTGGTCCTCCTTGAACATTGCCCGGTAGTTGCCCAGGACTTTTTCTTCGAGATGACTCAGGTTATCCAGTTGCGTCGGAGTAGGAGTGCCCGTCAACACGTACAGGATGTCCACACCTCTCGCTGCCACGCGCGACAAGTAATCCGCTTTCGGTGCGCGCCCTCCGTTTTCATACTTGCCTTGGGCGTTGGCCTCTACGCCTCCTATCTCACCAAAAACTTTTTGCGACAGGCCAAGCCGCTCTCTTTCTTGCCTTAAACGCGAACCGATTCCACTCATTTGGATGTATGATCCTAAATTGGCACACCCCAAGAGGTGATACGTTCATCCCTTGGTTAAACAAATTTGAACGGTTTTGAACTATGCCCGGAATCCGCACCGCTGCACAAGCCAAGGCTTGGCTTGAACACCAAGGTAAATCAGTTCAAGCATTCGCCCGGGAACACGGCGTGGACCCGGCAACCACGTATCAAGTGCTCGCTGGGCGCAAAAAGGGACGGCGTGGAGAGGCCCACAAGGTGGCAGTGCTGCTGGGCATGAAAGAAGGGATTATCCTGGATGAACCTGAAGTCCAGCACAGCGATAGAGAAGTAGTTTCCTGAAGCCAGTATGCGCTAATTCAAGTGCAGTGCCTGTTTTAGTCGAGAGTCTGACAAAGACGCTCCATTTGCCAGAAGCACTCTTCATCCCGGACGACATTCAATCCGTGCCGGAGATAAAGCAACCTGGCAGGATTGGTCTTGAACACCGTCAGACGCAGCAGCCTCAAACCCAACGCGCGAGTCTTGAGGACCATCTGCTCCAACACCCAACTGCCCGCGCCTTGCCCGCGAAACGCCTCGACCAGGTGTAACTCGCGGATGAACAGCGCCTCATCGTCCCGGCTCAGGCTGATAAAACCTATCACGGCATCGTCGCGACAGATCAACCAGCTTTCTCGTCCCGCCCAGGCTGTATCGAAGCCTTCATTGGACCAGATGAAACCGAATTGCTCGTAGTAACGATTCATCGCTTCACGGGTGAGCGTACGTGCAAACAGCCGGTCCTGATCCGTCGCCGCGCGTAAGTGGAATGTCATACCGTCACGCCCTCCCTTTTCAGATCGCCACCTGCCGTCCGGTCCAGCGCCCAGCCTCGCGACGCGCAATGACCAGTGCTTCGCCAGTGCCGGACGCCGCAGCAACCAGGCCATCGGCAGCCCAGATGGCACTTTGCCCGGCAGAGGTCCAGCCGCCCGTTGGGCCCCCATGGTTGGCCATCACTACCAGCATACGGTGCTCAGCCGCGTACCCCTGCAACAGAGTGGTATCGGCAGCATAGCCAGCCTCGCTGATCAACACGCCGGCGGCATACACGTTTGCTCCCGATTGCGCGGCATTGCGCGGATGACTTGAGTGGGAGAAATCTGCGCACACCGCCAGCGCAATCCGATCGTCTCCCCACGCCAACGCTGCACCGCCCTGTCCCGCAATGAATGCCACATCTTCGCCGGGATGCAGATGCTGCTTGGTGTAGACCCCCAAGGAGCCATCCGCCCCCAGCACCAGGGCACCGATCAACACGCCCGTGCCTGGAGCCAATCGGATCGGCATGCCCACCACCGCCGTCAACCGCAGCTCTCGCGCCATTTCCCGCAGGGGCGCCAGCCGTGCGTCTTCAGGCGCTATGGCCAATTCATCCGCCAGGGACGGTTCATACCCGGTCAATGACAGCTCTGGGAACACCAGCAATTGCACGCCATGGCCGGCTGCCGCCCGCATGAACGCCAGGTGCCGCTGAAGATTGGCCGGCACATCGCCCGCGATGGAAGTTGTTTGGGCTGCTGCAAGGGTCAAGGCAGTCATGGTCGCGTCCCCGCAATCATTATCGAAGTGCGACCAGCATATCGGCACTCCCCCCATAGTCGTAAGTACCTCCACGTAATAGAAATTACTGATTGAATCCAACCGCAAGCCTCTAGTAAGCTCCCCCCATCATTTGGAGACATACCATGTTGCAACTCACCCAAACCGAGGTTTGCCCTGCTTCCAGCGCCCCGCGCTCGGTCGTGGCTACCCGCGTTAACGGTTTGAGCGCACTGGTCAGCTTTTATTTTGGGTATTGGTTTAGCCACTGGCGCGCCTGATACCTGAAATCGGCGCCCACTACTCAAGGGGTCGCCTACCAGAGAAATCTAACCCCCGGTCGGCTCCCCGACCGGGGGTTTTGTTTTTTCAGGCCGCCACTTTTTTTGATTGATCAAGAACACTTAAAGGAATCACGTCATGAACTACGCCACTTATTACCGCTACGACACTTCCACTGCATGGCGATTTAGCAAGCTCCGCTCGGGACAGCCTGCCGCCTCCGATCGGTCACCTATTGGTGGCAAGCCAACTCACGTAGCCAATACGGCCAATTGTCGAACACCCCAGTAGGGCCAAGCGTGCGGGAACAGCCCGCCGCTTGCCCAGGAAGCCTTGAATATGAACTCCTCCGTCGCCGCTCTGCCCCTCTCTGCCCTGAACAGCGCCTTGACCAGCGCCAATGAAGCCCTGACCCAGCGCTTGCCCAGCGCGCTTGAGCTCAAGCACCAGTTGCCCCTCAGCCCGTTCCTCGACCAGCAGATCCACGCCCATCGCCAAGCCGTGCGTGCCATCCTCAATGGCGACGACTCTCGCTTGCTGGTGATTGTCGGCCCCTGCTCGATCCACGACCCGAAATCGGCCATGGAATACGCGCGCAACCTGAAGAGGCTGGCCCTGGATGTCAGCGACCAGATGCTGCTGGTGATCCGCGCCTACGTCGAAAAACCGCGCACCACTATCGGCTGGAAAGGCCTGGCCTACGATCCCCACCTGGATGGCAGCGACGACATGGCCGCTGGCCTGACCCTGTCCCGCGAGCTGATGCGCGAAATGCTGCGCCTGGGCCTGCCGGTTGCCACCGAGCTGCTGCAACCCATGGCCGCCGGCTACTTCGACGACCTGCTCAGTTGGGTCGCCATTGGCGCGCGCACCACCGAATCGCAGATCCACCGCGAAATGGCCAGCGGCCTGGGCCTGCCCGTGGGCTTCAAGAACGGTACCGACGGCGGCGTCGCGATTGCCTGTGACGCGATGCGCTCGGCCTCCCACCCGCATCGACACTTCGGCGTCGACAGCCAGGGCCACCCGGCGATCATCCAGACCTCGGGCAACCCCGACACCCATCTGGTGCTGCGCGGCGGTCACCGTGGGCCGAATTACGACGCGCAGAGTGTGGCCCAGGTGAAACTCGACCTGGCCAAGGCCAAGGTGGCCGCGCGGATCATGGTCGATTGCAGCCATGCCAACAGCGGCAAAGACCCGCTGCGTCAGCCGGCGGTGTTCAATGACGTGCTGGAGCAACGCCTGCAAGGGGATACCGCGGTGATCGGCATGATGCTGGAAAGTCATCTGTTCGAAGGCTGCCAACCGTTGAGCGCATCGATGAACTATGGCGTGTCGGTGACCGATGGTTGCCTGGGGTGGGATAGCACCGAGCAGTTGCTGCGCAATGCGGCAGAGCGTTTGCGGGAACACCGCGCAGCCCACTGACGGGCATCTGGGAGGGGACAGGCCCCCTCCCCCATCGGAGGGATGTTCGGTTCAGGACAGGGGGTGCAGCGCTTCGTCGAACTGCTCAAGCTTCGGGAACACCAGGGGCTGCTCATCCGCCAGCCCTTGCAGCCGCTGCTCGTACCCCATCAGAAAATCCTGCCGCGCTTGCGTGCTGATATACGGCACATGCCATGCCACAAACGGCGCCAGCACCTCAAACCCCACATACGCCAGCGTCCCGCGCAGAATCGGGCGCAACATATCCTCCAACGGACCATGGATCGCCCCCTCGCCGAACATATGCTCGCGCCCACCCAAGGTTACCGTGACCAGCGCCCGCTTGCCCGCCAGCCCACCCTGATCGTAAAAGCGCTTACCGCCGTAACACACCCCCGACACCAGCACCCGGTCGATCCACCCCTTGAGCATCGCCGGTGCCGAGAACCAGAAGATCGGAAAATTAAGGATCAACAGATCAGCCCACAGCAACTTATCCAGCTCGCCCTGGATATCCGCCGCTATCGACTGCTTTTTCACCCCCAGGCGCTGCTCCAGGGCGTACACCAGGTAGTCGGGATTCTCTCGGGTGGAAAAATCCGACGCCGATGCCACCGGGTTCCAGTTCATGGCATACAAATCGCTGACCTGCACCGCATGCCCCAGTCCTTGCAGCGTGGCGATGGCCTGGTCGCGCAGCGCGGCGGTAAACGACTGCGGCTCCGGATGGGCATGCACAATCAAAACTTTCATGTCAGTTCCTCAAGCAATAGGCGCCGCCCGTTGGGCCAGTCAAACCGCTCGGCCACGACGCTGGGTGTGAGGATGTCCCGTAGGTGCATGGCTTGAGTCATGTGGTGTTCGCCCATGGTCTTGCTCCTCTGAAGGTCAACAGGCACAGGCATGTTTCAGCTCGATCAAGGTCACGCCATTGCGCTTGAAGCCATTACGCAAGTCCGTTTGCAGTTCATCCAGGTTCTGTGGCTGGTTCACCGTGCAGCCGAATGCCTGGCCGAGCAGCGCGAAATTCGGATTGCGCGGCAGCACGCCGATAGGTTCGATCTCCAGGCTCAGCATGTCGTCGCGGATCTGGCCAAGGGCGTCGTTGTTCCACAGCAGTACCACCAGCGGGCTGTCCAGTTCCTCGACGGCGGTCGCCAGTTCCTGGGCGGTGTAGAGAAAACCGCCGTCGCCCACCAGCACCAACCCCGGGCGTTGCGGCGCGGCGAACTTGGCACCGATGCCCGCCGGCAGGCCATAGCCCAGCGTGCCGTAGCCAGTGGGGTGCAGCCAGCTGCGCGGCGCGCGGCTTTGGAAGGCATAGTTGCCGGTATAGGCCAGTTGGGTCATGTCGCTGCTGATGAAGGCGTTGACGGGCAACTCGGCGTGGATACGCTCGAAAATGGCCTGGTGGATCGACTGCAATGGACCGTGCCCCCGCGCTATTGCCTGCTGCAACGTCGCGACGTGTGATGCCGCCGCGTCAGCGTCGCGCGGTGCAGACGGCAGGCGTTCCAGCAAGGCCCGTAAGGTCTGCTCGGCGTCGCCGTTAAGCGCCACCGCACAGGGGTAGACATCATTGAATTTGCGCGGGTCGATATCCACCCGCAGCAGCTCGCCCTTGAGCGGCAAACGCTCGCACCAATAATCGGTGTCGGCCATCTCGGTGCCGACTGCCAGCACCACATCCGCCTCGCTGATCAGTTGCCAGCCCGGCGCCACGCAAAGGGTCGCACCGGCATTCAACGGGTCATCGATCGGCAACAGGCCTTTACCCGCGACACTGGTGAAAAACGGTGCCGCCAGCACTGTGCTCAAGCGCCGCAACACCGCACCGGCCGCCAGCGCGCCACCGCCGGCAATGATCATCGGGCGCCTGGCCGCAGAGAGTTTCGCCGCCGCCTGATCCAGGCAGTGCGCCGCAGGCAGGCCGCGCCCGGGACGCCGCACCACCTCATGGCTCCAGTCCCTTTGAATGGGCGCCGCCAACACATCCAGTGGTACCGAGATATGCACCGGCCGTGGCCGCTCACTGTCGAACACGGCATAGGCACGGGCGATCAATTCGGGCAAGTCCTCGGCATTCAAGGCCACCGCTGAAAACGCAGTGATCGGCGCAGTGATCGCCCGCTGGTCCTGGGTCTCATGCAAGCTGCCCCAGCCCTTGCCCAGGCTGGCGGTGTGGTTGACGCTGGAAATCACCAGCATCGGGATCGAGTCCGCGTAAGCCTGGCCGATGGCCGTTGCCGCATTGGTCACGCCGGGCCCGGTGATCACAAAGCACACCCCCGGCTTGCCGCTGACCCGCGCATAACCGTCGGCCATAAAGCCTGCGCCCTGTTCGTGGCGAGCCAACACGTGGCGAATGCCGCTGCCAGGCAACCCGCGATACAGCTCCAGGGTGTGCACGCCGGGAATGCCGAACACCGTGTCGACCGCATAGTGGGCCAGCAATCGCACCAGGGCTTGGCCGCCGGTCATCGTTTTATCGTGCATGCTCATCTCCTAAACGAATCAACGCATCGACCGCCGTGGCGCCCTGGGCATTGACCAGTAATGGGTTTACATCCAGTTCCAGCAATTGCCCGGCGTTGGCGCATGCGTAGTCGGCCACTGCACGGATGGCTGCGACCAACGCGTCCATATCCGCCACCTCGCGCCCGCGAAAGCCTTGCAGCAAGACAGCGCTGCGCAAGCTGAGCACAGCATGGCGGATCGCATCATCCGTGGTGGGCAGCAGCAGGCTGCGGCTGTCTTTGAGCAATTCCACCAGGACGCCCCCGGCGCCAATCACCAGGGCCAGGCCGAAGTCATTCTCGCGCTTGATGCCGACGATCAACTCGGCCAACGGCGGCGGCGCCATGGATTCCAGCAACAATTGATCGAAGACCACACCCGGTGCGTACGCGGCAATGTGCGCGCGCATCTGCTCAAGCGCAGTCGCCAGGGCCCCGCCGTTTTGCAGGTTAAGCGCCACGGCCCCGGCTTCGGTTTTATGCGGTAACTGAGCGCTGACTGCTTTGAGCACCAGCGGGTAGCCCAACACGCTCGCATCGGCCAGTGCCCGCCCCGGTGTACTCAACACCGCGGCCGGGGTGTTCAAGCCGAAAACCCGCAAGGCTTGCTTGGACGCCCACTCATCCAGCGCCAGGCCCTGGCCTTGCAAAGGGAGGGGGCACAGCGGAGCGAGGCGGGATTCGCCCCGCGCCAGCAAGATGCGTCGCTGATGTTGATACCCAGCGATCCGTCCCCAGGCTGCGAGTGCGTCCTCCACACCTTGCAACGCAGCAATGCCTTGGGCATGCAAACGCTCACGGGCATGGGGCGGCAGCAATTCGGGAAAAGCCGAAGTGACGAAACCGGTCTTGCCGTGCCGACTGAGCGCATTGCAGAACAGCTCGAGCAACAGGTCGCATTCCTGGCGCTCACCGGTGAATTCAGCCGGGTAGTCCAGTACCAGCATCGCAGCATCGGCGTCGGTACGCAGGACTGTGTCGAGCATGCTGTTGAGTGCCGTGCTGTCGCCCCAGATGGCAGTGGTGAAGTCCAATGGGTTGACCAGGTTGGCGTAGCTGGGCAACACCTGCGCCAGTTCACCGCGCTGGTTTTCATCCAGTTTGGGCAAGGCCAGGCGGTTGCGCTCGGCATAGTCTGCGATCAGCCCGGCATCGCCCCCGGAACAGGCCAGCGCAATCAGGCGATGGCCGCCCGGTAGATTGCCGCACGCTGCCGCCTTCAACGTCTCGACAAAACTCACCGGGCCACTGACCCGGATCACGCCCAGCCGCGCAAACAGGCTGTCGTACAACACATCGGAGCCGGACAACGAACTGGTATGGCTCAACGCCAGCTCGGCACCGATCTGCGACACGCCGGTTTTCAACGCGATAATCGGAATACCCTTCTCCAGCGCCTTATGCGCGGCGCGGGCAAACCCCGGCACATTCTTCAAACCTTCCAGGTGCAGGCCGATGGCAGTAACGCGTGGTTCATCGAGCAACACATCCATCAGTTCGGCAACGCCCAGCTGCGCCTGGTTACCCACCGAAGCCATATAGGCCACCGGTAACGAGCGATCGCTCATCGACAGGTTATAGGCGAAGTTGCCGCTCTGGGTCAGCACCGCCACGCCCTTCTCGACGGCCTTGCCGCCATGGGCCACCGGCCACAGCGCCGAGCGGTGCAGGTAGTCGAGCAGGCCGTAGCAGTTGGGCCCCAGCAAGGCCATCTGCCCCGCCGCCGCCAGCAACTGCTGCTGTAACGCCGCGCCACTGGCACCGGTTTCGGCAAAGCCAGAGGCATAGCAGATGGCGCCGCCCGTGCCGATAGCCGCCAGCTCGGCGACGCAGGTCAACGTCAGCTCACGGTGGGTGGCGATAAATACCGCGTCCGGGCCGCACGGCAGGTCGGCGACGCGGCGCACACAGGGAATACCCTCGAGGTGGTCATGCTGCGGATTGACCAGCCACATCGGCCCGGTAAAGCCACCCTCGGCACAACGCTTGAGGGCACGCGCCATGCTGCGCCCGCCGACGAACGCCAGGTGCCGGGGCGCCAGCAGGCGCTTGAGATTGTCGCGAATAGCCTGGGACATGAGCGTTCTCCGCGCCGATCAACGCAACAGGGGCCGCAACAGTTCGCGGGCGATGATATGGCGCTGGATTTCCGAAGTGCCTTCCCAGATCCGTTCGATCCGCGCGTTGCGCCAGATACGCTCCACCGGGCCTTCATCCATCAAGCCCATGCCACCGAAAATCTGCACAGCTTCGTCAGCGACCTTACCCAGGGTTTCGCTGGCAAACAGCTTGGCCATGCCGGCCTCGCCGTCGGTCATGCTGCCCTGATCCATCTTCCAGGCGGTGTGCAGGGTCAGCAATTCGGCGGCGCGAATCTGTGTGGCCATGTCGGCCAACTTGAAACTCACCCCCTGATAGGTGCCGATGGGCTGGCCAAACTGTTTGCGGTCCGCCGCCCATTGCAGGGATACATCCAGCGCGCGCTGGGCCTGGCCGACGCAATTGGCGGCGACCATTACGCGGCCGGCGGTGAGCCAGGCGTTGGCCACGTCCCAGCCTTTGCCCACGTCGCCAAGCACCTTGGAGGCCGGGACCCGGCAGTCGTCGAAGAACATTTCATAGGTGTGGTAACCACGGTTGCTCACGCACTTGGGGCCCCGGCGAATGGTCATGCCTGGGGTACCCCGGTCCACCAGGAACGAAGTCACCGCATTGCGCTGGCGACCGTTGTGTTCATAAGTGTCGGTGACGGCAAACACAATGGCGAAGTCGGCATGGCCGGCATGGCTGATGAAGTGCTTGCTGCCATTGATCACGAAGTCATCGCCACTGCGCACGGCGCGGGTCTTGATGGCGTTGGCATCCGAGCCGGCACCCGGTTCGGTCAGGGCAAAGCAGTCGATTTTCTTGCCTTGCACGCATGGCAACAGGTAGTCGCCAATCTGCGCGCCGGTGCAAGCCATCAGGATCTTGGACGGGCGCGCGACAAACACATGCAGCGCCCACGAGACCTTGGACAACTCCCGCTCGATCAACGCCTGGGACAGGTAATCCAGGCCACCGCCCCCCACCTCTTCCGGCATGTTGAACGCGTAGAAACCCGCGGCGATGGCGGTGTCGCGAATCTGCGCGGCGAGTTCCGGGGGAACCGCGTCGGCACGGTCTACCGCCTCCTCGTGAGGCAATAACTCCCTGGCAACAAAACTGCGTACCGCGTCCACCAACATGTCTTGTTCTTGGCTGAGTTGGAAATTCATGGCGCTACCTGTTCGGGGTCTTGTTATTGGCCGCAGAAGTTCGCCGGGCGTTTTTCCAGGGAGGCGCGCAAGGCTTCGGCACCATCGACACTGCGCCCACACAACAGGCCTGCCGCGCGTTCTGCCTGGAGTTGCTCGGGCAGGCTGCGGTGGGCGCCCTCACGGATCAACGTCTTGGTCAGGGCGAAGGCGAGGGTCGGGCCGTTGGCCAGGCGCGTCGCCAGATCGAGGGTGCGGGCGTGCAGTTGATCGTCAGCGACCACTTCGCCCACCAGCCCTGCCGCCAGGGCGCGATCGGCGCTCCACAGCTCGTCAAGGAACAGCAGCCGCTTGGCTTGTTCGCTGCCAATCAGGCGCGGCAAGTGCCAGCTGGCACCGGCGTCCGGGGAGTAGGCCATGCTGGTGTAACCGGCCTTGAAGCGCGCCGCTTGGCCGGCGATTCGCAGGTCGCAACACAGGGTCAGGTCCATGCCGGCGCCGACGGCGGTGCCGTTGATCGCGGCAATCGTAGGTTTGTCGAGGGTGTGCAGGCGGGTCATCAGGGCGTGGGCGGTTTCGGTCCAACCGTAGGTTTCCAGGGCGCCACGAGCATCTGCCTCGGCCCATTCGGCGAGGTCGGCGCCGGCGCAGAAGCTGCGACCGCTGCCGGTCAATACCACCGCGCGCACAGCCGGGTCGCGGTTGAAGCCGTCGAGCAAGGCCTGCAGGTATTTGAGCGTGGGGATATCCAATGCATTGCGCTGGGGACCCCGATTAAGGGTGATCCAGGCAATGCCGGCTTGCACTTGGGTGAGCACGGGCGCATCGGCAGTCATGGCTTCCTCGAATTATTTTAATTGGCTTGAGGGGTGCGACATGGGGCGATACTAAACGAGTGTTCAACAAGGTTGCAATTGGCAGGCTGTATAATTTTCCAAAGGCCAATACCGACCCGGACATTGCATCCAGGCGGCGCAAAAACTCAGGGTTTGAGCTGGTAGCGCTGGCGACCGGCGCCTTGCAGGCCGTCGACCCAGGCTTCACAGATCTGGATGCCCTGCTCCGGCGTGAAGGTGCCGGGGTTGAGCCCCGACTCCAGCCACAGCCCGTCAAGCAAGGCACTCAGGCCGATGGCCGCAAGGTCGGCGTCGAACGGCTCCCACCCCTCCTCCCGGGCCATGTCGGCCAGGGCTGAACGCATGATGGTGCGGTACTCGGCATAGGAATGTTCGTGGGCCAGGTTGATGGCCGGCGCAGTCTTGACCGCGCCCCAGAATACCAGCCAGGCGTCGAGCAATTGCGGGTCGAGCAGCTCGGCGGAAAACGAGCCACGGAACAACGCCGACAACCGCTCACGGGGGCTGGACGGGGCCTTGGCCATGGTCTCGCGCAGCAGGTCCATGACCTGGCCGGTGACGGTGCGGTAGGCCTCGGCCACCAACTCATCCTTGCCGGAGTAGTGATGGCTGATCAGCCCCACCGATACCCCGGCCTCGGCGCTGATCTTGCGGATCGAAGCGCCCTGGAAACCATCGCGCTTGAGACAGGTGAGCGTGGCCTGGACCAGATGGGCCTTGCGCAACTCCGGGTCCATCCGGGAGAAACGGGTTTCCTGGGTCATGGGGGTATCCTTCGGTTGAGTCGGCCGCACGACTCTACATCAGTCGCGGTAGCCCGGCGACAGCCGATCCAGCGTGCGCAGCAACGCCGCCCACGCTTGTCGCCCAGGGCCACGGCTCACGCCCTTGCCCAACCATCAACCGGAAATGCTGCATTCGTGACTTGCAGTCAAGACTCCTTTTCGGATTCAACGGTTTTTCCGAAGGAACGACGGGCGGATACTCGGCGCCATTGTTTACCCCCTTCAGGAGTCACTGATGTCTATCCCCACGCACACCGTACCCGCCTTCGGCCTCGGCACCTTCCGCCTGCAAGGCCAGGTGGTGATCGACTCGGTCAGCACCGGCCTTGAACTGGGCTATCGCGCCATCGACACCGCGCAAATCTACGAAAACGAAGCCGACGTCGGCCAGGCGATCGCCAACAGCGGCATCCCCCGTGAAGAGCTGTTCCTCACCAGCAAGATCTGGATCGCCAATTTCGCCGAAGGCCAGTTGATCCCGAGCCTCCAGGAGAGCCTGCGCAAGCTCAAGACCGATTATCTGGACCTGACATTGATCCACTGGCCATCGCCGGAAGACCAGGTACCCGTCGCCGAATTCATGGGCCAGTTGCTGGAAGCCAAGCGCCTGGGCCTGACGCGCCAGATCGGGATTTCCAACTTCACCATCGACTTGATGAAGCAGGCCATCGCGGCGGTCGGCGCCGACAACATCGCCACCAATCAAATTGAACTGCACCCCTACCTGCAAAACCGCAAGGTGGTGGCGTTCGCGACAGCCCAGGGTATCCCGCTCACCTCCTACATGACCCTGGCCTACGGCGAGGTGCTGAAAGACCCGGTGATCCAGCAGATCGCCGAACGCCACCATGCGACCCCGGCGCAAGTAACCCTGGCGTGGGCCATGCAGAGCGGCTATGCAGTGATCCCATCGTCGACCAAGCGCGCCAATCTGGAGAGCAACCTCAAGGCCCTGGAGCTGACCTTGAGCGATGCCGACATGGCACAGATTGCTGGGCTGGAGCGCGGCCATCGCCTGACCAGCCCCAAGGGCATCGCACCGAAGTGGGACTAGACCCCAGCCACCGGCACGCGGGACAACTCCCGCAGCCACGGCAATACCCGAAGGCCCGTAGTGGCCTCGGGTGGATCAATGATGTCCATGAAATGTTCAAGGTTGATGGGGTCCGGCACGCCGGGCAGGCGAACCAGCACCGCCGGTGTGGCGCCGGTCGGTTGGCCCAGGTCCTGGTGGTCGTAGACCAGCACATGGCGTACCTGGGGTTGCGGCTCGCTGGCATGGGCCGCCAGCCCCGCATTGATGATCAGCACATCAAAGGGCTCGGCCGGAATGGCGGTGAGAATCTTGACTTCTTCGAAGGTCTGCACCGGAACGATCCGGTGGTACCCCAGCTGATTGAGCATTTTTTCGATGTATAGGCGTTGCAGGTGCTGTTCATCGGCAATAAGGATAGTCAGTGCTTTATTCGGCATGGCGAACCCCTGGCAGTCAGTCAGTGCTCGTCAGTGAGCGCCGCCCATTTTCCAGACATATCCCGAAGACAAAATCAGGCATATTCCCTCTTCACGTAGGATTTCTCCCAAACCCACCGAGTGGCACTCAACCCCAGTCAAGGCTGATTGCAATAACGGCTCAGATGCTGATGCAAATCACCGATCGCTTCCCCGACCGCTTGCGTCGCCGCCTCCAGTGCAGTGTGATCGCGCTGCTCACACACCCTCTCCAGCGTCTCGCAGACCTCGATCAGCGCCTGTGCCTTGACCATCCGCGCGCCACCCTTGGCGCGGTGCGCAAGGTCGTGCAGCCCGGAAAAGTCAGCCTGGTGCTGCAGGGACGACAACCGTGCACGATCGGTTTCCAAACTCTCGAGTAACGGTATCAATAGCTCTTTCAGGGCGGCGTGATCATCGCCCGTCAAGGCGATCAGCGCGCTCAGATCAAACAGGGGTTCAGCCTCCGGCGGGGAAAAGCTGGCGCTGCGCACGGCCAACGCCGCGCGCAGATCTTCCAGGCCGGTGGGCTTGAACAGGCATCCGTCCATGCCCGCCTGGCGACAACGCTCGACCTCCTCAGGCTGGGCATTGGCGGTAAACCCCAGCAGCAGGCACGGCACCAACCCACGCTCACGCTCTTGCGCACGAATATCCCGCGCCAATGTGTAACCGTCCTTCAGGGGCATATTGCAATCGGTGATCACTCCGTCGAAGTGACCGGTCTGCCACAGCGCAAGCCCCTGTACGCCGTCTTCCGCCGTGGTAATGCGATGCCCGAGGAAACTCAATTGCCGAGTCAGCAGCACGCGATTGGCCGGGTAGTCATCCACCACCAGGATGCTCAAGGCACACGCCGGCGGCAGGTGCGCGGCGGGTGCCAATCCCGGGGCCGGCATGGCGTCGGTGGTGACCAGTGGCAGGCTCACATCCACCCGTGTGCCCTGCCCCAGCACGCTGGTCAAGTGCAATTGCCCCCCCATCATTTCGCACAAGTTACGGCTGATCACCAACCCCAGGCCAGACCCGCTGCGCGCCGATTGCTCAGTGTTGCTACCTTGGATAAACGGGTTGAACAAGCGCTGCTGGTCTTCGGCACTGATACCGATACCGGTGTCCTGCACCCAGAGTTTGAGGGTCAGTTGCTCGCCCGCTAACAGCCCTTGAGCGCCGAGCTGCACCTGGCCTTGGGCGGTGAACTTGATGGCATTGCTCAACAGGTTCGACACCACCTGCTTGAAGCGCAGCGGGTCGATCAGCACCGGGCGATCGAGCGCCGGATCGAGCTCCACTTTCAACGCCAGGCCCTTGGCTCGCGCCAGCCCTTCGAACACCCGCGCCACCGACGCCAGCAACTCATGCAGGTTGGCCGGTGCCTGGTCCAGGGACAGATGGCCGGACTCGATGCGGGCAATATCGAGAATGTCGCCAATCAACTCCAACATGCCGCGCGACGCCACCGACGCCACCTCCAGCGCATCACGGTCGGCCCGGCCCTGCTCAGCGTTTTTCAGAGCCAGCTCGATCATGCCGATCACTGCGTTCATCGGCGTGCGGATCTCATGGCTCATCGTTGCCAGGAAGGTGGTCTTGGCGCGGTTGGCGGCGTCGGCTTCGTCCTTGGCTTCCTGCAACTGGCCGAGCAGGCGCTGGCGTTCGCTCACGTCCACCCAGCCGGCGATCATGCCCACCACATGGTCGTCGCCATCACGATACGGCAACATCCATTGATAAATGGTCAGGACCTCACCACTGGGCACCCGGAGTATACGGTCATGAATCTGCGGCTCGCCCCGCGCCATCAGCCGCAGGTAATCGTCATGATAGGACTGGGCTTGCGGCCGGTTACCCGTATCGGTTTCCACCACGGTCTTGCCGATCACGTCTTCCAGCTTGAAGCCGAATACCTCGAGGTAGGCGTTATTGCAGGCCATCAACCGCCCCTGGCGATCGCGCACATAAATCGGATGGGGCGTACCGTCGATCAATACACTCATAAAGCGCATCTGGTCGCTCAACGCCCGTTCGGCCTGGACCCGCTTGCGAATCAGATTGCGCAGGTACATGGCCCAGCCCAGGGTGACCAGCAACAACAATGCGGCCAGCCCGAACCCCTGGATGATTGCATTGCGATGGCGCAGCCAATAGCTGTCTTCGATGATCACTTCACTGCGCCAATGGTTGGTCAGTTCGTCCATTTCCTCGGGCGTGATGCTCAACAACGCCTTGTCGAGGATCGAGTACAGCTCCAACTGGCTACGGTTCACGCCAAAGGTGATGCGTGCCGGTTCGGCGCCGACCGTGCTGGTCACCCGCAGGCGGTCGCGGTAATAGCGCGCGATCATGTAGCGCGCGCTGATCAATGACAGCACGGTCGCGTCGGCGGCGCCGCTGGCCACCATCGCCATGGCTTGTTCAGGGTTCTCGGTGTCGACGAACTCGACGCGCGGGAAGTCGCGGGCAATACGCTCGCCCAGCGTATTGCCTCCGATAAAGGTCAGGCGTTTTCCAGCCATGTCCTCCAGGGTGAGCGGGCTTTTTCCATCAAGACGGCTGACCAGCACATAGGGATTGGTCAGGTAAGGTCGGGTAAAACGGACCTTTTCGGCGCGCTCATTGCTGGGGGTGATCACCGCGATCATATCCACGTCGCCCATGCTGGCCGCGTCGATCTGGCGAGGCAGCGAACTGCCTTTCACCACATCGAATTTCAAGCCGGTGCGCAGGCTGATCCGCGACAGCACTTCGGCGCTCAACCCCTCGAATTCGCCCTTGGCATTGAAAAACGACAGAGGCAGGAACTTGTCGAGCACCGCGACTTTCACTCGGGGATGTTTCTCCAGCCAGCGTTGCTCACCCCGGCTCAGGCGCAGCCGGTCGGCCTCCAGGAAACCACTGCTGCCCGCACTCCAGCGGCGCAGGATCTCCAACTGCGTATTGACGGGGATGGTCGCCAGTGCCGCATTGAGGATGCGCAGCAATCGATCATCGCCCCTGGCCACGGCAAACGCGAACGGGTTGACCTCCAGGGCGGAAAAATCCGCCATGCGCACATTGTTGAGGTGGTTCTTGCTGATCAGATACCGGGTGCTGATGGCATCGCCCAGGTACACATCCGCTTGCTCGAAGGCTACGGCGCCAATGGCTTCGAAGGTCGAGGCAAACAGCTGCAGGTGGGCCCGAGGGTAAAACGCCTGCACGGCGGCGGGCTGCATGTAGTGATAGAGCATGGCCACGCGCTTGCCGGCCAGGTCGGCACTCAGGGCCTGGCTGTCCCCGGTACGCGTGACCAGGGTCGGCTGATCATTGGCATAGGAGCGCGACAGCACCAGTTGCGGGTCTGCGGCCTCGTAACCATTGGCCGAACCGAGGAAATCCACCTGGCCTTGCTTAAGGGCTTCGATCACCTCATCGCGCGTGTCATAGCGCCGGACCTCGACGGTGATATTCAGCGCCTGGGCCACCAGCGCCGCATAATCGGCGGTAATCCCCTCAAGCTCGTCATTATTGTTGCTCAGGTCGAACGGCGCGTAGTCCGGCGCGGAGACGCCCATCAACACGCTGCGCCGCTCGCGCAGCCAGCGCCAATCGGCTTCGTCCAGCTCAACGCCGGGGTTTTCAAGGTGGGAGTGGCCCAGCAGCCGCAACGGGTGCGCTTCATCCAGGGCCACCGCGAACAGGGGCAACAGGGTCGCCAACAGAATGGCCGCGAGTCGGGCAAACGCGGAGGCGATCATTTCAAATCAGATGATTGCGCTGGGCAAATTTGGACAGATGCACCACCGATGACATACGCAGTTTCTCCTTGAGACGCGTCTTGTAGGTGCTTATGGTCTTGTGGCTCAGCAGCATGTCTTCGGCGATTTCCTTGTTGCCCAGGCCCAGGGCCAGTTTCTGCAACACCGTCAACTCACGATCCGAGAGCGCCTCCACCATGGCTTGCTCGGTAGATTGCAAATCATCGCGCCGTACCGAACTGGTGGGCAAGCTGGGGAAGCAGCTGTAGTTGGACATCACCGCCTTGATAGCCTTCTGCAGTTCGTCCAGCTCGCCGGTCTTGGCGACAAACCCCATGGCCCCGGCGCGCATGCAGCGGGTGGAAAAAAACACCGCCAGGTAGGAGGTCAGCACAAGGATCTTGCACGGCAGGCCAAGCGCCTTGATCCGAGCGATCACCTCCAGCCCGCCCAGCTTCGGCATTGCCAGGTCGAGGATCACCAGATCCGGGCGCCCTTCCCTGGCCTTCTGCACAGCATCTGCACCGTTGCCCGCCTCATCGATCTCAGTAAAGCCTTCCTGCTTCAACAGATACCGGACCGTGGCCCGGATAAATGGATGATCATCGACAATTAACGCTTTACTCATATAACTCCCCTGGGAGGACAAAGTACGCTGACACATCACACGGGACTCGGGTACCTGTGAGAAATGACAGTTCCGACTAGCGGTACTGCCTTTCCCCTCAGGACGCCAGCCAGGCAGTGCCTGGTCCCTTCAATTGAAAAACACCTTGACCCTATAAAGCCGTACCTTTGCCGCCGGCCAGCCGCAAGCGCGCAACCTTAGCAATGAGGTGGCGTATTATTTGAAGGGATACTCCTGACTGAATGTAGGACTTTTCCTCACAAAAAAGCATAGCCCCGTGGGCCTGGCTATGCCTGGCGGGGGGTCAGTCAGTGGTACTCGGGCTCCAGAAGGCCTGTACCACCAGCGTCGAGGTGGAAATGCGCGCAACCAGGGCATCCAGCTCGTCGCCGTCTACCGAGGTGGCCACCAGCGTGGCCTCGATTTCCACTTCGTCGCTGCCGAACGGCCGGACGTCGACGTCGCTGGCCGGGTAGTTGCAGCGCGCCAATTCGGCCTCCAGCAAAACCATGACCGCCTGCTGCTGGCTACGCCGCGCAATGACATAGAGGATGTTGGTCACCTCCGCCGACACCACGTCCAACGGCTGGCGGTTGATGTTGTTCACGATCGGGCGCAGCAACGTGTTGGCCGCCAGTACAAACAGCGTCCCCAGCAGCGCTTCGAGGATCAGGTCGGCGCCGGCACATGCCCCCACCGCCGCCGAGGCCCAAAGCGTGGCGGCGGTGTTGAGCCCGCGCACATTGCCTTCTTCGCGCATGATCACGCCGGCACCCAGAAAGCCGATACCCGATACCACATACGCGACCACTCGCACCGCGCCCTCCGCGCCGCCCAGGCGGTTGGCCATGTCGACAAATATCGCTGCGCCCACCGCCACCAGCACATTGGTGCGTAAACCCGCCGTACGCTGGCGATATTGGCGCTCGAAGCCGATCAGCCCACCGAGGATAAACGCGGCGGTGAGGCTGACCAGGGTATCGATCAGGGAATTGAGGTTGATGTTGTTGATTGCCTGCATAAAAAACTCCATGAATGCCTGAGCAAATTGAAACCACCGTTGCTCCCGATGGAGGCCCGTCAGCCGTCCCCCACAAGGGCCAGGGGTGGTCGATACAGCGTGTTACTGCCAGCCAAACTTACGGATGCGGCCCCCCTTTACTGCCGGGGCCAGGCCCCTATACGCCAGCAGAATCAGCGGCAGGAACACAACGTACAGCGACGGCAGCGCCTGTAATGCCAGGCGACGGAAGTGCCGGGCGATATGCCGGGTCTCGCAGGAAGCCGGCGAAAAACGCTTTCAACAGAGTGAGGTTCATGGTGTGACTCCTGCGTGAGGAAAAAACCGTCATGCAGGTACTGCCCATCCGCGCCACGCCTGTCAGACAGGCATAGCCGGCGGGGCCCGCCTGCCGTAACAGGCAGGCGCGTCCGTAGCATCCCGAGTCAACTCAGGTGCAGGTCAGCGTCGATGAGAGGGATCAGGCAGGCGCCAGGACTGGCCGCTGCCGGGATGCCGCTTCTCGCTAGGTGGCGAGACAACGGCATCTGGAAAATGCGCGTTACCTTGCCAAGTATGGGCCGGTTACCGAGACCGGCTGACAACTGTCACTCGAACAAGTACCCACTGAGGGTCTCCGCTATTGATGAAAACGCGCGAAGCTTACGCGCCGATTACAGGAGAGTAAACCGTAGGAAATTTTCCGCATGGGGAATAAGAATATTCTTCAGGACGGGTTCAGGAAGCGATTTTCAACCCTCCCCAAAGCCCGCTCCCACAATGGAAGAGTGGACCACCATGGCTACTGCGCCTCGGCCCGGTCCCGCGCCACGCGCCTCAAGTAATCATCGACCTGCCCACCGGCCAGCGCCTTCACCTGGATCGCCACGCGGTTCACCTGGCGCCCCATCCTGATCCCCTCCCGAGTCCGCACCGTCACGTACCCCAGCTTGGGCCAGAAGCGCTCAGCCTTGGCATTGCCAAGTACCACGGTCAGCCGTAGCCACTCGGCGCCCTGTGTCACCGCCCATGCCTCAAGATCCACATGCAGCCGCTGCGCCAGCCCTGTGCCGTGCAGGCGCGGGTCCACCAGCAGCAAGCCGATATGCCACACGCCCAACGCGAGCAGGTCCGCGGCGATATTGACCACGGCGACGAGTTGGCCTTGCCCATCACGGTAGCCCAGCCAGTACATCCGGCGGCAGCGCCAGCCTGGCGGCAACTGGCCCTGCAGTTCCTCGCGGGCCTCGTTGGGCGTGGCCGGTTCACCGTTGACCGCCAGGAAGTAATCCGGCGCCTGCGCAAAAAACCGTTGCAGTTCAGCCTCATCGCGGCCCCGCAATTCAACCACCCGAATGCCCTCGATGGAGCAACCCGGTAACGCCTGTGGATCAACGTCCCTGTTCATGGCCTTTCAATCATCGCGCGTCAGTACTTCCAGCAATTCAATCTCAAAGCGCAAATCGCTATGGGGTTTGATATGCGCGCCCATCGAGCGCTCGCCGTAGGCCAGGTGCGCCGGCACGAACAACTGGCGCACGCCCCCCACCTGCATGCCCATCAGGCCCTGGTCCCAGCCCTTGATCACCCGCCCGGTGCCAATCACGCACTGGAACGGCTTGCCGCGCGCCCAGGACGAATCGAACACCGTGCCATCGACCAGGGTGCCAGTGTATTGGGTGGTGATCAGCGCGCCCTTGACCACGGCCTTGCCGGTGCCTGGGCGGATATCGGTGACTTGGAGGGTGTCGTCGCTCATGGAGGCTCTCGTTGAATGCGCAAAGGCTGGGGTTTTCCCAGAATCAAACGCGTTTGGCAAGGCTGATCGCCAGCCGCCCACTGCGCGAACGATGCACCAGCAAGGTCTCCCGTGGATACAGGCACGCGCTGTAAATGCAGCGGCCCCACGCGGGCGGGCTGCTTCGGCAACAGCGATGCTGCCTGCTCGAACAACTGTGGGCCGATCGCGCTCAGGTAACCCTCGATTTCACTGAACGAAGGCGCGGGGTCGATGGGTTGAACGTGCTCATGGCACTGGCTCCATGTTGATGAAAGAGGCATCAACATGGAGAGCGACAGAGGTTATTCGGTGTTAGACAGATAGCGTGGCAATGCGCCCTTCACGACACTAGACACTCCCCTCCTCAAGGCTCGAGCATGGCCAAAAAGGTCTTCGACTTTGCCAGCATCCCCAGGTCCTGCAGTACATCATTGACGGCATCGAGGGTCCCCAGGTCCTCTGGACTGCCGGCCCCATCGACCACATGTTTCAACGCGGTCAAAAACGCCACCCTGCCCGAATCCATACGGTCTGACTTGGTCATCTTGGACGAGATTCGCTTACGGGCAGCAGCCATTTTTTCCTCAAGATGAACGCTAAACTCATTTTTTGTCATGGCCAGGCTCCTTACTCATCTATGCGGTGGACACATGCACCAGCCTACGGTGGGTGTAAGGGCTTGCCTACTGTCAGAGTTCACAGGTCCATACCAGTTGGTTTTCAGATACGTAGCGTCGTGAGCGACTACGTTAATTGATAATAACGTGTCGAACACATTCCGTTGTGGCAAGGAGGCTTACTATCAGGAGCATGTCACGCCAACTACCCTTAATTGAATGGCATGTTGGTCCAGTCCCTCATAACAAGGTGTAAATCCCACTCATGGCTTTGCTTCCCGACCGTGACTTTCAGATCAAGTAGTTTTCACCTACAAAACAACGCGACCTTCCTTAGCCAAAAATTACAACCTGCCTATTCCCGCCCCGCAAAATCACGTTCACGCTGTAAAAAGCCAATCAATTATTAATGGACAATACCAAAATGACTATCGGATCAGACTTCAATTACCCTGCAGACATCGCCACAAAACTCCATAGAAAAAAACGCTTTTCCAAAAGTAAGTGGACGGCAACCTTTCCAAACCCGCCAGATCTGTGTTTTGACTACCGCACTCTATTAGAACAAAAAAACGGAGTGGCACAAGCAACAGAGCCCCGTCATAAAATCTGTGTGATAGGCGCAGGAATTACAGGCCTAACAACCGCACGAGAATTACACAGGTGCGGGTTCACCCATATCACCCTGATTGAAAAATCAACGCGTATTGGCGGAAGACACCTTACGGCACTTGGAAGCAACAACACCAACACCCTTGGCAGACCCCCATTTGAAATGGGTGCAATGAGAATGCCTTTCTTCAACAAATCAAATGAACAACCAAAAGATGGGCGCTCGCTTATGGCGTATTACGCAAATGAGTTCGAACTGGCCCACTCAAATTTCCCGAACCCTGGTAGTCCATGGGTCCGATCAACTGGAATCTACCTCCAAGAAGGATGCATAGATGACAACGATCAACCAATAATGCTGATCTGGAAAAACACGGATGGAAGAACACCACCCCCAGGCAAGACCTTAGGGGTTGTCTTCGCAAAATGGACGGCATTCGCCGAGCACATGACATCAACAATCGCCCACTACTACGGCACTGACAAGTGGGAAGACTATTGGGCAGCTATCGTAAAGAGATACGAAGGCATTACATTTCGCGACCTTGTCAAAACACCAACGATTAACGCTTGGAACGCTAACGATCCTGGTAATTTTGGAGGTATGGGAATGACGGCAGAAGAATCAGCAATTTTTTACTCTATCGGAATCGGTGACGGTAGCTGGGGAGCATTCTATGACATATGTTCTCTTTATCCGATACGCACAGCCATATTCGGATTCAGCAGTCATCTCCAATTAATTCATGGGCGTGTAAATCCCGATGGCACGCCTATACCGTCCCCCTATTTGAATGCTCCTGAAGTTGTCGACTCAAAAGGACTAAAATTCAATAAGCCAAATTATATAGGCCTTGCATCTTTGGCAGAGTCTTTACTATTTATAAAACCGACCGAAACCCAGGAGTCTCTATACGAACACTTGATAAAACGAGAATCCGGATTACTCACCAGCAGTTCAGTAACGAAACTGGAAAAACTAAAAAACGGGCAAATCCGAGTTCACTACACCTGGCATCCCATTCAATCAAAAATCACAAACTCATATTTTATCGACTTCGACTCAGTGGTAATGACGCTACCTTCATGGATAATAGAGACGCAGATTCTTCTTGAAAACTTCAATCAGGACATGCTTCCATTTGAAATTATTGCAGCGTACAAAACCGCGCACTGGGAGACCAGTTGCAAGGTCTACGCCCCCCTCAAAAAAACGTTCCTATCAAATAACAAAAACATCCCACAAGCGATAGTTACCGACAGTTTCATACATGACGTATACACTTACCGCTACAACGAAAACAGCACCTATGATTGCATACTTCTCAGCTACACATGGGAAGATGACGCCACAAAATTGTCTTCATTCAGCGACAACGAACTCGTCGAAAAATGCATAAAAGAACTTGACAGAATCCTCCTGAAATCAACAAACATACAAGAACGAATATCTCCCTACATAGGGCACAAACAAGCACTTGTTCAACGCTGGATGAAAGACAAGCACTCCTTGGGTTGCGCAAAACTCTATCGTGCGGGCACGTATTATGACGCTGTCAGCCTTATGAAATACAACAGGGACTTTTCATACACGTCGGGACTGTATCTTTGCGGCGAGTCATTTTCCGTTGACGCGGGCTGGACAGAGCCATGCTTCAGAGGCGCTATAGACACAGTGATAAATATTTGCAACAAAACCCACGCAAACTTCAACGGCGATTTCACAATGCAAGATTACCCCGAGTATATAAATAAAAATTAAAGACTCAACAGAATCAGACTACATCACGACAGGAATCATCTGACTTCCATTTAAACACTTCATCACTTCTTATAAACATTCAACCATCCCGGTTGCATAATAAGAGGTCACCCCCATGCAAGAACCGACAAGCCCTACCCGCGTTGCTGTTATTCAATTTGCTCCGCAAGTCGGCGTTTTCAATAGAGCCGAAAACCTGCGTCAGAGCCTCGAACTAGCAAACGAAGCAGTGAACGGTGGCGCCAACCTGATCGTTCTGCCCGAACTCTCCAACTGCGGGTATTTTTTCTGCAGTCGCAAAGACGCGTTCGATCACGCTGAAGCGATACCGGACGGGCCAAGCGTGCGGGCGTGGATTGATTTTGCATGCAGGCATCAGGTTTATCTGGTGGCAGGCCTGAGTGAGATTGAAGGGGTGCAGTTGTTCAACACTGCCGTGCTGTTGGGACCCGACGGATTCATAGGCAAATATCGGAAAGCACATTTGTGGAACCTGGAAAAGCTTTGGTTCACTCCTGGCGATACAGGCTTTCCGGTATTTGAAACCCCGATCGGCCGAATCGGTCTGCTGATTTGTTGGGATATCTGGTTCCCGGAGGTGCCGCGAATTCTCAGCCAACAGGGCGCCGATATCATTTGCAGCCTGAACAACTGGGTGTGGACGCCACCACCGCTTTTTGACGAGGCAGGCAAATGCATGGCGTCGTACCTGACCATGACTGCAGCCCATGTAAACAACGTGTTTATCGCCGCAGCCAGCCGCATCGGTGAAGAACGGGATGCTCGTTACCTCGGATGCTCGTTGATTGCTGGAACCAACGGTTGGCCGATTGGCGCCGTAGCTTCGGCCAATCGGCAGGAAATTCTGTTTGCCGACATTGACCTCACGAGTGCCCGTAGCGCCCCTATATGGAACAGCCTCAATGACCTGCAACGGGACCGGCGCAATGACTTATACGATCAGATGCTCGGGTATTCCCGACACCCAGCCCTGCCGCGCTGATCAGAGGGAACGTCATGGAAACTTCATTTACCAAGACAGCTCGCCCCCGTTCGTGGACAGATATAACAGTCCTTAGCCTCGCGTTGACCAGCATTCTATTGGTGATATGGGTTGTATTCAGTTATCGGGGGTCATGGCCTGGATACGATGAGATGGTCGTCAGCTTGCCGCATCCAGCAGCCTGGCTGCGCTGGGTGCTGGGAGATATCAGCGAGGTTGCCTTCTACAAGCATGAACTTGCTTCACTTGGTCTATTAGGCGGTGCTTACCTGGCTTGGTGGGCGAGCAAGCGCAATAAAGCCTGGCAGGGTTTTCCCATTTCCTATGGCACTGGATTGTGGCCTTGGCTTGTGACCAGCTCCCTGTTAGGGCTGCTGTTGAGCAATCTGCTATGGGGTTGGAGCATCACGGCAGAAACATGGCAACCGACGTTTGCAGCATTCGTTTCGTTGCCGGCAGCGATGGTGCTGATGTTTGGCGGTGGCTGGAAGGTCACACTCAACGCCGCGGTGCTTGGGGCATTGCTGGTTACGCCGATGTGCTTGTTGATCGTCAACTTTGTATGCGTGCCACTCGGCTTGCCGGTGGTCATCGGTAATGTGCTGGGCATGGCGGTGGGCAGCGTCATCGCGTTCATGCTGCTTCGCCGAGCCCCCTCAATAGTGCGCTCGGATTACGTCGCCCCGACCAAACCATTGCCGACCAGTCCACCCACTTATGGTGTCGTATGGAGTCTGCGCCGAGTACTAGCAGACTTCTCCGAAGCACCATTCTTTGGGAATGAACTTGCCAGTCTTGGTCTGTTGGCGGGAGTGTTGCTGGCCTATGCCCTGAACCCCATGAGCCCGGCGTACGGATCGGGACTGGTGTTGCACATGGTCGCCGCACAGGCTCTGACGTCAGCGCTGGGTGTAGTGATATGGAGGCATCAATGGATCAAGCAAGGCTGGTATCCGACTTACGTTCCACTGGTCTCGGTGGTGCCTGCAGCAGTATTGACCCACGGCGGTAGCGGCGCCGTGATTGCCTTAAGTGCAACACTGGGTGCGTTAATCGCACCGCCGTTGGCGTGTGCTATCACCCAGCGGTTACCTGGACACTTTCACCCCTATATCGGCAATGTAATTTCAATGGCGATTAGTACGCTATTGGTTGTGCCTCTGATCGGTAAATTAATCACATAAGCTTGAGTGGTGAGGGGGGTCTACACCCCCCTCCCCTGAAATGGCGTAGATCCCCCCTGTCAGCAACCGACAGATCTTTACCGACCACATTGCCGAAGGTCCTGCTCGATCCTTTCCGCGCAATTGATCATTTGAGCCTGGCGAACAGCGTGCACGTCGTCCTCGCAAAAATGCACCACCCCCTCTAGTGCATTCGCACTCCGTGACGGGCAATTGATCTGCACTATCTTTAAGCCCGGGTGTCGTACTTCCCATGCGCCCCTCCCCCGCCCGGGACACGGATCGCCAACCACGGAGAAACCATGAGCCAGGACGTCTTAGCCAAAGAAACCAACCGCCGCCAACTGCAGCAGATCATTTCCGGTCTGTCCGACGGTGTGATACTGGCCGAGGTCGACCAGACCATCCTCTGGGCCAATGAAGCCGCGCTGACCATGCACGGTGTCAGCGACGTCCTGGCGCTGGGCGCCAACACCGAGCAGTACGCCAAGCGCTTCGCCCTGCGTTATCGCAACAACCACCCGCTGCCGCTGGACAGCTACCCGCTGAGCCGTGTGGCAGCCGGTGAAGAATTCAGTGATGTGGTGGTGGAAGTCACGCCCCTCGACGACGACCACCGCAGTTGGGTGCACCGCCTGCGCAGCCTGGTGCTGACCGATGCGCGCGGGGAGCCGGAGTTGCTGGTGCTGATCCTCAGCGATGCCACCGAATGGGCCAGCGCCGAACAACGCTTCGAGAAAACCTTCAACGCCAACCCGGCGCCCGCCGTAATCTGCCGCCTGAGCGACCTGCGCTATATCAAGGTCAATCAGGGGTTCCTGGAGATGACCGGCTACAACCGCGACCAGGTGATCGGCCGCTCGGTGTATGAACTGGATGTGCTGGAACAGGCCGAGCGCAAGGACCTGGCCATCCAACGCCTGAGCGAAGGGGCGACCATCCCGCAGATGCAAGCCGAACTGCGCCTGCCCGAAGGCGGCAGCAAGTTGGTGATCGTCGCTGGCCAGCCGTTGGACATGAATGAGGAAGACTGCATGCTGTTTTCCTTCACCGACCTGGAGCCACGACGCAAGGCGGAAATCGCCCTGCGCCAGAGTGAAGAACGCTTCGCCAAGTCGTTTCGACTGACCCCGGTGCCCACCCTGGTATGCAGCGCCGCCAACCGCCAGGTGGTGGATATCAACGAGGCGTTCATGAACATCACGGGCTACATCAGTGAAGAGTTGATCGGCAAGGCCATCGAAGACATCGACTTTATCGACAGCGCCCAGGCCTGCGCGCAGCTGTTCACTACCTTGGAAAAAGCCGGCAACCTCGATGGGCTGGACCTGAAGGTGCGCAAGAAAGGCGATGAGGTGATCGACTGCGTAGTCTCCGCCGACACCGTGATCATCCAGGACGTGCCCTGCTACCTGATGGTGTTGATGAACATCACCGAACGTAAACGCTCGGAGCTGGAACTGGTGGCGGCCATCGAAGAAGTGATGCAGGACGCTTCCTGGTTCAGCCAGACCCTGATCGAAAAACTGGCCAATGCCAAGAGCGTCAACAGCCCCAACCTGCCAAACGTTACCTTCACCGACCTCACTGCCCGCGAGCGCGATGTGCTCGGATTGATCTGCGAAGGCCTGGCCGACAAGGAGATCGCCTCACGCCTTAAACTGGCGCCGAATACCGTGCGTAACCATGTGGCGACGGTGTACTCCAAGCTGGGGGTGCACAGCCGTAGTGCAGCCATCGTCTGGGCCCGTGAACGCGGGTTGTTTGCCGGAGAAATGCGGGTCAAGAACAAGCGCTAAAAGTGCAAATGCACTAGTGAGGCTAGTGCGAATTCGCCTTATCGCGTGTCGTTGCAGTCCTTAACCTTCCAGGGTGAGCACAGGTCTTTGAACCTGTGCAGTCGCAAAACGACCCCCTTGAAGGAACCCACATGTTCACCCTCTCTCAACTGCGAAATTGCATCGAAGAAGGCCTGGCGCCGCTGACCTGCGAATTCACACTGTGCCGGGACGCATCGCTGACCCTCAAGGTCTACGACGCTCAAACCGGTCGGGTCGACCTGGTCGTGACCGGCATCAACACCAATCGGCTGCAGACCCCACAAGAAGTGGAAAAGATGGTCGAAGAGCTGCGCTACGAACTGCAAAGCAACAACATGGGCAAGCTCATGATCGATGACTTGCCTTCAACGACGAACCAATGAAATAGAACACCCCGCCCGCGACGATAAACGCACCGAGCATGTAGAACATGTAGTGTGCCGGCAGGCTGGCCAGCACCAGCCCACACAATACCGGCCCCAGGGCGGCACCGAGGTTCGACAGGTTCTGCGCGCCGTAGTACATGCCCCGCAGGTGGTCCGGGGCAATCCGATCGATAAACATATACTCGGCCGGGAACACGATGATTTCCCCAATGGTGAACACCGCCATCGCCAGCACCCACCACCACACGCTGGTGGACAGCGCGAAACCGACCAAGCCCAGCATGAACATGCTCAGGCCGAAGATCAGCCAGCGGCTCAGGTGACGGTGGGAAATACGTCGGCCAATCACATACTGCAAGGCAATCACCAGCACGGCATTGGTGGTGAGTACGGCGCTGATCACGGTGTAGGTATATTCCGCCGTGGTGGTGGTCACCAGGTACTGCGACAGGTACGCGGTGAACTGGCCGAACACCACCGCACTGAGCAGGCCACCCAGGGTGAAGCACACCAGGCGATGGTCGCGCAGCAGCACGCCGCCAACGGCCAGGAATGACACCGGTTTTTGCATCGCATCGGCGGTAGCCAATGAGCGATCACCCCAGCGCCAGTACAGCAGGAAAAACCCCACCCCCAACAGGGCCGACAGAATGAACGGCAGGCTGATATCCAGCTTGGCCACCATCGCGCCAAACCACGGCCCCACCGCATAGCCGATATTGGTCAGGGTGTACTTGATGGAAAACACTTCACTGCGCGCCTCTTCCGGCAACAGGCTGGCGAAACCGGCCTTGACGGCAATGTCGATCACCGCATAAGCAAGGTTGATCAGGATCAGGCAGCTGTAGAACGTCCAGATATTCTGCGCGAGTACCGTGCCGACAAAGCCCAGCGCAAATAGCACGCTCAACCCGAGCAGCAGCCGATAGCTGTTGATGCGATCGACCAGAAACCCGCCATAGACGCTGAGCAGCGAACCGACAATCAGCGAACTGCCGATGACCAGGCCGACCTGGCTGATGTCCAGTGCAAAGTGGCTGGTCAGGTAGATCACGAGGTAGGGGAAGGTGATGGCTTTGGCCAGCGTCAGCATCAAGGTAGCCGACAGCAGCAGGTTCACGGTGCGGGGGTAGTTTCTTATTGTGGCAAGCATCCTGCTCTTTTCCTTGACGGTAACGCGACCATTTCAGCCGGTTACCTTAACCCGGGGATCTCGAAAAAAGCAGGTGCTGCCACCTGCTTATTTCTTGACTGGGGTGATCTCGAGAATGGTGCCGTTGGTGGTTTTGAGCAGCACGAACTTGTCACCCACCCGTGCCCACTGGCTGTCTTCTTCGGGTTGCTTGAGGCCGCGCTTTTTCCAGTCGCTGACGGCCGACTCCTTGCGCATCAGGATATCCGGAGCGCGGTCGCCCTCTTTCAAGTCGCGGGTGTTGATGTTGGACGGCTGCACAGTTTCCTGCGGGGTATCTCCAGCCTGCACGACAAAGCTGGCGGTGGACAGACTGGCGGCGACCAGCAGGCAAGCAGCGAGTGTTCTGGACTTCATGGGGGCTCCTTCAATGAATGACACGTACCCAGGTTCCGACCGCAGGCACGGGGAATCATTCAGCCAGAAGTGAGCAGCACGAACTCCTGGCGCCGTCGAGGGCGAACAAACACGGCTCCGACTGCATGGGCATTGCCTGCGTGAAATTAATCCTGTAATTTTTCATGAAATTATTCGACATAAATTTCATGAGCCAACAAGAAGAACTCGCCACCCTGGCTGCGCTGATCCACGACCTGCGTAAGCACAAGAAGCTCACCCTCGCCCAATTGGCGCGAAAAATCGAGCGTTCGGTGGGCTTCCTGTCCCAGGTTGAGCGTGGCCTGTCGCGCCCGACCGTGGCGGATCTGACCGCCATCAGCCACGCCCTCGATGTGCCAACCACTTACTTCTACAGCCGGCCCAAACCCAAGGCCGTGGACTGGGTGACCCGCCCGAATGAGCGGCGCACGGTGTATTACGCCAACGGCATCACCGACATCCTCGTCTCGCCCAGCATGAACGGCGCGTTCTCGATGCTCGACAGCCTGCTGGCCCCCGGCGCCAACAGCGGCGAACAGAGCATGAGCGACCGCGCCGAGCAGGCCGGTTTTGTACTGGAAGGCGAGTTGACGCTGTGGGTGGAAGGCGAAGCCGAATCGGTGACCCTGGGCCCCGGCGACAGCTTCCACCTGGCCAGTTACGCCCATTGTCGCTATGCCAACCTGACCGATCTGCCCGCCCGCGTGCTGTGGGTCTACAACTAGGAGCAACACCCGTGAAAAGCCATGCCTCCACGTTACTGGCCGAAGTACGGACCTTTCGCCAGAACCATCCCGACGTGCGTTACGTCGACCTGATCGCCCTGGACATCCCCGGGCATTTCTACGGCAAGCGCTACCCGGTGGAGATGCTGGAAAAAGTCGCCGCCGGCGGCCCATTGAAACTGCCGCAAAATGCCGTGCTGCTGGGAACTCAGGGCGGGCTGTTCAAGATCGGCGACTACTGCTTCAACGACGGCGACCCCGACGCCAACCGCCGCCTGGTGCCAGGCACGCTCAAGCCAGTGAGCTGGGAGAGCCAGCCCCTGGGGCAGATGCTGATCACCTCGGACGGCACCGAGGCGCCCATCGAATTCGAGCCTCGGGAAGTGTTGGCCAAGGTGCTGGAGCGTCTGCACCACAAAGGCATTCACCCGGTGGTCGCGTTTGAGCTGGAGTTCTACCTGTTCGACCGCAAGCTCGATAATGGCCTGCCGCAATATGCCCGTGACCCGTTGAGCGACGACGCCGATGACCAGCCCAACCTGCATATCGAACGGCTGTCACGTTTCTCGCAAGTGCTCGACGATATGGCGCAAACCGCCAAGGACCAGGGCATCGACATCACGGTGATCACCGCCGAACTCGGCCCTGGCCAGTTCGAGATCAACTTCGGCCACTTGGACGATGGCCTGCGTGCCGCCGACTGGGCCGCCCTGTTCTGCCGCAGCACCCGTGGCGTCGCGCTCAAGCATGGCTACCGCGCCAGCTTCATGGCCAAGCCCTACCTGCAATTTCCCGGCAGCGGCATGCATGTGCATGTCAGCCTCTATGACGGCGCCGGCAATAACTTGCTCGCGGCGCACCAGCAGCAACCCCTGCGCCATGCCGTTGCCGGCTGCCTGGAGTTACTGCCGCACTGCATGCCGATATTCTCACCGAACCACAACGCCTTTCGCCGCCTGGGCGGTACGGTCAACGCGGCAACCCGTGCGAGCTGGGGCTTTGAAGACCGCGATGCGTGCGTGCGCATTCCCGAGTCCGACCCACGCAACCTGCGTATCGAACACCGCCTGGCCAGCGCCGATGCCAACCCGTACCTGGTGCTGGCGGCGATCCTGGCCGGGCTGGAACATGGGCTGGAGGCCAAGCGCGAACCCATCACACCGCTGAACGAGGACCGCACCAGCGGCGCCGACTTCCCCCTGGAAATGCTCGACGCCGTGCGCGCCATGCAACATCACCCCGTGGTACGCGATAAGCTGGGGGCGGAATTTGTCGACGTGTACTGCGAAAACAAGCGTCAGGATCACTTGGCGTTTCAGCAAGAGATCAACGCGCGGGAGTACCGCTGGTTTCTCTAACCCCCACAGGAATCACCGATGACCGACCAAAGCGCCCCGGCCCTCAAGGAAATCTTCAACGTCGAACGCCTGCAACACATCGCCACCGAAATGAGCGCGGTGTATCCGGCGTTCGACGCCAAGGGTTTCCTCAAGCATGCGAAGGCCGGGTTGGCCGAGTTGTCGGTGATGCAGCGCATGGCGCGGGTCAGCGAGAGCCTGCACGCGGTAATCGCGCTGGATTACCCGCAGACCCTGAAATTGCTCTACGCCTTGGCACCGCGCCTGAACAGCGGGTTTGTCAGCCTGTTCCTGCCGCACTACGTGGCGAGTTACGGCCGGGATGACTTCAAGCGCTCCATGGCCGCGCTCAAATACTTCACCACGTTCGGTTCGGCCGAATTCGCTATCCGGCACTTCCTGTTGCACGATTTCCACCGCACCCTGGCGGTGATGCAACAGTGGTCGCGGGATACCAACGAACACGTACGTCGCCTCGCCAGCGAGGGCTCGCGGCCACGCCTGCCCTGGTCGTTTCGCCTGACCGAAGTGCAGGCCAACCCCGAGCTGTGCGCGTCGATCCTAGACAACCTCAAGGCCGACAGCAGCCTCTACGTGCGCAAGTCCGTGGCCAACCATCTCAACGACATCACCAAGGACCACCCGGACTGGGTGCTCAGCCTGATTGAAGGCTGGAACCTCGACACCCCCCACACCGCCTGGATTGCCCGCCATGCACTGCGCAGCCTGATCAAGCAAGGCAACACCCGGGCACTGACGATCATGGGCGCAGGGGCCAAGGCCGAGGTGAAGATTCATCATTTGAGCGTCTCCCCGGCGGTCATCAAACTGGGCGAGCGCATCAACCTGTCGTTCAGCCTGGAGTCCACCGCCGCCACCGCGCAAAAGCTGGTGGTGGACTACGCCATCGACTATGTCAAAAGCGCCGGCCACAGCGCGGCCAAGGTGTTCAAGCTCAAGGCCTTCACGCTGGCGGCGGGTGAACATCAACGCATCAGCCGCGAGCAGCACATCCGCGAACTGACCACGCGCAAGCACTACCCTGGCAGGCATAAGGTGCATGTGCTGGTGAATGGGGAGCGATTGGGCAGTGCGGAATTCGTATTGCGCGATTGACTCGATTCAACCAACGCCACCCATCAAAGTGGGAGGGGGGCTTGCCCATGACCGAATTTTTGTGGCGAACGGGCTTGTTGTGGCGAGCGGGCTTGCCCCGCGTTGGGCTGCGAAGCAGCCCCAATAAAGCAGTTGGCGGTGTATCAGATATGGCCGGGGCGGCTGGTCTTAGGGCTGCGTCGCAGCCCAACGCAGGGCAAGCGCGCTCGCCACAACAAGCCTTCTAGCCACAACAAGCCCGCTTACCACA
>Ga0105237_10000091_pt1 | contig 122477 bp, 124 predicted proteins | sample KBSC24metaG_FD_81520 | JGI IMG/M metagenome (GOLD analysis project Ga0105237, IMG submission 81520) | Corn rhizosphere microbial communities from Kellogg Biological Station, Michigan, USA - KBS C2-4 metaG | ecosystem: Host-associated > Plants > Roots > Rhizosphere > Soil | place: Michigan...
CCGCCGACGCCGGGCCGGCCGACGCCGGCAAAGTCGCTGTCGACGGAGAGCGTGACGCCCACATGATAGTTTGCGCCCAACCCGTCGGCTGCCTGAGCCATCGCGGCCACCACCTCATAATGGCTGACGGCGGGGAAGGCGCGATCGATATAGGCGCGGGTCATGCCTTCCTCGCGCACCACGCCGCTGGCCACGACGATGTCGCCGGGCTTCACGTTCGTGCCAATGCCGCCCGATCCGCCGACGCGCAGATACGTGTGGGCCTTCGAGAACTCCATGAAGTCGTAAAGCAGCAACTCGGCTTCCGATGAACCGCTGCCGCCGCTGACCACGGTTATCCTGGCGCCCTCATAGGTGCCCGAAATGCTGGTGAACATGCCGGATTCACCGATGAGCTCGGCGTTCTCCAGATGACTGGAAATGTGCTGCGCCGGGTCGCCCTCATACTTGATCAGCGGGTCGCGAACGGTCACCAGCACGAAGTCGCCGACCTTATCCGGGTCGATCTGCGTCATGGCGGGCCGGCCGTTCACCGTCAGCCCGCGATGCGGCACGTTGTTCCAGTAGGCATAGCGGTCGTGCACCGCCTTGAGCGCGCTGCGGCGGGCGACTTCGTCGCGACCCATAATCTGTCTCCTGCTATTCGCTGAGGCCAAAACTCAGGCCAAGGCGTGAATGAGGAACCCATCGGCGACGATGGTTCCCTTTTCGACGATGAAGCCAGCGCCGCCCGAGGTAAAGGTATTGTCGTTGGCGACGAGCCGCTCTTCGCCATCGACTGCAAGCCGAAGCTCGCTGCCTTTGAGGCTGAGTTTGAGGTCGCGCTTGCCGGTCGCCCCGATTGGCACCTGGACGCGGGCGAGCACGGTCACCTCGTCGTCGTGCCGCTTGACGATCAGCGCCTCGTTGCCCTTGAGCATCCCGGCGTAGTAGCGGCGATGCCCGCGCGAGCGCGCTACGAGCCCGCCGCCGTCATTGATCGAAAAATCGATCGAGCTTTGGACCGAATAATCGTCCCAGTCACGGCTGCCGGTCGTCGCGACGCCGTTCTCGAACGGGTGCGAGAAGCAGAGCGTCCATTTGAAGTCCGGCGCAAAATGCTTGGCGGAACTCACCCAGGCCCGCGTCCAGAACGGCGTCAGGTTCCAGATCGATTTGACCAACATGCCCTTGATTTCATAGGCCGCCGGCGCGCCGCCCCAGTCGATCGAGCGGATGGTTGCCTCGCCGTCGAAGCGGGTATCCGAGCCGAATTCGATGCCGAGCCGATAGAGCGGTAGGCCGTTGGTATCAGGAATGGTCCAGCTCAGCGTCTTGCCGCTTTCACTGAGGACAAGCCATTCGCCGTCGAGCCGCTGCACGGCATCGTCGCGGTCGTAATAGAGGGCATAGAGCCGGGCCATCACAGCCGCCGGCGCGGCCAGCGAAGCGCTCACCGTCTGGCCCGGATAAAGCGTCGGGCTCGCCACCATAGCGAAGCTTGAGGAGGCGGCGAACGGCTCGACGAACACCGGCGTCGAAACGCTGCCCGTCACGCCGAGCGAAAGCCCCTTGAGTTCAACAATGAGACCTTCGCCACGATTGCCTACGCTCAGCGCTGCCTGCCGCCCCTCATGACGCGGGCAGAGTGCAAACCCCTGGGTCGAGCCTAGATAATCGAAGCCGAAGCGCGGCTGATCAGCCGGCGCCGGCTGATCGTTGAGCGCGTTCGCGGCAGCGACGATCTTCCGCGTTTGCTGCACGGCGTCGCTGATGCCTGCGCCGCCATCCGCCGTCGCCACGTAGAGGAAATCGCTGACCGGCCCGCGCAGGTCCGGTCCCTTGTCGAGCGCCGCGAGGCCCAGCCGCACGCCGTTGAGGCAGCCGATATTGCCGGCGTTGCAGTCGGTGTCCCATCCGGCGCTGGTGGCGATAGTCAGCGAGCGCCCAAAGTCGTCGCCGCCCATCAGCAGCGCCATCAGCACGACCGAGTGATTGGGGATCATGTGGCAGGGGCCGTCATAGTGGTCATAGCCGTGATTGGCGGCGATCCAGGCGCGCACCTTGTGCCAGTCGTCGGTCTTTACCGCCTGCTCGCGGATCTGGTCGACGATCGACAGCAGGTGGTTGTCCGAAACATATTTGAGCCCGGCGTCGAGCAGCTTGTCGACGTTGCGTTCGGAAAACGCCATCGCCTCCATCGTGCCGAGCAGCACCGCGGCGTCCAGCGCCACCCCGTCATGGCTGACCGAAGCCGCCGCTCGCACCATATGCGCCGCCCGATCGGGATCATTCGGCGAGGCGAGGGCGAACGCATCCATAAAGATCTGAGCGCCAATCTGCGCAGGAATCCACGGCCCGTTCTGCGCGTGGCTGCCACTGCGCGGCGCTTCGATGCCGTTCTTGAGATTGAGGAAGGCGGTGTGCTCGGTCGAGCGGCCAAGCCCTCCCCACCACAGAATCGTCTTTTCCTCGATGATGTAATTGAGCCAGGTCTTGCCGACCTGCTGCGGCGTCAGATTCTTCGGATAGCCAAAGTCTTCAAGCGCGCGGAAAAAGGCAAAGGTGCCGGAGATGTCGTCGTCCGGCAGCATGATCGGCAGCTTCATCTTGTCGTTGACGAAGTAATCGATCTCGCCAAACGTGTCGCGGATGCGCTCATACGACCAGCCTTCGACAGGCCGCCCGTGATAGACGCCGATGATCTTGCCGAGCACGCCGGCGTAGATTTTTTCCTCAGTCGCGCGATCCATAGCGCTACTCCGTCAGGCGATTGATCACGAGGTCAAGGAAGCGCCGGTAGTCGGCGGTGTTGGCGACCTGTATCTCGGGCAAATGGGCCCAGCCGTGGTGATGGCGGAAATCGGCGACGGTCTGCCCGAGTGTGATCTCGCCCTTGGTCTCGACCCCGACACGCGCCGGCACCGTGCCGATCAACGTCGGATCGATCACCGCGGCAACCGCCATCGAGTCGATCAGCACGCAGTAGGACTCGAAGCCGCGCCCCTGCACGAACCGCACCATCTTTTCGGCGATGTTGGCTTCCTTACGCGGCGACGATTTGAGTTTCGCCAACTCTTCTTCGGAGAAGTTGATGTCGAAATGCGTCGCGACGTCGATGCCGACAGCCCGCATCGGCACGCCGGATTCGAACACCAGCTTGGCGGCTTCCGGATCGACGTAAACGTTCCACTCGCTTTGCGGCGTATCGCCGGTCGCGTTGGCGAAGGCGTATTTGTTGAGCCCGAACGAGCCGGCGATCGAGACGATCTCTTTGACCTGCGGAACGATCGACGGCTCTTTCATGAAGGCCATCGCAACGTTGGTCAGCGGCCCGAGCGTGATGATCGTCACCTCGCCAGGATTGGCCCGAACGGCCTCGATCATCTGGTCGACGCCATGCTTCGACGAGGGCGCCGTCTTCGGGGCCGGCAGGTGCGTTTCAGCCATGCCATCCGAACCATGCGAGAAAGGGTCCTCGGCGAGCGGTCGCGCCAGTGGCTTGCCCATGCCGCGAGCCACGGGAATGGTGGTCTTGCCGATCAGCTCAAGCGTCTTCAGCGCATTGGCCGTTGTGACCTCGATCGGATAGTTGCCGGCAACACTCGAAATGCCCAGCACTTCAACCTCGGGCGACTTCGCCGCAAGGATGATGGCGAGTGCGTCATCCATCCCCGGATCGGTATCGATCAGCACCTTTTTCATGCGGCAGTCTCCTTCTTGATTGTGGCTGTCAGGGCCTCGAGCGCAGCAAGCGCTTCGGCGCGCACCTTTGCGTCGCGCGGCTCCGGCAGTCCGAGTTGTCCAATGGCGATGCTGGCAGCGACCGTACCCATCGCGGCGGCGTACGCTGCCGATTTGCCTTCGGCGACGCCCACTAAAGCGCCGCCGCCATAGGCGTTGCCGCCTCCGGTCACGTCGACGGGCCTGACCGGCAGGCTCGGCACAAAATGCGCGTCGCCGCCGCCGATCGCGTAGCTGCCGCGCTGACCAACGCGAAGGAAAATGTACCGTACCGGCCACTCTGCAAGGCGGCGCACGAGCTCATCTTCACCCGAGACGGAAAAAATCAGGCTGGCTTCTTGGAGGTTGAGCGAGAACGCATCGACCTGGCCCACCAGCTTCTCAATCGTCGGACGCTGCGACGGCGAGCAGGCGTCGACGCCGATCTCCCACAAGACCTTGAAGTCATGAGCGCCCCGCAGCCGGCTCAGCCCATCCCAGAAGCGCGTTTCCGTGTTCCGGAAGACGTAAGCGGCCCGTGCCCCGCCAATCACCCGGCCGACATCTTCGACGTTCGGTTCGATCCGCCTGAAATGCTCGTCGCCAAACACCGGTGTCTCGGTGCGGGTGCGCTCGTCGACATAGCGGAGCAGGTTGCGCGGCGTGTTGGGATCGGCGATGCGCAGCCCATCCTTGCTGAGGCCGTTGCGATCGAGCCAAGGACCGAACGTTCGCGGCAAATCTTCGCCGGTTCCGGTCACCAGCACCACGTCGTCGCTGAACAGGGCCGCGCCTGCGAGGGCGTGGAGCCCGGCGCCGCCGGCGACGTTCTCTTCCGCCCTTCCGTCGGCGAACACCAGCGTATCGATCAGTGCCGCAGCGACGATGAGATCGCGGCCGTCAGCCATCGCTGCACTTCACGAAGAACTGGCGCTGACGCGGCCCGTCGAATTCGTTGAAGAACACGCCCTGCGAGTGGCCCAACAGGGGAGCGCCCTCCGCAATGATCAGCGTCAGGCTGACGCCGACCAGCACCGATTTGACGTGGCCCGCCGCGTCCTGCGGCGTATCGAACTGATGCTTGAAGTCGATGCGCGTCGGCACGAGGCGGTTGATGTCGTCGTGGATATCCTCAAACCCCTTGGGGTCCCAGAAGGACGTGATCGACAGCCCCGCCGTCGTGTGCGGCAGGAAGACGACGCAGAGACCGTCTTTCACGCCGCTCGCGCTGACCGCCTCGCGCACCGTCGCAGTGATTTCGTAGGCTTCGTTCGCCTTGGTCGAAAGCTTGTGGTTGGAGAGGGTCATTCGTCGCGCTCCCACATGGCGCTTTTCTGCACGGTCGAGGCGTCGGCGCTATCTTCCCAGGGACCGCTGCTGCCGCGCCCGTATTTTTCGCCGGTCTGCTCAGCCAGATGTGCCGCGATCAGCGCGACCGGCGCACTGAGCAGTAGTGGCGACCAGATTTCCGGCAGATCGCCCGATACCGGAACCACGATATGGCCGAGCTTGCGGGCGGTCGCCGCCGCTTCGCCGCCGCCGATCATGACAATGGCGCGGCCAAGTTTGTTGAGATAGGCAAGCAACTCCACCGCACGGCTCTGCGCCCGGCTGTTGGCCGGAATCACGAGCACGGTCTCGATCTCTGCCGGCTTGCCGTCGAAATAGTTGAGGTGAGTCCACTCTTCGAGCTCGCGGGCCGTGCTGTGCCTGCCGGTGGCTTCGAGCAATTTGGCGCCACCATACTCGGCGACGGCGTAAGCCGGGCCGGCGCCAAGGAACTCGACGATGCTGCGCTTGGCCAGCGCCACGGCGATATCTCGCGCTGCTAAGTCAGCGTTCGCGACGGCCGGACCCAAACTGCCGATCGCCTGTTGCAGCGTGCCGCGCAGCGCCTGCGCCTCGTCCATCGTCATCTTCATACGGACTTCGCCGATGCGGATGCCAAGCAGCAGCAGGGCGGTGAGCGCGAAGAGGTAGGGGCCGAAACCGGGCGCCGAGGGCAGGGCGGGCACCGGCAATACCAGCGCCTTCGACGCTAGCTTGGCGAGCCGCCCATCGGCGGCCTTCGTTACGGCGAGGACCAGTGCGCCGCCCTCACGATAGAGCCGGGCGGCCTCCGCCACGCGCGCTGCGGCGCCCGAATTGGAAAGTGCAATAACCAGCGTGTTCTCAAGGTCGCGTGTCGCCGAAAGCTGCGAATGATAGCGGCCGGCTTCGAGAGGCGGCCTCACTTCAATCGGCAAGCCGGAATGTTGAAGCAGCGCCATTTCGGCGGCCTTGGCCGCGAACAGCGAATCGCCGCTGCCGGTCAGGACGATGCGGCGGGCCCGGTAGATTTCGGGCGTCGTCAGCACCAGCCGCACGGTACGTTCTATCTCGGCAAAGGCCGCGGCGAGGGCGGGGGGGCTTGCGAGAATTTGCTCGCGCATCGGATTCGCGGAAATAGCCATAGGCAGCAACTCTGTGCGCAAGGGGTCGTCGGGGCGAGAAGGGGGAGAGGATGGCGGGCGGGAGAGGGCCGCCATCCTCGACGCCGGATCGGTGCGTTACATCGCCGGCTTTGGGTAGTCCTGCGTCAGGCCCTTCGCCTTTTCATCGGCATAGGTCGTCGCGGCCTTTTTCAGCATGTCGTCGCTGGTTTCCTTGCCGAGCCAGACGGATTCGATGTCCTTGAACATGATCTCGCCGGTGGCAGGGGGGAAGAACGTGCCGATCTTGTAGCCGAAGGTGCCCTTGTCGACCGCCGCCGTCATCGTGCCCATTGCATCGAGGAACGACTTGGTGAGGCCCGTTGCATTCGGATCGGTCGGGAACTGCTTGAGCGGGATGCCCCAATAACCCGGCCAGACCTTGGCGATATCGGCGGCAAACTTCGGCGCGAAGATATAGTCGAGCACCGCCGCCGCGCCGTCCTTCACCTTGGAGTGCGCGTTGATCGAGAGCGTGAACGCCACGCCGAGATCATAGACGGGGTAGGGGACGCTCGGGTCCATCTGCGGGAACGGTGCGAACTGGAAGTCGCCGGCCTGATCGCCGGTGAAGTAGTTGGTGGCCCATTGGAAGCCGATCGAGGGTGCGAAGAAGAACGGCGACTTCTTCTGGCTGACCAGCGAGATCGACTGGTCGAAATTGAGCGAGAAGTAGTCCTTGCCGCCGAGATAGCCGGCGTTGAACCAGGCGGCCGACGTGTCGATCGCCTTCTTCATCTCGGGCGAGTCCCAGTTCCCGCCATTGGCTAGGATATCGTAGAACTTCGAGGGCCCAACGATGCTGTTGATGAAGATCGAGGCGTAGTTCTCGTTGACCGGTTGCCAGCCCTTGTTGCCGGTGACCGAGGCATAAAGCCCGTCCGCCTGGGCGGCCTTCATGATTTTCTCAAGGTCGGCGGCGGTCTTGGGAACCTCCCAGCCTTTTTCCTTGAGGAGGGCGGCGTTGTAGAACATGCCGTCCGAGATCAGGGACGGCGGCAGGCAATAGAGATGGCCGAGCTGGTTGCAGGTATCGAGCACCGGCTTCAGCAGCTTGTCGCCCCAGCCATATTTCTTGGAGTAGTCGTCGAGCGGTTCGAGCGCACCCGCCTTGGCGAGCGGCGCGATATAGGACGGGCCCGAGGTATAGACGAGGTCGGGGCCCTGACCGGCCAGAACCGCGACGCGGACATTGTTGTCGACGTCGTTGTTGTAGTCGATCGACAGCTCGTATTTGTCCTGCGAGGCGTTGAACGGGTCGATCAGGACTTTTTGGAAGGCATCCTGCAGGTTGGGCGGTGCGCCCCAGAACCAGAGCGTAACCGGCTCTTTGGCGAGCGCGGCAGAAGACATCGCGGCGACGATCGCCACGGCCGAAATGACAGTCCTCAACATAGTCGCTTCCTTTGCGGAACAGACGTTGCACAAGAGGGCGGTCGACGCGCCCGAGCCGGCTGGACCATATTAGTTAAACGTTTCATGTGGCGCGTCAAGCGGGATTCTGCGCAGCAGGCGCGTGCCGGAAAATCAACGGAATATGTCGGCCGGTCGGCTTTTGCCTGCCCAGATCGTTAGAGCTTGCCGAGCGCGTCCCGCATATAGCCGACGAAGGCCGGAAAGCTTTGCTCGGGCTCGGAAATGTCAGGATGCCAGCGCTTTTCCCACTCGAAGGTCAGCCAGCCATTATAGCCGCCATCCTTGAGCAGGCGGAGGGCTTCAGGCAACGGCACCTCGCCCTTGCCGAGTTCGACATAGCGATAACCGAGCCGCGAGGAGGGATCGGTGATCGAGTCCTTTAGATCGACCGATTTGATCCAGGGCTTTAGCGTTTCCCACGCCTCGGCGACCGGCAGGCCCGCGATGCGCCAGGGGTGGTGGATATCCCAGAGTGCACCGACAGCCGAGTGGTCGGAGGCTTCGAGCACGCGCCGGAGGAGGTCGGTCCGGACGAAATCGTCATGCGTTTCGAGCAGCACCGTGACGCCGCGCGGTCCAGCGTAATCGCCCATCCGGCTCAGCCGCTCTGCCGCACGGCTCACCGCGGTCACATAGGAGAGCCCGCCCGGGATGGCGCCGCCGAAGACGCGGATGAATGGCGAGCCGAGATCGGCCGCGATATCGATGTGGCTTTCGGCGAGTTTGATATTTTCTTCGACCGCCTCGTCCTCGACCATCAGCCGCGCCGAGGTCAGCATCATGGAAGGGAACAAGCCGGCGTCGTCCAACCGCTGGCGCGTTTCGGATCGACGGGAGGGCAGGAATTCGGAAATCTTCGAGAGGTCGAGCACTTGCCCAATGCCGCGAAAGGCGACGCCGTCAAAACCATATTCCCGGCCCTTGGCCAGAATCTGCTCGAACGACCAGGCCGGACACCCCAGCGTGCTAAAACTGAGCTTCATGCTTTTCCTCCTTGGCTGCTCTTGCGGCAGCGGTAGCTACGACCTTTCGGCGAAGGCGCGCAATTCGTCATCTAGTCGCGTCCCGACGACGTTAGTGAACACATTTGTCGCCACCATGATGCCGGCAAAGGCGACGAGATCGACCAGCGTCTTTTCCGTGTAACGCGTCTTGAGCGGCACCCAGACGTCGTCGCCCACGTGGTTTGGATCGCGTGCGATGGCTTCGCCAAATGCGGCCAGTTCCCGCTCTGCCTCGTGCAGCGGCGGCGCGTCGGGATCGTGCCCGACCTGCGTCAGCGCGCGCCGCATAAAAGTTGTGCCGGTAACGCTCTGGCTCGCTTTGCTGATCGTATGCGCGAAGATGAAGATCGCTCGCGGCCCGATCACCGGCTCGAGCTCGTCGTAAAGCGCAAACCATTCGCCGTAGATTCTCAGCGCCGTAGGCGAGTGCAGCAGCGTACGCTTCATATTGGTCATGCGGCCACGCAGCCGCAGTTCCAGATCGTGCGCCGCGCGCTGTTCGGCGCTTGCCGTTTCGTAGTCGACCTCAGAAATATGCGGCATTCAGGCGACGGCCGTCTCGGTGGCGACCGCATCGCGGATGATTGCACCGTGCTCCAGCGTGTTGCCGACGGTGCAGATCTCGTGCGCGTCGGCGATCAGTAGTGCCCGCTCTTCAGCCGAAAAATCGCCCTTGATGTCAAAGCTGCAGGTGTAGGCAGCGACGCGCGACGGCCCTTCATGCGCCTTCTCGTGGCTGACGATGACATCGACGTGCTGCAGCCGCTCGCCCCAGCCGCGCTTGCGGGCAGCGATCCGCAGGCTCAGCACGAGGCATCCCGAGAGGGCCGCATCCATCAATTCCAACGGCGTGAAGCCGGGATCGGAAGCGAGGCCCGCGAGCGCCGCCGAGGCGCCCGAATGGGCGGTGACGGTGCCTGCGCCGGTGCCGCCGAGCGCGGCCTCGACGCTGACGGGACGGGTGGTGACATGTGCGACCATGATGGAGGTCCTTTCGGGAAACGAGGTATATTCGGCGCACAAACGCGGCGCCTGCGGGCAGCTTTTTCCCTTGTCTTTACCAAGATGGGAAACCCGCCTCTTGCGAAAACATAGGCCGTGGGAGGATAAATCTCTACCGCAGCGAAGGGGTAATTTCTTTCGCAACAGGGGCGATTTCGGGGTCGCAATACTCCGGCAGCAAGTTCCGAGGGTTCCAATGAAAACCAGATTTCTCCTTTCCGCTTTCGCGGCCGCCGCGCTGCTTTCCTCCACAGCGCTCGCGGCGAGCAGCGCCAGCGCTGCGACACCGCCCAATGTGCTGGTCGTCGCGCAATCGATCGACGACATCGTCAGCCTCGATCCCGCCGAGGGTTTTGAGCTGACTACGGTCGAATCCTTCACCAGCCTTTACGAACGGCTGATCCAGCCGAACCAGACCGATCCGAACAAGCTCGATCCCGTCCTCGCCGAGAGTTTTGAGCCGGGCGCCGACGGGCAATCGATCACCTTCGCGATCCGCAAGGGCGCAACCTTCGCCTCGGGCAATCCGGTGCGGCCCGAAGACGTGATCTTCTCGCTGACTCGCGTGCTAAAACTCGACAAGTCGCCGGTGTTCATCCTCGAAAACCTGGGCTGGACCAAGGACAATGTCGGGCAGTACCTTAAGAAGGTCGACGATACCCACGTCCAGATTTCCTGGCCGGCCAAGGTTGGCCCGTCCTTCGCGCTGTCCGTGCTTTCGGCGCCGGTCGCGTCGATCGTCGACGAGAAGACCGTGTCGGCGAACGCCAAAGACAACGATTTCGGCAACGCTTACCTCCACAATGCCTCGGCCGGCAGCGGGCCGTTCAAGCTGAAGGTTTATACGCCGGGCGAAGCACTTGTGTTCGATGCCAACCCATCGTCCCCGGGCGGTGCCCCGAAACTCTCGGGCATTATCTTCAAGGATGTGCCGGATGCCGCGGCCCGGCGCCTGCTGATCGAGCAGGGCGATGCCGATATTACCCGCGATCTCGGCGCCGATCAGGTCGCCGCGCTTGCCGGCAAGCCGGATCTGACCATCCTCCAGACCCCATCGGCCGAAACCGACTACCTCGCCTTCAACGCCGCCAGCGACAACAAGGTCACGGCAAACCCGGCGCTGTGGGAGGCCGCGCGCTGGCTCGTCGACTACGACGCGATCGCCAACGGCCTGCTCAAGGGCCAGTACGATGTGCATCAGGCGTTTCTGCCTGCCGGCTTACCCGGTGCGCTGACCGATAACCCGTTCAAGTTCGATCTCGACAAGGCCAAGGCGGCGCTGGCCAAGGGCGGCATTCCTGCCGGCACGACGATTAAGCTCGAAGTGATCAACCAGCCGCCGTTCCCTGATATCGCGCAGGCCATCCAGGCGAGCTTTGCCAAGGCTGGCATCACGCTGACGCTTTCCCCGGAAGTGGCGAGCGACTTCTATGGCCGCATCCGTGCCCGTAAGGACGAGGCGGCGCTGCTATTCTGGATCCCCGACTATTTCGACGCCCATTCCAACGCCTCGGCTTTCGCGCTCAACCGCGACGACGGCACCAAGACGCTGGCCTGGCGCTTCGGATGGTCGATCCCGAAACTCAGCGACCAGACCCAGGCGGCCGTCGAAGCCAAGGACCCGGCCGACCGCGCCAAGCTCTATGGCGACATCCAGAAGCAGGTGCAGGACAGCTCGCCTTTCGTGCTATTGCTGCAGGCCAAGAACCAGATCGTCCTTCGCTCCAATGTGAAGGGCTTCGTGCAAGGGCTCGACGCCGATCAGGCCTATTTCGCCGGCGTCACCAAAGGGTAAGTTTTGGCGTCTGACGCAAGTTTCCCGATTGCTGCAACCCGCCGTTCCTTTGGACGGCGGGTTGTCGATTCCGGCCGGGGTTTCGTGGGCTGGCTGGGCACGTTGGTGCTCACCCTGCTCGGCCTGCTGCTCGTCACCTTCGCACTCGGCCTGACCTCGGCCGCTGACCCGGCATTGCACAGGGTAGGGGACCACGCGACCGAGGCGGTCTATCAGGCCGCCCGTCACGATTTCGGCCTCGACCAGCCGATCCCGCTGCGCTTCGCCAGCTATGTCTGGGGCATCCTCCACGGCGACTTCGGCACGTCGTGGTCGTCGAGCCGCCCGATTGCCGGCGATCTGGCCCGCGTCTTTCCCGCCACGGTCGAACTCGCCATCGTGGCCATCATCTTCGGCGCTTCGATCGGCATCGCGCTCGGCACCGCGTCGGCGCTGAAACCGCGCGGCGTCGTCGACAACATCCTGAGGCTCGTGGCGTTGGTCGGCTATTCCGTGCCGATCTTCTGGCTCGGCCTGCTGATGCTGCTCGTCTTCTACGCTATCCTGCATTGGGCGGTCGGGCCTGGCCGGCTCGATGACATCGTCCAGTATTCGATCACCTGGCACACCGGCTTCGCGCTGATCGATACGGCCATGGCCGGCGACTGGGATCCGTTCCGCGACGCCGTCGCTCACCTCGTGCTTCCAGCCGCCGTGCTCGCCTTTTACGCCATCGCCGGGATCAGCCGGCTGACCCGTGCCGCGCTCCTCGCCGAACTCGGCAAGGATTACGTCACCGCCGCCCGCGCCAAGGGCGCGACGCAGTGGCAGATCGTGCTCGGCCAGGCCTTCCCTAACGTCGCGGGCGTCGTCGTGACGATCGTCGCGCTGTCCTTCACCGTGCTGCTCGAAGGCGCCATCCTGACCGAAACCGTATTCGCCTGGCCCGGCATCGGCCGCTATCTCACGGCGTCGATATTCGTCGCCGACATGCCGGCAATCCTCGGCGCGACGCTGGTGATCGGCGCGAGTTTTGTGACCGTAAACGCCATCGCCGACCTGCTGACGAAATCGCTCGATCCGAGGCTGCGCACATGACTCTCGCGCACATGGAAGCCGCCGCAACCGAAACGCCAGCGCCCTCGCTCCGCCTGCTGCGGAGCATCTGGGCCTCAAAGACTGCGACTATCGGGCTGATCCTCATCGCCCTGCTGCTGCTAACGGCGTTGTTTGCGCCGCTGATCGCGCCCTACGATCCGATCGCGCAGGACATCAACAACCGCCTGCTGCCGCCCTCGGCTACTCACTGGTTCGGCACCGATGGCTTCGGTCGCGATATGCTGAGCCGCATCATTTTCGGCACCCGCCCATCGCTTGGCCTCCTGGCGCTGGTGATCGCAACCTCGCTACCGATCGGCCTCATCGTCGGCGTCACCGCCGGCTTCTTCGGCGGCTGGGTCGAGCGCGTGCTGATGCGCATCACCGACATCGTCATGGCCTTCCCGCAACTCGTCCTGGCGCTCGCCTTCGTCGCCATGCTCGGCCCCGGCCTCATCAACAGCGCGCTGGCGCTGACGCTGACCGGTTGGCCCGCTTACGCCCGCCAATCGCGAACCGAAGCCGCTGCGATCCGCCAATCCGATTTTCTCGCCGCGGCGCAGATGGCGGGTATTCGCGGACCACGCCTGCTGTTCGGCCACGTGCTGCCGCTGGTCCTGCCCGGCGCGATCATCCGCGTCGCGCTCGATCTCGCCGGCATTATCCTTGCGGCCGCAGCGCTCGGCTTCATTGGCCTCGGCGTACAGCCGCCGACGCCCGAATGGGGCACCATGGTTGCCGACGGCACCAAGGTGATTTTCGACCAGTGGTGGATCGCCGCCGTTCCCGGCATCGCCATTTTGCTCGCGAGCCTTGCCTTCAACCTGCTGGCCGATGGCCTGCGCGATATTCTGGATCCGCGCCGTGACTGATCTCGTCGCCGTCGAAAATCTGCGGATCAGTTTCCCGACGCCGGGCGGTGGCCGCTTTACGGCAGTCGATGGCCTGAGCTTCGCCATGGGGCCGGAAAAACTCGGCATCGTTGGAGAATCCGGCTCGGGCAAGACACTCACCGCGCTGACGCTTGCCGGGCTGGCCCCGAAGGCAGCGCAAATCACGGCGGATCGCCTCGAAGTCGCCGGGCAGGATCTGCAAAAACTCAGCGCTCGCGATTGGCCAAAATTCCGCGGAGACACCGTCGGCCTCGTCATGCAGGACCCACGGTCGGCGCTCAACCCGTCGCTGCCGATCGGGCGGCAAGTGGAAGAGGCGTTGCGTTTTCACCACCGTCTGAGTGCAAAAGAGCGCCGCGACCGCGCGCTTGCCGCCCTGGAGTCCGTTGGCCTGCCCAATCCAAAGGCCCTGTCAGCGCTCTATCCGCATCAGCTTTCCGGCGGCATGGGCCAGCGCGTCATGATCGCCGCCATGCTGATCAACGAGCCAAAACTGCTGATCGCCGATGAGCCCACATCCGCCCTCGACGAAGCACTGCGCGAACAGGTGCTGGAACTGCTGGTAGGATTGGTCGAGAGCCGCAAGATGGGCCTCATTCTCATCAGCCACGATCTCGTGCAGGTCGCCCGCCACTGCGACCGAGCCTTGGTGATGTATCGCGGCAAACTTGTCGACCAAGGCCCGGCTGCCGCTCTGCCGACCTCAACCAATCTCTATACCTCGACCCTGTGGGCCTGCCGGCCCTCGGCCACGACGCACGGCCATCTGCTGCCCGTCCTTGATCGCGCCGCCATCGAGGCAAGCCTTTGAACATTGTCGATGTCGCCGGCCTCAACGTCTCCTTTCGCCGCGGCCGCGAGGATATCCGCGTCGTCGATGATGTGTCGCTCACTGTCGCTGAGGGCGAGACCTTTGGGCTCATCGGCGCCTCGGGCTCCGGCAAATCCACAGTGCTGCGCGTCCTCGCGGGCCTTAACCTTGAGTGGAGCGGCGCAATCGGCCTCTTCGGCGAAGCCCTAACGCCCCGCCGCCGCTTCGAGGGCGAACTCCGCCGCCGCGTGCAAATGGTGTTCCAGCACCCCTATGGCTCGCTGCACCCCTCGCACAGCATTCGCGGCATCCTTTCCGAACCGCTGATCGTCCACCGCCGCCCCGATGTCGCCCGCAGGGTAACCGAGGCTCTGGCGCAGGTCGGGTTCGGGCCGGAGATCGCCGACCGCAAACCGCACCAGCTCTCGGGTGGCCAGCGCCAGCGTATCGCCATCGCCCGCGCGCTGCTGCTCGATCCGGATCTACTGCTCCTCGATGAGCCCACTTCTGCCCTCGATACCTCGGTTCAGGCCGAAATTCTCAACCTGCTGACCACCATCAAGCAGGCCCGGCCGATCACCTACATTCTCGTCAGCCACGACCGCGATGTGATCGCCCATATGTGCGACCGCCAGGTCGAAATGCGGGCAGGGCGGATCGTCGCGGCGGCCTAACGCGGATTTGCGCGTTGCCAATCCCGTTCACGCCCGCTACGTATTTGGTCGAAGACGGGGCCCCCAATGAAGGGGCGGGACATCAACCATCGTCCCGACTGCGCCGTTGTAGCAGCCGTAAAGGCAGAAATGGGATGAGATGGCCAACGTAGCGATCAATAATGTCGGCAAATTTTACGGAGCCGTTGAGGTTCTGAAAGGTGTTTCCGTCGACATCAGCGATGGCGAGTTCGTGATTCTGGTCGGGCCCTCGGGCTGCGGCAAATCAACTCTGCTGCGCATGATTGCCGGGCTCGAGGATATTACCTCAGGCGAAGTCGAGATCGGCAACCGGGTCGTCAACGACCTGCCGCCCAAGGCGCGCGATATCGCCATGGTGTTCCAGAACTACGCGCTCTATCCGCACATGACCGTCGCGCAGAACATGGCGTTCTCGCTCAAGCTGGCGCATGTGCCAAAGGCCGAAATCCAGACCAAGGTCAACCGCGCTGCGGAGATCTTGGGTTTGCAGCCGCTGCTCGAACGTCACCCGCGCCAGTTGTCGGGCGGTCAGCGCCAGCGCGTTGCCATGGGCCGCGCCATCGTGCGCGATCCGCAGGTGTTCCTGTTCGACGAACCGCTGTCGAACCTCGACGCCAAGCTGCGCGTGCAGATGCGTTCGGAAATCAAGGAACTGCATCAGCGCCTGAAGACCACCACCATCTACGTGACGCACGACCAGATCGAAGCCATGACCATGGCCGACAAGATCGTGGTTATGCACGACGGCATCATCGAGCAGATCGGCTCGCCGCTCGAGCTCTACGACCGCCCGAAGAACCTCTTCGTCGCCGGCTTCATCGGCTCGCCGTCGATGAACTTCATCAACGGTACGCTTGGCGCCGACGGCTTCCGTACCGATGACGGCATCGTTCTGCCGGTTAGGTCCGGCGAGCAGCGCGCCAGTGGCGCTTCGGCCACCTACGGGATCCGTCCTGAGCACTTCAAGCTCGATGACAACGGCGTGCCGGTTGAGGTCGTCGTGGTCGAGCCGACTGGTTCGGAAACCCAGGTTCTTGGCCGCCTCGGCAAGCAGCAGGTCGTCGGCGTTTTCCGTGAGCGCGTCGACGCCAAGCCGGGCGCCACCATCAAGGTCACGCCCGATGTCGGCAGCGTCCATCTGTTCGACGCCAACGGCACCCGCCTGAACTAACCTACAGCCATCGATTTGTGAGGAAGGCCGGAGCCATTGCTCCGGCCTTTTTTGTTGGGCAGGGCTAGGTCATGCCGAGCGCCACCGCGATGGCGAGCGCGATATTGCCCTGTACCGTCTGCCGCCGGATACCCGAACGCAGCAATTGCCGCACGCCGGCCAGCGACCGCGCTTGCCGCATTTCGGTGAACTCGATGAGCGTTGCTCGCGCCTCCGGCGACAGGAGATCGAGGCATCGGCCAAGAGCTGCCGTATTGGTCGTGTTCCAGCCGGCGAAAGCGCCGTCGAACTGCCGTCCCAGGCGCTTCAGCCGGGCCCGCATTCCCACATTGCTGCCGACGCTGTTGGCCTCGTGCTGGCGATAACTGATATGCGGCTCGGGATCGTAGCGGACATAGCCCCCGGCGCCCGAAACGATGATGTAGCCCCACCAGTCATGCGCCACAAACGAGGTCCGGCGAGCGCTCTCGGCAAACAGCGCGGTGCCGGCAGCATTGAGCACCATCGTGTTGCCGCCGCCGATGCTTTGCACGACCGCATTTCGGAAACCGGGCTGCCGCCGGAACAGCGGCGAAACGCCAAACGGCCGGCCATTGGCATCGATCAGCCGCGTGCGGGAAAAATACACGGCCGGTCTGTCACCGGCGTCGGAGAGCGCCGCAATGGCAGCCGAAAGTTTGTCGGCATCCCAGATATCGTCCTGGTCGCAGCAGGCGACAAAATCGGCATCGTCCCGTGTACCGGCGGCCATGACGAGGGTTCGAAAATTCTCTGAAAAACCCTTTCCAGGGCCTGCGGAAATCTCAAATACGCCCTTGCGCCACGTAGTCTTCCAGCGCCCGAGAATAGCGAGGGTGTCGTCCGTTGACCCATCATCGCTCGCATATATGTCGAGGTGCGCAACATCCTGGGCCGCCAGCGACTGCAGTTGCTCGTCCAAGAATCGGGCACCGTTGAAAGTGCCCAGCAACACGGCGATTCGGGGCTTGCGGGAGGTCTCGTCAATAGTCATGGGCGGAACCTAGCAACAGGTCCCGCCCATGAAAACGATGATGATGGCAATGGCGAGACGCAAGGCGCCTAAACCACCGCCAAGCCCTTCGTTAGTTCCAACGTCTGCCGGTCGAAAAGCCGACGGTAAATCCCGCCTTTGCGGATCAGCGCGGCATGATCGCCTTCCTCGACGATTTTGCCTTTGTCGAACACCAGCAGCCGGTCGAGCGCCCTCACCGTCGAGAGCCGGTGCGCGATCACCAGCGTCGTCCGGCCAGCCATCAGCCGTTCCATTGCGTGCTGGATCAGCACCTCCGATTCCGAGTCGAGGCTCGACGTCGCCTCGTCCAGGATCAGGATCGGTGCTTCCGCGAGAAATGCACGTGCAATCGCGACCCGCTGGCGTTCACCTCCCGACAGCTTTACCCCGCGCTCACCAACCATCGTCTCGTAGCCCTTGGGCAGGGCGCTGATGAAATCGTGCGCGCTCGCCAGCTCGGCCGCCCGCTCGATCTCGGCGCGTGAGGCGCCGGGTCGCGCATAGGCGATGTTCTCGGCCAGCGACCGGTGAAACAGGATCGGCTCCTGTTGCACGATCGCGAGCTGGCTCCTGAGCGAGGCCTGCGTCACATCCCGGATGTCGGTACCATCGATGGTGATCCTGCCGCCCGTCACGTCGTAGAGCCGCTGGATCAGCTTGACGAAGGTAGACTTGCCCGAGCCCGAATAGCCAACGAGCCCAACGCGCTCGCCCGGCCGGATCGTCACGTTGAGGTTCTGGTAAAGCGCCGTCGCGTGCTTGCCGTATTGGAAATCGACATGGTCGAAGACAATGCCGCCCTCCTCGATGTCGACGGGTTTCGCCATCGCCGTGTCAGCGACGCCTTCCGGTTCGCGATGGATTTCGACCAGTTCCTCCATATCGTTCACCGACCGCTGCAGGTTGCGGATGTAGACGCTCACGTCCCGCAGATATCCCTGTAGCACGAAGAACGACGTCAGCACAAAGGCGATATCGCCGGCCTTTGCGACGCCATTGACCCAGAGCAGGATACCGACGCCGAGGATGGCGCCGCGGAGCAGCACGAGCATGGTGCCCTGCACCGAGCCGGCGGCCGTACCGCGCCGCCAAGTGCGGCCCGTGCGCGAGCGCCACTTGTCGATGACCTTGCCGAGACGCACCTCTTCGCGGGCCTCGGCGCCGAACGCCTTGACCACGCTGTTGCACGAGATGGCGTCCGCCAGCGCGCCGCCCATCCGCGTGTCCCAGGCATTGGCAAGCGAGGCGGCAGGCGCGACCCAGCCGACCGCCAGGCTTACCGTCACGCCGATATAGAGCAGCGAGCCGAGCGCTGTGACGAGGCCCATCACCGGCCAGAACGAGCCGAGCAGAATCGTTGTCCCGACCAGCATGATCACCGAGGGCAGGAGGTTGATCAGGAACGTGTCGTTGAGCACGTCGAAGGCGAACATGCCGCGGGTGATTTTGCGCACCGTCGAGCCGGCAAAGCTGTTGGCATGCCAGTCGGTCGAAAACCGCTGCACGTGCCGGAAGCCGTTCGCCGCAACTTCCGACATCATGCGCAGCGTCAGCTTGATGAGAGCATTGAAGGCGACCTGCCGCATTGCGACCGCGCCGAGGCCGAGCAACATCAGGATCACAAAAGCCTCGGTCGCCGCGTGGACGGCAGAGCCGTCGCCGGCCGCGCCGTTCGTCACCGCATCGATCAGCCGGCCCGAATAGAGCGGTGTCACGACGTCGGCGATGGTTGCGAGCATAAAGCTGCCGGCGACAATGCCGATACGAACGGGCTGATGCTGCCAGTGTCTGAAAGCAAAGCCGAGCACGCTTCGGAAGGCGTTGCGGCGCGGATTAAGTTTCGATCGGGTCATGATGTCGATGCAGCGCGGACGGAGGCGCTGGTCCCAGAGTCAGAAGATGCAAGAGCCGCGAAGACGAGAGGCTAAAACCTCAAAAATGGCGGCGGTGACGGAGTTTGCCCGAAAGGGCGAAGGTGGCGCGCGAACCTAATGTCGCGGGGCGCAGCCACGGGAGGCAGCGAACGGATTCATCATCAATGCTCTCCCTATCCGAGTTGCAATATTTCGCTTGTAGCGGGACGGTCAGGATTTGCCAAGGGGTGGAGGGTAGCGGCTCGGCCGCACGGCAGCCTGACCGTACGGCCGGTTGTGGAAAGCTGCCGCGCCCGATAGTTTTGCGGCGCTGCACGGTATCGGAGACGAAAAATGGCAACGCGTGGATTTTTCGGTCGCCACCGCGACCCGGACGCTGCCGAGCGCCTGCCGCCCGGCCAGCACCTGACCGACGATTTTCCTGTGCTGTCCGCTGGTCCGATGCCGCGCGTCCGCACCGATACGTGGACGTTTACGGTCAAGGACGGTCCGCGGCCCGTCGCCAAGTGGAGCTGGGACGAGTTCAACGCACTGCCGCAGACGAAATTCCTGCGCGACATCCATTGCGTCACCACCTGGTCGAAATTCGACACCAACTGGGAAGGCGTGCTGGTCGACGATATTCTCGAAGCAGCCGGGCTCGATGCATCGACGCCGTATACGCTGGCCCATGCTTACGATGGCTATTCCACCAACGTTCCGTTTGCCGACCTGACCAATGGCAAAGCCATGGTGGCGCTCCGCTATGAGGGGCAGCCGATCAGCCCCGAGCACGGCGGCCCGGCGCGATTATTGGTGCCGCACCTTTATTTCTGGAAGTCGGCCAAATGGGTCAACGGCATCCAGTTCACCACGCGCGATGAAGCGGGCTTCTGGGAGCTGCGCGGCTATCATATCTATGGCGATCCCTGGAAAGAGCAGCGTTTTACCGGTGACTGAACTAACCCCCAATATCATCCCCGCCGCCAACGCCATCCGCTGGCAGAAGGCGACGATCAGCGCCATCGAACACAATACGCCCCGCGTCTCGAGCTTCTGGTTCAAGCCCGCGGAGCCGTTTGCCTTCAAGGCCGGCCAGCACGCCGACATCCGTCTCACCGCGCCTGACGGCTACCGCGCCCAGCGCAGCTATTCGATTGCCTCTGCGCCCGAAAATAACGAAGCCATCGAGCTGACCATCGAGCGGCTGGACGATGGCGAAGTGTCGCCGTTCTTCCACGAGGTCGCCCAGGTCGGCGACGAGATTGAGCTCAGGGGGCCGCTCGGCGGCCACTTCGTCTGGTCGGTCAACGATGGCGGCCCGCTGCTGCTGATCGGCGGCGGTTCGGGCGTCGTGCCCCTGATGAGCATGCTCCGGCACCGCGCCACCCAGAACTCAGACGTGCCGGCGCTGCTGTTCTATTCCGCGCGCATCTGGGACGAGGTGATCTTCCGCGACGAGCTGCTGAAAATGCACGAAGCGGGCAGGGGCTTTGAACTCGCCTTCTCGATCACCCGCGAACCGGCGCGCCGGCCCGTCGATTTTTCGCGGCGGATCGATATGCCCATCATCGCCGAGTTGCTGAAGCGGCTGCCCGCCAACCCCAGCGTCGCCTACATCTGCGGCTCCAACCGTTTCGTCGAAAACGCCGCGCAGGGCCTGATCGACGCCGGCCTGCCGCCGCCGCTGATCAGGACCGAGCGGTATGGGGTATAGGGGCTAGCCCTTCACCTCATTGCGCCACGAAAACTGCGGGACGTAGCCGAGCAGGCGCTTGGCTTTGTCGATCGACAGCAGCGTGCCATTGTTGGAAATCTGGCCTTTGACCGGCACGCCGGGGAACACCTCGGCGAGCAGCGATGCGTTCGATCGTGACATGACTGTATCGGCGTTGGCGATGATGAAGGCCTCAAATCCCTTGAATTCGGCTTCGATCGACCGCCGTACCGCCTGCGCGCCATCGCGGGCGTCGATATAGCCCCAAAGATTCCATTTCCTCAGTTTCGGGTCGGCGTCGAAGCTCGGAAAGGCCTTGTAGTCCTCGGGGTCCATCACGTTGGAGAACCGCAGCCCGATGATTTTGAGCTCCGGGTCCCAACGCGCGAATTGCGCTGCCATCGTCTCGTCGAGCAGTTTGCCAAGCGAATAGGCGCTTTCTGGTCGCGGATAATATTCCTCGTCGACCGGCGCATAGGGGGGCGGATTGTCGAAAGGCAGGCCAAGCACTGTCTCGCTCGAGGCGAAAACCACCGATTTGATGCCCGCTTCCCGCGCCGCGAGGAACACGTTGTAGCTCGACGGGACGTTGTTTTTGAACGTGCGCGCGTTGGGAAAGAGGCCGGGCGCAGGGATGGCGGCGAGATGCACGACGGCGTCGAACGGCCCGCCGCGCTCGTCGACGCCACCGGAGATCGCTTCGGCAACTTCGCCGTAGTTCGAAAGATCGACCCGCACCGTCTTGCAGATTTCTTGCTTCGGCAGCGTCTGGTCAAGGTTCAGCACGTCGTAGCCATGCTCGACCAGGTGCTTGAGCACCGCGCGCCCCAGTTTTCCGCTTCCACCCGTGACGACGACTTTGGGCATGGTTCCGCTCCGTAATGTCTTGAAAAGCAACCGGCGAAGGGCCGGCGCGGCCGCACCCTAACAAGCAATATCCGCGGCGGCAAACCCGCGGGGGCGGCTTCGGCGTTCGTTAATTGAAACTGAACGCGCGTCTCAGCGTCGGTTCAACGGCCGCCCATCATACGGCCGCTCCATTGCAGTCGGGGGGCACTTTTCAAACCCGAAACAAGGAATATCGAAATGCGTACTTTTAGCCTTCTCGCCGTCACCGTTCTCGCCCTTGGCTTTGCCTCGACCTGCGCCTTCGCCGACGGCCCGAGCACTGCTCCGCAGGACCGCATCTGCAACAGCGACCATCCGTGTCCTCCGGGCGGTGGCGGCCCCGGCGGCGGTTCGAACTGCGTCGTCCTCTGCGGCACCGCTGATGTTGCACTCAACAAGGACTGCGGCGATAACCTCGCCAAGCTGAAGCACGTCACCGGTCGCGACATCCTGGCGATCGGCGAGCAGCGGATCCACATCATGCCGGTCTGCGATACCGTCAACAATCACTCCCTGACCCAGGCGCAGCTTCCGCTCCAGCAGCGCGGCAATGTGGATGGGCTTCGCACCTCGATCGAGCGCAATCCGGTGCTGATGGGCGAACTCTCCGAACGCGGCTACGACGCCAGGGATGTGCTCGGCATCCTGCTCGGCTCCAACGCCGCCGTGCTCTACGTCCACAAGATCTGATCGCCGCAATAACTAGCTTGAAGCGGGCGGGGGAAAGACCTCCGCCCGCTTGTTTTGGTGGTGAACGCCAACTGAACAGTTGGGTCACGGTCAGTTCAAAGGCGCGGGCAGAAGTTGCGGGTCATTGGAGGCTCAACCCTAGCCAGTCAATGAAAGGATACATCATGAACAAGCTCGCTCGCCTTGCCTTCTTCGCTGCCCTTTCTCTGGGCGTTCTCTCCACCGCGGCCAATGCGGCTTTCATTCCGCCCAAGCCGGCGCTTGTCGTCAACAACGGCGACAACGTCTCCACTCTCTGCGTCACACTCTGTATCGAGGTCCCGCCGCTGCTGCAGGATTGCGGAGGCAAGCCGGTCCGGACTCTTCATCCACTGGCCCGTGAACTCGGAACCATCACGACCGATCCCCCGCCGCCGTCAACCACCTGCGGCAAAGGCACCGCTGCACTGCAGGATTGCGGCGATAAGCTCGGCAATCTCCGCCGCGTTACCGTCGGCCAGGTCCGTCGGATCGACGAGAACGACCAGGTCCATCTCGTGCCGCTCTGCGACACCGTCAATCGCAGCCTGACGCAGCAGCAGTTGAACTACCTGGCCCGCGGCAATGTGCAGGGCCTGATCCCGACCATCAACGACAACGACACGCTGATGGCTGAACTCGAGGACCACGGCTACGAAGCCAACGATGTCATCGGCATCGCCCTCGCGCCGGACGCCGCCGTTCTTTACGTCAGCCGTCACCGCTGATCCACACGCGGGTGGGCTGCATTGTGGCAGCCCGCCACGCCGATGAACGATTTCTGAACGCCCACCTCAGCGGGCGTTCAATCCACAAAGTGCACTGTCCGCCTACGGTTCATCGCTCCCGAGGAACAAAAAATGCGCAAAGAACGTGAAGCTCTCCTGATCGCCACCCTTGCCGGACTGGTCGTCGTCGGCGCCGCCGCGTTCGTCGTGCAGCCCAGTTTCGCCGGCAAGACGCCGCAGACCCGGATCGTCGGCGACGTGGTAGTGGTGCAAAGCTCAATCGGAATTGCCAAGACCGTTTGACCGGTCTTGGCCTGACTAAGCGCCGCTGCATCGGCGCTCGTGCCTGCTTCCTCCAAAGAAGTTGACTTTCCCGGTCCGCTGATGCCTCAACAAAGGCTTCACGGACCGGAATTTTTTGATGGACGCCAATCCCGTACTCGTTGAATTGATCCGCGGCGGCTGGGTCGAAAATCGCCATCGCGCCGCCTTTGTCGTCCGCGACGGCGCGGGGAAGGTGGTCGCCAAAGCCGGCGATACGGCCCGTCCGATCTTTCCGCGGTCGGCGGTCAAATCGATGCAGGCGCTGGCCATGGCCACCTCCGGAGCAATCGACCGTTTCAACCTTTCGGATGAGGAACTAGCGCTTGCCTGTGCGTCGCATCAGGGCGAGCCCGAACATATCGAGGGCGTTACTCATTTCCTGAACCATCTGGGCCTGACCGCCGCCGATCTCGAATGCGGTGCGCATGCACCGACCTCTGATGAGGCGCGCAGGGCGCTACGCGCCCGCCATGAAGAGCCGACAGCGCTCTACAACAATTGTTCGGGTAAGCATTCGGGCATGCTGGCGACTTCGCTGGCGCTGGGCGTCGACACGCATGGCTATGTCGGCCGCGAGCATCCAACGCAGGTTGCCGTGCGCGAGGCGATTGAGCTCGTGATCGGTGAAAAGCTGAGCGTCGACCGCTGCGGCACCGATGGCTGCTCGATCCCCACCTGGGCCGCGCCGCTCGATGCCTTTGCCTGGGGTTTTGCCCGCATGTCGACGGGCGCGGGGCTTCCGGCCAACATCGCGACAGCCGCGCATCGGATTTTCGACGCGGCCACCAGCCACCCGCTTCTCGTCGCCGGCCATCACCACCTGGACACCGAGGCGATGGAAGCATTCGGTGGCCGGCTGATGCTGAAGGGTGGCGCAGAAGGCGTCTACTGCGGCGCCGTTCGCGACAAGGGGTTCGGCTTTGCCCTCAAGATCGACGACGGCCACGCGCTGGCATCCCGTGCCCTTGTCGCTGCACTACTGCTCGAAATCGCCGATCCGGATGCGACGCAAAAAGCGCTGCTTGAGCGCTATGCCACGCAGCCCGCCAAAAATGTCCGCGGGCTTGAGGTGGGCGCGCTGGCGGCGCGGCGCGACGTGGTCAAGGCGGCAGTCGTCTAGGCTACGGCCCGACGATATTTCCTTCGATCGAAACGTTGGGAAACTGCGCCGCGTCGGCCGCGAGATCGGCGCTCGAAAGCTTTTCCCATTCCGTGCCGATGATGGCATTCACCCGTGCGCCGGAAATCATGTTGCCGGCGATCCTCACCGGACCGGCGCCCGGCGCAACGCTCACGTCGATCGCGGTGTCGATCTCCGAGATCACATTGTCGGCGATGATCACGTTGCGCACATAGGGGCCGTAGCCTGCATTGATCCCGACGCCCGGTACATTTGAGACGGTGTTGCCTGTCACCGCCGTATCGGCCTGGGCGGAGATACCCACGGGTCCCGAGTCGGGATTGGTCGGTGATTTCGGCAGGATGTTGCGGACAATGTTGCCGCTGCACACCGCCAGCCGGCCGCCCTGATCGAGATTGGTGATCGAAATGCCCGCTGCCGCTCCGTCGACGATGTTGTTGGCGATCACCGAGCCGGAAAACGCGAATTCGGAATAAATCCCGGTCTCGCTGAGATTAGTGCAGGTATTGCCGCGGATCGAGGTATTGCGGGTCGTGTTGGCCCGGATCGCCGAAAAATCGCAGTTCTCGATGACATTGTCGGCGACGATGACGTTGTCGGCGCGGAAAATGTTGATGCCGTTGCCGTTCTGCCCGTTGCCGCCGGCTTTGGCCGCGATGCGCGCGATGTGGTTGCCCGAAACGATCGTGCCATCGCGGCCGGATTGGCTTTGCCAGACCAGGATGCCGCCATTTCCACAATCGACCACCTGGTTCTGGCTGATCGTCAGCTCGTGGCTGTCGATGGCAAAGATGCCGACATCCGCGTGCCCGCCGAAATGGCTGCCGGTGACAAGGCCGGAACAGCCGGAAAGGAAAAGCCCGTTGCCCGGCCCTTGATGCAGATCGATGGCGTCCAGCCGCAGCAGCTCGCATTTGTTGAAGGCGATAAGGCCCGAACGGCTATCCATCGGTCCGCCGCCGGTGCCGTCGAGGCTGAGCGAGCGCAGCGTGATATTGCTCTGTCCATCGGCATGAAAGATCGGCGCCGCGCCCGAGTTGATGATGATTGTCGCGCCGTCGACGCCATAAATCGTCACGTTCGCCGTGAGGTTGATATCGCCCGCCCGATAGGTGCCGCCGGGCAGGAACAGCGGTAGTCCTCGGGCTGCCGCTGCATCGGCCGCCTTCTGCAGGGCGGCGCTCTGGTCGGCCTCGCTGCCCGGAACGAACCCGAAATCGGCGGCCGAAACCATTGCCGCCTTCGACGGAGACGGAGTCGCCGAAATGACTTTCGCCGAGGCAGCAACGGGCACCGCAGCCGCGACCGCAGCAAGGCCGGCCAGTGCAGTCCGGCGGCTCATAAACGGCGTCTTTTTCATGCGTCGATCATGCGGGCAGGGTGCCAAAAACGCCAGCATGCTTGCGGCATTAGGTAAATTGCTAGTCTCGCGAATGAGTCGTTCTGGCCGGTTTCGCTTGGCGCAGGCTTTGCGCCCCGGCTATAAGCCTCAGGGCGAGTCAACGGCCAGGGAAGCTCAATGCTCCTCGACGACAAGATCTATCTCGGCACCAGCACCAAGCCGGAATATCTGACGCTCAAATACGGCAATCGGCACGGCCTCGTCACCGGCGCGACCGGCACCGGCAAGACCGTAAGCCTCCAGATCATGGCCGAGGGCTTTTCGCGCGCTGGCGTGCCGGTCTTCGCCGCCGACGTAAAGGGTGACCTCTCGGGCATCGCCATGGCCGGCACGCCGCAGGATTTTCTCACCAAGCGCGCCCAGCAGATCGGCTTCACCGACTACAAGAACGAGGCGTTCCCGGTGATTTTCTGGGATCTCTTCGGCGCCAAGGGCCACCCCGTCCGCACCACGATTTCCGAGATGGGGCCGCTGCTGCTGTCGCGCATCCTCGGTCTCAATGACGTGCAGGAGGGCGTACTCAACGTCGCCTTCAAATACGCCGACGACAACGGCCTGCTGCTGCTCGACCTCAAGGACCTGCGAGCGCTTTTGGTCGCCGTCAGCGAAAATGCGGCGGCGATTTCCTCGAACTACGGAAATGTGGCAACCGCCACGGTGGGCGCTGTGCAGCGCGCATTGCTCGTGCTCGAGCAGCAAGGCGGCAGTAATTTCTTCGGCGAAAAGGCGCTGTCGATCAACGACCTGATGCGCGTCGCCCCCGATGGCCGCGGCTACATCTCAGTTCTCGCCGCCGACCAGCTCATGCAGTCGCCGCAGCTCTATGCGACATTCCTGCTCTGGCTGATGAGCGAACTGTTCGAGGTGCTGCCCGAAGTCGGCGATCCGGCGAAGCCAAAACTGGTGTTCTTCTTCGATGAGGCACATCTGCTGTTCGACGGCGCGCCGAAAGTCCTCGTCGACAAGGTCGAGCAGGTCGTAAAACTGATCCGCTCGAAGGGCGTCGGCATCTATTTCGTCACGCAGAACCCGGTTGATATTCCCGAGGCCGTGCTGGCCCAACTCGGCAACCGCGTACAACACGCTTTGCGCGCTTACACGCCGCGCGAGCAGCAAGCCGTCAAAGTCGCCGCCGACACGTTTAGGCCCAACCCCGCATTTTCGACGGCCGAAGTCATCAGTCAGCTCGGCACCGGCGAGGCACTGGTGTCGATGCTGGAGGAGGGCGGCATTCCCTCGATGGTCGGCCGCACGCTGATCCGCCCGCCATCCTCGCGGCTTGGGCCGATTTCGCCCGGTGAGCGGCAAACGATCATCGCGGCCTCGCCGGTCGGCGGCCTCTACGACACCGTCATCGATCGAGAATCCGCCTACGAGGTATTGAAAGGTAAGCAGGCGCAGGAAGCGCCGCCGGTGCCTAGCTCCCGCAGCGCCCCGGGCGCTCCGCGCCCCTCCAACCGTGAGGGAGTGGTCGAGGCGGCGACGAAATCGTTCACACGCGCCATGGCCAGTTCCGCCGGCCGGCAGGTGATGAATTCGATCGGCCGCGCGCTGGTGCGCGGCGTCCTCGGCAGCCTGACGCGCGGCCGGTGAGAAACCTCATCGAATTGCCGGCAGGCGTGCGGCCGACATTGGCCATCTTCGCCTCTGATAAAGGCCCCGGCGATGCCGAGCGGGCCTCGATCATGTCGCAGGTCGGCACCTATTTCGCCCGCAAGGGCGCGCGCATCGTCTGCCTCGCCGAAGGGAAGTCGATCGCTATTCCATTGGTGACCAGCGCTCGTGCCGCCGGCGGCGAAATCATCGTCATCAGCGACGAGCAGTTTTCGCTGCCGCGTGCTCTCGCCGGCGTGCCGCTCGAACAGATGGCCGACGCTGAAGCCCGCCATGCGCGCGTCGCTGCCCTTGCCGATGCGTTCATCGGACTGCCTGGCTCGCTGGCCTCGATTTCTGCGCTCTATCTGAGCTGGCTCAAGGCCGGCGGCGGCCCCGGTGGCAAACCGGTGGTGCTCTACAACCGCAACAAGGCCTTTGAGGTCCTGCGCGGCTACTCCGCCGACATCCTCGCGCACTCGATTCCTCACCACGAACGGCTGATGCAATTCGCCGATACGGTCGAGGATCTATGGACCCGCGCCAACCGGCTGGCGGGCGAGGGCAGGGCGCGGCAGCCCGGCTAGCTTGGTCTTACGCGTGCGCGGATAGACGAAGGCCAAGCGCCTTCATCACGCCGAGCAACGTCGAAAGCCGGGGGTCGCCCGTTTCGCTCAGCGCCTTGTATAGCGCCTCGCGTGTGACGCCAGCCTCGTTCGCGACGCTGCTCATGCCTCGGGCTCGAGCGACCACGCCCAGGGCGACCGTGATGTAATGGGCGTCCCCCGTCTCGAAGGCGTCGGCCAGAAGTTCGGCTTGAGACTTAGGCGTATCGAGATACTCGGCAGCATCGAAGGGCAGGGTTTCGGTCATTCGATTTCCTTGGCCATTGCAACTGCCCTCTTGATGTCGCGCTTTTGCGCCGACTTATCCCCACCGCAGAGAAGCAGGACAAAAATGTTGCCGCGCTTTACGAAATAGACGCGGTAACCGGGCCCAAAATCGACGCGAAGCTCGCCGATACCTTCAAAGAACTTCGCGTCGCCAAGAAGGCCAGCCTGAACTCGAACGATGCGCTGAGCGATCTTTCGGACAGCTTCCCGATCGTCGAGCCCGGCAAGCCACTCGGCAAAGTGAGGCGTCTGCCGGACCTCAATCATGCGTGAAATATAGTTCACACATCAGCGTGCGTCAAGTTGATGGCAATATAGGGATGTGCATGGCCGGCGCGGACGTTAGCTTTGGCACCCGGTTGGAAGCTGGTTACTAGCTCCGGAACAGCGGCACGACGTTGTCGCCGCCGGCCGAGCGGATCGCCATCACCGGCGGGCTGGAGATCGGCAGGCGGCCACGGCGCTCCGGGCCGTGATAGCCACCGGCACTGACCTGTGGCGCCGTCCGCTTCAGCCGCGACAGCACGCGTTCAAGCAGATATTTCGGCGACATCGGCTTGACGATCACCTCATCGATGCCGCCGGCGATCGAGGCCTGCTTCATGCTTTGCGTGACGGTGCTTGCAAGCGCAATGATCTGAAATTCGCGGCGTGCCAGGCGCTCATCGAGCCTGAGGGAATGCGCAAGGCCGCCCGCGGGCGCCGCGTCATTGTCGAAATCGCAGACAAGGAGGTCGACCGGGGAAAGGCGCATATAGGTCTGCAAGGCGCTTTGCGCCTCGAAGACCCGCACGCGCAGAGTGGGAGTCGCAGCCAAAACTGTGGACAGGATCGACGACAATGCCGGATTCGCGGCCAGTACCGCGACGACCCTGATCGGCTCAACCATGACGCTAACCCCAATAGTTAACGCAACATTAACATGACAGTCGTGAGCCGAGAAGCGAGATCGCGAACAGGCGGCAAAATGCCCACTACTTTCCGGCCCTCCATAGGAAAAGGGCCCGGTCATTGCTGACCGAGCCCTTGAACTTGCCGACGAATAAAAGGCTTAGCGCGCTTCTTCGTAGAGTTCTTCGACGTGTTCCCAGTTCACGAGATTGTCGAACCAGGCTTCGAGGTACTTCGGCCGCGCGTTGCGGTAATCGATGTAATAGGAGTGCTCCCAGACGTCGACGCCGAGTAGCGGGTGACCGTCGTGGATCAGCGGGCTCTCGCCATTCGGGGTTTTGGAGATTTCGAGCTTGCCGTTCTTGAGGCTCAGCCATGCCCAGCCCGAACCGAACTGTGTCGTGCCGGCCGCGATGAAATCGGCGCGGAATTTATCAAAACCGCCGAGGTCTGAGTCGATCGCCTTCTGCAGTGAGGCGGGCAGGTTCTTGCCGCCGCCATTGGGCTTCATCCAGTTCCAGAAATGCACGTGGTTGTAGTGCTGGCCGGCATTGTTGAAGAGGCCCGGATTCTTGCCGTAGGCTTCCTTGACGATATCCTCGAGTGCCAGAATCTCGAGCCCCGAGCCCTCAAGCAGCTTCTCGCCGTTGGTCACATAGGCCTGGTGATGTTTGTCGTGGTGGAACTCGAGCGTTTCCTTCGACATGAAGGGCGCGAGCGCGTCATAGGCATAGGGCAGGGGGGGAAGGATAAACTGCGTGGCCATGTGGGATGCCTCCTTGGGAGTCTTTGGGGAAGTCTTGAAGCTTGAATCTTGGACGCTGGAGTTTTGCAACTTGCCCGGCCCGCACGAGGGAGAGCGACCCGGAAATGTGTTCGATATAGGCCCTTTGGCTTGGGGCAACAACCGCGCCCGCGAGAGGATTATGCCAATCCGGCGCAGTAGAGCGCAAACACATAGCTTTCGGCCGTTTCCTTAAGCCTGTCGAAGCGGCCGGATGCGCCGCCATGGCCTGCGTCCATGTGCGTTTTGAGGAATAAGGGCTGGTCGTCGCTTTTGGTTGCACGTAAGCGTGCCACCCACTTGGCCGGCTCCCAATAGGTGACGCGTGGGTCGGTCAGGCCAGCCAGCGCGAAAATCGCCGGATAGGCCTGCGGCGCGACGTTTTCGTAGGGCGCGTATGCAGCGATCCGCTGATAGTCCTCGACCGATGCCAGCGGGTTGCCCCACTCCGGCCATTCGGGCGGGGTCAGCGGCAATGTGTCGTCAAGCATCGTGTTGAGCACGTCGACGAACGGTACTTCGGCGATGATGCCGGCGAAGAGGTCCGGCCGCATATTGGCGATGGCGCCCATCAACATGCCGCCCGCCGACCCGCCTTCAGCGATTATCTTGTCCTTGGCCGCGAACCTTTGCTGAATCAGCATCTCAGCGGCGGCGATGAAGTCGTTGAAGGTGTTGGGTTTGTTTTCGCGTCGGCCGAGCCGGTACCAGCGATAACCCTTCTCCATCCCGCCCCGGACGTGCGCCGTGGCCATGACGAAACCGCGGTCGGCAAGCGATAGCTCGGACACCGAAAACGACGCTGGCAGCGACATGCCATAAGCGCCATAGCCGTAGAGCAGGCACGGCGCTGTACCGTCAATGCGCGTGGATTTCCTGTAAAGGAGCGTAACCGGCACCTGCTCGCCGTCTGCCGTCGGGGCGAACACGCGCCGGGTGATGTAGTCGTCAGGGTTGTGACCCGATGGCACGACCTGTTCCTTGAGCAGCGTGCGTGCATCGGTCACGACCTCGTAGTCAAAAGTCCGGTTCGGCGTCGTCGGCGACGAATAGGTGAAGCGGAAGCTCGGCGTGTCGAACTCGTAGCCGACCGACATGCCGAGCGAATACGCCTCTTCATCGAAGTGGATGGTCTTTTCCCCCTCGCCCTTGGCGAAGTCGCGGATGACGATACGCGGCAGCCCGTTTTCGCGCTCAAGTCTCAGCATAAAGCGTGCTGTCACGACCAGATCGAGGATCAGCACGCCCGGCCGATGTGGCACGAGGTCTTGCCATTCCCCGCCGGCGATCGCCGTCGTGACGACCTTAAAATCCTCGGCGCCGGCGATATTCGTCAGAACGTAGGCCACGTCGCCGCGGGTCTCGATGCTGTACTCGACGCCGGTTTCGCGCGGCCGGAAACAGCGCAGCGTCGCCTCCGGCACATTGTCGAGCACCCAGACTTCGGTGGTCTGATGGTCGTGAATGTCGATCAGGATATGCCGGCGGTCGGCTGTCTCCTCGACGCCGACGAAGAACCCCGGGTCGGCCTCCTCGTAGATGATGCTGTCGTCGACCTGCTTCGCGCCGAGCACGTGCCGCCGCACCCGAAATGGCCGGTGGCTGTCGTCATACTCGACGTAATAGAAGCTCGCGCTGTCGGGCGCCCAGACGACGCCTTCGGCGATCTCCTCGATCAAGTCGTCCGTTTCCTTGCCGGTCTCGAGGTCGCGCACCCGGATCGTGTAGAACTCCGAACCTTGCCGATCGGCGAGCCACGCCAGTAGCCGGTGATCGGGCGAGTGATCGGCCCCGCCGAAGCCGAAATAGGCATCGCCCGCCTCGGTGTTGCAGTCGAGCAGGATCGTCTCGGCACCGCCCTCACGCGCCGTCCGCACAATGACCGGATATTGCTTCCCTTCCTCCATCCGCGAATTGTAGGCGAACAGGCCATCTGGCGTCGGGATGCCGGAATCATCCTCTTTGATACGGCCGCGGATTTCCGTGAAGATCTTGTCCTTCAGCGCCGCGTGCGGCGTCCCGAAATTCTCCTCGTAATAGGCGTTCTCGGCCTCAAGATAGGTCCGGATTTCCGTGTCGAGCTTCTCTGGCGCATCGAACATGTCCTGCCAGTTTTCAGCCCTCAACCAGTGATAAGGATCCTCGCGGGTGATCCCGTGATAGGTCGAGGAATGCTGTTTTCTGGGCGCCACAGGCGGATTGGTAGGCATATTCACCTTCGGATCGGACAACGGAGCGCCCTTTAACGCCTTCCGCAGGCCGCCCGGCAAGGGCAAATGCCGCCGCTTCGCTTTAGCGAGGGCAAAGGGCCGTTTCGGCTTGTCCCATCCGGGCGAACCGCTAAGTTGATCGAAGACGACTCCCGGTCGGTTGGGCAAGTGACGAACCCGGGACCAAGCTGACGCGAGATTCTGATTGGCTGCATCGCCGGACATTTCCGTTGCAGTGCTGGTGGTTGCGCCGTTCATCGCGGCAATGCTTGCCCCTTTGCTATGCCGAGTCTTGGGCAGCTATGCCGCGTGGCTGCTGGCATTGGTCCCGGCCGCCATTTTTGCTTTTCTCATCACACTGATACCGAGTGTTGCCGCCGGGGAGGTAGTGCGCGCTCAGTATGATTGGGCGCCGGCGTTCGGCATCAATCTGAGTTTTGCCATCGACGGCCTCAGCCTCGCCTTTGCGCTGACCATCAGCGGCATCGGCGCGCTGATCGTCCTCTATTCCGGCGCCTATCTGGACGGCCATCCGCAGCTCGGCCGCTTCCTCGGTTTCATGCTCGGCTTCATGGGCGCGATGCAGGGGTTGGTGCTGGCCGACAGCCTCATCGCGCTTTACGCCTTCTGGGAACTCACCGCCGTCGCCTCGTTCCTGCTGATCGGCTTCGACCACACGCGCATGACCGCCCGCCGCGCGGCGCTGCAGGCGCTCGTCGTTACGAGTGCCGGCGGGCTGTGCCTGTTGCTCGGCGCACTGCTCCTGCGGCAGGTTACCGGCCAGTGGGATTTAAGCGCCATGGCGGGGCAGGGGCCAACGATTGTCGCCAATTACCTTTTGTTCCCGATCAGCTTCCTAATTTTCGCTGCCGCGTTCACAAAATCGGCTCAGGTGCCGTTTCACTTCTGGCTGCCCAACGCCATGGAAGCGCCGACGCCGGTCTCCGCTTACCTCCATTCGGCGACCATGGTGCAGGCCGGTATTTACCTCCTCGCCCGCCTGTCGCCGCTGCTCGGCGGCACCCCGGTCTGGACCACGACGCTGGTGATTTTTGGCGGCGCCACAATGGTCTGGGGATCGCTGGGCGCCCTGAAGCAAACCGACCTCAAGCAGATGCTGGCGCAATCGACCATCGCTTCGCTCGGCGTGCTGGTCCTGCTGCTCGGCCTCGGCGGCGAGACGGCGACGATCGCTGCGATCGTCTACTTCCTCGCACACGCGCTCTACAAGGCCGGTTTCTTCCTGATTGCCGGACTCATCGACCACGAAACCGGCATTCGCGACATCACCGCCCTCGGTGGCCTTCGTGACAAAATGGCGGCCAGTTTTATCGCTGCGATCCTCGCTGGATTTTCGATGCTCGGTCTGCCGCCGGCCCTAGGCTACCTCGCCAAGGAGGAGATGTACGCCGCTCCGGGACCGCTGCAATGGCTCGAAATCGCGGTCCTTCTGGCCGGCAATGGCGCCCTTGGCGCGATCGCCATCGCACTCGTCGCAAGGCCGTTTATGGGTGCGTTGATCCCGACCCCAAAGCCGCCGCACGAAGGGCCGGTTGCCATGCTCGCCGGCCCTCTGATCCTCGGCATTTTGGGCATCGCCGCCGCGGTGCTCGTTGGCTGGACGGCAACGCAAATCATCGCGCCTGCGGCGACGGCGCTGGCCGGACATCCGGTCGACAACCACCTCGGCTTCCGGCTGGACCTAGCCGATCCGGCGATCTGGCTGTCGCTGGCTACCTGGGCGTTGAGCGCCCTGATCTACTGGCGTCTCGATACGGTCCGCACGACGCTCCGCAGGCTCGATAGCGCGGTCGGCTGGACCGCCGATACGGTTTTCGACTTCGCCACGGCCGGCTTGCTCCGACTGGCTCACAGCTTCACGTCGACCTGGCAGAACGGCCGGCTGCGCTTCTATCTCTTCGTCATATTTCTCTGCCTCGCCGCAGCTCTTATTCTGCCGCTTGTGATCCTGAATGGCACTTCCTGGCCATTAATTTCACCTAACCTGCAACCGCCGGAGTGGGGCGTTTTCACCCTCGCCATCGTTGGCCTCGCCGGCGTAGTACTCGCGCCAAACCTGCTCATCGGCATCCTCGCGCTTGGCGTTCAGGGCCTGGCGATTGCCTTGCTCTACCTGCTGTTCGGCGCTCCCGATCTGAGCTTCACACAGTTCATGGTCGAGACCCTATCGGTCGTAATGTTTGCGCTGGTCATGATCCGCCTCCGCCTAGACACGCACGAACGTCGTGCGATGCCTGTGGCACTCCGCGACGGGGCGCTGGCGACCCTCTGCGGCGGGGCCGTCACGGCGGTATTGCTGGCGATATTGGCAGGCCCGTTCGACAATCGGCTGGGCGCATTCTTCGCTGCCAATGCCGTGCCGCTTGCCCACGGTCGCAACATCGTCAACGTCATCCTCGTCGACTTCCGCGGCCTCGATACGCTGGGGGAAATCTCTGTCGTCCTGACGGCGGGCATCGCCGTGTTCGTGCTGCTCGCCGCGGCAAAGCGGGCGCTTCCCGCGGCAGCTGCGGCGTCTGCAAAACCCCGCCGCCCCCGGCGTCCGCGCGCCGCCAAACCGACGCCCGAGGCAGCGCCGTGAACACCCTGATCTTTCGCACTGCGGCGCCGCTTATTGTCATCGTGATGCTGGTCTTCGCCGTATTCGTCCTGCTGCGCGGCCATAACGAGCCAGGCGGTGGATTCATTGCTGGCCTGATCGCCGCCGCCGCGGTGGCGATCTACGGCATGGCCGCCGGCGTCCCCGCGGTCGAGCGCGCGCTGCGGTTGCCTCCGCTGTCTATTGCCGCAATCGGCATCCTGCTTGCCGCCGCAGCAGGCCTGCTCTCGGCCTTCGTAGGCGCGCCCTTCCTGACGGGCCTTTGGACCTTCATCCATCTGGGCGAAACCGAGGTCGGCCTGTCGACGCCGATGCTCTTCGACTTCGGTGTCTTCCTAGTCGTCTTTGGCACGGTGTCCGCCATTTTCCTCGCGCTTGAGACCGATGGAGAAACCGGCTGATGGATGCCATGTTCGCCATCCTCGCCGGTGTGTTCATCGCGGTGGCGATTTACCTGCTGCTGGCGCGTTCGCTGCTCCGCGTGCTGCTTGGGCTCGCGATCCTGGGTAACGGCATCAACCTTCTCATCCTCGTCGCAGGGCGGCTGACTCGTGCGGCGCCGCCCATCTTGCGCGCAGGGGTGGCGGCCCCTGATGGGCCGATCGCCAATCCGCTGCCGCAAGCATTGATTCTGACGGCGATCGTCATCGGCTTCGCCCTGTTCACCTTTCTGCTGACCCTGACCTACCGGAGCTACCAGGCCCTTGGCACAGGCGATGCCGATGCAATGCGGCAGGCCGAGCCAACGCCGTCGCCGAACCCACCGCTAGGCTATTGAGCTTGGCCATGCAGAGTCTGCCGACCTCGCTTTCCGCCTGGGTGATCGTCCTTCCGGTGATCCTGCCGCTCGTCGCCGCCGCACTGCTGTTGATCGCGGGCCGGCGGACATCTTTTGCAGCCTTCTTGTCGATGGCGACCGCCTTCGTCGTTGGCGTGGCGGAACTGACGCTCCTGTTGGACGTCATGGCGGACGGGCCATTGTCGATGACCATGGGGCGATGGCTACCGCCTTTCGGCATCAGCTTCACCGCCGACACGCTCGGTGCCGGCTTCGCGCTGGTGGCAGCGTTCGTCACTCTTGTCGTGCTCGCCTATGTGCAATCGGACCCGCCGGAGACGCCGATCCGGCCGGCGTTTTACGCGCTGGTCCTGCTGCTGCTTGCCGGGGTGAACGGCGCCTTTCTCACCGGCGATCTGTTCAATCTCTATGTCTGGTTCGAGGTGATGCTGATTTCCTCGTTCGGCCTGCTTGTCGTCTCAGGAGCCACGCCCGCGCTCGATGGGGCGGTCAAATACGGTCTCATCAATTTCGTTGGCACCTCGTTGTTCCTGCTCGCTCTGGGCCTTGTCTATGGCGCTCTCGGCACCCTCAACATGGCCGACATCGTCGGCGCTGCAGCGAAGGCATCGCCGGCAGTGATGGCATCGATTGCCGCCTTGCTGCTGCTGGCCTTCGGGGTCAAGGCCGCGGCTTTCCCCGTCAACGCATGGCTGCCTGCTTCTTATCACACGCCGCCCGCCGCGATTTCCGCACTGTTCGGCGGCCTGCTGACCAAGGTCGGCGTCTATGCGCTGCTGCGGGCGCTGCTGATGCTGCTGCCAGCCAGCCGTGACTGGCTGCATCCTGCGATTGCTCTCGTCTCTTGCGCAACTCTGATACTCGCGCCGGTCGGTGCGTTGGCCGAGACCAATCTCCGCCGCGCTATCGGCTACCTGCTGATCGGCGGCATCGGCGCGGCAATCGCCGGGGTGGCTTTGCCGAACCTCTCCGGTGCCAGCGGTGCGGCGGCCTATGTCGTCAACTCGATGCTGACGATCAGCGCGCTTTATCTCACCGCGGGGTTGATCGAGCGGGCGACAGGGCAGGTGGACATCCGACGGATGGGCGGCCTCTACGTGCGCAATACGCCGCTCGCCGTTCTCTTCCTGCTGCTTGTGGTGACCGTCGCCGGCGTGCCGCCTTTCCTCGGGTTCTGGCCGAAGCTGCTGCTGGTGCAGGCCGCCGTCGAACGCTTCGCCACCGGCGGACCATCGGACGGATGGGCGATAGCACTCGCCGCCTGCCTTCTGATCAACGCGCTCCTGACGCTTATTGCTGGCGCTCGATTGTGGGCCCAGATTTTCTGGCGAGAAGCTCTAGATGGCGATGCTGCAGCATCGTCGCCGCCGGAGCGCAACGGTCGGCCAGCATTTAACCTTGCCGCCACGGCCATACTTGCCGCGGTGATCGCGGTGGCCGGACTCTGGCCTGCGCCGCTGCTCGATTTCGCGCGGGCCGCCGGCGCCGGCCTGCTTGACCCTGGCCGCTACGTTGCGGCGGTCGGATTGGCGGGGGGCAGATGAACTCGGTGGCTCTGGTCGTTGTCCTCGCATTCGGTTGGATCGCCCTCACCGGCGGTTTCACCATCGCCAATCTGGTGGTCGGCGCGGCCGTTGCTGCCCTCGTCGTCTATCTGATGCGGCATCACCTCAAGCACCCGCCCGGTATTGGCCGAGTGTGGCGAATGCTGCGGCTGGTGCTACTATTTGTCGCAGAGCTGTTGCTTAGCGCGATTGGTGTCGCGAAGCTCGTTCTCGCCCCCAATCTGGCGAAGCACCTGAAGCCGGCGATTGTCGCTTTTCCGCTGACGGCAACGACCGATGCCGAGATTACTTTGCTCGCCAACCTCGTTACGCTGACGCCCGGAACGCTCAGCATTGATGTATCGGCGGACAGAAAGCGGCTTTTCGTGCATGTATTATCGCTTACATCCAAAGAAAAGCTTGTCCGCGATCTGGCTGCCGGCTTCGAGAAAAACGTGATCGAGGTCTTTCGATGACCGCCGATTTATTTCTGTTTGTTTCTGAAAACGTTGCACTTAGCCTTTTGGCGGTCGCTGTGCTGATCGTTCTCGTGCGGCTGTTTCGCGGCCCGACTCTGCCCGACCGGATCCTTTCTCTCGACATGCTCACCACGCTCGCGATCAGCCTCATCGGCGTCCTGACGCTGCGCCTCGGTGTCGATCTGCTGCTCGATATTGCACTGGCGCTTTGCCTTGTCGGATTCGTCGCGACCGTTGCCCTCGCCCGGTACGCTCTGCTCCGGAAGGCCGGTCAGGCGGTGGCGGCCGAATCTGGGGGGAACGGATGATAAGCAGTGTTTTTCAGTATGTTGCGGGTAGTCTTCTGATCCTCGGCACCTGCTTCAGCCTGCTTGCCGCCCTGGGGCTTCTACGCTTCCCCGACCTCTACACGCGCCTTCATGCGGCGACAAAGGCGGGCACGGTCGGCGCCGGCTTTGTGCTGCTGGCGATTGCCTTTGCCTCGTTCGATCTGTCGGTTTCGCTGCGCGCCCTGGGCGGCGTCGCCTTCATTATTCTCACTTCGCCGATAGCTGCGCACCTGCTGGCGCGGGCCGCTTATCTTTCCGGCGAGCGTCCATCGAACATTACGGTTGTTAATGAACTGGAAAATGAAAAGCAGGGCTGAAGGCTAGTATACCGGCCAGTGATTTCGTCTCGTGCATTATTGTGACTGTACCGTTGCAATCATCAGCAATTGGTCCTAAGACACGACGACGGCGCTGACAGCCCTCCCTGTGCAGCCGAATAATCATCACGAAAGGTAAGAATATGAACGATCTCTCTGGTGTTGCCACTGGGGCCGACAACGATCTTATCGAGCTCAGCGCAGAGATCGTCTGCGCCTATGTTTCCCACAATGCCCTCAGCCCTACCGATTTGCCTAAGCTGATTGCCGAAGTGCACACTGCACTTAATGGCTTGCACTCATTCGAAGTGCCCGAGCCGGTTGAGGAACTGAAGCCGGCGGTGCCGGTGCGCAAGTCCGTCGCGCCCGATTACATCATCTGCCTCGAGGACGGGAAAAAATTCAAATCGCTGAAACGGCACCTGCGTACCCACTACAACATGTCGCCAGAGGAATACCGCGAGAAGTGGGGCCTGCCTGCCGACTACCCGATGGTTGCGCCCAACTATTCCGCGACTCGCTCGCGCCTTGCCAAGGACAACGGTCTCGGCCGCAAAGCCGGCAAATAGCCGTTTATGTTCCTATGAAATAGCAATGCGATTTCGCGCTGACAGCGGCCACTTCGGTGGCCGTTTGTATTTTTGCGGCGCGCGTTGGAAGAACCTGCTCCCCGCGAGAAATGCCGCGATCGCATGGAGCTCGCGCCCTGCGATTTTGATTCGGTCGGCCACGTAGCGTCTGCTCAAATCTGCCGAGTGCTCGGCCTTCTGAGCCCTCGATGCCGTCCCATCCCGCCGGCGTTTTTGCCCGACTTATCCCCGGTTGCTTTGCGCTCCGTTATAGGAATTATATCCTATATCGGTGGAGCGAGGCGATGGCGGGCCTGGATGAACGAAAAGGAAATGTCAGTGATTTTGCGGCGTATCGCGCTGCCGGGCGCGGCGGCGCGATCCGTCGGTCACGCGGTGCAGACTCACGGGCCGTCGAATTGCTGCAGTTGGTGGCTTTCGAGCGTGGGGTGACGCCCGATCAATTGCTCAACCGCAGTCGACTGGCGCACGTCGCCGCGGCGCGGCAACTCGCGATGTATCTGGTCTACACGACGCTCGGTGGAAACATGGCCAAGGTCGGGGCCTTCTTCGGCCGTGACCGGACGACGGTCGCCTACGCCTGCCGAATTGTCGAAGACCGGCGCGACGAAGGCGACACGGCTTTCGATGCGGAGCTTGCGCGACTCGAGCGGGCTGCCGGCGAACTTGCAACCCGTTCGACGGAGGTCAGGCATGCGTGCCGCTAGCAAGCGCATGATTCGATTCGTGCATCTGCTGCTCGCTGGAGGGCAGGCGAAGAGGGACGATGATGGCCTGTTCAGGATAGTCGGCGGCGACCGCGTGGCGACATTGGAGCAAAGGGACGTGGCGGCCCTCATCAGCGCCGGCGCCCTGAACGGAACCGGCGAGCTCTGCCGCGCCGCACCCGAAGCCGCGACATGGCTGCGCCGGCAGCTCGCCGAGGCTGATCCCTACGCCGTGCAGCATCGTCAGGAAGTGCGTGGGCAGGATGGCCGGCTCATCAACCTGGCCGAAAGTCCGCTTGCCCGCCTGGCGATCCCCGCGGCCGGGGAGAGCGAAGCCTTCCTCGCGCCTCATCAGGTGGAAGCGGGTGAGCGCCTGCGGCGACTGATCGAGCGCGCCCAGCTCAGGCAGCGGGTGACGATGTCGTATGACGGTACCCCAACGGCCCGCCGCGGTAGCGGATCGTCGGCCCCCGAAATCGGCGACCTGGCCGCCGACGCACGACGTGGTCTGACAGCGATAGGGCGCGCCTTGCCGCGGGACTGCCTCGACGTGGTGTTCGATGTGTGTGGTTTCGAAAAGGGCCTGCAGGCTATCGAAACCGAACGAAAATGGCCGCGGCGCAGCGCCAAGCTCGTACTGCGCATTGGCCTCGATCAGCTCGCGCGTCATTTCGGGCTCGAACCGACGGCAATCGGCCGGGACGCAAGGAGTCGGGCCTGGATGGAAGCCGGAACGCGACCGGCGATGTTCCCCGATTAGGCCGAGACCAACGCTTGAGCTTCGGCCCGGATGCGGCCAACCATCGCCACGAGCCCATTAGACCGTTGCGTCGAGAGATGCTCGCGAAGGCCGAGCCGATCGAAAATGGCAATCGCGTCGGTCGTAGCGATCTCCTCAGCCGGCCGGCCGGAGTAGGGCGCGATCAGGATCGCGGCAAGACCGCGCACGATCATCGCGTCCGATTCGCCGCGATAGGTGAGGACGGTTTCGTCCCCGGTCTGTTGCTTGGCCGAGACCAGCCACACCTGCGACACGCAGCCATTCACCTTATTGGCCGGATTGCGCTCCTCCGGCTCCAGCGGCGGCAGCGCCTGGCCGAGCTCGATGATGTAGCGGTAGCGGTCCTCCCAGTCGTCAAGGAAGGACAGGTTCTCTTCGATTTCGCGGAACGCCTGAGGGTCAGCCATGCGCTTATCTAGTGCGCGTCGCGCCCCAGGCCAAGCAGGATGCTATGGGAATAAAAAGGAGCCGCAGGCGCGGGGCAGCGCACCTGCGGCTCAGCCAGAGGCCGCTAGCTAGTTGGAGTAGCGTCGGGGGAAGTGACGCGACCCCTGGCTTAACCCATCCAGGCCGGCCGCGGTCGGGGGACCGGGGCCGCTCTGTTCGTCGGCGAAACCTCAACGGTAAGGTCGACGGATGGAATACGTGGGCTCGCTGCCGATGCGGTTTCGACCGGTGCCGCCGAATGGGAGGCAACGGGTGCGCAATGCAACAGTGAGCAATCGTTGTTGAGGATCTGCTCCATCACCATCTGCTGACCGGCGGCGACCGCCTTGCCTGAAATCGCCGTTGCCGTCGCGCCGAGATCAACCCCGGGCGGGTGCAAAGCGATGAAGGCAGCGGTGAGCCAGAAGGCGGAGCGGACGAGAAACATTTGGCGTCGATCCCTGTGAGGTCATTTCCTCACATTTCGACGTGAAGGCTATCGAGCGGATTTTAAACGCCGATGCCCCAACTCGATAAAATTTGAAGCAAATTGCCGCGTTGTCCGCCACCGCGCGAATGCAAGTTCTCGTTTACGCTAAACCGAGAAACCCGGCTTCGATTCGTGTCCCGATGAGCTTGGCGGGCCCTGACGTCCTCGCCACTTAAGGGTGTCTTAGGTCTTCGGCCGCAGGGTCAAACGCACAATAAGAACAAGGCGTCCGGTGTGAGTTCAGTAATGCGCAGCCTCTTCCCATTGGGCAGAAGTCGAGGGATGCCGGAAAGCGCAGCTGCCGGCCGCTCCGATGCGCTGCGGCTGACGACGATGACCGCCAATTCGCGCATTGTCATCATCGCGGCCATCGTGCTGATGCCGTTCGCGCTCTACCATTCGATTCACGGTCTTATTCTGCCTATCGCCGTTGCCGGCATCGCTTTGGTGGCCGGCTTCGCCACCACCATGCTGCAGCACCGTGGCCGCTACGACGCTGCCGATGCCGCGCAGATTTATGCGATTTTCGCCGTCGGCGCCGTCCTGACCATGTCCAATCCCAACGTTGCGGATTTCGGCATGGCCATCGCGCTGATGGGACCGATTCAGGCTGGTCTGCTCGGCGATGGACGCCTGAAGCGCCGGGCGTGGCTGCTGGCTGCCCTCGTCATTGCCGTCTCGCTCGCCGGTGCAGTGGGACTGCCGCTCTGGCCCGAGCCCTACCAGTCCGCCACCTTTACGCTCGTTGGCGGGCTCGCTTTCATGGTGACCGCTCTCATCGTCGCTCATACGGCGAACCGCCTCGACACCGTCTTCGAAGTCTATGAGCGGGCGCAGATCAATGCTTATCGCCATTTGCTGGAACACGTGCAGGACGCGGTAATGCGCTTTTCCGCCGATGGCGAATTGCTGTTTGCCTCGCAGACGTCGGAGAAGCTGCTGGGCTGCCGGCGCTATGAGCTGGTGGGCAGCGGCCTGGTCGAGCGTATCCACGTTCTCGATCGTCCGGCATTCCTGACCGCATTGGCCGATGCCAATCATCGTGCCATCGCCCGCAGCGTCGAAATTCGCATGCGCCGCGACGGTGTCGACGCAGGGGATCGCGCGCCGCAATTCATCTGGATCGAGATGGCGTTCTCGCCCGTGCTTGAGGGCAAGGGCGAAGGCGCCCGTCATGAAGTTGTGGCGCTGCTCCGCGACGTTACCGGCCGCCGCGACCAGGAAAACGAAATGCGTGCTGCGCGCACGGCCGCCGAGGCCGCGTCCGAAGCCAAGTCGCGTTTCCTGGCGACCATCGGCCACGAACTCAGGACCCCGCTCAATGCTATCGTCGGCTTCTCCGAGATGATGACCGACGATATCGGTGGCAAGCTCTCCCCAACGCATCGGGAATATGCCGAGCTCATTCATAAGAGCGGCAGCCATCTGATCGAAGTCGTCGGCATGCTGCTCGATATGTCGCGGATCGAGGCGGGCAAGTTCGAGCTCAGCACCGACACCTTCTCGCCGGTGACTTTGCTGGAACCGTGCCTGCATATGGTCGAGCCGCTGGCGCGGGAAAAACACATAAATTTCGTTTCGAGGGTGACACCATCGCTGCCGCCGATCGTTGCGGACGAACGGGCGTGCCGGCAGATCCTCATCAACCTGCTCTCCAACGCCGTCAAATTCAGCCATGACCATGGCACCGTTACCGTGACTATGAAGCGGCAGGGGATGTTCGTGAACCTCTCCGTCGCCGACAGCGGCATCGGCATGAGCCCCGAGGCATTGGCACGCATCGGCGAGCCGTTCTTCCAGGCGCAGGATGGGCTCGCAAGGCGCTACGAGGGCACTGGCCTCGGCCTCTCGATCGTCAAGGGATTGGTCGATCTGCATCAGGGTTCGCTGCGGATTGTCTCGGAAGCAGGCAGCGGCACGACCATGACGGTTCTGCTGCCAATAAACGGTCCGGAAACCAAAATATCGGAAACTAGCTCGGTGACGCCGCTTCGGCGCGAAGCGACGCCGCAACCTGAAGCCCAATGGCCCGAGCAAAAAAGAAGCGCAAAATGACTGCAGCAACGCTGTCGCGCCTGCCAATCTCGGCAGGTGGTGCCGCCGCGGCCTCGCTGGCCCGCGGGGTGTACTGGGTGCTGAATCGGCTGATCGATTTCGGTTATTTTGCCGTCGGTCAGTTCATGCGTGCGCCGGTCGCCATCAGCACGGTCGCCGCTATTGTGGGCTTTTCGTTGCTCGCCGGTGGCAATGCGCTTTACTTCCAAGCCAGCCGCCATCCGGCACCGTTGTTCTTTGCTCCCGTTCGGCACGTCACGCCGGCGCCGGCGGCTAAGCCAGTCATTCCCGCGACCCGCCACCCGCAGGCCGCCATCGACGAAGAAACCACGGGCAGCGTTGGCCCATCTTCGGCCAACGAGACGATCAACAATGCCGATGTGATGTCCCTGCAGCGCAAGCTTGCGGCGCTCAAGTTGTTTGACGGCACAGCCGACGGCATCTTCGGCCGTCGCACAGCGACCGCCATCAAGACCTTCGAAATCAAAGCCGGTATGAAGCCACGCGGCAAGTTCACCCAGGAACTGCTGGCCAGTGTGTTGGCCGCTCCGGTGCCCGCCACCCTTGCGTCGCAACCGGCCGGCACAACCGTCGCCGACATTGCGCCTGTCGCCGCCGCAAAGCCCGCAGCCCGACCGGTATCGACGACGGTCACGGCCGGTGGCGCTCCGGTGCCGCTCGCCCCGCTTCCTCGGACCGTCTCGGTCATCCGCGTTGCCAATACGGCTCCGGCGGCACCCGCCGACACGTTCTCCGCAAACTCTCTGCCGGCTGACGATACGGCATCTGCACCGGCGCCCGCCGTGGCCGCGCCCGAGCCGTCCGTGCCTGCACCTCAGCCGCTGGCGTCCGCATCGCCGACGCCGTCGGCCACCGAGCCGGCCGCGAATGACTCGGCCGACGACAGCAGCGTCGTCGCGATGAACAATCTGCCGCCGGACAAAGCCACGCTGCCTGCTGCTGAAGCTGCCCCAGCCGTCGCATCTGCGGCCCAGGCTGCCACACCCGCTGCGACACAGCAGGTCGCGAGTTTGCAGGCCTCGCCCGCGAGCGCGCTGCAGGACAGTGCCACCCCATCCCCGACGGCCGCCTCCGCCGCCGCGCCGGACAACACCGTAGCGCTGACGCCTGCGCAAAAGCTTGCCGCCCAGATGGGCACACTGCCGCCCGGCGCGACACCCGCTGGCACGGCCCCGACTACCGTCGTGGCGAATGCCTCGAGCGATCCCGGCGATGACGCGGGTTCGACCGATCCGGCGCTGATCACCAAGATCCAGCGTGGCCTCGCGAGCCTCGGCTTCCTCGCCCAAAAGATCGATGGTGTACCGGGTGAGGGGACAGCAAAGGCGATCCGCAATTTCGAGGTGTTCTACGACTACAAGGTCACGGGTCTCGCGACGCCGCAGCTCGTCAATCTTCTGGTTCAGCACGGCGCGCAAATCTGATCGTTTGCCGTTGCTGGCTCGTCCGGCTATCTAGCGGGCATGTCGCCCTTCCGCACTGATATCTGGGTTGCCGCGTTCGTTCGGCGCCACAACGGCCTCGGCAATTTCTGCGTCGTCGAGCGCCGCGGCGATCCGGTCGCGGGGCAGATTTTCCTGCTCCTCGATCATCTCAACGGCACCGTATCGCTATTCACCCCGGCGCCAGCCGCGAAACGTAGCGACGACGACGCCGATCGGGTCTTTGAGCTTCGCTTCGATCATGTGGAGCAGCAGAAGGCGCGCGAGCGTATCGATCGCGAAGCCGAGTTCGACCCCGACCTGTGGGTCGTTGAGGTCGAAACGCGCAGCAGCGACCTCGGTATTGCCTTGGTCTAGGCGCTTGCCCCGGCGGCCTTTGCTGCTTCACCGGCCGGAGGCTCTGCCCGCTGCGCATAACGCCGCGCCAGCGCCGCGCAGGTCATCAACTGAATCTGGTGGAAGAGCATCAGCGGCAGCACGATGAGACTTACAGCCTGTCCGGCGAAAAGGATGTTGGCCATGGGAATGCCCGAGGCCATGCTTTTCTTCGAGCCGCAGAACACGATGGCGATCTCGTCTTCCTTGGAAAAGCCGAGCCGGCGGCTGACGACCGTCGTGATGATCAGCGCCAGGGCCAGCATCACGATGTCGAGGACGATGACCAGGGCCAAGCTGGGCAGGCTGAGCTGCGACCAGACGCCAGCGACCATGCCCTCGCTGAACGCGCCATAGACGATCAGCAGGATCGAGCCGCGGTCTACGATCGAGGTGATGAGCTTGTGGGAGAGCAGCCATTTGCCGATGAGCGGCCGAGCCAACTGTCCAAGGGCAAACGGTAGCAGCAACTGCAGCGAAATATCCTTGAGGGCAGACAGCGAAAAGCCACCGCTGTGCGACGTCAGCAGCAGCGCCACCAGCAGCGGCGTGATTACAATTCCAGCGAGGTTGGAAATCGAGGCGCTGCAGAGCGCTGCCGGTACATTTCCGCGCGCCATCGAGGTGAAGGCGATCGAGGACTGAACGGTGGACGGCAGCACGGCGAGAAACATCAGACCGGCCGTCAGATCGGCACCGAGCCACCCCCGAAACGGCAGCGTGATGATCAGCCCCAAAATGGGGAACAGCACGAACGTCGAGAGGAACACCAGCCCCTGCAGCCGCCAGTGCATGATGCCGGCGAGAATCGCCTGCGGCGAGAGGCGCGCGCCGTAGAGGAAAAACAGCAGGGCGACGGCAAGATAAGTGACATAGTTCATGGCATCGGCGCCGATGCCTCGCGCCGGGATGACTGCCGCGACGATGACGGTGCCTAGCAGCGCCAGCGTGTAGGCATCGATCGGAAGGCGAAACGGTAGCTTGGGGAGCGGCACGGTCGGAGGCCTGATCTAGGACGGGTGTGAAGGCCGATATCGACCGGATCGACTTCCTAGGCAAGCGTTATGAGCGAAACACGGCGATGCCGGCGCTAGTCTGTATCGCCGATTGGCTCATTCGCCGCGTCGGCTCATGTCGAAGCCGTCGCAGCCACGATGATCTAGGGGAGAGCGCTACCCGGCCTTGCGCGCGCCGATGCGTGCAAGCGCCTCGATAGCCTGATCGATGACCGGATTGGCAGTCGGGCGGACTGCCGGTGCGCGGCGGCTTTCGGCGGGAGCGGGCCGATAGTCGGGCTTGTTGAGGTCGAGCAAATTAACGTCGCCGCGCCACGAACTCATCAGGTAAGCCATCGCATCGGTCGGGATGCTCTCGAACAGCTTGGCGAACTGCGACAGTTCCTGCGATCTGTCCGCATCGTGCGAGGTCGCATGGATCAGCACCTTGAGTCCGTCGTAGGACGTGCAGCCGAAGGCTCGGAGCACGACGAACAGCGCCGCGCCGCTTACGTCGTGCGCGATCTGCCCGCAGCGGACTTCGTCGAGCCCGGTGATCTGGTGGAACAGCGTCGTGATTTCCGGCCGCCGATTCTCTGAGAACAGCTTCATCAGCGCCCGGGTGAGTTCATCCGTCGCCACCGACAATTGCTCAAGCGTGCGCTTGATCGGCGCGTCGGGAGTCTTCCGCATCGCGAAGGCACGAATGACCTTGATGCGATCGCTCTCGTTGAGATCGAAGAAGGCCGGCGCGAGCAGTGCGCAGTCGAAATCGTCGCGTGCCGCCAGCGACCACGCCACCTGATGGTCCATCTGTGCAGACCGCGCCAGAGCGCTAAGATAGGGCCCGCGCGGCACGATTGCCGTATTTGTCGCCAGCGCCCGGTAGACCTTACGGCTGTTCATCTGGAAGAGTTTTGCGAGGACGATGTTCGTCAGGTCGCCGCGTCGCGCAATAGCCGAGGCGATAGCCGCATCATTGCGCGCAACGGCGCTCAGCAGGCCCTGTTCCGAGAGCCGCGGCGCGGTGACGAGATAGTCGGCGAGGTCGTCGCCGATATTATCCATCACCAGCTGTTCGAGGAGTGGCGACAGATTTTCGGAGCGGCCCAGTGTTGCCGCCGCCTTGGTTCGTGCAGCCGGTGCTGCCGCCGCGAACAGCCGCTTGGCGAGTACCTCGAACTGGTCGGTCTCGGCGTTAGTCGGCTTGCCGCGCCGCGCGAACGCATCGGAGGCGGCGACCAGCAGAGTGTTGGCGCGATCGATGCCGCCCGTCTCGACGAGCAACTGGAACGTCTCATAGGGCTGAAAGCCGAGCATCTGTGACCCAAAATCTTCTGAAAGTCGCCGCCGAAGCAGTCGGATGACTATTTCAGAAGAGTCGTTAGCGGACTGTTAACCTTGACGAAGTCTTAATCGAGATAACCGGGGCTGCTTCGCCCTGGGAGGAAGCGTCGATACGTCCGGTAGGATTTTGATGAAGCCGGGCAGGGGGCTGACGTTGGGTAAACTAGTTCCGTTCGAAAAGGGCCGCCGGCCGCCAAGGGCCAAGAACGCCGATGGCTCAAGCGGCCAGATCCTGATTTTCACCGGCGTACGCTACGAGCGCGGCGGCGCGCCTTTGCCTTCCGATGGCAACACCCCGGCGCGGCCGAAGCGCAAACGTGGCTGAACGGTTCTCCCTTATTGCCTCCGCAGCTACGGCTCTGGGGCTCGTCCTTCTGCTCGGGGGCTGCGCCCGTCCCGTCGGCGATTTTGGCCGTGCGGAGCCCAGCGTCATCAACGACGATGTGATGCCGGCGGTGGGGAGCACTCGGGCGGTCCTCGCCGGCGAACCGGTGTCCTCGTTCAACAAGACCGACGAAGAAACCGAGATGGCCAACCGCATCTGGCGGTTTGTCACCTCCGGACACACGAAAGACTGGTTCGCCGACGTCGCTGCCGAACTGCACCGCACGCGGCTGACGGCCGGCACCGGTATTCTTGCGGGCCATGATCGCTACTACAACTGGCTGCATGGCACGTCCTACCAGTCGGCGACCGTGCGCTATGCAACTCTCTCCTCCGACGTCGACGCCGATCTCGCGACCGTCCCCGGCACGTTCGATTCGATCTGCGCCGTACTCCAGATCGATCACGAGCGAGCTGTCGCCGCCGCCAATCTGCCGCGGCTTGGGCCGGGCCCGAACGGCGACGCTGACGCGCGCCGCGCCGAAAACGAAGATCAGATCGATTGGTTCGTGCGCTCGTTGCGTTACCGCTACGATTCCTACGACTACGCGCTCGACCATCTGCTTGTCGAAACGCCGCATTCGGAAGCGCGCGGTGTCGATGCGGATCTTGCAGAGCTCGAAGGCGATGTGCTCGCGGCGGAGCGAGGCGAGTTCTGCGGTGCAGGCCTGACGCCCCACGCTGGAAACCCGCATCCGGAGCCGGTCATTCCCTCGCGCTATACCCACAGCAATCCCGACCGCAACGTCGCCGGAAGCTAGGCGGCTCGAAGGCGGCGGCTACGACTTGATGTTGCCGCAGGCGATCTTGGAGAGCGCGGCTTCGTAGCGCTTGCGCTCGATCTCGTGCGGCGGCGCCAGTCGCACCACCACAAACACATCGTCATCCGGAGATTCGACGATCAGCAGACCATCGGCGATGTCGATACGTTGCTCTGCCAGCAAATGCGTTTGGTCGGGATTAAAAATCCCAAGGTTGAGATTTTGCCCGATGCCGTCGCGATTGGTCGTCGAGTAGATCACCGTGCCGGCCTTGTTGAAGATTGCGAGCGACCAATACGCGTCGGGGAGGGTGGCGCTGACCGCCCCCGGACCCGCGCTCAGATTGACCTTGCACACCGCGTAGCTGAGTTCTGGGTCGAGCTGCAGCGGATTGGGTGCGCCCGGCGCGGGCACCGGCAATACGATGGCTTTGTCGTCGGCGCCGAGGGCGGCAACGCGCGACCATACCGTGTTTGTCGCGACTGCCGGCAGGCCAAGGATCACCCCGATATGGATGATGACGCCGAGGAGAATGCCGCCAAGCAGCCAGACCACGGTCTTCATGTCCGACACACTTCTTTGAGGATCCCCGGCAGTGTCTGCACCGCAACGCCCGCGCCCGAGAGGTTCGACGGATCGTAGAGCGTCAGTACGAGCTGGAACGGCCCGGCCCCGGTGATTTCGAGCCAGTTGTCCGGCGCCAGCGTCTTGCTGACATAGAGCAGTAGCGATCCGTCATTGGCGCGCGCCACGCTGCGGCTGCGCAGCGCCTGCTGCCCGCCTGCCGGCGCAATATTGTCGCCGTCGGCGCCGATCGCCCTGAGCGTCCAGAAGCCGGCGACCGGTGTCGTGCCATCGATGCGATAGCGGCAGTTCCGATCGAGTGGTTGCCCATCGCTGTCAGTTGTTGCGGTGAACGCAACGCCCTCGCTTCGGCCGAGTTCGAGCGATCCAGTGCGCGCGAGATAGGCCCGCGTATAGGGATCGGGCGAGGAGGCCCCAACCCCCGGCCAGGCTGCCCACGGGCCGACCTTTACCGCCCCGATCAAGCGGCCGTCGCCAAGAGTGTAGTAGCTGAGGCCGAAGCCGACCCCGAGCGCCACCACGATCATAAGCAACAGGTTGAACAGGAACCGCAAGGATCAGAGGCCCTTGGGTCCATTGGACTCGACAAGTGCGGCCTGCTGCAGCGCCGGCTTGCTTGCGGCCAGCGTCGCTTGCAGATCGTCGGCGATGTCGAGCAGCTTCTGCGCGGTCTCCGGTTGCAGCGAGGGCGGGCGAGCCGCGGCGGCCTGCGTGGCAGCGTCGGTGCCATCGGCCTGAGCCGTCTGAACGACCGGGGCCGGTTTGAAGTCGATGCCGCTGACCGGCAGAATCTGGATATTGGTATGGGCGTAGGCCATGAACTTCTGCCAGGTGATGGCCGGCATCATGGCGCCCTGCATTTTGTTGGTCGGCGCGTAGTCGTCATTGCCGTACCAGACGACTGCCACGTAGTTGCCGGTATAGCCGCAGAACCACGCGTCGCGGAACGAGCTCGTCGTGCCGGTTTTGCCGACCGCCGGCACGCCCGGTACGTTGGCGTTCCGGCCAGTGCCGTTAGTGACGACGGCGCGCATCAACTGGTGCATGTAAAGCACGGTCTGTTCGCTCCACAGCCTTTCGCGCGGCGCGGCATCGTCGTGCTGATAGACGACATCGCCCTGCAACGTCGTAATGCGGGTGACACCGTAAGCCGGCGTTTTGAGCCCATCGTCCGCCGCCACGGCGTAGGCGGAGGCCATGTCGATCGGCGCCACCTGTGCGACACCGAGCGCCAGCGATCGGGTGATCGGGAAATCGGCGGTGATGCCCATCTTGTGGGCCATATCGGCGATCGGCTGGCGGCCGGTCTTGATCGAGAGGTTCACGGCCACTGTATTGACCGACTCGGCGAAGGCGTTGAGCAGCGACATGCTGCCGCCGAAACTGCGCTCGAAGTTTTGCGGACACCAGTCGCCAATGCAAACCGGCCGATCGCTCACTATCGTCGTCGGTTTGTAATCGAGCATCTCGAAGGCGGTCGAATAGTCGAAGATTTTGAACGACGAGCCAGGCTGGCGGAGCGCGTCGGTCGCGCGGTTGAACTGGCTCTGCGAGTAGTCAACACCGCCGACCATCGCAACGATGCCGCCGTCGATCTTTGTCGACACCAGCGCGGCCTGGCTTGCATTGTAGCGCGCGCCCTGGTCGCGCATTGTCGAAGCAACAGCGTCCTCGGCATAAGATTGTAGCGCAGGGTCCAGCGTCGTCCGGACCGTGAAATTGGTGGCGTTTGTCTTGCCGGCGACCAGTTGCTTCACCTGATTAAAGGCGTAGTCAAGGAAGTAGTCCGGGGCGCTCGCATCGGCCGAATGATCGACTGGCGTTGCGGGGTTCCGGCGGGCCGCCGTGACTTGCCCTTCGGTCATAAACCCGGCGTCGACGAGATTGGATAGCACCTGGTTGGCACGGCCGCGCGCTGCAGCAAGATCGACGGTCGGCGAGTATTTGCTCGGCGCCTTGTAGAGACCCGAAAGCATCGCTGCCTCGGCGAGTGAAATGTCGGTGACAGGCTTGCCGAAATAGTACTGCGCCGCAGCTGCAACGCCAAAATTGCCGGCGCCCATATAGACACGATCATAGTACATTTTGAGGATTTCGTCTTTGCTGTAATGGCTGTCGAGCCACACGGCGAGGAACGCTTCCTCAATCTTACGTTTCAAGTCGCGCGTCGGCGAGAGAAACAGATTCTTGGCCAGTTGCTGGGTGATGGAAGAGCCGCCCTGCAAGCCTGAATCACCTTGGGCATTGGAAACCAATGCTCGCATCGTGCCCCATACATCTACGCCGAAATGGTCATAGAACCGCCGGTCTTCGGTGGCGAGCGTCGCCTTGATCAGATAATCGGGCAGTTTGTCGAGCGGATAGGAATCGTCAGCGCGAATGCCGCGCCGGCCGATTTCATTGCCGAACTTATCGAGGAACGTAACAGAATAATCTTCGACCTTGTTGAATTGGCCGGAGGTGGTGGCGTCAAACGCTGGCAGTGCGAGTGCCGTCAGCAATACCAGACCAATGGCGGCGAAACTGAAAGCGTCCGAAACCAGCTCGACGACTACGCGCTTGATGCCGGAAACATGGAACCGCGCCATGAAGTCATGGAAGCGGGTATAAGCAGCGCCGATTGACAGCCACAGTTGATAGAGAAACGTATCGAGCCAGGCATCCGCATTGAGCATGCGGTTGCCGTTATCCTTGACGCGCTTCTGCTTGTGGTAGAACGGATCCTGCACCGCTAACCTGGGCTCCCGACGGCATGCTCAAAGTTATAGTAGCCGAAATTTGTGAAGAGGATGCGCCTCGATCAGCAATTTCGCCGCGTGGCTTCTTCGCCGCGCTTCCGCTTACCGGCCCGGTTGTGTGCCAAAACAATGTGTGGGATCAAGCGGCTCGCCCAAAAATGATATAGGCCGCCGAAAACGCGGTCCCGGAGTTCGTCGGATGCCCTTCTGGGAAGAAAAATCGCTTGAGGAGATGAGCGCCGCCGAATGGGAAGCGCTCTGCGACGGTTGCGGGCGCTGCTGCCTCATCAAGCTCGAGGACGAGGACACGGGAACCATCATCACCTCCGATGTCCACTGCCGGCTGCTCGATGGCGAGACCTGCGCCTGCAGCGATTACCCGAACCGGCAATCCAAGGTGTCCGACTGTATCAAGCTGACGCCGGAGAATGTCGTCACGACGAGCTGGATCCCGACGACCTGCGCCTATCGCCGGCTCGCCGAGGGCAGGGGCCTCGCCTGGTGGCACCCGCTGATCTCGGGCGATCCCGAGACGGTAGTGACGGCCGGGGTGTCCGTCAGGGGCCGCACTTTTAGCGAGAACGACGTCAAGCCCGACGAATGGGAACAGCACGCCGTCGACTGGCCCGAATGGGAGCCGCCCGACGAGCTCTAGCCCGTCGCCTTCCGATAAGCCCCATCCATCACCGCGGTGAACGCCATCGCGTCGTGGGAGCGGCTGGCTACGCTGTAGGCAAAGCCGTCGGTGGTGATCTCGAAAATCGTTTGGCCGACGCCGCGCGGGGTGGTTTTTTCGAGCACCAGCCTCTCGCCGTCCCAGCGCCCACGGGCCGGCTGCAGCGGGGGGAAACCAAAACTGTCGAACAGGAACAGCAGCCAATCGCCCGATTCGGGATCGATCGCCATGACGCTGTGGGCGTCGAACGATTTGCCGTCGGCGCGCTGCTCGGCGTAGTCGAGAATCAGATGCAGGCCCGAGCCGTCGCGCCGAATCTGCCACTTGCCCGTCGCCGGCCCGCCCGGCCCCCAGGGGCTCGGATGGATCGTTTCCGTGCCGGTCCACTGCCCGACAAGGGCATCGAACTGCGCACGGGAGTCGGGTTGCTGCGAAGACGACACTTGAACTGCTCCGTTGGTGAGGAATGGAGGCGCTATAGCAGCGCCGTCGTGCGCAAACCAGAGGGAGCATTTCCAGGTTTTCCGGGCCTCTCAGCGAAAGTTATCCCCGCGTGTCGGGGCAGGCCTATAGTTTGGGTATGGTCGAATAATTGGGTTTGACGGAGCGTGGCCAGCAAAAGTGGTCTTCCGGTTTTGCGGTCCGGCCGCGCGACCACCAGGAGTCGGCGTCCGGCGACGCTTCCATGCGGTCACTTCGGTCGCTCCACCACCTCGACGTATTCGAACTGCTCGCGGATGCGGGCGTTGAAGAAGCGGCCTTTCGAGTCGGCGGTGTTGAACGCCCAATAGACGTCCTGCGGCACCTCGAAATAATCGTAGCGATGACCGTCGGGTTCGAACCACACGGACATCTTGCGGCTGTCGTCGTCGTACTCGATGCGGCGGACGGCGCTTGAGGGCATCGGCACCTCCTTTGGTGCTGTGGCTCAAATTATCTCATCATCGATTTGGTTGCGAGGCGGCGTGAGCGAACCGAAACAGACCGGCCCGCTGGTCGATTGGCAGGCGGTGCGCACCGACTATGAGGACGGCAACGACTCCCTCGAAGAGATTTGCAGACGCTACAGCATCACTCGCAGTGGGATCGCCTGGCGGGTCAGGCAGCAGCTTTGGTCGCCTCGACGGTCGCAGCCTGAGGCGCAGCGCCCCCTGATCATCAAGCGGATGTTTCGCCTGCTCGAAAGACAGATCAAGCAACTGGAAGAGAACATGACGGAAACCGGCGAAAAGGAAGTCGCCGTGCTCGGCAAGCTGGCGAGCACGCTGGAGAAACTCATCGACATAGACAAAGCGGAGTCGCCACCTAAACCGCCGGCGCAACGCAAGGATATGCAGGAGCTGAGAAATAAGCTTGCCCAGCGGATCGCTCAGCTCAAAGGAATCTAAGGCGCCGGCATTCGTTGCGGCCCTCGAAGACGCCGAGGTGAAACGACTATTCTTTCACTGGCCCGAATGGGCAAGACCCGAACAAATAGCGCCACCCGGCGATTGGGTCACCTGGCTGATCCTCGGGGGGCGCGGTTCGGGCAAGACCCGAGCTGGCGCCGAATGGGTGAGAGAGCAGGCGACCGGGTTGACGCCGGTTTCGCCGATTGCCCTGGTCGGCGAAACCATGAGCGAAGCAATTGCCGTCATGGTCGAGGGCGAAAGCGGTTTGCTGCGCATCCATCAAGACGACGAGGCGCCCAAGCTTAAGGGCAATAAGCTGCTGTGGCCGAATGGCGCTGAGGCAATAATATTGTCAGCCTCTGATCCCGACCGCTTTCGCGGTCCGCAATTCGCAGCCGCCTGGTGCGACGAAGTCGCCAAATGGCCGGATGCGGAGGCCGCCTGGGATATGCTGCAGTTCGCCTTGCGTCTGGGCCAGCATCCACGACAGGTCGCGACGACGACGCCGCGGCCGATCAAGCTCTTGCGACGCCTGCTCGGTGATCCGCAGACGATCGTGAGCCGGATGAAAACATCAGACAATCCATGTCTCGCGCCGAATTTCCTCGATGCCGTGGTCGGCCGCTATCGCGGCACCGTGCTCGGCCGGCAGGAACTCGATGGCGAGCTGATCGAGGATCGGCCGGATGCGCTTTGGCATCGCGGCTCGTTTCGCGTCGCGCCGGTGGATTTCGAACCCGGCCGGATCGTCGTCGCGGTCGACCCGCCGGTGACCGGCAACGCCAATTCCGACGCCTGCGGCATCATCGTCGCGGCGCGTCTGGGGGAGGGCGCGATCGTCCTCGAGGATCGCACCCTTCGCCCGGCGCCGCCAAAACGCTGGGCGGAGCAGGCGGTGCGAGCGTTCCATGCCCACGGCGCCGACGCGATCGTCGCCGAGGTAAACCAGGGCGGCGATCTGGTCCGCGCGATCATCGCCCAGGAGGACGCAAGCGTGCCGGTCCGCGAAGTGCGGGCGACACGGGGCAAATGGGTGCGGGCCGAGCCGATCGCGGCGCTTTATGCCCGTGGACTGGTGTCGCATTGCCCAGGCCTCGCGCATCTCGAAGACGAAATGTGCGCCTTCGGTCCCGATGGCCTCGCTGACGGCCATTCGCCCGACCGCGTCGACGCACTGGTCTGGGCGTTGACTGAACTGTTTCCGCAGGGGCCGCAGCCCCGCATCCGCAGAACCTGAAACTCAAAGGATATTTCATGCCATCCTGGCTGAACCGCTTGAGAGGCGGCGGCACGCCTTTGCCCGTCGAACAGAAATCGGGCGGGCCGCAGACGCTGGTCACGCTGACCTCGCTCGGCGATCCGAATTGGAGCCGGCGCGGCTTCGCCAGCCTCGCCAATGAGGGTTTTAGCAAAAACCCGGTGGTCTATCGGTGCGTGCGGATGATCGCCGAGGCGGCGAACCGCGTACCGCTGGTGGTCACCGAGAACGGCACGCGGCTGGCCGATCATCCGGTGCTGGCCCTGCTGGCGCACCCCAATCCACAGCAATCGGGCACGGAGTTGTTCGAAGGGGTTTATGCTTACCTGCAGACGGCCGGCAACGCCTACCTGCAGGCGGCGCTGGCCGGCGGCGAGGTGAAAGGCCTGTTCGAGCTTCGGCCCGATCGCATGCAGGCCGTGCCGGGGCGCGATGGCTACGCGGTGGCCTACACCTATACGTCGGGCGGCAAGACGGTGCGATTCGACCAGCTTGCGAGCCCGGTTCCCGAGGTGCTGCACGTCACGCTGTTCAACCCGCTCGACGATCACTATGGGCTCGCCCCGCTCGATGCCGCGCAGCAGAGCCTCGACATCCACAATGCCTCGGCGCGCTGGAACAAATCGCTGCTCGATAATGCGGCGCGTCCTTCCGGCGCGCTGGTCTATTCGAGTGCGGCCGGCTCGCTCACCGCCCAGCAGTTCGAACGGCTCAAGGAGGAGCTGGAAGCGGGCTTCCAGGGCGCGATGAACGCCGGCCGGCCGATGGTGCTTGAAGGCGGGCTCGACTGGAAGACCATCGCGATGAGCCCCAAGGACATGGATTTTATCGAGGCCCGCAACGCCGCGGCCCGCGATATCGCGCTGGCTTTCGGCGTGCCGCCGATGCTGCTCGGCATCCCCGGCGACAACACCTATGCCAACTTCGCCGAGGCCAACAAGACGCTGTGGCGGCAGACGGTGATCCCGCTCGTCCGCCGTGTGGCTTCTGGGCTCGGCCACTGGCTCGGCCCGGCCTTCGGCGGAAACTTTGAGATCGTCCCCGACCTCGACCACATCGAAGCCCTCGCCGAAGACCGCGCCGCGCTATGGGCACGGGTGGGCGGCGCGAGTTTCCTTACTGATGAGGAGAAGCGGAAAATGCTGGGGGTGGGGGAGGAGCTGAAGTGATACAGCGCAGCGCCCGTGGTCTCTCCCGCGCCATCGCTCTCGCAACGCTGGAGCTGAAGCTCTATAATTTCGTCCAGGCGCTTGAGCGGCGCTACGCGCCCGATCAGCCGCGCGTGCCAGCGGGTAATCCGGATGGCGGGTAGTGGACGAGTGGGGGTAACTTAGGCGCGCTGCCCGATGCCTTGTCTGGACGGAAGCCGACTTCTGTCGTTCGTGTTGCAGCCAAGAAGCCGGACATCAAATTCGTCGACCACCTCCAGAAAAAATATGGCTTTGATGACGACATGCGCGAGCGAATTCATGATGAGATATCTGGCCTAGGGCTCTCGAATAAGGAACTGGAGAAACGGGTTCGTGAAATTCTGGGAATCGACTAATGGCACTCGACGCTGAATTCTGGGCCGATATGACGGTCGAGGACGTGTTTGCCCCCCTCATCGGCGAGATGGTGTGGAATGCGGCAGGCGGCTTTGGGACGTTTCTCACATTCGAGTTTGGCGAGCCGCATCTGTCGGTTCTTGAGCCCATAACGCCCAAGCATCGCTACAATGCGCGCGTCGAGCGCGCGATGCGCCGCCGCCGAGTGACTGTAAAAGGGGATTTGCACCTTTTCATTGAGCAGGCTGATTGGAGAATCAGCACCGTGAACGGCAGCACTAACAGCGACGAAGACCCGGACGATTGGTGGAAGCCATGGCTGGACGATATCTCTGGACAGAAGCTCGCCGCCGTGGAGGTTCCCGCGCCCGGTTACGTGACGCTGCGCTTCGACATGGGTGGGGTCCTGGAGGTGTGGCCCGTTGGCGGCACCGATTCCGACGTATGGACGCTGCATCGGTGGCAGGGTGGTAGCATCGGATGCCGGCCGGATGGTGTGCTTGAGATCGAGCAGAAGAAGCGCTGAGGGGACGCAACGCGCAACTAATGCGACGCAGCATTGAGATTTACGTCTGGGACGGTGGGGGTGTTCACTACCATCTTCTCATGAAGTCGGAAGATGACCTGAGCAAATCCTTGGCCTTCCTCAATGCCGCAACTCGAGACGGCAACTTCAATCCGACCGGCGAGCCTTACTACGTGGCGACAAGGGTGCAGCTGGCAGCGCTCGCTCAGGCGAGAAAGACGTGGAACCGCGATAAGAGTGCTTGAGCCGTGTCGAGGCGCTAGGGCAGGCGCTCGCAGAGACTTGCATGGTGGCCGCCTGAAACCACCTCGGCTAGTTCGAGATCGCTGCCGTGCAGGCCAAGCGCAGCCTGCGCCGCCGATAGATCGTCGCGAGCAATGTGAATGCCGGCTTGCGGGGCATCGAATGCGCCGCTGACCCGCGGATCATTGATGAACTTGCCAATATAGACTGCTCCGTGCGCGGGGGATGACGAACTCATCGGGATCACCAGCTCGCAGGAAGTCCAAGCCCCCGACCGAGTAGGTCCCCGGAAGAACGTCGAATGCAAAGTAGTTGACGCCTGTCGCGCCCTGGGGGCTTTGGGCAGAAGCTTGAGGAGCGCAGGGATTGTCAGTCCCCCGCATCAACGATGCGCTCAAAGGTCCGCGGGATGAATCGAGCGCAAAGATCATTCGCCCAGTACCAAGCCGTGGTTGAGACGCCGGATTCGAGGCCCAAATCTCGTCGCCGAAGCATCCGGCCACTGCCAAAACCAGCGCCGTAGCGGCCACAAGGCGCAGCAGTTTCTGCAACGGCATCGGCATGTGAGGTTCCCCTAGGGCGACCTTCGCATCTCGGGCTGAAACGTCAAGGACATCATCATGGATGAACTCACTCGCACGATCGCCGAGCGGGGCGATTTGGCGCATCTGGCGCTGTTCCTGTGGGCCAGCGGGGCGAGCGGGCTGCTCGTCTGGACGCTGAGGGAGCTGAAGGCCGCCAATCGGCGCTTCAACGATTTCGTGCGCGAGATCGCCACGCTGAATCAACTCTTCAGGCGAAAGGATTAAGCCCATGGGCGTCAAACAGGATTCTGTCGGCGGCAAGGGCGGGGGCGAACCCGTTGAAGTGTTTCGACAGTTCGCCTGGCACCTCGCCGGTTCGCTCGCGACTGCCCAGGCGGCGCGGACCACAAAACCTAGGCCGGCCAAAGGCACGGCCAAACGCTGATGAGCAAAATCCCTATCGACGAGGCGGGCCGGTTTTCCGGCTATGCCAGCGTCTTCGGCCAGCTCGACGATGGCGGCGATATCGTCATGCCGGGCGCTTTTAAGAAGAGCCTCGCGAGCCGCGGCCGCGCCAATATCCGCCTCTTGTTCCAGCACGACCCGAAGGATCCGGTCGGGGTCTGGGACAAGATCGCCGAAGACGGTTTTGGCCTCTTGGTCGAAGGCCGGCTGATCGGCGGCGTACCCCGCGCCGATGCACTGCGCCGGCTGATTGAAAGCCGCGCCATCGACGGCCTCTCGATCGGCTTTCGCACCGTGCGCGCCAGCAAGGAAAAGGGCACCGGCCACCGGAAACTGTTCGAGATCGACCTCTGGGAAATCTCGATCGTCACCTTCCCGATGATGGACGGCGCACGCATCGCGCCAGCCGTTCAAACATCTCCGGCGGCCGATCGCCGCCTCATCCGGTCGCTCGATGCGGCCATCCACGCATTGAAAAACTGAAGGACAACCATGACTGAAGCGACCGAAAACTATGAGATCAAGGCGACGGCCGGCGCCGCCGGCGGCGAGGTTGCCGACCGGTTCGACCAGTTCCTCACCACCTTCGAAGCGTTCAAGCGCGGCAATGAGCAGCGCATCGCCGAGATCGAAAAGCGCGGCACCGCCGATGCCGTCACCGAAGACAAGGTCAGCCGGCTCAACGCCGCCCTCGACAGCGCCAAATCGGCGCTCGATCGGGCGACGCTCGAGCGGGCCCGCCCGCGGCTCGAAGGGCTCGATACCCGCATCACCGGCAGCGATGAATATAAGGACGCGTTCTCGGCCTATGTGAAGCGCGGTGAGGAAAAAGCCCTGTCGGTCGGCTCCAACCCCGACGGCGGCTACCTGGTGCCGACGGAAACCGAGACCGAGATCACCCGGTTGCTGACCTCGATCTCCCCGATCCGCTCGATCGCCAGCGTCCAGCAGGTATCGAGCGCGGTTTACCGCAAGCCGGTGACCATCGCCGGTGCGGCGGTGGGCTGGGTGGCCGAAACCGCTAGCCGCCCGCAGACCTCGAGCCAGACGATCGACGCCATCAACTTTCCGACGGCCGAGCTCTACGCGATGCCGGCGGCCACCGCGCAGTTCCTCGACGATGCCGCGGTAGATGTCGGCCAGTGGATCGCCGATGAGGTCAACGCCGCCTTCGCCGCACAGGAAGGCACCGCCTTCGTCAGCGGCGACGGCGCCAATAAGCCGACCGGCTTCCTCCACTATACGGCGGTCGCCGATGCGAGCTGGAGCTGGGACAACATTGGCTACATCGCGACCGGTGTTTCCGGCGCCCTGCCGTCGAGCAATCCGAGCGATATTTTGGTCGACCTCGTTTACGCGCTCAAGGCCGGCTACCGCCAGAACGCGAGCTGGGTGATGAATCGCAAGACGCAAGCCGCGCTGCGCAAGCTCAAGGATGCCGACGGCAACTACATCTGGCAGCCGGCGGCCTCGCCCCAGGGCAACGCCACGCTGATGGGCTTCCCGCTGGTCGAGGCCGAGGACATGCCTGATATCGGAGCTGCGGCAACGGCTATCGCCTTCGGCGACTTCAAGCGCGGCTACCTGATCGTCGACCGCATGGGCGTCAACGTCCTCCGCGATCCGTATTCCGCAAAGCCCTACGTGCTGTTCTACACCACCAAGCGCGTCGGCGGTGGCGTCCAGGATTTCCAGGCGATCAAGCTGCTGAAGTTCGCGGTGTCGTGACGGCTTAAGCCGCACGCGCACCCCCTTCTCCCCTTGCGGGAGAAGGTGCCCGAAGGGCGGATGAGGGGTGAGCCCCGGCATCTGAGTTTCTGGCTCACCCCTCATCCGTCTCGGCCTGTCGGCCGATCCACCTTCTCTCGCAAGGGGAGAAGGTAAGCACAACAACCAGCTGAATTGCGGGACGCCTCCTTCCCGCATAGCTCCGGCGGCTTGCCCCTCCCTCGGGCCGTCGGGGCACCTTTTGCCCCTCCCCAGGACAAATCCATGACCTCCTATCTCCTCAGCGGTCCTGCCGCCGAGCCGGTGACGCTCGACGACGCCAAGGCCTTCTTGCGCGTCGACACGACCGACGAAGATGCGCTGGTGACCTCGCTGATCACCGCCGCGCGTCTCCACATCGAAGGCATCAGCGGGCGTGCGCTGCTCTCGCAGGGCTGGCGCACCGTGCTCGATTGCTGGCCACCCACCGGCGTAGTGACGCTGCCCGTGGGGCCGTTGCTGACCCTGACGACGGTCACGGCATACGATGCCGACGGCAACGCGACTGAGCTTGCAACGGGTGACGTCCTCGTTGCCGCCAACGCGTCGCCGCCGCAGCTCTTCCTGCCGCCCGGTTTCGGCTCGGCTGTTATTCTGCGCGACCGGCAGGCCGTCGAGATCGACTACACCGCCGGCTATGGCGCCGATGCCGATGACGTCCCGGCGCCGCTGCGGCAGGCGCTGCTGACCCTCGTTGCCTATTGGTTCGAGAACCGCGACAGCGTCATCATCGCCGGCGGCGGCTCCGTCATTCCCGATGGCTTTGACCTGCTCGTCGCACCCTACCGGCAGGTGCGGCTATGATCGCCATGACCGACAGCCGGCGGCCGCCGCTCGGTTCACTCCGCGACCGTATTCAGATCAAGCGGCGGGACATCAGCCCGGAAGATGAAGGCGGCGCCGTCGCAACCTACTTTCCGCTCGCGACCGTTTGGGGACGGGTGCGCGAGCTGTCGGCCGGCCGCACGCAGGTCGGCGATGGGCGGGCTGTCAGCATCAGCCACTCTGTCGTGCTGCGGTTCAGGACCGATATCAGCCCCGGTGACCGCCTGGTCTATCTCGGCCGCAATCTCGATGTGGTCAGCGCCGACGACCTCAACGGCCAGCGCGTCTATCTGAGCTGCGCCTGTACCGAAACCAACTTTACGGGGTAGGACGGTGACCCATCCTATCGTCGCGCTTCAGGGCGCGCTTGTCGCCGCGCTTAAGGCCGATGCGACGCTGACCGGCTTGATCAGCGGCAATATTTTCGACGCCCCCTCAATGGACGCGGTCGCCCCCTACATCGTCGTCGCTCGCCATGATCTCGTGCCGCGCGACGGCGACGCGGCGCCCGGCAACGATCATCGCGTGCTGCTGCATCTCTGGCACCCCGACGCGAGCCGCAAGGCCGTGCTGGCTATCGCCGACAGGGTGCTGACCGTGGCGCTGGGCGGGACGTTGGCACCCGCCGGCCTGCTCGTCACCAACCGCAGCCATGAGCGCACCGACACGGCGATCGATCTCGAGACCGGTGCCGCACGTGCGGCGCTGACCCTGCGTTTTTTCACCGAACCATCAGCCTGAGGAATCTTCCATGGCAGCCCAAAGCGGCAAGGACATGCTCCTAAAACTCGACGCCAGCGGCTCGGGCACCTTCACCACCGTTGCCGGCTTACGTACTCGCTCGCTCAGCTTCAACGCGGCGTCGATCGACGTCACCGATTCCGAATCCGCCGGGCGCTGGCGCGAGCTGCTGGCCGGCGGCGGCATCAAGCGGGCCTCCGTTTCGGGCTCCGGCATCTTCAAGGACCAGGGCTCGGACGAGGCCGTGCGCGGCCTGTTCTTCGGCGGCACGGTGTGCAACTGGCAGCTCGTCATCCCGGGCTTCGGCACGGTTGCGGGCTCCTTCCAGATCGCCTCGTTGCAGTTCTCCGCCGACTATGCCGGCGAGGTAACCTTCGAGCTGTCGCTCGAAAGCGCGGGGCAGTTGAGCTTCACTGCCTTTTAGGTTTGGCCAGTCGCCCGCCAAAACCCAAGTCTCGCGACGCGTGTACAACGTCGAGGATCATGATGCGCTCGGCGTCTGGTCGGCCTTCAATACGATAGATGAGGATGTATCTGATGTCCGGCAGCGACTTTAGGTAGGTGTTAGGCACCGGCGACGGACGACCTGTCGAATGTTGCCCAAGGGCATCACCTGCAGCGACGATCCGCGCCGCGAGCCGATGCGCAACGTCCGGCTCTTCTCGGTACTCGAAGTAATCGAAAATCGCGCTGATCGACGTCTTGGCCCGCGTCGACCATCTTACCGGCCTCATCCGCGCGCGGTCTTCTTAACACGCGGTGATGGCCCACGGCGGCTCTCAAGGATCTGATCCATTTCGGCCATGACTTCTTCGGAGGTATGGACGCGACCCGCATCGGCATCGGCGATGCCTTCGAGGATGCCGTCAACGACTTCCAGTTCGTAGCGGGTGTAGGTCTCCAATGCCTCGCTCGCGAGATAAGACCGGCTGCGGTCGGTGAGCTCGGCTAGCCTGTCGAGCTTTGCCTTGATCTCAACCGGTACCCGCACGGTGATCGTGGTCGTTTCGGCCATCTACGCCTCCTCCATTTGTACACAAACTAACACAAACGATTACAGGCGAACATGCCCAACATCCATCGTGGTGAAATCTCGGCGCTGATCGGCGGCGAGGAGAAGACGCTTTGCCTGACGCTCGGTGCGCTGTCAGAGCTTGAGGCACGGCTGCAGGCCGGCGACCTGGTTGGTCTTGCCGATCGCTTCGCCGGAGGACGGATCTCGGCCCGCGACCTCACGGCGATTATCGGTGCAGGCCTCCGCGGCGCCGGCGACACTATTACCGACGACGACCTCGCGCGGCTGAGCATCGAAGGTGGGCTCAAGGGCGCCGCCGAGATCGCCGCGCGCTTGCTGCGGGCGACGTTTGGGGAGGCGGCATGAGCGCTTTTCCTTGGGGCGACGCCATGCGCTTTGGCTTTGGCCAGCTCCGGCTTAGCTCGCGAGATTTTTGGGGTCTGACGCCGCGCGAGCTCGCCGCCGCCTTCGAGGGCGCAAGCGGACGCACCCGATCGCGGCCACCCGAGCGCGCCACCATCGACCGCCTGATGGCGGCTTTCCCCGACGAGGAGAAACCCCTTGCCTGAGACCTCGCTCTCTTCCGACAGCTTTTCGACCGAACTCGACGGCGTCTCGAGCCAACTTAGCCAGATCAACAGTCTGGCCGATGGTGTCGCGCGCTCGATCACCAACGCCTTCCGCTCCGCGGCCAGCGATGGCAAATCGCTCAACAGCATTCTGGGCGACATCGTCACCTCGTTCTCGAACCTGGCGCTCAAGGCGGCCTTGCAGCCGGTCGGCAATCTCATTTCCGGCTTTGTCGAAAACCTGTTCAGCGCAACCAACCCGACGCTCGGCGGCGTGCAGGCCTTTGCCAAGGGCGGTGTGATCTCCTCGCCGAGCTATTTTCCGATGGGGTCGGGCACCGGCCTCGCCGGCGAGGCCGGGCCCGAGGCGATCATGCCGCTCGTTCGCGGTGCGGACGGCAGCCTCGGCGTGGCCGGAGGCGGCGGCGCAACTACGATCAACTTCAACGTCACGGCACCCGACGCCAAGAGCTTTACCGCGAGCGAAGCTGAAGTCTCGGCCATGCTGCTGCGCGCCGTACGCCGCGGGACGAGGGCGAGCTGATGGCCTTCCATCTCATCCGTTTCCCGCTCGACATCGCACTTGGCGCGCATGGCGGGCCGGAGCGGCTGACCGATATCGTGACGCTGTCGAGCGGCGCCGAGCAGCGCAATTCGCGCTGGGCCAATTCGCGCCGACGTTACAATGCCGGCTATGGCGTCAAATCGCGCGCTGACATGCAAGCGGTCCTGGCCTTCTTCGAGGAGCGGCGGGGGCGGTTCCACAGCTTCCTCTGGCGCGACGGTCTCGACTTTTCTTCCAACGGCGGCAATGGCACGCCCGCCCCGACCGACCAGCCGATTGGCACCGGCGATGGCATGACGACCGCCTTCCAGCTCACCAAGCAATACGGCGCAAGTTTTGATCCCTGGTTCCGGCCGATCACCAAGCCGATGGCCGGTTCGGTGCGAGTGGCGGTGGCGGGCACCGAACGAACGACAGGTTTCACGGTCGACACGTTGACCGGCATCGTCACGTTCACCACCGCGCCGGCGACGGGTGCCGCTGTCACCGCCGGCTTTCTCTTCGATGTGCCGGTGCGCTTCGACACCGACCGGCTCGACATCGAGCTGTCGAGTTTCGATGCCGCCGATGCGTCGTCGATTCCCCTCATCGAGGTGCTGGAATGAGAACGCTCGATACCGCCTTCGCGGCCCACATCGCTTCCGGCGCAACGACGCTCGCGACCTGCTGGCGCTTGACGCGTAGCGATAGCGTGGTGCTCGGCTTCACCGATCACGACCAGACGCTGACCTTCGACGGCACCGATTTCGTGCCCACGACCGGCCTCGACGGCGGCGAGGAGGCGCAAAAGCTTGGGGGGCAGGTCGATACCAGCGAGGTGGTTGGCATTCTGTCCTCGGACGCAATTACCGAGGGCGACATCCTGCTTGGCCGCTATGATGGTGCGCTGGTCGAGACGTTCCGCGTCAACTGGCGTGACGTTTCCGTTCGCGACCTCGTGCGAAAATCGACGATCGGCGAAATCACCCGCACCGACGGCCAGTTCACGGCCGAACTGCGCTCCGGTCAGCAGGCGCTCAATGTGCCAAAAGGCCGGCTCTATCAGTCGCTTTGCGATGCCCAGCTTGGCGACGCCCGCTGCGGTATCGACCTAACTGACTCGCGGTACCGGGCAATCGCAACGGTCACAGCGGTTCGCGATCGTTATCGGCTGGCGGTGACCGGCGTCGAGTCGTTCGATGCAGCCTGGTTCGGCTTCGGTACGGCCGCCTGGAGCAGCGGACGGCGCCAAAATCTCAAGGACCAGATCCTGACTCACACCCGCATCGGGGGCGCCGATATTTTTGGCTTTGCCACGCCGGTTGGCGATTGGATCGTCGCCGGCGACACGCTCACGGCGCTGGCCGGCTGCGACCGGATGTTTGCAACCTGCAAAGCCAAGTTCGCCAATTCGATCAACTTCCAGGGTTTTCCGCACATTCCGGGCAACGACTTCGTACTGAGCTATCCAAAGGCCGGCTCGGCGCTCAATGGCGAGCCGCTGGTCCCATGAAGCCAACCGTTGGCGACGTTGTAACGGCCGCCGAGGCCTGGCTCGGCACGCCCTATCGCCATCAGGCATCGACGCTCGGCGCCGGCTGTGACTGCCTTGGGCTGTTGCGCGGCGTGTGGCGCACGTTGTACGGCGCCGAGCCGATCGAAATGCCGGCCTATCGGGCTGACTGGCGCGACGCGAGCAGCGCGAAAACGCTCCTCGCCGCTGCCGAAAAGTTCCTGCTGCCGGCCGAACTGCCGCTGGCGGCAGGGCAGGTGGCGCTGTTCCGGCTCCGTGGCCTGCCAACGCCAAAACATTGCGGCATCGTGGTTGCTGAAAGCCGCTTCATCCATGCCCAGGAAGGGCTCGGCGTCGTCGAGGCGAACCTCACCGAAGGCTGGGCCCGCCGCGTCGCCGGCACGTTCGATTTCCCGTCAATCGAGATCCGCTAGATGGCCACGCTTGCGCTTTCCGTTGCTGGACAGTTCGTCGGCGGGTTGGTCGGCGGCCCGATCGGTGCTGTCGTTGGGCGGGCGCTCGGTGCATTGGCCGGCAGCGCGGTTGACAACGCCATCTTCGGCAGCAAGCCGCAGGCCGCCGCGCCGACCGGCAGCGATGTCCAGTTGCAGGGCTCATCCGAGGGCGGACCGATTCCGCGCCTCTATGGCTGGAACCGCATCACCGGCAACATCATCTGGGCGACGCAACTCGAGGAGACGACTCAGCAATCGGCCGGCGCCAAGGGCACGGCGCCCACCACCACGACCACCACGATTTTGGCGAACTTCGCCGTCGCGCTCTGCGAGGGAGAGGTCAATCGGCTGGGCCGCATCTGGGCCGATGGCGACCTACTGGAAACCGAGGCGCTCAACATGCGCTTCTATCGCGGCAGTGCAGATCAGCTTCCGGACAGTCTGATCGAGGCGAAGCAGGGCAGCGGCAATACGCCGGCCTATCGCGGGCTCTGCTACCTGGTGTTCGAACAGCTCGACTTAACGCCGTTCGGCAACCGTATTCCCAATCTCTCGGTAGAGCTCTGCCGCGTCGTCGGCGAGCTCGAACCGGCGATCAAGGCGATCACCGTCATCCCCGGCGCGACGGAGTTCGGCTACGACCCGAGTCCGCGGGTACGCGTCGTTGGCCCCGGCGCAACCGGCAACGAAAACGCCCACCTTTATTCCAACGTCTCGGACTGGACGTATTCGCTCGACGAATTGCAGGCGCTCTGCCCCAACCTCGAACACGTATCGCTGGTCGTCGCCTGGTTCGGCGACGACCTCCGCTGCGGCAACTGCACGATCGCGCCGCGCGTCGCCGCATCGGCTGGCTTCGTCGATGGTACGAGCTGGGCTGTGTCGGGCCTGACGCGCGGCACGGCGCGGGTTTCCACACTGGTGGATGGCGAACCGGCCTATGGTGGCACGCCGTCCGATGCCTCCGTGCTCGCTGCCATCGCCGACCTCAAACGTCGCGGGCTGAAAGTCACGCTCTATCCGATGGTGATGATGGACATCGCCGCAGGCAACAGCCTGACGGATCCCTACACCGGCACGACCGGCCAGCCAGCCTATCCCTGGCGCGGACGGATCACCTGCAATCCGGCACCCGGTCAGAGTGGCACGCCTGACCAAACCGCCGGCATTGCCACCCAGCTCAGTGCTTTCCTCGGTAGCGCGACGGCCGCGAACTTCTCCGCTTTCGGCACGACCGTGAACTATACCGGGCCCGCCGATTGGGGCTTTCGGCGCATGGCGCTGCACTACGCCAAGCTGGCCGCACTTGCCGGCGGCGTCGATGCCTTCATCATCGGCTCGGAATTCGTTGGGCTCACGCCGTTGCGCGGAACATCCAACAGTTTCCCGTTTGTCGATGCGCTGGCAACGCTTGCTGCCGATATCCGCGCTGTTGTCGGCGGGTCGACCAAGCTGACCTACGCGGCCGACTGGTCGGAGTTTACCGGTTGCCAGCCGCCCGACGCACCGGGCGACAAGTTCTTCCACCTCGATGGGCTCTGGGCGTCGTCGGCCATTGATGCACTCGGCCTCGACAACTACTGGCCGCTCGCGGATTGGCGCGACGGGACGGACCACATCGATGCGGCGATCGCGGATGGACCTTACGACGGCGCCTATCTTGCCGCCAACATCGCCGGCGCCGAGGGCTTCGACTGGTACTACGCCTCGGATGCTGATCGTCTCGCCAATCATCGCACAGCGATCAGCGATGGCGGCTATGGCGAGCCCTGGGTCTGGCGCTTCAAAGATCTGGTGAACTGGTGGAGCAACCCCCATCACAACCGGGTCGGCGGCGTCAGGTCGGCCACTACGACGCTCTGGGTACCGGCTTCAAAGCCAATCTGGCTCACGGAGCTCGGATGTCCGGCGGTCGACAAGGGCGCCAATCAGCCCAACAGTTTTCCCGATCCGAAGAGCGCCGAAAACGGCCGCCCCTATTTCTCCAACGGCGCGCCGGATGCGTTGGGACAACGGCAGTTTCTCCGCGCACATCTTCGCTGGTGGCGGCCCGATGCACCGAACTTCGCCGACGCCCATAACCCCGTCTCGAGCGTCTATCACGCGCGGATGCTCGATCCCGAGCGGATCTATCTTTGGACGTGGGACGCCCGGCCTTATCCGGCTTTCCCCAACGACGTGGATGTCTGGGCGGACGGCCCGAACTATGCGATGGGCCACTGGCTGACCGGGCGACTTGGGGCGTTGGCGACGGATGAGCTGATCGCGGCGGTCGCTGCTGACTACAATGTGCCGCTGGCCGCCGCCGATGCCGCCCAGCCGCTGATCTTTGGCGTCGACATTGCGGGCGTGGTCTCTGCCCGCGATGGTCTGCAGCCGGCGCTCGACGCGAGTGGCCTCGCAGTCGGCGATGGGCCGGACGGATTGCGTTTCGGCCTGCCCAAGCCGCGCCTCACGACCACCGTCGACCCCGGCGATCTGGTCGACGCCGATGCACCGCTTGCCTCGCGCAAGCGGCCCGACCCGTCTGAGGCCATCGCCCGTGTGGCCCTCGGTTACACGGATCGCGAGCGCGACTATCTCGACGGCACGGTCACCGCCATGCGGCTCAGCGACGGCGCGACCAGCGGCCAGAACTCGCCGCTGGTACTCGACCTGGCCGGCGCCCGTGGTTCGGCCGAGCGTCTGCTCGCCGGTCAAAGCGCCACCCGCGAAACGCTCGATGTCACACTGCCTCCTTCGCTCGCAGCGCTCGAAGTCGGCGATGTCATCGCCGTCGGCGGCGAAGGGGAGGGGCCGTTCGTTGTGTCGGAGCTGCACGACGGGACTGCCCGCAAAGCCTCGCTCGTCTCCGTCCCGCCCGAAAGCGGCGTGGCAATTGTCGCCGACCGGCCGCTGGCGGCGGGTGGCGGCGCCACCTCTCGGGCCATCCCCGTGGTGGTCACTGCGCATCTGCCAACCGATCCCGCCAGTTTTGGGCCATCGCGGTTGATGCTTGCGGCCTTCGCCACACCCTGGCCGGGCAGCGTCCCAGTGAACAACGACGCGACGGGAACATCGGTCGCGACGATTGTCCGGAATGCCGCGATCGGCGAGTTGGCAGCGGGGATCAATACCGGTCCGACTGCCGTCTGGGACGACGTAACGGTGCTTGAGGTGACGCTCTACAACGGCCACCTCGCCTCCGCCGACGACGCCGCCGTGCAATCCGGGGCCAATCGGCTAGTCGTACAGAACGACGCCGGCGAGTGGGAGATCGTCGGCTTTGCCAACGCAACACTGACCGCGCCGTCAACTTACACGCTCACGCATTTGCTGCGCGGGCAGGGCGGCACGGGTCATGCCATGGGACCAGCCTCGACAGGCAACCGGGTCGTCGTGCTCGACGACACGGTGATCGCCGATCCGGTCACTACCGACTGGCTCGGCGAAACGCTGGCGTTGCGGGCTTATGCCGGCAGCACTGACTCGACTGGTGCTCCTCTCTCAGCGGTCATCGATCTGCCGCCCGATCTGCCGCTGGCGCCGGTGCATCTCTCGGCGCTGCGCGATCCCGTGAGCCACGACATTGCGCTTGCCTGGGTGCGCTGCAGCCGGGCCGATACCGATAGCTGGACGCTGATCGAGGCACCGCTCGACTACGCGCCGGAAGCCTACGCCGTGACCATCTTCAACGGCCTCACGCTGGTGAGGACAATCGCGGCTTCATCACCGGCAGCCAGCTATTCCGCTGCCGACCAAACCACCGACTTCGGCAGCCTGCCGTCGCGCTTCACCTTCACCGTCGCCCAGGTGAGCCCGACCCTTGGACCGGGGCTGACCGCAGAGGGAGCATTCGATGCCTGATACACCCCAAAGTCCGCCGCCGTCCCCCCGCTTCGAAGCCTGCCTCGACGCGGTGCTGAAGCAGGAGGGCGGCTACGTCGACAATCCCCAAGACCCGGGCGGCGCCACCAATCGCGGGATTACCCGCAAGACGCTCGCCGCATGGCGCAAGATCTCGCCTTGGTGGGCGTTGCCCAAAAGCGAGGTTCAGGCACTCGGCAAACCAGAAGCGGGGAGCATCTATAAATCCCTCTATTGGGACCGCTGCGATGCCGATGCGCTGCTGGCCGGGCTCGATCTCGCGCTCTTCGATTTCGCCGTCAATTCTGGCCCCGACCGGGCCATCAGGACATTGCAGGCCGAGTTCGACGGCCTCGCCTTGGATGGCTTTGTCGGGCCGCTGACCCTGGCCGCAATCGACGCGCGTGTCGCCCATGACGGCGGCGCTGCCGCTCTCATCGACGCCCTCTGCAACCGACGCCTCACCTTCGTTCGGCGTCTCGCCACCGCGTCAACCTTCGGCACCGGCTGGAGCCGACGCATCGCCGAAATCCGCGCCACAGCGCTCGTCATGGCGGGCGTGATGGCAACCTCTTCCCAACCTCAGAAAGGCACTTCCTCGATGAATCTCAATGTTCTTGCCGGCTACAAAACCTACCTCGTCGGCTTCGCCATGCTGATCGTCGGCGTCGCGCAGCTCCTCGGCGTCTCGATCCCCGATTTCTCCGGCCAGTCGGCTGGCGACCTTCTGATGCAAGGCCTCGCCATCATCTTCCTCCGCCAGGGCATCACCAACACGGTTGCCAAAGCCTGACGGGCGCTGTTCATTTGAGGTTCAGGCGGGGGGAACTAGGGTCATGCAATGGCAGGGTATTTGATCAATTTTTGCATGAGCTTACTCCTCGCCTCGACCATGCTGGCGGCTGTAGCGGCTCCCGGCGCGGCTCGGGCTGCCGACGCGTGCCTCGATAATCGGGCCGTTCAGGCGCTGATTGCCAGCCACCAGATCAAAACCTGGCCGGCGATCAAGGCGATGGCGGGTATCTCTGATCAATATAAGGAAGTCTCTGCCGTGAGGGTTTGCCAACAAGACGACCAGCCTTATTATGTCGTCAACGTTGCCGGGCCGTCCGGTGAGTCCAAGCAACTCGTGCTGAACGCCGTCGACGGCTCGAAATAGATTTCGGCTTTATTTCTGGGGGATTGAACGCCATGCGCATCTTGGTGGTTGAAGACGATGCCAATCTCAACCGGCAGATCAAGGATGCGCTGACCGAGGGCGGTTATGCGGTCGATGTGGCGTTCGATGGCGAGGAAGGCCACTTCCTCGGCGATACCGAACCCTACGACGCCGTCGTCCTCGATATCGGCCTGCCGCAAATGGATGGGCTCTCGGTCCTCGAAGAGTGGCGCCGCGCCGGCAAGACCATGCCGGTGCTGCTGCTGACCGCCCGCGACCGCTGGAGCGACAAGGTGCAGGGCATCGACGCCGGCGCTGACGACTATGTGGCAAAGCCCTTCCACATGGAGGAAATTTTGGCCCGCATCCGCGCGCTCGTGCGGCGCGCCGCGGGACACGCCTCCAACGAAATCACGGCCGGCACGGTCCGGCTCGATGTTAAGGCCGGCAAGGTCACGGTCGACGGACAGTCGGTGAAACTGACCAGCCACGAACTGCGCCTCCTCAGCTACCTCATGCACCACAAAGGCAAGGTGGTGTCGCGCACCGAGCTGACCGAGCACCTCTACGATCAGGATTTCGATCGCGACTCCAATACGATCGAAGTGTTTGTCGGCCGTCTCCGCAAAAAACTGCCCGAGGAATGCATCCAGACCGTGCGCGGCCTGGGCTATCAAATCCTTGAAGATTGACCGGGCGATCGACTGGCAGCTTGGCCGCCGCAAGCTCGAGGAGCTTGCGCCGCGGCTGACCAATTCGATCGCGGCGCGGTTGTTCTGGCTCAGTGTCGGCTGGCTGATCGTCGCGCTGGTCGCGACGGCGTTCCTGCTCACCGAGCTTTATTCGAACGCGCTCGACACCAGCCTGTCGCAGACTCTCGATTTCCATACCGAAACGTTGATCAGCCACATCCTCGATACCGGCGATCCGGCGAGCGATGATATTTTCATCCCCGACCCCCGCTTCGAGCGCAGCGCGTCCGGCTGGTACTGGTCGATCGCCGACGACAGCGGCAAGGTCGTCAACCTCTCGCCCTCGCTGACCGGCAGCGTGCTGCCGGCGATCACCACGCCCTTCGACGCCGACAAATACCGCACCGCGGCCCTGACCGACGAGTTCGGCAACCGCATGCGCATGGTCGAGCGCGAGGTGTCGGTGAAGGGCAAAACCTACCACATCGTCGTCACCGGCAGCTTGGACGAGGTGTTGCGGCTGGTCGGCGATTTCCGCGGACAGACGTTTATCGTGCTCGGCGCGGTCGGCATCATGTTGGCGATCATGAGCTTCATCGTCGCCCGAATTGCGCTGCGGCCGATCGGCAGGCTCTCGACGGCGATCGAAAAGGTGCGGGAAGGGGAGACGTCGACCGTTACCGGCAATTACCCGCCCGAGGTCGCGCCGCTGGCCGAGGAGGTCAACGAGCTTCTCCGCTCGAATGCGCAAATCATCGAGCGGGCGCGCAATCAGGTCGGCAACCTCGCGCATGGCCTGAAAACGCCGCTCGCGGTGCTACGCAACGAAGCCGCCGGCAATAAGTCGCGACTCGGCGAAGTGGTGGTGTCGGAGACCGAGAAGATGGCCGAGCTCGTCGCCGGCTATCTCGACAAGGCCCGTATCGCCGCTCGGACGGCTGTCGTCGGTCGCAAGGCTGACCCGACCATCGTCATGCTGCGACTGTCACGGGTGATGCAGAAGCTCAATCCAGGGCGTACCGTCACTTTCGTGCGTCCCGATGCATCGCTACCCTGGTTCCGCGGTGAGGAGGGCGATCTCGAGGAGGTTGCCGGCAATCTCCTTGATAATGCCTGCAAGTGGTCGAAAAGCCAGGTCGTGATCTCGATGATGGCGGAACGCAGCGATACCGGGACCTTGTTATTGATCAAAATCGAGGACGATGGACCCGGTCTCACCGAGCAGGAAGCCGATAAAGTGTTGCAGCGCGGTGTCCGTCTCGATGAAAAGACGCCTGGCAGCGGCTTGGGGCTCGATATCGTCAAGGAATTGGTTGACGTTTACGGTGGAACGCTTCAGTTGAAGCGATCGACCTTGGGCGGCCTGTTGGCCGAATTGCGGCTGCCGAGTGCGCGCCTGGGCCGAAGCTGACCCCACTTTTGCCGTATTGGGAAAACATGAAAGCCGCCGTCATTTCCAGGATCACCATGCGCCCGATTTTCAGCGTCCTCCCGGTCGTCGCTCTTCTCGCGCTCGCCGGCTGTGCCACCAATCCCGGCTATTCTCAGGGGCCTATACTCGGCACAACATCGGCGCCGACTGAGGCGCCGCCGCCTGACGGTAACCAGGTCGCTACCGCGGCACCGTCCCAGGTCGTTGCGACCGGCGTCGAAAATCTCGATATTTCGGCCTTCACCGATCCGGGCGCCTTCAAGTCCATGAGCGACGCCTCGAAGTCGCAGGCGTCGAGCGCGCAATATTATGCGCTGCAGTTCGGCCGCGTCGGTGCGGCACGCACGTGGGCGGGCGACAGCGGCGTCACCGGCCAGGTCAATGTCGGGCCGTTTGTGAAGGTCAACAATCGCGACTGCCGTGATTTCACCAACGTCGTGAACGTCGCCTCCAAGAGCTACACCAAGCGCGGTACCGCTTGCCGCGGCGATGACGGCCGCTGGGATGTAGGTCTGGCGACGGCCGCGCCTGCCGCAGCCCCTGCTGGTACGGCACCCGCCGCCGGCCCGGCGCTGATGCCTACCGCCAACGGCACGGCAGGCTAAAACTCTTCGGCTTGCAACGCGCATCGGGCTCAGCCCGATGCTGCGGCGCGGCGAAAGCGGCCGCTGCTAAGATACGGGCGGCAATCGACAATCTTTCTTTACCATAGGCCGCTAGGCTTTACGGTCGACGCTTCCTGACCCGGCGACCCGATGCTGCAGCCTAAATCGCGCCCGACCGAGCCCTCCCTTATGCCGCCCGACATGGCAGCCGGTGAGCGGTTTGCCCGGCGGCCGTTTTTCAACACGATCGATTGCCTGATCGTCGACGATCCCACGACGTTCAAATTCGCCGGCGCCGTCAGCCGGGCCGAGGCTGAGGCCGTTTGGATCTGGCTGGTGCGGGACCTTGCGCCAGATCTGATCGATTCGGACTCCGACGCCGAGGGGCCAACCGCGGTCGCAGCCCTCCAGGCGATTACACCGGCTCTACTGCAGCGCGCTGCCCACGTTGTGCAGGGCGCCGACGCCGATCGGGAGGCCGAACGGCGGCTTCGTGGCCAACTGGGCGGTAGTGAGGTCTGGCAGCGCCTGCCGGCCGTGCTTACTGCGCTCAAATGCGCACCTTTGCTCGAAAAAGCGCAGGACTTCGGCCGTGCCGTCAATGCCTTGCCGGATGAGGCGGCGATCGCCACAGCGCTGCAATCAATGCCGTGGCAGGACGCCGACATCGCCTCCGGGTTGATGATGGCGACGATGGGTCAGGTGACCAACCCGACCCGTATCATCGTCGCAGCCACGCATATCGCCGGCGAAGCTACCGAGGGCGCACTGCTGCGCGCCGGCCTCGCCCCACTCGTCGAAGCGCTGCTGGCGCGGGCCCAAAACACCATTCCGCCGTTGCTCCAGGCCGGCGCTTTCACCGATATGGACCTGATCTGCCGTTCAATCGACCGGTTCCATCAACTGGCGCGGGCGCTTTACGGCAATGTTGAGCTGTCGCGGCCGGGGCGCTGGGCGCCGATCCTCGCTGCGTTGACGACGGCTGTATCGGATCGTCTGCAGCCCAAACTTCGCGACTTGGTCCCCGACCTCAACCAGTCGCTGCGGCGGCAGCGCGACGGCGCCGATTGGCTGGATGGCGACAGCCTGCTGGCGGCGCTCGGCGGCTTCTATCTGCTTGAGGCCGTGCGCGACTGTCGCGATTCGCTCGCTCTCAACGAATTGTTCGAGGAAACCTGGAGCCGAACGGGCCAATCGCTCGAAATGCACCTCACACGCAATCTCGATGCCCTGCGCGACAATCCAAACGACCCGATCGTCGCAGCGCGCGTCGACGGCGGCATCAAGATGGCCGAACTTCGCTTCGGCGCCGAGTATGCGGAAGTCATCCGCCAGGCGCGCAATGGCGTCGGACCCCGCGCAGCCGCTTCAGGCTGAGGCGGGGTCTTCAGCGTTCTCGTCGAGCTTCTTTTCCAGCGCTGGCCGATCCGGCAGGGGTAATGCGCCCTCTGAAGACATTGCAACGGCCGTCGTCTCCCCGGCCACGGGCGTGACGGGGGGCGGGGCGGCTGGCTCAGGCGCGACGAGCGGCTCGGCAGGAGTTGGCTCAGCCGGCGCTTGCGGCGGAAGCACATCCGCCGGCGGCGGGGCGGCGGCCGCCGCTGCTTCTTCCGGAGCCTTTGCGGGCTCTGACACGGCTTCGGTTGGCACCGGCGTTTCGGTCGTCGGCGCCCCCATCTGAGCCGCGCCGCCCGCGATCTGCTTTATCGCGTCCGCCGCTGCCTGCTCAGTCTTATAGGGATCGACGAGCCGCACCGAGTTCTGCCCGGAGACGTCCCGGACCACCGGCGTATCGCCCTCAGCTGCCGTTCGTACCATCACAGCGAGGCCACCGTTGCGCCCCTCCGGCGCCGGGGCGAAGACGACGCCGATTGCCGCCAACGGGTCAGCTGGATCGGCATTCGCATAAACTAGGCATCCGGGCTCGAACGACCGCCCATCATGCGGCTCGACGAGCCAGATCGAAGGCTTTGGCCCGAAACGCCCGGTCAGGTAGGCGGGCGGACCAGCCGGCACCACGCCAGCCGAATCGGCAACCGGCGCGGGCAGGCGGCCGGCATCGACGATGTCGCCCGGTGTGACGCAGCGCTCCTGCGCCACGATTGCTGCGTCGTCCGGCGGGATCAGCCCGAGCTGTACGCCCGCAGCCACGTCCGCGACCCCCAGCGGCCTGGCCTGTTCATCAAGGCCCCAGCGCTGCCCGCCGCCGCGCCCGAGCAGGCGCTGCCACCGTTGCGCCGGCCGCGGCCGCGCCGCGAGGCTGACACCACCATCGAGATAAGCGCTGACCTCGGCCTCGCGATCGAAGATGCCGACGGGCGTTGGATCGTCCGGGCTCTCATAAACTGGATCGATCTGCGGATCGGCAACGTGGAGCGCCGAGCGGCCGAATAGCCGTGCCGCCGCTGCCTCGCCGCTTGCAATGCAGGCCGCGGCGTTCTGGAAGCCCGCCGCACCGCCGGCGAGGACAATGCCGGGCAACGGACCTTCCGCCTCGAGGCGATTGCTCGCGGTGATCCAGCGGCTGCTGCCGCCGGCCATATGCCAGAGCATCAAATCGGGCTGCGAACCGCCGCTGACGATCAACTGATCGGTGATGAAATGCTCGCTCGGCCGTGCCGCCTCCTCGGGCGTGTGGTCGAACACAACGGCGAGCCCGCCACGCTTCTTCGCCGGCATCGCCTTGCGTGGTTTAAGGCTGCGCGTCATGCCGATGCCGTAGGCCTTGGCGAACGAGATGTAACGCGATTGCGGGTCGAGGCGGGTGTCGGCGATACGGCGCACCGCAATCCCCGCGTCCATCGCCGGCATCGCCGCCCGGTAGCCGACATTGGTTGCGGTTGCGAACAGGGCATCGCGGCCGATCCACACCCCGTAGCGGTCCGCCCGGTTGAAGGCAGCCAGCGCGCTCACCACGCCGGGCGTCCGGTTGCCGGCGAAGATCGGCAGGCGGTCAATTGCCCCCGTCGCCAGTATGATGCGCGGTGCGCTAATGGCGATGCCGCGGCTCGCGGGCACGCCGTTTTCCAGCACGACTTGATTGACCCTGACCAATCCCTCGAACGCCGCAAACGCTTCGGCCGCGAGCAGTATGGTTATGTTGGCGAGGTTGGCGATCGAGGCCGTCAGCCTCGCCACGAGGTCATCAGGCGACTCGGCATCGCCGCCGGTACCATAGAACCGCACCTCGCCGCCGAGCCAGGAACGCCGCTCGATCAGCACAACCCGGTCGCCGCGCTTGCCGGCCGCCAGTGCCGCCCCAAGGCCTGCCAGCCCGCCGCCAACGACGACGAGATCGGCCGCGAGTTGCTGTTCGGCTGGCGCGTCGAACCAGGGACCCGCGAGCGAAGCATCGTCATTGTCATAGTTGAGATCGAGACGCCGGCCGCGCCGGGCCTTTATGCCGCGCAACAGGCCTATGGCGCGGCCATAGCGCCCTCGCTGCGACCGATTGAGGGTTACAAGGTCGAGCCCTTCGGCAGCCGGCGTACGCTCAGGCGACAGTGCTCTGAGCCGGTCATGTGTGTGGCCACGCAACAACACGGGCGGTGCAAAGCGCTCGTCGAGGGCCAGCACTTCCTCGCCATGGGTGCCGGCGCCGGTGATCCCGGATGCCAGCAGCGCCGACAGCAGTGTGTCGCCGGCAAACCCCTGTATTTCGCGCCCGTCGAGCCGGAAGCCGATCGGCCGGCTGCGGTCGATTTCCGTGCCCTTGAGACGGTGGTCGCCGTCGGCGGTCAGGCGGTTGGGCTGCGCCATCAGACCTGCGCCTCAAGCGAAATGCTGCCGGCATAGTCGGCGACGAGCGATCGCGCATTGCCGCGCCCGGCTTCCCGCGCGGCAAAATAGTCCTGCTCTTTTTTGCTGGCCGTTCCGGCAATCAGCCGGGCCACGGCCGGGGCGAGGAAGGCTCCCCCCACGCCGAGACCGGCGATGACGACAGCCTTGATACCACGGGCGGGGCCCACAAGCGGGGCGCCGTCGGCGGTTGTCACGGTCCGGAAGATGCGCTGTCCGGCGCGACGAAGCGGGCTGCGGCCGGTGAGACAACGGCCGATTTGCGCCAGCGCAATCTCCGGCGCACCGGAGCCGAGGGCAACAACCCCGCCACTGCGGTTGCGGCTGAGGGTAACCCCACGATCTGGATAGATCATCACGGGCGCCTGTAACGAATGTGTCGGCTCGGTCAGCAAAGCGGTGACATGGTGCAGCGCCAGCGTGCGGTCGCGCTCGGGCGCCTCGAGATAGGTGACGATCGCCGCGTCGTCCGCCAGCACCGCTTGCGCGGCCTCTAAATTGGTGCCGGCATAGGCAATCCGGGCGGTGCCGTCGCGGCGCAGCGTCACCCCGACGTCGCGCGCGGCAAGCTGGCCAACGCCGGCCTTTTCGAGCCAGGCGGCCAGCAACGGCTCGATTTCGGCGCGCCGCAGCAGCACCGCGTCGCGGAGGCGGTAGGCATCGCCCGCGGCGAAGGCTGCGCCGCTCGGCAGCCGCTCGACGGCATAGCCAAAGCCCATCGCGACGTGTCGCATATGCGACAACGCCTCGCTGCCGGCTGGCATATCGGCCGCAAAGATCGGATCGACCCGCTGCATGCCGGCCTTGGCGCGGATTTGCGCAAGGAGACGCAAGGTCTCGGCGGTCGTGTCTTTTAGCAGCGCCCAGGTCTCCGGCCGTGTCACCGGCATGACCGAGAGATCGATGCCGCGAGGCACGCGGAAGGCCGAGCCGGCTTCGGCGATGAGGCAGACCCGCTTGTGGTGCTCGCTGGCCAGCAAGCCGGCGAGCAACGCCGCAAGCGGCGTTGACCCGAAAACCGCAATTTCGTAGGACGCATCGGCCATTAGTCAGCGCCGGGCCTGAATCTGGCCGGCAGGCCCGGGACCAAGAAACACGAGCACGTGTATTGGTGCCTTTTTTGCCGGATTCGCCCTATAGATGCACCCGCCGGTCGCCGCGCCGGTATCGATCGTATTGAACCCATGCTCTTCTGGCTGCTCGCCATTGCAATAACTGTGATCGTCTGCGCCGCGCTTTATTACGCGGCGGCAGGGCGCGTGGTCAACGCAACAGCCCTTGCCGGGGCTGATGCAACGAGGTCACATTTCCGTCTGCAGCTCACCGAGATAGAGACCGATATCGCCTCGGGCCGCCTTGCGGGGCCGGAGGGCATCGCCGCCAAGGCCGAACTGGCGCGCGAATTGCTGCGCCAGCAAAAAGACGGGCTAGTGGCTGTTGCGCCGCGTGTGCTTGGCAATCCGCTGGTTCTGCCGGCCTCGATCGTGCTGGTTGCGGCTATCGCCTTTGCGACCTACGCGTTTCTCGGCAGCCCGAGCCTGCCATCGCAGCCTTTCGCCTCGCGGGCCGATGAAGTGGCCCAAAACATCAATCTCGACGATGCTATCAAGGCCGTCGAAGCGCGCCTCGCCGAGCATCCTGATGATTTGCGCGGCTGGAAGGTGATTGCTCCGGTCTATATGCAGAGCGGCCAATACGCGCTCGCCGAGCACGCTTTCCGGCAAATTCTCGCCCTAGCCCCCGCTACCGCCGACGCGGACACCGACCTCGCCGAAGCCCTGATGATGCAGAACAACGGGCAGGCGACGGGCGAAGTCGCCGACTTGCTGCATAAGGCGCAAGCGCTCGATAGCCACCACGTCCGGTCGGCCTTTTATCTGGCGGCGCAGTCGATGCGCGACGGCGATTACGCCGGCGCCGTTAAGCAGTGGAATGACATCATCGCGCTCGGTAAGGGCGACGAGCCGTGGATGGCTACCGCCAAGGCTGGCCTGGCGGCGGCTGAGGCTGGCCGCGACGGCAAGCCGATGCCGGGGGCCGTCGCACCGACCCACGCGGATGCCGCGAACCCTGCTCAATCCCCGGCGATCCTGAACATGGTGCAGGGCCTGTCCGACCGGCTGACGAAAAACGGTGGTCCGCTGGCCGATTGGACGCAACTTGTCCGCTCCGAAATTGTGCTGGGCGATCTCGCAAAAGCCCAATCGGCCTACAACGCGGCGCGAAAATCCTATCCGGATAGCGGCGAGCGCGCAGAACTTGACGGTCTCGCGGCACAGGCCGGTCTCAAGATCGATGGGAGCGCCCAATGACCAGCGAACCCGCGATTTCGCGGCCGATTAAGCGCAAAGCCATGGGCCGCAAACAGAAGCGGCTGCTGATCATCGGTGGGGTCGGTGTTGTACTGGCGCTCGCCCTGGCGCTTATCCTCATGGCCCTCAGCAACCAGATCGTCTTTTTCTACACGCCCAGCGAAGCGGCGGCGAAGCACGTGGCGGTCGGTCAGGCCATACGCCTCGGCGGCCTCGTCAAGGACGGTAGCTGGAAGAAGAGCGGCGACGACAACAGTTTTGTCCTGAGCGACGGCAAGGGCGAGATCACCGCGCACTTCACTGGTATTCTCCCGGATCTGTTCCGTGAGGGGCAGGGGATCGTGGCCGAGGGCAGCATGGCCGCCGACGGCACGTTCAGCGCCTCCAACGTGCTCGCCAAGCACGACGAAAACTATATCCCCAAAGAGATCGTCGACGACCTGAAAAAGCGCGGCGAATGGCGCCCGGATAATCCGCAGGCGGCGCTCGAGGGTATGCAATGATCATCGAACTCGGCCATTTCGCGCTGATCCTGGCATTTGCCGTTGCCGCCGTCTCGACGATCGTCGGCTTTGCTTTCTGGCGCAACGGCGAGCGCATAACGCTCTATGTGCGGCAGGCGGCCGTGCTGCAGTTCCTGCTGGTCGCCGCGGCGTTCGGCGCCTTGATCAACGCTTTCGTTACGGCGGACTTTTCGCTATCCCTCGCCTACCAGCACGACCACTCGCTGATGCCGCTGATCTACAAGGTCACCAGCGTCTGGGGCAGCCATGAAGGCTCGATGGTGCTGTGGATTTCGATCCTTGTCGCCTTCGGCGCAGCGGTTGCAGTGTTTGGCCGTCGCCTGCCGCAGGATCTGCTGACGCTCGTGCTGGCCACGCAGTCGCTGCTGGTTGCCGCCTTTGCAGGCTTCACCATCTTCACGTCGAACCCGTTCCTGCGCCTCAATCCGGCGCCGCTCGACGGGCAGGACCTCAATCCTGTGCTGCAGGATATCGGCCTCGCGGTTCACCCGCCGCTGCTCTACACCGGCTATGTCGGCTTCTCGATCTGCTTCAGCTTCGCCATTGCCGCGCTGATTTCGGGCCGTATCGACGCGGCCTGGGCGCGCTGGGTCCGCCCGTGGACGCTTCTCGCCTGGTGCTTCCTCACCCTCGGCATCGCGATGGGCTCGTATTGGGCCTACTACACCCTGGGCTGGGGCGGCTGGTGGTTCTGGGACCCGGTCGAAAACGCCAGCTTCATGCCCTGGCTGGCCGGCACCGCGCTGCTGCATTCGGCGCTGGTGATGGAAAAGCGCAACGCGCTGAAAATCTGGACCATCTTCCTCTCGATCATCACCTTTTCGCTGAGTCTGCTGGGCACCTTCCTCGTCCGCTCGGGCGTGCTGACCTCGATCCACACCTTCGCCAGCGATCCCCGTCGCGGCATCGTCATCCTGGTGCTGTTGGCGCTGTTCATTGGTGGGGCCTTCACATTGTTCGCGCTGCGGGCCTCTGCATTGCGGGTAGGGGGGCTGTTCGCCCCGATCAGCCGCGAGGGCGCGCTGATCCTCAACAACCTGTTCCTTGCCACCGGCCTTGCAGCGGTGCTGGTCGGCACGCTCTATCCGCTGATCCTCGAGGCGGTCGCGGGCAAGACCATCTCGGTTGGCGCCCCATTCTTCAACCTCACCTTCGGCGCACTGATGGTGCCGCTGCTGCTGTTGCTGCCCTTCGGCCCGCTCCTCGCCTGGAAGCGCGCCGATGTTGTTGCCGTCACCCAGCGACTGGCGGCGGCGATAGCTCTGGCGTTGGTCTGCGCCGTCATCGTCTTCACGCTCGCCGGCTGGTCGATATCGCTGGCGCCCCTTGGCGTGCTGCTCGGCTTCTGGGTAGCCTTCGGCGCCATCGCCGAACTGGTCGACCGAGCCAAGATCGGCCGCATCGCGCCCGCCGAAAGCTGGCGCCGGCTTGTCGGCCTGCCGCGCAGTGCCTGGTCAACGGCGATTGCCCATTTCGGCGTCGGCGTCAGCGTCATGGGGATCGTAGCGACCTCGGCATGGGCGGGCGAGCTCATAACCACCATGGCGCCGGGCCAGACCGCCATGCTCTCCGGCTACACCATTCATTTCGATGGTGTCGATGATCAACCGGGCCCCAACTACGACGCAACCCGCGGGCTGTTCACCGTCACAGAACAGGGCGGCGGCACGCGGCAGATCGAGGCGGAAAAGCGCGTCTACACCGTTAGCCAGCAGCCGACGACGCAGGCGTCGATCAATACCTACGGCTTCTCCCAGCTCTATCTTCAGCTTGGCGAGAAGGGGCAGGGCAACGCTTTCGTCGTTCGCATCTGGTTCAAGCCGTTCGTGACGCTAATCTGGCTCGGTGCGATCATCATGGCTTTCGCCGGCTTCCTGTCCCTCACCGACCGGCGGCTGAGGGTAGGCGCGCCGCGCCGCGCCGCGGCCGAAGCACCTCAGCCGGTGCCCGAGGCAGCGGAGTGAAGTCGCTCGCCGCCCTGGCGATCGCGGTGCTGCTGGCGCTGACCCCCACCGCCAGCTTCGCCGTCAACCCCGACGAGCTTCTGGCCGATCCGGTGCTTGAAGCGCGCGCCGAGGCCATTGGTACGAGCCTCAGATGCCTCGTCTGCCAGAATGAATCCATCGAAGCCAGCGATGCTGATCTCGCGCACGATCTCCGCGTGCTGGTCCGCGAACGGCTCAAGGCCGGCGATACCGACGACCAGGCCAAGCAGTACATCGTCGATCGCTACGGCGAGTTCGTGCTGCTGCAGCCGGTGTTCGCGCCTCACACGCTGATCCTCTGGCTGGCCGCGCCAGCGCTGATCGTCATCGGCGCTTTGGTGCTTTTCATCACCGGCCGCCGCCGAAAGCCACTCGCGACAGCCGGCTCCAATGTCCTCTCGGCGGAGGAAATCGAGGCATTGGAAAAGCTCAGTGCCCCGCCTGAACGATAATTCACAACATGTTTTCGTTTGTAACAGAGCGCCTGTCGCGCAGCTGATCCGTCACCTACTCGTTTGCAGCTCGCGCGCTATACGCAGCATATCATGCCGAGTGCCCGATCGCAGAAAAGCGGTGACTTTTCATGGTGCTACAACGAAAGAGTTGAATCTTCGCGGTATCCGGGCAACCATTATTAGGTCAGCGACCGGCCGGGATGCCCGCGCGCCGCATTTCGGAAATGCAGCGAAACAAATCTCCGCTTGACGTTCCAAAAACCAGACTTACCAAAGTGTAACATTGGCGTCATATCGCGGCAATGCGTTGACCTTCATAACCCTCGCCATTCGATTGGAGCGGTTTGAAGGAGAACAAACAATGCGCTCGAATTTCTTCTCGCGTACCCGCCGGTGGATCGGTGCGTCGGCGTTAGCCGTCATCATCGGCCTCAGCGGTGGCGCGTCGTTCTTTGTTGCCACCAGCCATAGCGCCTCTGCCGACGACGCCAATATCACCGCAAAGCTACAGTCGGCGGCGCAGATTTCAGCGCCAAGCATCACCGCCCCGGTGAGCTTTGCCGATCTCGTTGATGCCGTGAAGCCGGCGGTGGTTTCGATCGTTGTGCAGGCAACAGGCAATGCTGACGACGACGCCTCGGATGGCGGTTCATTCAACAACGGCATCCCGGATCTGCCGGATGACAATCCGCTAAAACACTTCTTCGACCAGTTCCGCAATCGTGGCCAGCAGGCCCCCAAGCCGCACAAATACATGGCAGCGGGTTCGGGCTTTGCGATCTCGGCTGACGGCTATTTCGTCACCAATAACCACGTCGTGCAGGACGCCACCAAGGTCACGGTGCAGTTCTCGAACGGCGACGAAAAGCCCGCGACCATCGTCGGCACCGACGAGAAGACTGACCTCGCGGTCGTCAAGGTCGACGGCCTCACTGACCAGCCTTACGTCAAGCTCGCCGATACTGCCCCCCGCGTCGGTGACTGGGTGATGGCCGTTGGTAACCCGTTTGGCCTCGGCGGTACGGTGACGGCCGGTATCGTTTCGGCGCTCAACCGCGACATCGGCGGCACCTCCGACGACAGCTATATGCAGATCGACGCGGCCGTGAACAGCGGCAACTCGGGCGGACCGGACTTCAACCTTAAGGGCGAAGTCGTGGGCGTCAATACCGCGATCTTCTCGCCTAATGGCGGCAGCGTCGGCATCGCCTTCGCTATTCCAGCCTCGACCGTCAAGCAGATCACGACCGATCTGATCAAGAACGGCACGGTGACCCGCGGCTTCCTCGGCGTCGGCATTCAGGATGTCACCCGTGACATCGCCGACAGCGTCGGCCTCAAGAGCGCTAAGGGTGCGGTTGTGACCGAAGCCACCAAGGACTCACCTGCCGACAAGGCTGGCATCAAGTCCGGTGACATCATCACCTCCGTCGATGGCGACGAGATCGATGATGCCCGTGCGTTGTCCCGCACGATCGGGAGCAAGGCACCTGGCACCACGGTTCAGGTCACCATCTGGCGTGACGGGGCGTCGCAGACGCTTGCGGTCAAGCTTGATACCCTCAAGGCCGCTGCCGCCGCCGACAATAAGGCTCAGCCCAAGCCGGATGACGCGACCCCCGCACCGGTGCAGTCGAGCGTCGGCCTGACCCTCGTGCCCAATTCGGGCGGCGACGGTGTGCTGATCCAGGCGATCGACCAGGACAGCGTTGCCGCGAGCAAGGGCTTTGCGGTCGGTGACACCATCCTTGAAGTCGACAACAAGGCGGTGAATACGCCAAAAGCCTTCCAGAGCGCGATCGATGCGGTCAAGTCCAGCGGCCGGTCGACGGCCCTGATCAAGGCGCAGCGTGACGGACAGTCCCGCTTCATCGGCTTGCCGCTCAGCGACAAGTGACAATATGGCACGGGCCCAGGCGTTTGCAGCGCCTGGGCCCGTGCCTATCTTATTGGCAGAGCAGGCATCTGGGGATTCGGCCATGAAGATTTTGCTGATCGAAGACGACCGCGAGGCCGCCAGTTATCTGATCCAGGCATTGGATGAAGCAGGCCACGTGACGCACCACGCCGCCGACGGCGAAACCGGGTACGCCATGGCTTCGGGCATGGACTACGAGGTGCTGATCGTCGACCGCATGCTGCCCCGCCGCGATGGCCTGTCGATCGTCGAATCCCTCCGTGCCGAGAACAACAAGACCCCGGTGCTGATCCTTTCCGCCCTCGGCGAGGTCGACGACCGCGTCACCGGCCTCAGGGCCGGGGGGGACGATTACCTCACCAAACCCTACGCTTTCACCGAATTGCTGGCCCGCGTCGAAGTGCTGGCGCGCCGCTCCAGCCCCGGCGAGGGGGCTACAAGCTTTACGGTCGGCGATCTGAGCCTCGACCGCCTCAGCCGCAAGGTTGAGCGCGGCGGCGAAGCGATCCTGCTGCAACCGCGCGAATTCCGGCTGCTCGAATATCTGATGAAGCATGCGGGTAAGGTCGTTACGCGTACGATGCTTCTCGAAAACGTTTGGGACTATCACTTCGACCCACAGACCAACGTCATCGACGTCCACATGTCGCGCCTCAGGTCCAAGATCGATCGCGGCTTCAAGACGCCGCTGCTGCAGACCATCAGAGGCGCGGGATATATGATCCGTGAGTAGCCTGAATCGTTTCGGTCAGCTTCTGCGGACCACGACGTTTCGGCTGACCGCGGTTTTCATCCTCATCTTCATCGTCTTCTCGGTGCTGCTGCTGGCGTTCATCACGCTGCAGTCCTCGATCATTATCCAGCGCCAGCAGGCTGCAGATATCGATCACGAAATCACCCAGCTCCAGAAGGTCGAGAGCACCAAGGGCATTCGCGCGCTGGCCTTTGCGGTCGATCGGCTAGCCGCCGCGCCCGGGCCCGGCATCTACTATCTGGGCGACGCCAACGGCCAGATGATCGTCGGCAACGTCAACACCTTCCCGAGCGATGTGCTGCACGAGGAGGGCTCGCACAGCTTCAACTACGACAAGCCGCCGCCGATCGATACTGACAGCACAGATCTGACCGATCCCCATCCGGCCGGCTATGCTGTCGTACAGACCGTGTCGCTGCCGTCAGGATTTATCCTTGTGGTTGGCCGGGACGTGGTCGAACGGCGGGGTTTTACCGCCATTATTTTCCAGGGCTTTTTCGCGGGCGTCATCGGCATCCTTGTGCTGTCGATCCTAGCCGGCGCAATCACCGCTCGCCGGGTGCTGCGCCGGATCGACGCCATCAACGCCACCTCGACGACGATTATGACCGGGAACCTCTCCGAGCGGATTCCGGTGACGCGCCGTAATGACGAATTCGACGGTCTTGCCACCAACCTTAATGCCATGCTCGACCGCATCGAGAGCCTGATGCAGGGCATGAAGGAGGTCACCGACAACGTCGCCCACGACCTCAAGACGCCGCTGACGCGCCTGCGCAACCAGGCGGAGGCCGCACTGCGCGACGCCAGCGGCACCGAGGCGCAGCGCGAGGCCCTGGAAACCACCATCTCGGAAAGCGACAAGCTCATCCGTACCTTCAACGCGCTGCTGATGATCGCGCGGGCCGAGGCCGGTGCGCCGTCAGGCGCCCTAAGCGATGTCGATGTCAGCGCGGTCGCCGACGATGTGGCCGAGCTTTATGGGCCGGTCGCCGAGGACGAAGGGCTGACGCTCGATACCAAGGTGACGGCCGGCATCCACCTCCGCGCCAACCGCGAGCTGTTGGGACAGGCGCTGGTCAATCTCGTCGACAACGCCATGAAGTACGGCAAGACCGGCGAAGGTGCCGGCAAGATCACCGTCGGCGTGCGCGAGGCTGAGGGCCGGGTGCTGATCGAGGTCGACGACAACGGGCCGGGCATCCCAGTTGAGGACCGGAAACGCGTTCTCGAACGGTTCGTGCGTCTCGAAAAGAGCCGCACCGAGCCGGGGTCCGGCCTCGGCCTGTCGCTCGTCGCCGCCGTCGCCCGGCTGCACAAGGGCACATTCCGGATCGAGGATAACGGCCCGGGCGCCCGCGCCGTGATCGACCTGCCGGCGGTGTGACTTAGTCGCTGGTTGCCTTGGTCGTCGTCGTTTCGCCGACGCCAACGCCAACCACCGTGCCGCCTCTGACGACATAGCCGATATACTGCGCGTCGTTTGCCGTCCCGAGGCCATCCTTTGCCGGCCGGTCGGCGCGATAACTGACATCGCTATGGCCGCCAATACTGGCCGAACCGAAGGTCGATTTGAGCTGGCCGATCGGCGCGCCAATGCCGGGGATGCCGAGCTCGGGCACGGTAAAGCCGGCCGGCGCCGCATCGCAGCTGCCGGTCGCGGCACCTGCCTGCACGGCAACCATCATGATGAATTCGTTGCCGCCGAGGATGTTCGACATGAACCATGTCGTCGCGTCGGCCCCCCGGTAGCAGAGCCAGCGCGCCGCCCCCATGCCTTCGCCTTCTTCAAAGATCGTGCCGCCATAGGCGCGCTGCACGTCCGTCAGCCGGGTATGCTGCAGGTCGACGCGGACTTTTCCGGCACGGATGTCGCCCACCGGAAAACCCTTGAGGTTCACGTTGCCGAAATGGAAGAACGAATTGCCAAAGAGGTTCGCGCCCATGCCGCCGAGCCGGCCGGCATCCGCATAGGCGGCTCCGGACACAAGGCTGACCAATGCACCGATAAACAAGGCAGTCCGATGCATCGCCATTCTTCTCCAGCTTGAATTGAAGGCCGGACCATAGCGTCGGTTTGGGTCAAATACACGTCACAATTCCGTCGATTCACATCGTTGAGCAGTTTTGCCCCATCGACTGCCGAAAACGGCTCGTCTTGCCGCCTTCGACGCAGGCCGCTATGCCGAAAGCACGATGCTGCTCAAGCCGCTGCCCGAAATATCTGACGCCGCTGTGGACCAATGGATTGCGGCCTTGCCACCGGCCACAGGGACGTCAATCGGCGCGGCCATGCCGACGCTGCGCCCCCTCTTCACCGCCGCGCCGTATCTCTTCGACCTCGCGCAGCGGCATGCTGAATGGCTTGCGACGGCGCTCGCCGGGGCCCCGGATTCGGTGCTTGCCGCCGAGTTGGAGCAAACTAGTATGGCCGGGCTGAATCTGGCCGAAGAGTCCGAGCTTGCCGCCTTGCTACGCAACGCCAAAGGGCGGATTGCTCTGCTGGCGGCGATCGCCGAGGTTGGCGGCGCCTGGACGACGGCCCAATCGACAGCGGCCCTCTCGGATCTCGCCGATGCGGCACTCGAGGGCGCGCTGAACTTCCTCATCCGCCGTGCTCGTGAAAAAGGCCAGACCACCGCCGGGGGCGCCTCTGACTGCGGCCTTGCCGTGTTCGCGCTCGGCAAGCATGGCGGCCGCGAGCTCAACTACTCCTCCGATATCGACATCGTCGCCTTCTTCGACAGCCGCGCAGGGGTGCTGGCCGATCCGGCCGAAGCGACAAAATTCTACACGACGATCGTCCGGCGGCTGGTGGCCCTCATGGAGGATCGCACGATCGGCGGTTACGTATTCCGCACCGATCTGCGGCTCCGTCCTGATCCGGGGTCGACGCCGCTCGCGCTTTCGACCGACGCGGCGCTGGCCTATTACGAAAGCCGTGGCCAGAACTGGGAGCGGGCAGCCTGGATCAAGGCACGGCCCTGTGCCGGCGACAAAGACGTTGGCGAAGCCTTCCTCAAGGATTTGGCGCCTTACGTGTGGCGCAAGCACCTCGATTTCGCGACCATCGCCGACATCCAGGCGATGAAGCGGCAGATCAACATCGCCAAGCAGGTTGGTGAGGCGCGGGTCGAGGGGCACAACGTAAAGCTCGGCCGCGGCGGCATCCGCGAGATCGAGTTCTTCACCCAGACCCAGCAACTGATCGCCGGCGGCCGCGATCCGAGTCTCAGGGTGCGCCCAACTGCGGAAGCATTGAAGGCGCTGGCCGCCGCCAACTGGATCGCTACAAAGGCGGCGGCCGAGCTGACGGAAACCTATTGGTTCCTGCGCGCCGTAGAGAACCGGCTGCAAATGCTGCGCGACGAGCAGACTCACATCATGCCGGAAACGCCGGGTGGCGTTGCGGCGATTGCCCGCCTGATGGGTGAGCCAGATTTAGCAGCGTTCGAAGCTCGTTACCGGGCGGCGTTGAATCTCGTCATGAACTATTATGCCGAACTGTTCTCTGAGCAGGAAAGCCTCGGCGGTGCCGGCGGCAATCTGGTTTTCACCGGTAGCGACGACGACCCGGAGACGCTCGAGACGCTCGCCCGGATGGGTTTTACTGACCCCTCCAAAACGTCGGCGACAGTGCGCAAATGGCACTATGGCGGCTATCCGGCGACCCGCGCCGCGGCCGCCCGCGCCCATCTCACCGAATTGCTGCCCGCTCTGCTCAAAGCCGTCGGCGCGGCGGGTGATGCCGACGGCACGCTGGCGCGGTTCGACGATTTCCTCTCGCGCCTGCCGGCCGGCATCCAGCTTTTCGCCCTGCTGCGCAGTCACGAGCAGCTGCTCGACTTGCTGGTCGAAATTCTCGCTGCCGCACCGCGGCTAGCCGAGGCGGTGATCCATCGCGCCCATGTCATGGACGGCCTGATCGACCCGGCCTTTGCCAATGAGGTGAACCGCCAGACGGCGCTTGTTGCCAAAGTGGATGCGTTCTTCGGCGACGCGCGCGACTACCAGGATGTCATCGATCGTGCGCGCATCATCGGGCAGGAGCAAAAGTTCCTGATCGCTGCCGGCCTAGTCTCCGGCACATTGACGGCCGCCCGTGCGGCCGAATTGTTCACGGCGCTTGCGGAAACCCTGCTGCGCCGCCTGTTTACCACCGTCCACGTCGAGTTCGAGAAACGGCACGGTGTGGTGCCCGGCGCGCGGGCCGCGCTGCTCGGCTTCGGCAAGATGGCAAGCCGCGAGATGACCTTCACCTCCGATCTCGATTTTATCCTGCTCTATGATGCAGGTGGCGCGGAGATGTCGGATGGCGAACGGCCGCTGGCCACCAATCACTACTTCACCCGGTTGACCCAGCGCCTGGTGACCGCGGTCAGCGCCCCCACCGCGGAGGGCGTGCTCTATGAGGCCGATATGCGGCTGAGGCCATCGGGCAATGCCGGGCCGCTCGCTACGAGCCTGACCGGCTTTGTCGACTACCACCGCGAAAATGCCTGGACGTGGGAGCATCTGGCGTTGAGCCGCGCTCGCGTGGTCGCGGCCGACAACGGCATGGCTGAGGTCGTCGACGCAGCCATCGCCGCCCAGATGGCCGCTGCGAGAGACGCGGGTAAGGCAATTGCAGACGTCGTCTCGATGCGGGCGCTGATGGGCCGCGAACGAAAACCCCGCCACACGTTTGACCTGAAACTCGCGACGGGCGGACTCATCGATCTCGAATTCATCGCCCAATCGGGCCAGCTGGTCGCCGGTAGAACGCTGGCCGTGCCGCAGGCGCCCACCGTCGTCGTGCTCGAAAAGCTGGCTGCGACAGGCCTGCTGTCACAAGGCGATCGGCTTGCCGAAATCCACGGCCTTTATTCCACCGTGCTACAGATCATGAGCGCGGCATTGCTGCACCCCTTCAGCGAAGGCGAATGGAGCACGCCGTTCAAGGAGCTTCTCGCCCGCCTGACCAATTACCCGAGCTTCGACCGTCTGGTCGACGACCTCGCCGCGATGCAGACCGAAGTCAGCACCGCGGCGGAGGCGTGGTACGAAAAGGCTAAGCGGTTGTAGTCTCGCGCTGGTCGGGGGCCCGTCCTGGTTGCCGCTCCCGCCGGACGCCTCCACAGCTGTCGACGACGGGAGCGACAGGCCATCCGTCCCGGCCTCGACAAGCCGGAACAGGTCCGCCAACTCGGATCACGCCCGGAGGGCGTGCAATGGCCAGTTCTTAAGCGGCGCGCGCCGTGCTCATTTGCGTGCCGCCGGTGGGCAGCGAGATCGCGACCGTGGTACCGAGCGCCGGGCGCGAGTCGATGACGAGCCGGCCACCGCTCAGTTCGGCGATGGCGCGAGAGATGGAGATGCCGAGTCCGGCCCCATCATGTTCGCGGGTGAAGGCCGCGTCGCCAAAGGCGAAGGGCTGTGACAGGCGGCCGAGCTGTTCTTCAGTCATGCCCATACCGGTGTCCGAAACTTCGAGCACGACGCCATCTTCGGCGGCGTAGCTGGCGAGCGTTACCTTGCCGCCGGCCGGCGTGAAACGCAGGGCATTTTCGATCAGGTTGCCGAGCATGCGCTCAAGGGAGAAGCGATCGGCCAAGAGGCCTGCGCCGCAGGGAATGCCGGCACTGAGCACGATGCCCGCGCGGCTCGCCTGTGCGGCGAACCGGCGCGTCACGGCTTGCAGCATTTCGTCGACCGATATCGCTTCTTCGCGCAGCGGCTTGCTGCCGTTTTCGAGCTCGGCGAGTTCCAGAATGGTGGCAAACGAGCCAAGCAACTTTTCGCCGGAGCCTTTGATCGTATCGAGATAGGCGAGATAGCGAGGATCGCCCACGGGCCCAAAGGTCTGCTGCCTGATCAGTTCGGCGAAGCCGATGATGTGGTTGAGCGGCGTGCGAACATCGTGGCTGAGATGAGCGAGGAACGAGGTCTTCGCCCGGCTCGCGGCTTCCGCCTTGAGCTTTTCCTCATGGTAGCGGCGGGCAAGCTGGCGCTGCTGCTCTTGGATCGAGGTCAGCAGCACGTCAGTGCGTTTGCGCTCGGTGATGTCGCTGACCAGCGTCACGAACCCGCCGCCCCGCAAGGGCCGCTCGTCGATGAGAAGGCACGACCCGTCCTCGCGTTGCAGTTCCAGCGTGCGATTGGCTTCGCCATCGCTGATCATGCGGAGGTAGCCGCCGCGAGTGAGCTGCTTGATCGCCTCGGGGTAGGAGCTGCCACGAACGGCGCTTCTTGGGATATCGGAGAGCCTCTCACCATAGGCCACGTTGCAGACGACGAGTTCGCCCAGGGCCGTCCAGACGGCGACGCCGAACGGGACGGAGGCCATGATGTCTTCGATGGCCCGGCGGGTGCTGAGATCGGAAATGCCGCCGGAGCGGCGACGAAAGGCGAGGGCGGCGGCGAGGAAAGCGATCGCCACGGCCACCAGGCCGCGCTGCCAAACACCGATGCCAAGGCCGCCATTGTCCGCGTTAGGCAGCAGCGCCGCCAAAGCGCGTGCTTCGCCCATTGTGTGTACGGCGTCGTAGACGATGAACAGCGCCGCGGCGGCGAGGGCCGTGCCGGCTACAGCCAACGTGACCGGAGATACGTCAGCCAGCAGCCGGATTGGCCGATCGACCAGTGCCGAAATTCTGGCTGTGTTGTCCGACCTGACCTTGGGCGCAAACGCACCCTTTGCCGTGACGCCGGATGTCTCCGCCGACCGCATGCCCCACCCCTACAATGCTTTGGATTCGTGACGCTTTTTACTGACCCGTGCGGCGAACTTGAATCGCCACAGCGTCACTGTCCAGTGCCATTTCGGTGGGTAATTGGCGCCGTTCGAAATTTACGAGTCGACTGAATCACTTAACGAGAGAGAAAAATTCTTCCACTCGTAAGAAACCATTAACCATCCAGCGTCCGGCCGAGGATATCGGCCGTATTGCGGCTCAGGGCGCCGGATTCGCGCAATGCCTTCAACGCAGATTCGGCCTCGCCACGACGCTTCGGCTCGTAGTTCCGGAAGGTGCGGAAGGCGGTCAAAGTCCGCGCTGCGACCTGCGGATTCCGCTTGTCGACGTCCGCCACGAATTCGGTGACGAAGCGGAAGCCGGCGCCGTCAGCGCGAGCGAACTGCGTGGGGTTCGCGGCGAAGTTTCCGAGGAGCGCCCTCAGTCGATTCGGATTGTTCTTCGGAAATTCCGGCTCGGCGAGAATGGCGCGCACACGCTCGATCGTTCCGTCCCGCGCCGGCGAGGCGCTGAGGCCCAGCCACTTGTCGAACACCAGCGGGTCGCCGGCGTAGCGGTTGCGGAAATCGGCAAGCAGGGCTTCGGCGTCCGGAGTCCAGCTTCCAACCGCCACTGCGAGCGCGCCGAAGCGGTCGGTCATATTGGCAGCCTCCCGGTATTGCCGCGCCGCAAGTTCTGCGCCGCCTGGTGCTCCACCACGCACGAGGAAGGAGAGGGCGCTAAGCTTTAGCGACCGCTGCCCGGCCTGTGCGGCGCCCGGCGAATAGGAGCCAGCACTCTGCGACCCATCGTACGTCGCCCGCAGCACGTCGCCGATTTCGCCGGTGATCGCCTCGATCAGCGCGATCCGCACCTCATGGATCTTGTCGGGATCGACATTGGTCCCGATGACGCGTGCCACATTGGACTCGGTCGGAACGCTCAGCGCATTGGCCTTGAACGCATCGTCGAGGCTTTTGGAGGTGATCGTTTCTCCCAGTGCGGTCGCCAGCGATTTAGCCGCCGCGCCGTTCCACGGTGTGCCGCCAACGGCCGCGACCAGCAGCGCCATCGACACGTTCTCCAGCGCCTGCCAGCGATTGAACGGATCGCTGTCGTGACGGGCGAGGAAAAGCTGATCGTCCTGCGTCAGGCCGGACTGAAGATTGACCGGTGCCGAGAAGGCACGGAAAAGCGAGGGCACCGGCTTGTTTGCAAGGCCCTCGAACACCAGTTCAACCGCGTCTTTGTCGACAACGATCATGTCGTCGCGCACCTCGCCGCCAGAAACGCTGGTCCAACCCGCCGGCGCCCCGTTCGGCCCGATCAGTCCAAATTTCACTGGCAGCACCATCGGCTGCTTGTCCGGCTGGCCGGGCGTCGGGGCGACCGTCTGGCTGAGTTTCAGCCGATAGGTTTTGGTTGCCGCGTCATAGCTGTCCTCAGCCACCACCTTGGGCGTGCCGGCCTGCAGGTACCACTGCTGGAAATGCTGGAGGTCGACGCCGTTGGCGTCCTCGAACACCTTGATGAAGGCTTCGATCGTCGTCGCCTCGCCGTCATGGCGCTCGAAGTAGAGGTCCATGCCCTTCCGGAAGCCGACTTCGCCCAGAAGCGTTGCCAGCATGCGGACGATCTCAGCGCCCTTCTCGTAGACCGTCGTCGTATAGAAGTTATTGATTTCCTTGTAATGATCGGGCCGCGCCGGATGGGCGAGGGGACCGCCATCCTCGGGGAACTGCGCGGCGCGCAGCAGTCGCACATCCTCAATGCGTTTCACTGGCCGGCTGCGCTCGTCCATTGAGAATTCCTGATCCCGATAAACCGTCAGCCCTTCCTTGAGGCAAAGCTGGAACCAGTCGCGGCAAGTGATTCTGTCGCCGGTCCAATTGTGGAAATACTCGTGCGCGATGACGCGTTCGATCGAGGCGAAATCGCCATCGGTCGCGGTCTCCGGCTGAGCAAACACCAGCTTGTCGTTGAAAATGTTGAGGCCCTTGTTCTCCATCGCGCCGAAGTTAAAATCCGAGACGGCGACGATGTTGAAAATGTCGAGGTCGTACTCGCGGCCGAACCGACGCTCGTCCCACGCCATGGCCCGCTTCAGCGAATCCATGGCATAGGCGCACTGATCCTCCTTGCCGCGCTCGCAATAGATCCCGAGCGCGACCTTGCGGCCAGAGGCGGTGGTAAAACTGTCGGAGATCGAGCCGAGGTCGCCGGCCACCATGGCGAACAGGTAAGACGGCTTGGGAAAGGGGTCTTCCCACACCGCAAAGTGCCTGCCGTCGCCGGCGTCGCCACTTTCGATGAGGTTGCCGTTGGCGAGCAACACCGGTGCGAGCGCTTTGTCGGCGATCATCTTCACCTTGTAGACGGCGAGATTGTCCGGCCGGTCGAGGAAATAGGTGATGCGCCGAAAACCTTCCGGCTCGCACTGCGTGCACCAGGTGCCGCTCGAACGATAAAATCCCATCAGCCGCGTGTTCTTCTCGGGCGCAATCTTGACGGTCGTCTCGAGCACGAAGCGCCTGAGCGGCGGTGCGAACACCGTAAGCGTGGTCGGCGTCGTTTCGTAGGCGGCGACGACCAGCGGCGCGCCATCAAGCGCGATCGAATCAAGGCTCAGTTCGTCGCCGTCGAGCACCAGTGGCGTCCCAGCGGGGGTGCCTTCGCGCGGAACGATGGTCAGCCAGGCGTGCACTGTCGACACTTCCGGCACGATGCCGACTTCGAGCTCCACGCGCTCGATCAAATAGGGCGCAGGCGCGTAATCCTTGAGGAAAATCGTGTGCTCGTCATCGGTGCGCATAATAACTCCACGTAACTTGTCAGGACCAAAAGATAGTGTCGTCAGGCCCTGTAGACGAGCGATTGCTTTGCCTATATTCTGAGCAGCTGGCAACCGGCATTGCGATCATTCCCGCCAAAATTGGCCGTATTGGGAAGCGATCGGTGGAACCCCAGCACGCACCTTGCCTTGCGCGTTTATCGCGCCCCTTTTGGTGCGTCCCCTAGAAGTCATAGCAAGGCCTTATCATGTTGCGCTGGTTCGAAGCCCGCATCGATCCCTATCCGTCCGCCGATCCGGACATGCCGCCGCGGAAGTTTTTTCCGTTCGTGCTGCATTACCTAAACGGCTCGAAGCGTTGGCTCGCCCTGATGACGGTGCTGACCGCCACCATCGCTTTGAGCGAAGTTAGCCTTTTCGGCTTCCTCGGCAATGTGGTGGATTGGCTCAGCAAGGCCGATCGCGCGACATTCCTGGCCAATGAAGGCACGCGGCTCTGGCTGATGGGCGGTTTTGTGCTCGTCGCGCTGCCGGTCATCATTATTCTGCAGACGATGGTCATCAACCAGACCATGCTCGGCAACCTGCCGCAGCGCATCCGCTGGCTGATCCACCGTTACGTGCTGCGCCAGTCGATGACCTATTTCCAGGACGAGTTCGCCGGCCGGGTTGCCACTAACCTGATGCAGACGGCGCTCGCGGTGCGCGATTCGGCGATGAAGGTGCTCGACGTCCTCAACTACGTCATCTTCTACTTTGCCGGCGCCGTGGTGCTCGCCGCAATGAACGACTGGCGGCTCGCCATTCCGTTCATCGTCTGGCTGGTCAGCTACATCGGTCTGCTGCGCTACTTCATCCCGAAGCTGGCCGATATTTCGTCGAAGCAGGCGGCTGCGCGGGCCCTGATGACGGGCCGTATCGTCGATGCCTACACCAACATTTCGACGGTAAAGCTGTTCTCGCACAGCCAGCGCGAGGAGGGCTATGCCAAGGAGGCGATGGAAGAGTTCCTGCCCACCGTTTACGGGCAGATGCGGCTCGCCTCGATCCTCAACATCACCATCTACTGCCTCAACGTGGCGCTGCTCGCCGTGGTGTTCGGCGTGGGCATCTGGCTCTGGCTCGGCAACTCCATCACGCCGGGCGCCATTGCGGTCGCGGCGGCGCTGGTCCTGCGCTTCTTCGGCATGAGCCAGTGGATCATGTGGGAAATGTCGGCCCTGTTCGAGAACATCGGTACGGTGCGCGCCGGCGTAAACGCCTTTGCGGTGCCGCGGCTCGTCTCCGACAAGCCGGATGCCGGCCCGCTCGTGGTCAAGACCGGCGAGGTCAAGTTCGATCATGTCGGCTTCCACTACGGCAAGGCGACCGGCATCATCGACGATCTGACGTTCACGCTGAAGCCGGGCGAAAAGGTCGGGCTCGTCGGCCGTTCGGGCGCGGGCAAAACTACGATCGTCAACCTGCTGCTGCGTTTCTACGACATCGAGTCGGGCAGGATCACCATCGACGGGCAGGATATCTCGGCGGTGACGCAGGAGAGCCTGCGCGCCGCGATTGGCGTGGTCAGCCAGGATACTTCGCTGCTGCATCGCTCGGTCCGCGACAACATCGTCTACGGCCGCCCGGGCGCTACCGAAGCCCAGATGATCGCGGCAACCGAAAGTGCCGAGGCCGACGGATTCATCGCCGATCTTGCCGACAAGAATGGCCGTTCCGGCTACGACGCCTATGTCGGCGAGCGCGGTGTAAAACTCTCCGGCGGCCAGCGACAGCGCATCGCTATCGCCCGGGTGCTGCTTAAGGACGCGCCGATCCTGGTGCTTGACGAGGCAACGTCCGCCCTCGACAGCGAAGTCGAGGCGGCGATCCAGAGCCAGCTCCACAAGCTGATGGCGGGCAAGACCGTGATCGCCATCGCACACCGGCTGTCGACCATTGCCGCGATGGACCGGCTGATCGTCATCGACGACGGCCGTATCGTGGAGCAGGGCACCCACGCCGAACTGCTGGCCGAGCATGGCGAATACGCCCGGCTCTGGGCGCGCCAGTCCGGCGGCTTCATCGAAGCCGATGACGACGCGCCGACGCCCGAGGAATTGGCCGACAAGGCCGATGATGAAGACGAAGATTTAGAGGCGGCTGAGTAGCCGCGACAGCCTACAACCCGACTAACAACCCGAAGGAGAGTCCGATGAGACTGATTGAGCAAACGCCCGTTGTGGGAACTCCCAACTTTGCCGATGCCGCTGGGGGTTTTGCCCTCGACCGAACGCACCGAAGTCTCACGAGACAAAAATGCTCAACAACATTGTCGCTTTCTTCGACTCTCGCTACTCGCCCGTAAAACTCGCTTCCAACCGGCAGCCGCCGCAGGGCTTGCGGCTGTTCATCGTCTATTTCGTCCGTCAGTTCCGCACGGCTTTCCTCATTCGCATGGGGATGGTGGCCGTCGGCTCAGTGGTCGACGCGATGCTGCCGATCTTCGTCGGCCTCATCGTGGGCATGCTGACCACGACCCCGCCCGGCGAAATGTTTTCGCGCAACGGGCAAACCCTGTTTTGGATGGCGGTTCTGGTCCTGATCCGGCCGATCACCTTCATTATGGACACGCTCGTCCGTAACCACTCAATCGTTCCCAATCTCGTCAACCTCGTGCGCTGGCAAAGCCACTGGCACGTCATCCGGCAGAGCTGGAGCTATTTCCAGAACGACTTCGCCGGGCGGCTTGCCAACAAGGTGCTGCAGGCGGGCGATGCGATCGAGACCGGCGTCAACCTCACCGTCGATGCGGTCTGGTACGCGCTGGTGTTCGTGATCGTCGCCTTCATCGCGCTGGCAAGGCTCGACTGGACGCTGCTGATCCCGATCGTCGTCTGGCTCATCGGCTACGCGATCCTCTTCGCGGTCAGCATGCCGCGCATCACCCGCTATTCGGAGGAACTGGCCGAACAGCGCTCGGTGATGACCGGCCGCATCGTCGACAGCTACACCAACATCCAGACGCTGAAGACGTTTTCGACCGACAAGCACGAGGACGACTACGTCGCCGAGTCCGTGCTCGAGCACACGGTGGGCTTCCGCAAACTGATGCGGACGTTCACTTATATGTGGTCGACGCTGTTCGTGCTGAATGCGCTTCTGGTGGTTTCGGTCACCTGGCTGTCGCTTGCCGGTTGGAACAGCGGCGTCATGACGGCGGCTGCTGTGGCGACGGCGGTGCCGTTCGTGCTGCAACTGATGAACATGTCGGGCTGGATCCTCGAGACAGGCTCCAACATCTTTCGGCAGTTCGGCACGGTGCGGGACAGCATGGATACAGTTGCCCAGCCCCTGACGATGGTCGATGCGCCGGGCGCCAAGCCGCTGGTCGTGACCGCAGGCGAGATCGCCTACGACAACGTCACGTTCAACTACTGGCGCGGCAAGCAGGGCACGGTCCTCGAAAACTTCAACCTCAAGGTTGCAGCGGGCGAGAAGATCGGGCTCGTCGGCCGCTCCGGTTCAGGCAAGTCGACGCTGGTCAACCTGGCCCTGCGCATGTTCGACGTGCAGGACGGGTCGATCTCAATCGATGGGCAGGATGTCCGTGACGTGACGCAGGAAAGCCTGCGCCACGCCATCGGCCTCGTCAGCCAGGATACCTCGCTGCTGCACCGCTCGGTGCGGGAGAACATCATCTACGGCCGCCGTGAGGCGACCGAGGCGCAGATGATCGAGGCGGCCGAGCAGGCGAGGGTGCATGACGTCATCATGGCCCTCGGCGACCCGAAGGGCCGCAGCGGCTACGATGCCCATGTCGGCGAACGCGGGGTAAAACTCTCGGGCGGCCAGCGGCAGCGTGTCGCTATTGCTCGCGTGCTGCTCAAGGATGCCCCGATCCTGGTGCTGGACGAGGCTACGTCAGCCCTCGACAGCGAGGTCGAGGCGGCCATTCAGGAGCAGTTGCAGGCCCTGATGCGCAACAAGACGGTGATCGCCATCGCCCACCGCCTGTCGACTATCGCCGCGATGGACCGGCTGGTGGTGCTCGACGATGGCCGCATCGTCGAGGAAGGGACGCACGCCCAACTCCTCGCCCACGGCGGGCACTATGCCCAGCTCTGGGAGCGCCAATCTGGCGGGTTCCTGGACCTGGAGAAAGCTGCCGAGTAAAGAATAGGGGCGGCGCCGTCAGGGCGCCGCCTTTTTTCACATGGACATGACTTCGGCGATCTCGATTGTCCCGTTCTCGTGCGGTGCTTTGGTCTGCGGACACCCTTTGGCGATGGTGATCGCTGCTTCAAAACTTGCGGCCTCGATAATGTTGTAGCCGGTCGCAGGATTGGCGCCGCCATTGTCTACCACCTTGCCATTGGCCGCCAGCGTCCCGCCGGGCTGCAAGGGGCCGCCCTGATCCAGCACCTGGGGCCCCAGGCTCTGCAGCCAACTATCCCACGCGACACCCTGGCTCCGCGCCAGTTCCTCAGGGAAGTCGCCGCCATGATAGACAAAAAGGTATTTCGGCATCTCAGCTCTCCGTGTTGGCTAATTTCGATAGTCGAACCGGGCGCAGCGGATTCGACAGGCGCAGCAAAAGTGCGATGCCGGATGGCACAGCGTGGTGAGCCCATAGCCCTCCCCTTTGGGAGAGGCGGCGGCAGCCGGGTGACGCTGCGCCACCTCACCACGTTTACACAATTGCAAAAACTCTTTGCCTAGATTGAACTTGTCCGCTTTTGGACACGTTCAGGGAGCAGTGAGCGGAACCTTCCGCCGCGCCGTATCCCAGGCACCTGTCGCCAATGAAACTGGCTGAGACCCTCAATCGCGTCTTCGAGGGCTGGATCGACCCGTTCCGGCCCACGGCGAACCTGCGTCCGCCCGACAAGGCCATCCCGTTTTTCCTCTACTTCCTGCGCCAGGCGAAGCTGCCGTTTTTCGCGCTCCTCATTCTCGGCGGCCTCGTGGCACTCGTCGAGGCCGCGCTGTTCTATTATGTCGGCCGGCTCGTCGACGTGCTCGACGCCTCCCATCAAGCGGCCGGCTGGAATGGTCTCATCGCCGCGCACGGGCTCGAATTAACGACTATGCTGGTGGTCGTCGTCGGAATTCGCTTCATCATCAGCTGGCTCTCGGCCGTCGTCGAAGAGCAGACCATCAATATCGGCTTTTACAACCTCGTCCGCTGGCAGTCTTACGCCTACGTCGTTCGCCAAAGCCTTAGCTTCTTCCAGAACGATTTTGCCGGCTCCATCGCCTCAAAAGTGTGGCAATCGGGCGGCGCGGTCGGCGATTTCATCGTGTCGCTGTTGCAGTCCGCCTGGTTCAGCGCGGTGTATGCGGCGACCACGCTCGTCCTCGTCGCAGCGCTAGATTGGCGGCTGGCGGCCGTTATTCTCGTCTGGATCGTCGCCTTTGCATTGATGGCCCGCTACTACGTGCCGCGCATGCGCCGCGCTTCGGCCGCTGCCGCCGAGAATGCGTCGGCACTCAGCGGCCGGATCGTCGATAGCTACTCCAATATCCAGACGCTGAAACTCTTCGGCACGACCGAAGGCGACGACGCGTTCACCCGCACCGGTTTCGACAACTACATTTCCGCCGTGCGCCGTCTCGCGCGCGTGCTGGTCGGCGTTCGCTCGGCTATGGCGATGCTGTCCGGCGTTATGATCGCCGCGATCGCGGCGCTCTGCGTCGAGCTGTGGACCGAGGGTGTTATCACCGTCGGCGGCGTGGCGCTGACCATGGGTCTGGCGCTGCGCCTCTACACCAATCTCGGTCGGCTGATGAACCAGCTCAACGGCCTGATGCGCAATTTCGGCGTCGCCCAAAACTCGGCCGAACTGGTCGGCAAGCCGCTGACATTGGTTGATGCACCGGATGCAAAGCCGCTGGTCGTCACCGCAGCCGGCATCCGTTTCGACCACATCAGTTTTCACTACGGCCGGCCTGGCGGCATCATCGAAGACCTGTTCCTCGACATCAAACCGGGCGAGCGCGTTGGCATCGTCGGCCGCTCGGGCGCCGGCAAATCCACGCTGGTGAGCCTGCTGCTCCGTTTCTACGATCTCGAATCCGGCAAGATCATCATCGACGGTCAGGACGTCGCCCACGTCACGCAGGAATCGCTGCGGGCCAATATCGGCGTCGTGACGCAGGACACGGCGCTGCTGCACCGCTCCATCCGCGCCAACCTGACCTATGGTCGCCCTGAGGCCAGCGACGACGAAATGGTTGCCGCTGCGGCGCTGGCCGAAGCCGACGAGTTCATCGAAACGCTGATCGACCAGAAGGGCCGCACCGCCTACGACGCCTTTGTCGGCGAACGTGGCGTGAAACTTTCCGGCGGCCAGCGGCAGCGAGTCGCCATCGCCCGGGTGCTGCTGAAGAACGCACCGATCCTCGTGCTCGACGAGGCGACCTCCGCGCTCGACAGCGAAGTCGAGGCTGCGATCCAGGAGCAATTCGACCAGCTCATGCACGGCAAAACCGTCATCGCCATTGCACATCGGCTTTCTACCATTGCCGCAATGGATCGATTGGTTGTCCTCGATCGGGGCAAGATCGTGGAGCAGGGGACGCACGCCGAATTGCTGGCCATCGACGGTCACTACGCTAAGCTTTGGGAGCGGCAGTCGGGCGGCTTCCTCGACACCCAGACGGAAGCTGCGGCGCAATGAGAGATATGTCGTGGCCAGCCTAGGCGAAGCCACCGGCAAGGTGGCGTCCGCACTGCCGCGCTCGCTCGCCGGGTCCGACAGCTTTCGCGGCGTCTATATGCTGGTGCTGGCGACCGCCGTCGGCATCTTCTCGGGCCTTTCGGTCACCGCGCTGGGCTGGCTGGTCCGCGAGCTGCATGTGATCTTCTTCCGCCTGCATTCAGACGACCTGCTCAGCGCCCAATACGTGCTCAGCCCGCCAACGCTCGCGCTGTTGCCCTGCGTCGGCGGCGCCCTGATGGGATTGAGCATCGTGCTGGCGCGGCGCTTTCGCACCCGTCCGCCGGTGGACCCGATCGAGGCGAATGCCGTCCACGGCGGCCGCATGTCGGTGCGGGAAAGCCTGATCGTCACGGCGCAGACAGTCATTTCCTCCGCGTTCGGTGCTTCGGTCGGCCTTGAGGCCGGTTACACCCAGTTCAATTCCGGCCTCGCCTCGCACGTCGCTGTCCGGCTCAGGCTGCGGCGAAACGAGGTGCGGACGCTTGTTGGCTGCGGGGCCGCCGGCGCCATCGCCGCGGCCTTCAATGCGCCGCTGACCGGGGCCTTCTACGGCTTCGAAATCATCATCGGCATCTATTCCGCCTCGCTGCTGCCGCCCGTGATCCTCTCATCACTCGCCGCCAGCCTGACGGCTTCCCGCTTCGGCGCGCCGGAGGCGGCGATGGATTTCGGGCACCTGTCCGCGTTGCGACTGGCGGACGTCATACCCTTCCTGGCGCTCGGCTTCATCGGCGGTGGTGTCGCCATCGCCATCATGTGGCTGGTGAGCCTGCTCGAAAGCGGCTTCACCCGCCTCAAATTTCCGCCCTTCATTCGCCCCGCTATCGGGGGCCTCGCCGTCGGCGCGATGGCGCTCATCAGCCCGCAAATCATGTCCTCAGGGCATGGCGCGCTACGCCTGCAACTGACCGACAACGCCACCATTCAGGCCGTGGCGCTGCTCTTCCTGCTGAAAGCGCTGGCCTCTATCGTCTCGCTGGGCTCTGGTTTCCGCGGCGGCCTGTTTTTCGCCTCACTGCTGCTCGGCGCGCTATTGGGAAAACTCTTCAGTTTTGCGCTGATCACCACGGGTATTGCACCCAATCTCGCGCCCGAACTCGGCCCGCTGGTCGGCATGGCCTCACTGGCGGTGGGTGTGGTCGGCGGTCCGCTCACGATGACCTTCCTGGTCCTTGAAACCACTGGTGACCTCGCGATCAGCGCAGCCGTGCTCGCCGCATCGGTGATGGCCTCGTTCCTGGTGCGCGAGACCTTTGGCTACTCCTTCTCCACCTGGCGCTTGCATCTTCGCGGCGAAACAATCCGTGGCGCCCACGACGTCGGCAGGCTGCGGGCTCTGACCGTCGGGCCAATGATGCGCTCCGACGTGCGCACCGTGCCCGAAACCATGCTGGTCAGCGCCTTCTGCGAAAAGTATCCGCTGGGTTCGACCGAGCGTGTCATCGCGCTCGACGCCGACAACCGATACGCCGGTATCGTCGTCGTTGCTGATGCTCACCACGCCCGTGCCGAGCTGACCGGTGAGCAGCCGGTGATCCTGACCGGCCTGCTGAAAACCCGCGATTTCGTACTGTTGCCGACAATGACCGCGCAGACCGCCGCCGACCTTTTCGTCAAAGCAGAGTCCGAAGAGCTCGCCGTCGTCGACAATCTCGACCGGCGGAGGGTGGTAGGCTTGCTGACGGAAGCCTACCTGCTCCGCCGCTATGCCGAAGAGCTCGACAAAGGCTGGCGCGACCTCACAGGCGAGACTTCATAAGACACGCCGCGTTTTAAGGCGCGACCGTACTCGGCAAAGCTTTCGCCTTGCCGATCGGCCCGAGGTGGGTCTGCCCGAAACTGCCCGGATATTTGAGGCCGTAGCCAAGCATTCTGTCGCCGCCGATATGGGCGAACCAGATGGCGACGAACGGCAGCAAATAGGGCGCCGCGAAATAGGCGATGAGCCCTGCAAGGATGGGCAGCGCATAGTTGTGAACGGCATTGTAGGCGGTCGCGCCGATCGTCGCCCCACCAAAATAGCCGATCGCCGACAGATCCGGTGCGAGGATCAGCAGCAGGAACAGCCACCAGTTGCCGCCGAGCTGCCAGTAGGCGATGAGCGCGGCGACGAGAACAGCCGCGCCTTCAGCTCTGAGCAGCAGGCTGACGGCAGGCGGGTGGCGCATCACGGTGGTCGGTTCGTCGGTCATCGGCCTCTCCACAAAGCGTTGGATCGGCCTAGCTTGACCACGGCGGGCCACCGGTCAAGCGACGGGGCGGATAGCGCCATCGCACCATCCGCCCCGAAGCGGTTCGACTACATAACGGGCGTGATCTCGGCGACCTCGATGGTCCCGCCGGCGGCGAGCTGCGGGCAGTTCTTCACTGCAGCTACGGCCGCATCGAGGTTGGTCGCATCCAGAATGCTGTAGCCGGTGGTCGGATTGCCGCCACCGCCCGCGCTGATTTTGCCGCCCGGCGCGACGGTTTTGGAGGCGCCCGTGGGGTTGCCGACATCGGTCAGTGACTTGCCAAGGCCCCCGATCCACTTGGTCCATGCAGCCATGCTCTTTTCACCCTCCTCCTTGCTCGTCGGGGGATTTCCACCGTGGTAGACCAAAAGAAATTTCGTCATTTTCGTCTCCTCTGTTGTGATTGTTATGCAGGCGTCGGGATATTGAGAGGCTTGCCGGTCTCGAGGTACGTCTTGAGGCCCGCAAAAATCATCTGCCAGCCCTCGGCGGCGCCAGCAGCTTTTGCGATCTCGTAGTGGGTGACGGTGAGCTTTACGACCTCACCCAGCGGCTCGATTTCGTAGACGATCTTGGTTGTCGCTGCCCCCGGCAGCCAGTTCGGATTAAAGGTCGTCGCCAGCCGTTTTTCGGGCACGACTTCCAATATCTCCCCGTTCAGCATCGAATTGCCGTCTTGGCCGACATAGCGGAACGGGCTCCCCGGCTTGAGCGTCGTCTCGATGCGGGAGCCGTAGTAATAAAGCTGCGTCGTATCGGGATTGACGATGGCGTCCCACAGCGCCTTTGGCGTCGTTCGGATGTAGGTTTCGAGCACGAAATCGGGTTTGTCGGCCATCGTTCGGGTTCCCTCGAGAGCGTTCTTCAGATCCAGCGCGAACCGCGCCAGCGGCTTGGCGTAGGGCGCCATCCACCGGTCGGCGACCTCCTGGATGGGCAGGGCGTTGAGATAGTGGTGCTTGAACCGACCCGCCTTGCGGGTGACCACCAGATTTGCGTCTTCAAGCACCCTGAGGTGTTTCATCACCCCGAACCGGGTCATCCCGAGCCCTGCTTCGAGCTCGGTGAGACTCTGCCCGCTTTTGTCCCGCAAGCTGTCGAGCAGTGCCCGGCGCGTGGGATCGCTGAGTGCCTTGAAGACTGCATCCACGCCACTTCAATACGTGACCAGTTGGTCACGTGTCAAGCGTGCTGTTTGGGTGCCGTCGCGAATGGCGCAAAGCGGCACTTCCTGTTCCCAAATTTTATCCGGCGTTGACACCCGATCCGGATTGAAGGATCGCTCTCAACGTGGCCATTTCCTCCACGGCCGCCCGGAAAAGCCGAAATGACCCCGCAAACCGCTCCGCGGCAGGAGAACCTGCCGCTCGGCATTGGCCTGGTGCTGCTGAGCTATATCGGCTTCACGATGATCGACTCTTCGGCGAAATGGCTTGGCCGCGCCGGCATTCCGTCGAGCGAATACATCTTCATCCGCTACGCCGTGCACTTCGGGCTGATCACCGCCATCCTCCTGCCGCGGCGGGGCAGGGCACTCGTCACCACCCGCAATTTCAAGGTAGAGTTGGCGCGGGCACTGCTGCTCCTCGGCTCGACGATCTGCAACTTCTTTGCGGTGCAGTTCCTGCCGTTGACGGTGACCGGCGCCATCGCCTTCACCATGCCGCTGATCCTCTGTGCGCTCTCGGTGCCGCTGCTCGGCGAGCCGGTTGGCTGGCGGCGGTGGACAGCGATCTTCGTCGGCTTTCTTGGCGTGCTGGTCATCGTGCACCCGGGCACGACGGCCTTTCAGCCCGCCGCGCTGGCTTCGCTGGCCGGAGCCACTTGCTCGGCACTCTATTTCATCACGACGAGGCGCCTGGCCGGGGTCGACTCGGCTTCGACCCAACAGTTTTACGGCGCGCTGATTTCAATGATCGGCGTCGCGCCGTTCGCATTCGGTCGATGGATATGGCCGGCCGTGCCGGCCGACTGGCTCTTCTTCTGCCTGATCGGCATTGCCGGCCTGTCGGGCCACTGGATCTTCAGTGCTGCCCTGCGCCATGCGCAGGCGACGACCCTTGCGCCTTTCGCCTATTTCCAGATCGTCTACGCGATCCTGTCGAGCTGGATCATCTTCCAGCAGCCGCCCGATATCTGGATTTTCCTTGGCGTGCCGGTTGTCATCGGGTCGGGGCTTTACATCTGGCTCCGCGAGCGGAAGCTCAACCGCGAGACGGTTACAGAAGTCAGCCCGCAGGACTGACGCGACCCCGGAAGCGGTTGCATGGCCCCGTAGCCGGGGGCTAGTGTCGGGCCTCAAGAGGAGACGGCGATGGCGACCATTCACTACAAGATCGTGCAGCACGACGGCGGCTGGGCTTACAAGCTCGGCGATGTGTTCTCCGAGAGCTTCCGTACGCATGAGCAGGCGCTGCACGCCGCCCGCCGGGCTGCCCGCGAACAGGAGCGACCGGATGAAACGCGCGCCATCCTCTGGGAAGATGCCAACGGCAAATGGCATGAGGAACTGGCCCGGGGCAACGATCGCCCCGAGACCGAGGTGGACGACGCCTAGGCCGCCTGCGGCAACGGCATCTCAGGTTCGCGCGCCTTCCGGTTGATCATCATCGCGAGGCCTGCCGCCACGATGCCGGTCAGGCCCGCAACGTAGAACGCTGTCGCGTAGTCGCCCTGCAACTGACGCAGATAGCCGGCGAAGAACGCTGCCGACGCACCGCCTGCCTGATGGCCGGCCAAAATCCAGCCGAAGACGATCGGGCCGCGGCGGTCGCCGAACGCTTCGTTTGCAAGCTTCAGCGTCGGTGGCACGGTCGCAATCCAGTCGAGGCCGTAGAGCACGGCGAAGACCGACAACGTCCAACCCGAGAAGCCGGAATAGGGCAGGTAGAGCAGCGACAGCCCGCGAAAGCCGTAATAGACGAGCAGCAGTTTGCGCGGGTCGAAACGGTCGGTCAGCCAGCCCGAAAATGTCGTGCCGATCAGGTCGAACACGCCCATCGTCGCCAGCAATCCCGCCGCCGCGACCTCCGGAATACCATGATCGCCGCAATAGGCGATGAGGTGTGTGCCGACGAGGCCGTTGGTGGTGAAGCCACAGATGAAGAAAGTCGCGAACAGCAGCCAGAAGGTCTTGGTCTTCGCTGCATCACCGAGGATGCCGAACGTTTCGGCAATGAAGCCAGAGCCGGCCGCCCGGGCCGGCGGAACGACCTCGTCAGGTTTGGCGCCATAGCGTATCAGGCCAATCGCAGCCGGCCGCTCGGGAACGAGAAAATAGATCAGCGGGATGAGCACGGCCGAGGCGACGGCAATAGCGATGACCACGGCTTTCCAGCTCCCGCTTTCGGCGAGTGCTGCCATGGCGGGCAGGAAGATCAGCGTGCCGGTCGCGGTCGAGGCCGACATTAGCCCCATGACGAGGCCGCGATTGGTCGAAAACCAGCGGTTGGCGATTGTCGCGCCGAGCACTGCCGCGATCGAACCGGTGCCGACGCCCGAAACGATGCCCCATGTGGCCATCAGGTGCCAGGGCTGCGTCATGAACAAGCTAGCGGCCGTCGAGGCCGACATCAGGATGAGCGCGCCGATCACAGTGCGCCTCAACCCGATGCGTTCCATCAGCGCCGCAGCGAACGGGCCGGTGAGCCCGTAGATCAAAATGCCGATAGCCGCCGAAAGCGAGACGGTGTCGCGGCCCCAGCCGAAAGCACTCTGCAGCGGTTGCAGCAGCACGCCCGGCGCGGCGCGCAGCGCGGAGGAAATCAGCAAGCAGAGAAAAATCACAGCCACCACCACGAAAGCGTAGCGCTGGCCAAAAGGTCTCGTCGGGGCTATTGCCATGTTACTAACCGGTACGTATCTTGGATGTGCAAAGTAGGTACCGATCGGTAACATTGTCAAGAGGCGTTCGGATGAGCAACGCAGCGAAGATCGCACAAAAGGAAACGGTGACGGAATCCGTCGATGATGCGCACCGCCCACGCGCGGCAGACCGCATCCTCAAATCGGCGCGCGAGCTGTTCTACGAGCAGGGCATTCGTGCGGTGGGCGTCGACGAGATCGTGGCCAACGCAGGCGTGACCAAACCGAGCCTCTACCGCAGCTACTCTTCGAAGGATGAACTCGCCGCTGCTTATCTCGAGCTCTACGAGACGGAGTTCTGGGCACGTTTCAATGGGGCAATGGGCCAGGACGCAGCCGATCCAAAGGCGCAGCTTCTGGCCTATCTCGATCAACTCGCGGAGCGGTCCGTGGCCACCGACTATCGCGGCTGTGGCCTTTCCAACGCAGCGGTCGAGTATCCGGAGCCGGATCATCCGGCGCGGCTTGTTGGCCAGCGCCATAAGCGCGACTTCCGCAAGCGCCTTCGCGAGATGGCCGCCAAGATGGGCGCGAGCGATGCGGCTTTTCTTGGCGACGCGCTGATGCTGCTGATCGAGGGCGCGTTTCTCTCCGGTCAGATGTTCCACGGGCAGGGGCCATCGGGCAGTGTGGCGCGCGCCGCGCGCCTGATGATCGAGGCGAGCACCAAGGGCTGAACAACCAAGCGTCGGCCTCATACGAGGCGGCGTATATGCGCTGGCGACAGCGGCGATAACTTCTGCCGCTGCACGACAGTCGAGCAACGCGTTCCGGTTGTTCGAGCGACGCGAGCACGCCCACTGCGCTATCTTGTCAAATGGGCACCTGCCGGTTATTTATTCGAGCATCGACATTTGGCTGACGTTCGGCCGTTTCGCCCCTCGTTAAGGCTCGGCGCGCATAAGACTCCAAACATCGACCAGCAGAGTGACGTTGCCCCTGGGGGGCAATCGAACTCAAAACTTTGATCGCTCTTGAGGACTACATTCTATGCAGACCGGTACCGTAAAGTTCTACAACGACCAGAAGGGCTATGGTTTCATTCAGCCCGACGATGGCAGCAAGGACGTGTTCGTGCACGCCACGGCACTGCAGCGCGCCGGGCTTCGCGCGCTCGCGGAAGGCCAGAAGGTCTCGTTCGACACGGCTGAAGATCGTCGCACCGGCAAGGTCGCCGTGGACAATATCTCCGCCACCTGATCCCAACGATCGGAACGACAGATTGGAACCGGGTGCCTCGCGGCGCCCGGTTTTTTGCTGTTTTGTGACAGTCGCAAATGGCAGGTTGCCGCGTCGATAATCGGTCGGAACCGGGATTTTGCCGCAAAGCTTTCATCGCAAGCGCGAGGTGGCCACCTCGATCCGCGCAATCGCGGTCGCGGAAATCGATCGGGCACTGGCCGCCATTAGCGACGGCGATGCCGATGAGGCTGAGATCATCCACACCGTTCGTCAGCAGTTGAAGCGGTTGCGGGCGCTGATCCGCCTGCCGCGTGGTCATTTCGAGGCCTATGGCGAGGAAAATGCTGCCTTCCGCGATCTCGGCCGCAAGCTTGCCCGCACCCGTGACTCCGATGTGCTGCGCCAAACCTACGATGGTCTCGTCACCAGGGCTGGAAGACGGGTGCCGGCCGCCGTGCGGCGGCGCGTCCTCGCCGGCTCCGGCAAAAAGTCGCCCGGAACGCCTGGTCGTCGTCCGCTGCTCGAAGGTGAGATCGCTTCCGGATTGCGGGCGGCGCGGGAGCGCGCCAAGCGCTGGCGCTTCGGCCGGAAGGGCTTCCCGCTGATTGCCGGCGGTCTTCGGCGCGTCTACGCCGAAATGCGCGAGGGCGAGAAGCTGGCCGCGGACCATTCTACCGCTATGAACTTTCACGAGTGGCGCAAATACACAAAGTATCACGCCAGCCAGCTCGCTTTGCTTACGCCCGTCGCGCCTGAGATCATCAAGGGCTACCGCAAGATCGCCGACAAACTGGCTGTCGCGCTCGGCGATCATCATGACCTCGATGTGCTCCGCGCCGCCGCCGATGGCGTTCGGAATGACGCCGCCGCCGACCCGCTGTTCGAGGTCATCAAGCGGCGCGATCGCAAGCTAGCAAGCCGGGCTTTCAGGCTCGGCGATGAACTGTCCGCCGAACGGCCCGCCGACTTCCTTCGCCGCATCGAAGTGAGCTGGAAGAGCTGGCGGCGATAGCCAGCGGCCCTAATGGGTTCCGTCCGCTGAACGCTCGGCGCCGTCGCCCTGCGTGATGAGCCGCGCACTGCGCTGTCCGGTAAGATAGATCCAGAACCAGCTCAGCATCACGAACAGCCGGTTCTTCACCCCGATCAGGAAGTAGATGTGGGCAAAGCCCCACACCCACCAGGCGATCCAGCCCTTGAGCTGCAGCCAGCCGAAGTCGATGACCGCGGCCCGCTTGCCGATCGTGGCCAGGTCGCCCGCGTGCTTGTAACGGAACGGCATTGCAGAGGCATCGCCGGCGATCCGCGCCATGATGACTCGCGCCGCATGCCGGCCACCCTGCTTGGCGCCATCGCCAACGCCCGGCACCGGCTTGCCGTCGGGCATGACGATCGTCGCCGTGTCGCCCACCGCGAAAATCTCGGGATGGCCGGGCACACTCATGTCGGCTTCGACCTTGGTACGACCCGCCCGGTCCGCCGGCGCGCCGAGCCACTTCGCTGCCGGTGATGACTCGACGCCCGCGGCCCAGATCACCGTCCTGGCTTCGAGATGTTCCCCGCCGGCCGTAACCTCGTCGGCATCGACTGCCGTCACGGCCTTGTTGAGCCAGACCTCGACGCCGAGCCCCTCCAATGCCTTTTTGACGTATTCGGAAAGGTTGGGTTTGAAGTTGGCAAGGACGCGCGGACCGGCTTCGATCAGGACCACCCGGGCTTCGTCCGGCTTCACCCTGCGAAAATCCTGCGCCAGCGTTGAGCGCGCGAGTTCGATGATTGTGCCGGCAAGCTCGACGCCCGTTGGGCCAGCCCCGACGATTGCGAAGGTCACCTGCGCCTTGCGCTTGGCCGCGTCGGGCTCGCGTTCAGCACGCTCGAACGCCACGAGCAGCTTGCGCCGCACCAGCGTTGCATCCTCGAGCGTCTTGAGGCCAGGCGCGAACGGCTCCCACTCATCGTGGCCGAAATAGGCGTGCTGCGCTCCCGTCGCGAGGATCAGGTAGTCGTAGGGAATGCGGCCGCCATCGGCGAGCGTGACTGCCTTCGCGGCCGTATCGACGCCGACGACCTCGCCGAGCAGCGTCGTGACGTCGGCCCTTTTGTGGAGCAGATGCCGGATCGGCCAGGCGATTTCGGATGTGCTGAGGGCGGCCGTCGCCACCTGATAGAGCAGGGGCTGGAACAAGTGGTGGTTGCGCCGATCGATGAGGGTGATGTCGGCGTTGACGCCGTTCAGTTCATCGATCGCCGCGAGGCCGCCAAATCCGCCGCCGACCACTACGATCTTCGGCTTTGCACTCTGAAGGGCCATGTTCGCCTCCTTCGTTGTCCGCACCATAAATGGTCATCGGCGAAGGACAGCTCAATCGTGCCGCCAGGCGCTCCTGCCATGCTTCCGCCACAGAGCGGCTTGGCTTGGGAGGGTAAGCGAAGCGACAACCGACGGGGATATCTTCAGGACTCCCCGCCGCCTGGTTTTATTCCGCGGCCTGCGCGCCCTGTTCCACCGCTTCCATGGCGATCTCGGCTTCCTCGGTGTCCTCGGCCTTTTCGGTCGAACCGCCAAGCCATGAAGCAATGGCCGAGAGGACGTAGAGGATGAACGAGATCGAGAACGCGATCTTGATGCCGACCATGAACGGCCCCGCCAGCAGCTCAGGGAAGAACCGGGTGCCGGTAACCGTCGCCTGCTGCGCGGCCGTAAGCGCGTGCAGCGCGTCGGCGGGGATCAACTGGCCCATTGGGTTGTAGCCGAGAAAGGCGGCGAAAAGGCTCGCCACCGGCGGCAGGTTGGCGACTTGCGTCGCGATCGCCTGCGGTAGCCCCTGACCCACGAGGCCGGTTTCCATCGTGTGCGGAAGGCTGATCGACAGCCCGATGATCATCAGCGTGAAGAACACGCCGATCGACAGCACCTGACCGGCATTCATCGAGGTCGCCCGCACACCCGAGGCCTGCCCGCGCTCGCCGGCCGGCACGGCGTTCATGATCATCGTGGCGTTGGGTGAACTGAACAGCCCGGAGCCGACACCGTTGAGGAAAAGCAGCGTGGCGAACACCGGATAGTCGAAGTCGGCGTTGAGGAACATCAGCCCGAGGAACGTCGCGCCACCGAGGATCATGCCCACTGCGGCGAACGAACGCTGGCCATAGCGGTCCGACAGCATGCCGGCGATCGGCGTCGTCAGCAGGAAGCCTACGGTGATCGGCAGCATGAAGATGCCGGCCCAGAGTGGCGTCGATTCGAAGCTGTAGCCGTGGAGCGGCAGCCAGATGCCCTGCAGCCAGATGATCAGCATGAACTGGAGGCCACCACGGCCGATAGCGCTCAGCAGGCTGGAGGAGACGCCTGCCGCGAACGGCCGGATGCGGAACAGGTTGAAGTCGAACATCGGGAGCCGCACGCGCTTCTCGAACAGGAAGAACGCGACGAGGAAGATGAGGCCGAGGATCAGTTCGCCCAGCACGCGCGGCGTGCCCCACGCCATCAGCGACGTGGCAGTGGGCTGGATTCCGTCATTGACCGCGACCAGCACGAGGATCAGGCCGATGGCGAACAGCAGATTGCCCCACCAGTCGATCTTGCCGTGCTTGCTCGGCGCATTGGTGTCCTTGAGGCTGTAAAAGCCCCAGATCGTGCCGATCAGCCCGAGCGGCACGTTGATCCAGAAGATCAGCCGCCAGTTGATGTCCGCAAACAGCCCACCAAGGATCAGCCCGATAAACTGCCCGCCGATGGCGGCCATGGTATTTATGCCGAGCGCCAGCCCGCGCTGATGCGGCGGAAACGCATCGACAAGAATGGCGGTGGCCGTCGAGGTGATCATCGCGCCGCCGACACCCTGCACGATACGCAGCCAGACGAGATAGGCCGACGCGTTGTTGTCGGTCGGCATCAGGCTCAGCGCGATTGAGCCGATGGTGAAAATCAGGAAGCCGAGGTTGTAGATGCGGGCCCGGCCATACATGTCGGCGAGGCGGCCGAAGGTCACGACCAGCACGGACGTCACGACCATGTAGCCCATTATCGTCCAGAGCAGCGTATTGGTATTGCTCGGATCGAGCGGGTCGAGATGGATGCCGCGGAAAATCGCCGGCAGGCTGATCAGGACGATCGAGGCATTGACCACGGCGGTCAGCATGCCGACCGTGGTGTTGGAAAGGACCATCCATTTGTGGTTGGCAGGCGTGGCGGCGTCGTTCATCTGAGTGACCCGAAAGAATGAATAGCACAATATTTGGGTGGACGGGCCCTTGACGCGCCTGCCATTCGGCCGACTTAGCCAGACAGCAACCGCCGCAGGAAAGACTCTGCCGCTCAATTACATTGTCAGCATATAATTAGCATGCTAACGAATGGCTATGAACAAATCAACATACCTGCCGCGCGATTTTACCTCTGATCTGGTGATCGCCGGGCGCCTGTGGCGGCGCATGACACGCGCCGTGACGGCCCAGTTCGGCCTCGCCGAAGCGGGCGCCGCGCCGCTCCTCTGGATCGGCCGGATGGGCGAGGGCATCCGCCAGAATACGCTCGCCGAACGGATCGGCATCGAAGGGCCGTCGCTGGTGCGCATCATCGACGAACTGGCCGCCGCCGGTCTCGTCACTCGCGAGCCCGACCCGTCCGACCGCCGCGCCCATTTGCTCTACCTCACAGACAAGGGCCGCGTGGTCACCGCCGCAGTCGAGGTCGAGATCAACGACCTGCGCGAGCGCGTGCTCGGTGAGCTTGACCCCGCAGACATCGCTGCCGCCGCCCGCGTCTTCGCAGCGATCAAAGCGGCTGCCGGGCAGGAGCCGTCGCGGACCCTTGAATTGGCGGATTGAACGGAGGCCTAACCGGCCCGCCGCTGCATCGCCTCGAACGAGAAGAGGCCGATCGGTAAATCCGTGCCGTCCTCCGCCGCAAGGTCGGCGAGGATTTCGCCGATGACGCTGGCGAATTTGAAGCCGTGGCCGGAGCAGGGGGAGCTGACGATGATCCGCTTCTCGCCGGGGAGGAAATCGATGAGAAAGTCCTCGCCCGGCAGCATGGTGTAGCGGCAGGTGATGAAGCGCGACCCGGTGGGCACCACGCCCGGCATGCGCCGCGCCATAAAGTCGTCGTTCACGGCGCGATCGGCGTCGTTGACCGGTGGATTTGGCGCCTCGGGATCGATCTCCTCGAAGAAGTGGTGATGCTTGCCGGTCTTCACGCCCTCGCCGAGATCGGGAAAGCCGAACCAGGTGCCGCCTTCGCCTTCATCAACAAGGAAGCCCGGCATGCGACCAAGCTGCGTCGCGAGCACGTCACGAGAGGGGTACCAGCCGACCACCTGCTTGATCGGCTTCGCGTAGGGCTTCAGCGCGGGCAGCAGTCCGTTGACGTACGACCCTGCTGCGACGACGACCTTGCCGACCCGGTAGCTACCGGCATCGGAGACTATCGTGACCCCGGCGTCGTCCGGCTCGATCGCCGTGACCCGCTCGTTGAAATGCAGCACCGCGCCGTCGGCACCCGCCAGTTTCAGTGCCGCGGTAATCGCCCGCTCGGGCCGCAGGAAGCCACCCTCGGGCTCGAACACAGCCGCATCGCCCGGCCGCATGGCGAAAGCAGGGAAGCGGGTGTGCACGGCATCGGCGTCCAGCAATTCGTGCGCGACCCCGTGCGTGCGGCACGAGTCGAGCACGCCCGCGATTACCTTGCCATCAGGCGCGCCGATCTGCAGCACGCCGGTGATCGTCAGCAGCGCCTCGCGAGACCGTGCCTCGAGCGCGCGCCAGTTGGTGTAAGCGCGCCGCAGCAGCGGCACATAGGCCGGGTCTTCGAAATAACCGAGCCGGATCAGCCGGCTGTCGCCGTGCGAGGAGCCTTTGTCATGCAGCGGGCCGAACCGCTCGATGCCGATGACGCGCAGCCCGCGTGCCGCAAGCTGCTGCACCGTGTGCGCACCCATCGCGCCAAGGCCGACGACCGCAACATTGTAGTCGGTGGTCATCAGTTATGCAGCCCAGACACGAACTGCTTGAACCGCTCGGACTTGAGCTCGCCGAACACCTGGTCGGGCGTACCATCTGCCTCGACCAATCCCTGATGGACGAAGACGACCCGGTTGGAGACGTTGCGGGCAAAGCCCATTTCGTGCGTCACCACCAGCATCGTGCGGCCTTCGTCAGCCAGCGCCCGGAGCACCCGCAGCACCTCGCCCACCAGTTCCGGATCGAGCGCCGATGTCGGCTCGTCGAACAGCATCACCTTCGGCTTCATCGCCAGGGCCCGGGCGATCGCCGCGCGCTGCTGCTGGCCGCCGGAAAGGTGGGCAGGATAGAAATTGCGCTTGTCGGCAATGCCGACCTTTTCGAGCAGCGCCTCGGCCTCCGCGACGCACTCGGCGCGCGGGCGCTTCAGCACATGCACCGGGCCTTCGATGACATTCTGCAGCACCGTCATGTGGCTCCACAGATTAAAGTTCTGGAAGACCATGCCGAGTTCGGTGCGGATGCGGTCGACCTGCTTTGAGTTCGCCGGTTCCTGTCCGCCACCGCGCTTCGGCCGCATGGCAATGGTTTCACCGGCGACCGTTACCTCGCCAGCGTCGGGGATTTCGAGCAGATTGATGCAGCGGAGGAACGAGCTCTTGCCCGAGCCGGACGCGCCGAGAATGGAAATCACGTCGCCTTCCTGTGCATCGAGCGAGATGCCGCGCAGCACTTCGACGCCGCCATAGGCCTTGCGGATATCCTTGACCGACAGGGCAGGGGCGCTGGTCAACGTGGTACCTCCGGAAGTTCGATTGGACCGGCGGCATGCGCCGGCGGGGCGCCGGGACGGATGGATTTCGGCCGCGCCCTGAGATGCGGCGAGACAAGATACTCGACCAGCCCGAGCGCGCGGATGATGAGGAAATTCAGCACAAGATAGATCAGCGCCGCGCAGATGAAGACTTCGAACGTCCGATAGGTATGGGTGATGATACGCGAAGCGACACCGGTGACTTCCCAGACCGTCACGAGGCTCGCCAGGGCCGTGGATTTCATCATCAGCACGATTTCGGTCGAATAGGCCGGGAGCGCCTGGCGGAGTGCGATTGGCGCGATGATGCGGCGGAAGAGAGTGAAGCGCGACATGCCGATGGCGCGGCCCGCCTCGATCTCGCGGCCGGGCACCGCCTGAAGGCCGCCGCGGAAGATTTCGGCGGTGTAGCCGGCGGTGCAGAGCGCCAGCGAAATCACCGCCGAATTGAAGCTGTCGCGCAGCACCGGCCAGACGAAGGAGTGCCTGACCTCGCTGAACTGGCTCACGCCGTAATAGAGCAAAAACATCTGGATCAGCAGCGGCGAGCCGCGAAACACGAACACATAGGCGGCGGCAAGCTGTGTCAGGACGGGGACGCGCGAGACGCGGGCCCAGGTGATGAAGCAGGCGAAAATCCCGCCGATGAGAATGCACCAGAACCAAAGGGCAATCGTCAGCGGCGTCACCGCGAGGAGCTGGCCCATGGTGTCGGTAAGGAAGGCGATGTCCATGCCTAGCCTCGCCCCAGGCTGCCGCGGAAGCTGCGGGCAACTCGTTTTTCGGCGACGCCGAACACCCGGTCCGACAGCGTGGTGAGGATGAGGTAGAGTGCGCCGGCGGCGATGTAGAACGTGAAATAGAGGTGTGTCGAGCCGGCCGCGACCTGCGCCTGCCGCATCAGCTCCGCGAGGCCGGTGACCGAGATCAGCGCTGAATCCTTGAGGCTGAGCTGCCAGACATTGCCCAGGCCAGGCAGCGCGAAGCGGAGCACCTGCGGGGCGATGATGCGGCGGAACCGTGTGAAGCGCGACATGCCCATGGCGCGCGCTGCCTCGATCTCGCCCGCAGCGACGGCGAGGTAGGAGCCGCGAAATACCTCGGCCTGGTAGGATGCCGAGATAAGCCCGACGCCGACCGCGCCGACGAGGAATGCCGGCGGGCTCAACGACCCGTCGCCGCCGAGGGAGGTACTCACCCAGCTCAGCGCGCGCGAGCCGCCGAAATACATGAGATAGATGATGAGGAGTTCGGGCACGCCGCGGAAGATGGTGGTGTAGGCGTCTCCGAGAATGCGCCAGCCGCGTTTCCCCGAGAGCTTTCCCCAGGCGATGACCGACCCGACGACCGCGCCGACGAGCAACGCGCAAAGCGTCACGACCAGCGTCATGATGGCGCCGGTCACCAGCCATCCGCCCCACCCGTTTGGGCCAAAACCGAGAACCGAAAAATCAAGCATGGCCGCGCCTCTTGCGAGGTTCAGAGGCGCGGGCCAACGTCTGCGTCACCGAGTTTATTGCTTTGGCGTCACGTCGAGCTTGAACCACTTCTCGCTGAGCTTCTTGACCGTCCCATCAGCGATCGCCGCCTTGATGGCCTTATCAAAGGACGCTTTGAGGTCGGTGTCTGCCTGGCGCAAACCGAGGCCGATACCCGGTCCCCAGATCGGTCCGGCCATTTCCGGCCCGGTCAGCACCATGTCTTCGTTGCCTTTGGTGGCAAGGGAGGCGGCGAGTGCCGTATCGTCATCGACGGTGGCGTCGAGCCGGCCGGCGACGAGGTCGGCGTCGCGCTCGTTAACGGTCTTGTATTCGCGGATCGTGGCGATCGAGCCGAAATTATCGTCGAGGAATTTGGTATAGATCGTCGCTGTCTGGACGCCGATCGTCTTGCCCTTGAAAGCATCGCGGAACTTGTCGATCAGCGGCTTGTCGTTGGCGGCATCGCCCGTCAGCGTGATCGTCGAGCCCGTCCCGGTGAGGTTGGCCAGAGGGCTGTCCTTGAGGGTCGCGAAGCCGACCGGAGTCGCCGCGTAGGGAACCGAGAAAGCGATGACCTTGGCACGGTCGGGCGTGATGGAGAGGCCATCGAGAATGACGTCGAACTTGTTGGCGTTGAGGCTTTCGATCATCGTGTCCCAGTCGTGCGTCACGAATTTGCAGCTGAGCTGGGCGCGGCCGCAGACGTCTTTCAGCAGCTCGATCTCGAACCCGTCGAGCGAACCATCCGGATTGGTCAGGTTCCAGGGAGCGTAGGCGCCCTCGGTGCCGATCTGTACGTCCTTGGCCAGGACGGGCGTGGCCAGCGCGGCCAGTGCCAATGCCGCAGCCGCGATGAAAGTCCTCAAAGTCATGACATGCTCCCTGTGTTACGCGAGGCGCCGGGGCCCAAAGGCCCTCGATGCATCTAAAATTAGAAAGCACGTCACGGGACGCGGCGTCAATTTTTGCGTCATTTTGATGAATTGCCGAATTGTTGTTCAAACGGCAGCGATTCCGCGCAAAAGAAGCAATTTTTGCGACTGGCGGCGGCCTTTGCTCAGGCCGAGGCACAGTGCCGCACCGCCCAAGCGAACTTGTGGCGGTTCTCTTCCGCGGGGAGAGGCTGGGTTAGTTTGCCGTTTCCTGAGCCGGACCGTCGACATAGCGCCGCTGGAACCGGCCGAGTTTTAGGCCCGTCAGGATTTCATAGCCGATCGTTCCGCCGGCATCGGCCTGATCGTCGACGGTGATATTGGGCCCCAAAATCTCGGCGAGCTCGCCCGGCGCCGGGATCTGGTCGCCGAGGTCGGTGATGTCGACGGTTGTAAGGTCCATCGACACGCGGCCGATTACGGGCAGAACCTTCCCGCGGATGGCGACCTTGCCGCCGGGATGGGTGCTGGCCGAAGACAGCGAGCGGAAAAACCCGTCGGCATAGCCGATGGCGAGTGTCGCAAGACGGCTGTTGCGGTTGAGCGTGAAGGTCGCGCCGTAGCCGACAGACTCGCCCGCCCGTGCTTCCTTGACCTGCAGGATCGGTGCTTCGAGCGTCACCACGCGCGACATCGGATTGCGCCGGCCATTGACGGCGCGCCCGCCGTAAAGCGCCACGCCCGGCCGCACCATCTGGAAATGGTACTCGCGCTCGGTCATCAAGCCGGCCGAGTTCGCAAGCGAGGCGGGGATGTTCGGAAAATGCTGCTTCAGCGACTGGAACAGCTGAAGCTGCACCCGGTTCTTTTCGTGGTTCGGCTGATCGGCGCAGGCGAAGTGACTCATGATCATCTGCGGCGCGAAACCGAACTCGCCGATCCGCGCCGTCACGATCTCGGTTTCCGATAGGCGGATGCCGAGGCGGTTCATGCCGGTGTCGAAATGGAGCGCTGCCGGCACTGCCTCGTTGCGCTTGAGGCAGAAGGCGAGCCATTCCTCGAGCATCGAAAGCGAGCTGAGGCAGGGCATCAGCCGCTCGGCGGCAAAGGTCTCGGCGCTACCCGGAAAAAGCCCATCGAGAATGAAGATGTGCGCATCGGGCAGGGCAGCGCGTACCGCAATGCCTTCATCGACGGTCGCCGTGAAAAAGAACCGTGCGCCCGCCGCGTAAAACGCTTCGCTCGCCGCAACGATGCCGGTGCCATAAGCATCAGCCTTGACCACGGCACCGCACAGCGCGCCGACGCTGACTTTTTCCAGCGCCCGCCAGTTGCGCGCCAGCGCCGCCAGATCAACCGTCAGCCGCGGGCCAAGCCCGGCATTGGGGATCCTCAACATGCCTATTCCATCCGCTCGGGCAGATAAGCGTCGCGCGCCAGATTGCCGAAGCGGGTGAACTGGCCCTCGAACGAGAGCTGAACGGTGCCCGTCGGGCCGTGGCGCTGCTTGGCGATGATGATTTCGGCGTGGCCGTGTACTTGTTCCATTTCACCCTGCCAGGCGAGATGCTCAGGCGTGCCTTCCTTGGGCTCCTTGTTCTTGAGGTAATACTCCTCGCGATAGATGAACAGCACCACGTCGGCGTCCTGCTCGATCGAGCCAGACTCGCGCAAATCCGAAAGCTGCGGATGCTTGTCGTCGCGGGATTCGACCTGTCGGCTCAGCTGGCTGAGCGCGATCACCGGCACGTCGAGCTCCTTGGCGAGCGCCTTGAGCGTCGTGGTGATCTCGGTCAGTTCCTGCACGCGGTTCTCGCCGGCGCGCTTCGACGAGCCCGAAAGGAGCTGGATATAGTCGATGATGATCATGTCGAGCCCCTTCTGCCGCTTGAGGCGGCGGGCGCGGGCGGCAAGCTGCGAGATCGAGAGGCCGCCGGTGTCGTCGATATAGAGCGGCACCTGCGAAATCAGGTTCGACGCGTCGACGAGATGCGAGAACTGGCTCTCGTGAATGTTGCCGCGCCGGATATCGGAGGAGGGGACCCCCGACTCCGAAGCGAGAATACGCGTCGCCAACTGCTCGGCGCTCATTTCGAGGCTGAAGAAGCCGACGATACCGCCGTTTTCGGTCTTCCGATGACCATCGGCTGTCACAGCACCCTTCCACGTCTTGGCCACGTGGAAGCCGATATTGGTGGCAAGCGAGGTTTTCGCCATGCCCGGGCGGCCGGCGATGATGACCAAGTCGCTGCGCTGCAGCCCGCCCATCATCCGGTCGAGATCGGTGAAGCCGGTCGCGGTACCCGAGAGCGAGCCGTCGCGCTTGAACGCCTCGGCCGCCATTTCGATGGCTGCCGCCGTCGCGGCGTTAAACGCTTGGAACCCGCCATCGTAGCGGCCTTTTTCGGCCAACTCGAAAAGCTGCTTTTCCGCTTCCTCGATCTGCTTGGGCGCGGTTTCCTCGACATCGGCCGTATAGGCGACCGAAACCATGCCCTCGCCGATCTCGATCAGCTTGCGGCGAATGGCAAGGTCGTAAACCGTCTGCCCGTAGTCGGCGGCATTGATGATGGTGGTGGCGCCCGCCGCCAGCCGCGCGAGGTATTGCGACATCGTGACGTCGGCGACGAGATTTTCCGGCAGGAAGGTTTTCACTGTCACCGGCGTCGCCGATTTTCCGGCGCGGACGATCTTGCTGATCACCTCGTAGATGTCGCGGTGGATCGCTTCGTAAAAATGCTCGCCGAGCAAAAAGTCCGAGACGCGGTAAAAGGCTTCGTTGTTGACCAGCACGGCGCCCAGCAGCGCCTGCTCTGCCTCCACGTTCTGCGGAGCCAGACGAAAGCTCTTCTCATCCTCCGGATGGAGACGATGAACGTTCTCGGCCATTACCCGCTTTTCCCCTCGCGCCCTTAATGTTGTCTTAACCCTGCGGTCGCGCGCCGCGAAGCGCCTCTACATCACATTCCGTCGAGGAGTGCGATCACCAAGGATAGCGGGGAAAACGTCAAAACCTCGACGCAGCCCCTTGCGTCTACAGGTTGCGCCGATTCGGGCTGCTGGCACTAACGGCGGTCGGGCCGATCGGGTTGCCGGGTGTCTTCGGCGTCGAGGTATTGGATGACCCGGCGCAGCATTTCGAGGAACACCTCGCGCTCCTGTGGGGCAAGCGGCGAGAGCCCGAGGGCGTTCGTGTCGCCGGCAGCCTGCAGCGCCTGCGTGGCCCGTTCCCGGCCCTGTGCGGTGAGGGCGACGAGAGCGCTCCGCCGGTCGTTGGGATCAGGCGTGCGCTCGATCAGTCCGTCCCGCTCCATGCGAGACAGCGTGTTGGCCATTGTCGGCTGTTCGACAGCCGCCCAGTGGGCCAGCTCTTTCTGGGTCTGCGCGCGGCCGTCGATAAGGGCGAAAAACACCGGCATGCTTCCAGCGCTGCCGCCCGCCAGCCGCCGCTCCAGCGCGCGTACAAAAAGCCGGGCCGCCCAGTTGATCAGATACCCGGCAGACGACTCGCGGCGATACTTATCATCCATAGCTTGCTATCTAATTACATAGTGAGCTATACAATCATGTATCGCAGTCCAAAACAAGGATGTTGGCTATGTCTCTCAAGAGCACGCCGGCGCGCTATGGCAGCGTCGCCATCACCATCCACTGGGCCAGCGCGCTCGCGGTGGTGCTGACCTGGATCGCCGGCTTCGTCGTGGCGAATGTCCTGCCGACCGGGCAGGGCATGCCGCTCCTTCTGGCGCACATCACACTCGGCCTTATCGTCTTCGCCCTTACGCTGCTGCGCCTGCTCTGGTGGCTCGCCTTCGACCGCCGGCCGGCCGAAGTGGGCGGACAGCCGCAGTGGCAGTCCCTGGTGGCCCGCGGCGTCCATATCACGCTCTATGCACTCCTGCTGCTGATGGCGACCTCCGGCATCGCAACGCTCATCCTGTCAGGGGCGATACCGACGCTGTTGGCCGGTGGCCCGGTGCCGGATTTCTCCAGCCTCATCCCCCGCGTCGCGCACGGCATCATGAGCCGCATCCTGCTGGCTCTATTCGTCCTCCACGTTGCCGCCGCGCTCTATCACCAGTTCATCCGCCACGATCACCTGTTGGCGCGAATGGGCGTCGGAGCGTAATGAAACAAAAAGGCCGGGCACATGGCCCGGCCTCTAAATGTTCGCGATAGCGCTAGCGCTTATTCTTCGTCACCACCGGCGTCCGAAGCGGCGGAGCCGGCTTCGGCCTGGCCTTCGGCGAACTCGGCCGCGGCCTCTTCGTCGAAGGTCGGCACGGTGAGGTCTTCGCCCTTCGCCTGCCGCTCGGCTTCGTCCTCGGAGCGCGC
>Ga0105237_10000098_pt1 | contig 121026 bp, 103 predicted proteins | sample KBSC24metaG_FD_81520 | JGI IMG/M metagenome (GOLD analysis project Ga0105237, IMG submission 81520) | Corn rhizosphere microbial communities from Kellogg Biological Station, Michigan, USA - KBS C2-4 metaG | ecosystem: Host-associated > Plants > Roots > Rhizosphere > Soil | place: Michigan...
ACGTCTTTAGATCCCGCTGTGCTGTTTCTTCTTGTTAAGGAAGCGGTTTGCACGGCGAGGCGTCAGGCTGATCTACACTTGGCGTCTGGTCAAGGGAAGAGGACTGGCATGCTCTGATCCTTCTGCGAAGAAGGATGGGTCTGAAAACGGGGATCTTACAATCGAAGCGATGTTTGGATCTTGCTGTTCTGCGGATCAGGTCAAGGTGCGATAGACAGACATTCGTTTACTCTTTGGAGTATGTTTTTGTCTGTTTGCCGGGCGTCTTTGTCCCGGCGGCGAAGAGTATTATGATCTGTCCAACACGCAGAGTCAACCCTTTGGAGAATATTTATTAAGATTCATTTAGCAGAGGGCATTGAGTCGGCGTACAGAGCAATATCCTTACAACGATTCCTGGCAGCGCACATACGATTCACACGATCCATTTCAATTGAGCACGTGCAGGTCCACAAATAATACAGCCCCTCTCCGCTTTGTGCCGAAGAGGAGCTGTATCGCAAACACTAGGCTAGCGCAACTTGCCTATGCCTTATCGCCGGCGCTTCCTGCACTTGCGGTTAGTACATGTGGTGCGCCTGTGTTGTTCATTTGAACAGGAACGCTTGCGGCAGCCGGCATGACCACCGCCGGAGCTTCGGCCGCAGCCAGTGCTTCAGCAATCACCTTGAGAGCTGCCGGATTGTTGGCAAGCGCCTTAACGATCGCATCCGATTGCGCTTCCGTGGATACCGTCTTTCCTGTCAGCCTTTCGATCGCCGGACCGACTGACGCGCTCAGTCCCGATAGGATCGTGTCGAGCCCGCTTCCAGTCCCTACCCCATTGCTGCCACTGGACGATCCTCCAAGGAAACCGTCGATCGTACTGCGAAGACCGAAGCCGCTCGCCATCGAGTCCATCATCTTCTGCGCTGTCTCCGGTGTTCCATAGAGAGTCATATTGCCCTTGGACAGGAAGTTGCCAAGCGCCCTCGCGAACTCCTGCTGCACTTCCTTGTTGGCATCGATCCGCAATCGTTCGATCTCAAGCCGAATACCAGCCTCGGCGAACTCCTGGCGGTTCTCAAGCTGCCGCCGCTCGACATCTACCCTCGCCTGCTCAACATTAACGTTCTCGCGTGACACTTCGACAGCCACCATTTGCTGTGCCTTCTCGCCGCGGGCAACCATCTCCTTGGCCTGCGCATCAGCCTGGGCAAGCTGCATACGAGCCTCGGCCTGCTTTGCCGATGCGTCCTGCTCGGCCTGCGCAACCGTCACTCTCATAAATGCCTGCACCTGAGCTTCCGTCTGCTGGCGAATTTTATCGCGCTCGATCTCCTGCCTCGCCGCGATCAGCTTCTTGTTGGCGTCACGTTCCGCTTCAGCAAGCTGAGTTACGGACATAACATCCTGATTGGCCTTCTCCTGGGCAGCCTTTGCAACCAGAGCGCTTTCTTCAGCTCTTGCCTGCTCCGCTTCTTTATTGGCGATCGCAATCTTCTTGATACGTTGAGCAAGTTCAACGGCCTGGTCTCGCTCTACGCCCGCGCGCTGCAGTTCCTGTTCTCGGGCAATCGTAGCGGACTGAACTGCCTTTTCCTGTGCGACCTGCGCCACCTGAACGGATTGCTGGCGCGTGATCTCCGCGGCCTGGATCGTCATGTCCTTTTCGATCCGAGCAACTTCGACCGATCGCTCCTGCGCGATAACGGCTTCCTGCGCCTCGCGGCTTCGTTCTGCCTGAATCTTTGCAATCTCTGTATGCTGTCCGGCTTCCGCCTCAGCCTGCTGACGCTCCAATTCCAGAATGCGCTGCCGGGTTGTAACATCTCTCAGCTTCTTGGCCTGTTCGGCGTCACGCTCAAGGTTGTTCCGCTCAACGGCTGCAGCCGATGTAATCTCCGTAATCTTTCGTTTGCCCTGGGCATCAAAGACATTATTGTCGGATAACTCTTTAGGGTCAGTCTGGTCAAGTTCTGAAATCGTAACGCTTTCCAATAACAGGCCATTCGCCTCAAGGTCGGCCTTTACGTGCTCTTTGACCCGCTCTGCGAACTCATCGCGCTTGGTATGGATCTCGAAGAGTTCCATTTGTGAAGCAATAGCGCGTAGAGCCGATACGAGCTTTTCACTGACCAGCGCTTCGACGTTCTCGGCATCGACGGAGTTTACGCCCAGTGAGCGCGCGGCGTTCAAGATATGTTCCGTGTCGGCCTGAACACGAATGTAGAACTGCGCAAGGATATTCGATCGCAGGTTGTCCTTGGTAATCAGCGCATTCGGCCCACGTGGATTGACACCGAGCTTCATTGTACGCAAATTTACTTCCGTGATTTTATGAACCACAGGGAAGACGAGCGCGCCTCCATCGAGGACTACCTTTGACCCACCCATTCCCGTCATGACGAAGGCTAGATCAGCCGATGTCTTACGGTAAAGCGAGGTAACAACCGTAATCAGTAAGCCAACAACGAACATCGCAATGCCGCCCACGCCTAAAATGATCCACATCCAACTGGCGCCATGTGGTCCGGTAAGATTTGGCCCCACGACACTGAGCACCGCCAACACGGCTCCCACCAGCATCAATGCATATCCCATCATTCTCTCCTTGCCCGCATTTGCGGACACACAGCTCGCCGCCGGCGGTCAACCCGCATCAAACGGTGAGGGTTCGGCCCGAAAGGACCGAGAAATAACGCTCCAAGTCATGAGGGCGATATCGCCCATTTTTAATCGCTATATTTGCAATCTTTCGCAAACATCCTTGTGACGTCATCATGACAGAGCGATTCAGGAAGCTGCTTCCACGATCAATTGGTCTGCAGCCGGATCGTAATCTACAATAAGCGCTCGCTTCCCGCGAGCAATCTCCCCTTCTCCGTTAGCTAACCGCGCACGCGCTTCATGCAGCGTGCCATGGTCGTCATACACATGTATCCGCCCGCGCTGCTCACCAATCGGATACACGACCGTTCCGGTAAGCCCACAGAGATCGATATTGCTGACATCGCAGCTTTCGGTTTGTGGGAGAAGGCGGCTGCCGATCGCAGCCGTGAACTTTTCGGCCACGATTGCTCCGGCGACCGCCTCACCGAGGGCCGGAAGCCAGAAAAGGCCTGTGGCATGAGAATGTTCAACCCAGTACTGAGTAGCCCAGAAACCGGTAAATCCCCACCCCATTAAAGCGCCACCGATCAGAAAGGGCATCGGCACCCTTCCGAAACCGAAGAACAGTGCCAGCTGCTCAAGAACACCGCCGTGCATAACCGCGCGGACAGAACTGCGACGCCCTCCGCCTTTTGCCTGTGCGCCGCGATGCCCATGAGCACCGGATGTTCGCGCTCCCCCATGCTTCACGCCGGAGCCGCCACTATGCTTGATTCCGGAGCTGCCACCGTGCTTAATGCCCGAACCGCCTGAGTGAGCATGAGCGTGATTTGACCCGCCGGTTCGTGCGCCTCCTCGATGTCCGGCCCTATGGCGGCCGCCTCCGCTGAAGGCGGAAAGCAGAAGGACCAGCATCGCCGTTGCGCCAGGTCCAAGGTACATGAGGTAGTACCACTGCAAGTAGTCGCTGGAGTTCATAGACGTTCCCTCGCTAAGTACAAATTGGTTTGACGCCGCAGGTATTTGAAAAGTTGCGCTCTTTATATAAATATAATTTTGGAGTCGCAAAAAAGGTGTTTTTGACAGGAAGCAGGGGTAGCCAGTATAATGAATGGTGCGTCAATGACGATGCAAAGATTACAGCGCCCGCGCGAAAGGCAGAAATGCCGCCGGACGCAAAGATTCCGCGGCGCGGCTCGGTTTCGCTTTTGCGTTAGCCGTCATCCCGCTGCGCAGATCGCCGGCGGGGTAACTGCCGGTTTGATTTACGATTTACGCCCTGATTGCCGCCCCTGCTTGAGCGATCCTTGCTGACAAGTTCGATTGCGCTCGCCGTGCGGCCACAGGCACTATTCCGCTTGGAGAACACTATAAGCTATGCGTAGGACACGACGCGCCGCTGCGCCCGACGCCGTCTCCCCTGAGACGTTCGCAGTTGAGCCGATGTCGGAGACCCCGGCCGCCGAATCGGCCAACACTGAAACCGGCCCTTCCGGAGACCAATCACCCACTTTAGAGCAGTCCGCCGACAGTGAGCCAGCCGCTCCTGTTGAAAAGCCCAAGAGAGCCCCTCGAAGACGAGCGACGAAGGCAGCTGCCGACGAAACTGAGATTCCTGCTCCGACCGCCGATCCGCCACGCGCTCCCCGGGCGTCCCGCAGCAAGAAAGAGCCTCTAGTTGTCGCGGATGTTGAACCATCTGCCGAACCGGCCGCTCCTGAAGCGACCACAGCGCCACGCCGTCGGCGCCGCACGTCAAAAGCCGCCGACGCGTCGGCTGAAGCGATTGTTGAAGCTGTCCCCACGGCTACAGAGCTGACGATCCCAGGCCTTGAAGAAACGCCTGAGGAATCTACTCCGGAGCCGCCTGCTGCCGATACACCTCGCGAAGGCGGACAATCCAACCGCCGCAGATCGCGGCGTGGACGCGGCGGATCGAACAATGCAGCAAAGAACCCGTCAGAAGCGGTGGCGGCGCTTGACCTTGAGGCTCTTACAGCCGATATCGCCATCACACAGGACGGTGCGGCCGTCGAGCCGATTGCACCCGAGCAGCCTGAACCACGAAAAGGCGGACGCCGCTCGCGTCGCCAGGATAGAACACCTGCATCGCTCACGACCGAGGAAGCGATCAAGCTGGCGGGCCTCACAGATTTTGTAACACCTGTGACTTCCACCGATTCGACGACCGAACAGCCGTCGAAAAAAGGCAGAAGCCGTCGAAAACGGAATACGCCCGAAACAGTCCTAGCACAGCCTGAAGTCGTAGAAGCCGCAGCTGAGACAGCAGAATCCGCTGACGAGGCAAGCCGGCGATCACGCAGACGACGCGGCCGGCGGCGGCGCGGAGAATCCGATGAGCCCATCGAGATCGCCGAAAGCGCCGAGCTACTTGTCGATGGCGATGCCATCCGCGCTCTGGAACTGGAATTAGAGGATGAAGACGAGGAAGACCTCGACCTCGTTCCCCTCACGCCTCCTGTGCAGCCCGTATATGTTGCGCCGCCTCTCGTTCCGCAGTCATACCTTACGGGAAGTGTCGACCGATCAGTACGCGTCGATGCCCGCATCGAAACGGTAGGCGCGAGCGGACATCGCCGCTTTAACATCAATGGGGAGCCGCATAACCCGTTTCTGTTCTTCGTCAACACGGAAACGGCGACAGACGGCAACGTCGTCGAGGCGCAGATCCGCGGCGCTGCCGCAAACGGCATCCACCTCTATTCCGCAGTCATGTATTTGCCGCTGAAGAACGCCTACGGCGAGAGACCGTTTGGCCGGATCGATTCCGTGCTGGGCCAGATCCTTGCCGCCGATCCCGAGGCGTATATCATCCCGCGCCTTCAACTCGTTCCGACCAACTACTGGGTGCGAACCAATCCAGACCAGCTTGCGCGCTATGCGGACGGCTCCGAAGGTGACGTATCCATCGCGTCCCAGACATTTTGGGCTGACTGCCTTGAGGCCGTCACCGCGCTGATCGAACACTTTGCGGATCCTTCGACACCAGGCGGCGATCACATTATCGGCTTTCACATCGACCGCGGTGAGTGGTTCCATGACGCGGCAGCCGGCTACGATTATTCAGAGCCGAACACCACGGGATTCCGCAACTGGCTGCGCTCCAAGTACCAGTTCGACTATGCGCTTCGCGCGGCCTGGTATGATGGCAAAGTCACGTTCGATACCTCTGCGATTCCACCGTGGCAAGGTCTCGCCGCCGTTACCAAAAAGAGCGACTCGCCCTTGCTTAACGGCCCTCGCGACGGCCGCTGGGTCGACTACGCCAAATACAGTTCCGAAGTCGTGGCGGAAGCCATCACCGGCATTGCAGCCGCCATCAAGGCGCTGACTGCCCGCAAGCTTCTTGTAGCTGTGTCATACGGGTATTCACTGGAATTCTCCGTAAGGAACGACTCAGGGCACCTTTCCCTGAGCCGCCTGCTCGATTCTGCGGACATCGACATTATCGCAGGACCGAACTCCTATACCAGCCGGGGAGCCGGCAATACGGGAGCTTTCGGCGCGCCTCTGGACTCTGTTGCTCTCCACGGCAAACTATGGGTGATGGAGGACGATACCAAGACGTTCCTCGCGGACACTGAGACCGAAGACACCTACAACCCGAAGATCCCGACGGGCCTTGAGACGCAGGCGACGCACGAACGTCATTTCGGCGCAGCGCTCACACACCGCACGGGCCTTGCCTGGATGGACCTCTGGGGACAGGGCTGGCTGAACGATCCGATGATCTGGCAGACTCTCGGCGAGCTCAGCAATATGGCCCAGCGATGGTCGGAAACCTGCGCATTACGCTATGTGGCTCCGGATACGCCAGACTATCAGACCAGACCGCGCGGCCGTCATGATACGATCCTTGAATTGGGATTGGATCCTGAGAGCGAGCCGGTCAGCGACGCTCCAGCCGATGATGAAGAAGGCGTTGCCTTCGAGCAGCCCCTTGACGGAGATGCAGCCCCATCCGCCTTTGATGGTGAGACTGAGCCGGCAGCTTATGACGGCGAGACCGCACCGGCTGACTTCGAAAACCTAGATGAGACGGCCCTGCCGTCGGACGCAGGTGATGCCTCGCCAGCTGAGGAAGCCGCACAGGTCGAGATAAGCGAACAGATCAGTACTGAAGAAGTAGCGGACGAAACCACGGCCGACAGCACTGAACCGACAGTGGATTCACATGTCTCTCAGACGGACGTCGATCCTGTATCTGAAAATGACACCGTGCCGCAGCCCGATGACAGCGTCGCGTATGAACCTACGGTCAGCGATGAGACCCAGCCTGAAATCCCAGGGGAAGCTTCAGACGAAGTTCAGGCAGATGCAGCCGCCGAGCCAGAAAACGATCCGACGCCGGGCGAAAACAACGTTCCTGCAGAGACAGTATTGGATCAAGACAGCGTTCCGGATGAGGTGACACCGGAAACACTGACGGAAGAATCAAGTCCAACGGATGGAGACGGAATTGTAGAAGAGCCGGCATCGGAAACAGAGCCGGAGAGCGCCGAAGAGGCTTTGCCGAATGCAAATGCTATTTCGGCAGATGAGCCTGCTGTTTCGGCAAATGAGCAGTCGGATAATGCTGAACCCGAATCAGCAGAAATTGTTGAGCCCGACGCGGAAGGCGCACCAGATGAAACGCCTGTAGATAACGAAAGCGTCAACGCGGTGGAAGAAGACGCATCCGAAGTAGAAGTGCCGTCTGACATTCGGGCTGAATCTACATCTATCGAAAGTCTTATCGACTGGGCTGCGGATCCCATCGAAGAGACTGCCATGATCGAGGCGGACGAAACAGAAGATATTACAGAAGATGACAGCGCAGAACCTGTTGAGACGTCGATCGTTGCGGCCGCGCTGGAAGAGGCTATTGCCGAGACAACGGCGCTAATCGAAGCGGGAATTTTACTGCCTGAAGACCTCGATTTCGATGAAGTGACCTTCGGCGAGGTATCGCTCGATGCGCCTGCCGGTGGGATATTCATTGATGAAGATGCCGCGGACGAGCCTCAGGTAATCCAGCCGCAAGGCTGGTTCGGCGCAGCGCCGGATGTGGTAGCGTTTATCGACGAAGCTTCCCTCTACTACATGAAGAACGATCCGGCCGGCCTTGGGCATTCGCTCATCAGCCGAACTCGGGAAATGCTGCTGAAGACAGGCGCTTCTGTCAGCTTCTTCCTGCAGAGCGATGTCGTCAGACCCGACCTGCCCGATGCGCCGCTCTATCTCTTCCTGAACGCGCTGAGAATTACCACAGCCGAGCGCCAGGCAATTCGTGAGCGTCTGCAGCAGCGCGGCAAAACTCTTGCATGGATCTATGCCCCCGGCATTCTTGACGAGACCGGACCATCCAAGCAAGATGCCGGCGATGTGATCGGTATCACTCTCCGCCATCAGCCATGGAATACACGGACCGGAAGTCAGGTCGTGGAGCAGCGGCATCCGATCACGGAAAGAATGCGCAGTGGCAAACGCATTGGTCAGGACGAGATCCTGAACCCGTCGTTTGCTGTCGACGATCCTCAAGCCACCGCGCTTGCGGAATATGTGTCCAACGGCGCGACATCGATTGCCGTTCGCGAACACTCTGCGGGGTGGAGATCGGTGTTCTTTGGCGAACCCGCCCTGACAGTCGAGCTGCTGCGCGGTCTCTTCCAGTACGCCGGTGTGCCGCTGTACTCGGCTCAGGACGATGTTGTACACGCCACAGCCGACGGTGTTATCCTGCTCCATGCCGGATACACCGGACAGCGAGTAATCAACCTGCCATTCGCGGCCACGGTATACGATACAGGTGAGAACCGCATAATTGCGGTCGAAAGCCGGTCCTTCCGCACATTCCTGCGGAGCCGGACTTCGCGCCTGTTCCTATTCGGTTCCTCCGATGAGATCGCCGACTTCACAGGCCTTGAAATTCCAGTGGAACCCACACGCGGATCCCGGCCGGAACCACAGTCCCGTGTTGCGCCCGTCGTTCGGGATCCCGAACCGGTCGCTCCGGTGATTGCGGAACCGCAGCCGGAACCGGTCGCAAAGCAATCCATATCACGCGCAATCCCTGGCCTGGAATTCGCGGATGAATTGGATGACGAAGACGACGAAACTGAGATACCGCCCCCCTCGGACGAGGATGCTCCAGCAGCCCCTCGTAGCCGCTGGCAGCGGCGGCGCGCTGCGGCAAGAGCGCGGCGTGAAGCGGAGCGCAAGGCAAAAGGATCTGTACAAGGCGATCAGCCTCCCGTAGACCTGACAACCCTGATGCCGGACCTGCCGCCAAGGCGAAAACCGGCTGCTCCCGCGGAACCGGGGAATTCCGCAGACTAAGGCAACCGTGGTTGCGCCTCCAGCCCTGAAGTCGGGTACCGAAGGCACACCCTTCGGTGGCGACTAAGGGCTTTGCTGATCATGGAGACTCTGCCCGCCTTCGCGGGCGTTAGGAAGCAATTTCCTGCGCCCGCGAAGGCGGGCAACTTCTTTATGGCAGCGAAGCCCTTCAGGGCTGGGCGGCATATGCCTCACATAATGGCATTGGGACAAGCTCTGTTCCTATTGCAATCGCATTTGAAAAATCTCATGAACCACACTCTATTCGACGCGTCTAAAGAGGCAGGCATACGTACCCATTGCGCCCATGCAGAATCTGTGGTACAGATAAAGTTGTAATTATCGCGTTTCACGTAAAGAGAGGCGTTCCATGGCAATACCATCGGATGATCGACGCCGCCTGGGGCATTTGATACGCCGGGCCGGTTTTGGGGCAAGGCCCGACGAATGGGCACACTATCAAAAGCTTGGAGTGGCGGCGACAACGGAGAGCCTGCTGCACCCGGAATTAACTCCTGATCACCTCAGCGACGTATCCGATGCTCTTGACGGCGACTACATTGACCATGAGGACCTTGGCAGTGTGAGGAAGTGGTGGGTGTATCGCATGCTGCATACCCACAGGCCGTTGGAAGAGAAGATGACCCTCTTCTGGCACAACCATTTTGCCACCGCCAACTACAAAGTTGATAAGCCGCAGTGGATGTGGCAGCAGAACGAGCTGTTCCGGCGAAATGCCCTCGGCAATTTCCGAACGCTCCTGCGCGGCGTCTCCCGCGACCCCGCAATGCTTGTGTGGCTCGACGGCGAACAGAACAAGAAGGGCAAGCCGAACGAGAACTACGGGCGCGAGCTTCTTGAGCTCTTTACAATGGGAATCGGGGGCGGTTACACCGAGACCGACGTGAAGGAAGGCGCACGGGCCTTTACCGGCTGGCGCTACGACCGCGATGCCGCGACTTTCATGTTCGATGCCGACAAGCACGACGACGGAATTAAAACGTTTCTCGGCCAGACAGGAAACTTTAACGGCGACGATATCGTGGATATCGTGGTGCGTCATCCTTCGACGGCACGATTTATCTGCGCAAAGCTGTTTCGTTTCTTCGTTCACGACTCGCCCACGAAAACAGATCTCGATCCTCTCATCCGCGTATACTATCAATCTGCCTTCGACATTCGCAGCGTCGTCGGCGCAATGCTGAGATCTCCCAACTTTTACAGCGATAAGGCAATGTATGCGAAGATAAAGAGTCCTGCGGAGTTTGTCCTCACCGTGCTCCGGACACTCGACGCCCCGTTGTCTTGCTCTCCAAACATTGGCGATACGATGCGAGCGATGGGCCAAGATCTCTTCAACCCACCGAATGTCAAAGGCTGGTCGGAGGGGCAGAGCTGGATCAATACCATGTCCCTGCTGGCGCGAATGAACTTCGCCGGAGGCGTGGTCAAGGAAATGCAGCGTCATGGCCTGTTCTCTGATCGCCTTCACACGGCAATGAGCGTCGTCGCCGCGCGCCCCAACTCACCGGATGCCGCCGTGGACGCGTTGTGGGACGTTCTCCTGCCCGGTCACGCGCCTTCGCCGGCCACGAGGCAAGCCCTGGTCGCCTATGCATCGGATGACTGGAAGCCGGGAGAACCGCGCTTCGACCAGAAAGCGCCCGGGTTGATCAATTTGATCTTATCGGCGCCTGAGTACCAGCTAGCTTAACGGAGTAACCAAGCATGCCCTCACGCAATACCCGCCGTGAATTCCTTCAGAACGGCCTGACCTTCGTTTCGCTCAGCCTGGCAATGCCACACTTCTTGATGCGGGCGGCACACGCTGCCGATGGCTCTCCGCTGGCAGTGCCGAGCGGATCCCCTATCCCGTCCGGCAAGATCCTGGTCGTGCTGGAGCTGTCGGGCGGTAACGACGGTCTGAACACGGTTGTGCCGTATGCCGATGCAGGCTACGCCACCGCGCGCCCAACTATCGGCCTGCACTCGTCGGATGTCGTCAAGCTCAGCGATAAGATCGCCCTTCACCCGAAGATGACGGCCTTTGGCAAGATGTTCGACAAAGGACATCTGGCAGTCGTAACCGGTGTCGGCTATCCCAACCCGAATCGCAGCCACTTCTTCTCAATGGATATCTGGCAGACCGGCCTGACCGAGATGAACATCCACGATCGAAGCGGCTGGCTGGCGCGTTACTTCGACTCGGATGGCCATTTGAAGTCCGATCCGCTGTCAGGCGTAACGGTTGGCTCAGCCCTGCCACTGGCATTATTCTCGGAAACGTCACCCTGCTCATGCATCGGCGACGGCAACAGCTTCGGATTCCGTACCGACCTCGGCGATACACACCGCCAGATGGATACCCTGCGCGCCCTCTATTCTCACGGAACGGTTGCCGGCACCAATGCTGAGTTCGTGCGTAATGTCGGCATGGATGCATATACGGCATCGCAGCAGATCAAGCAGGCGTTCCAGAAATACGACAACAAGGCAGGAGATGCCGCCAAATATCCGGCTCAGAATGGTCTTGCCAACACGCTGAAGACACTCGCCAAGCTTATTTCCGGCGGCATAGACACAAAAGTCTATTATCTGAGCATGGGAGGCTTCGACACGCACGCGAATCAGCCCAATCAGCACGGCAATTTGCTTGGGGACATTTCGGACGCCGTGGCAGCATTCTTTGACGACCTGGAGATGCAGGGACGAGCGCAGGATGTCGTGCTGATGACATTCTCCGAGTTCGGCAGGCGCGTCAAGGAAAACGGTTCGTCCGGCACGGACCACGGCGCAGCGAGCGTTCTTTTCGTTGCAGGCCCATCCGTCAAAGGCGGCATCTACGGCCAGTACCCAAGCCTGAACGACCTGGACGACGGCGACCTCAAGATGAACACGGATTTCCGCAGCGTCTATGCAACCCTGATCGACAAGTGGTTAGGAACGGACTCAAACGCCATCCTCGGCGGCAAGTTCGGGCACGTTGGGTTTGTGTAAGCCCACCCCATCCCCGGGGGGGGGCCTCTAGGCGAGGAGGGCGCGTTCGTTGTGGAGACAGGCTTGCAGTTCTTGGCATAGCGCCAAGCGAGCAAGACCATTTGACGAGGTGAACGGCCCTCCCCTTCGGGGAGGACGCAAGGAGGGGTCTTAACGAGCAAACGCCCTCTCACCAAGCGATCGGTGAGAGGGCGTTTTGATTCCAGATCGAAAAGACGCTTTAGGCAGCCTTGATTTCGACCTTGGCGCCTTCGGCTTCCAGCTTGGTCTTCAGGGCTTCGGCATCTTCCTTGGTCAGGCCTTCCTTGACTGCGGACGGAGCGGCCTCGACGAGGTCCTTCGCTTCCTTCAGGCCAAGGCTGGTGACTTCGCGGACGGCCTTGATAACGTTGATCTTCTTATCGCCGGCGGCGGCAAGGATCACGTTGAACGAGGTCGGCTCCTCGACGACAGCGGCGGCGGGAGCGCCACCGGCGGGTGCAGCGGCGACCGGAGCGGCCGCGGACACGCCGAACTCTTCCTGAAGGTCCTTGACGAACTGGCTGAGCTCGAGGACGGTCAGGCTCTTGATGGATTCCAACAATGCAGCTGTATCTGCCATTGAGATATTTCTCCTTAGTGTTTTTCTTTGTGTTTCCGGCCGGAGCCGGTTTATGTGTAAATTGAGAATGTCCGGGCGGGTCTGCCTTCTACGGCAGTCCTATCAGGACGAAAACTATGCTGCCGCTTCCGCGGTCTCCGCAGGAGCGCCCTGCTTCTCGACCACAGCCTGAAGCGTGTAGACCAGGTTGGAAATGATCCCGTTAAGGGTTCCGACAAGGCCGGCGATCGGCGACTGCATTGAGCCCAACATCTGCGAGATCAAGACCTCACGCGATGGGATCTTGGAAAGCGCATCGACGGTAGCGACATCAACGACGCGGCCTTCGACGACACCACCCTTGATGCTGATGATCTTGTTATGGTCCTTGACGAAATCGACAATGACCTTGGTCGCGGCGATCGGGTCGCCCTTTGCAAAACCGATAGCGGTCGGGCCGGCCAACTGGTCGTCCAATTCACTGATCGGCAGCAGGCCCTCTCCGGCGAGCTTGAACAGGGTGTTCTTAACCACCCGGAACTCGGCGTCAACGCCGCGCAGCTTCTTTCGAAGGTCCGTCAACTGAGCCACGGAGAGACCACGATAGTCTGTCAGGATCGCGGCGCTGGTATTACCGATCAGCTCGCGCAGTTCACCGACGATCTCGATTTTCGCTGCAGCCGGCTCGGTTACGTAATCCGTTGCCATATTCTTTCTCACCTCCTCAGGTAATTAACCGTTATTCAAAACTCTTCACAGGGGGTAAAACAAAAGCGCCCCGTGTGCCGTAGGAGACACTCGGGGCGCCATGCGATTATGCGCCGGTAACGGCACAAAATCTGAAAGGCTTCGAGCACCTCGGCCGGCGGATATTGTAATCCATTGCCCTTTCGGACCGGCTGTCTACGGATGCAAAATTATTCTGTTGTAATCATTATGTCGCCTGTTGCATCAAATTCGATAAACAGGCGACAAATAATTTAGGCAGCCTTACCGGTGGCGAGAGCCTGCGCGGTGAGCGGCTCGATCTTGACGCTCGGTCCCATTGTTGTGGAAACGGCGATCTTCTTCAGGTAGCGGCCCTTCGCGGCGGTCGGCTTGGCGCCGATCAGCGCGACGAGGAGCGCGTTGAAGTTCTCGGCGATCTGCTCAGTCGTGAACGAAGACTTGCCGATCGGAGCGTGGACGATACCGGCCTTGTCGACGCGGTACTCGACTCGGGTAGCCTTCTTGATGTCGTTTACAGCCTGTCCGATATTCGGAGAGACGGTGCCAGCCTTCGGGTTCGGCATCTTCTGCTTGAAGGTTGCGCCGAGGCGGCCTACCTGGCCCATCATGTCCGGGGTCGCGAGGATCAGGTCGTACTGCTTCCAGTCGAGCTGCTCTTTCTGAACCTGCTCGATAAGCTCCTCAGCGCCAACCAGGTCTGCTCCGGCGGCTTCGGCTTCAGCGGCGCGCGGACCCTTGGCAAAGACCAGGACGCGCCGGCTCTTGCCGGTTCCATGCGGGAGAGTGGTGACGCCGCGGACCATCTGGTCGCCGTGGCGGGGATCAACACCGAGGTTCACCGCGACATCGACGGTCTCATCGAACTTGGTGCTCGCGAGGCTCTTGGCGAGTTCAATAGCTGCCTTCGGCTCCAGCAGGGCCTCCGGATTGACCTTCTTGGACAGTTCCGTAAACCGCTTGCTGACGTGCTTCTTTCGATCTTGCTTTCGCATTTATTTGCTCCTGTGGTGATATCGGGGCGCAAACCCCTTCCACTGTAGGGCCGCGGCATTTCGGCCACGGCTGCCGGTTTTAACCGGCCATTATTCGGTAATGTCGATACCCATCGACCGGGCAGTGCCGGCGATGACACGCATGGCGGCCTCGACGCTGTTGGCGTTGAGGTCGGGCGTCTTGGTCTCGGCGATAGCTCGCAGCTGATCCTTCGAGATCTTGGCAACCTTCACCGTGTTGGGCTTGCCGCTGCCGCTGGGGATACCGGCGGCCTTCTTCAGCAAGTCCGCCGCAGGCGGGGTCTTGGTAACGAATGTGAACGAGCGATCATCATAGATGGTGATTTCAACGGGAACGATGCTGCCGATCATGGGAGCGGTGCGCTCGTTGTATCCCTTGATGAACTCCATCATGTTGATGCCGTAGCCACCGAGTGCCGGGCCGACGGGCGGCGCGGGGGTAGCCTTTCCAGCATTTATTTGGAGCTTTACAACTCCGACGACTTTCTTTGCCATTTGGGTCCTTGTCCTTTAAGAAATCTTCTCGATCTGCCCGAATTCCAGTTCGACGGGCGTATCGCGGCCGAAAATGGAGATCAGAACCTTTACCTTGTCTTTGGCTGCGTTGATCTCCTGAATCGAGCCGGTAAAGTCGGCGAACGGCCCTGCATTTACCCGAACGGCCTGACCGACATCCCACTTCGGGCGGATGATCGGCCGGGTTTCGGATTCCTGCAGCGCGGTCTGGATCGCCATGATCTCGCTGTTTTTGACGGGGGTCGGCTTACTATCGCCGACGAAGCCGATCACGCCCGTGGTGCTTTTAACCAGGTACCACGTGTTGTCGTCGAGGATCATCTCGATGAACACGTAGCCCGGGAACACCTTGCGGTCGATCTCGCTCTTCTTGCCGGCGCGGACCCGCGACTCTTTTTCCGTTGGGACAAGGATTTGAAATACCTTGTCCTTAAGTCCCATACTCTCGGAGCGGCGCTCGATGTTGGTCTTAACCTTCTTTTCGTGGCCGGAGTATGTATGGACCGCGTACCAGTGCTTTTGCATACGTCTTTGTTACCGGCGTTCCGGAGTTACTTTCCCAAAAAGATTGGTGTGAGAACTTTCCCGAAGAGATAGTCCAATCCGCCGACCCAGATCGCTACGGCCACCACGAGCGCCAAGACGACTGTCACCGACTTCATCAGCACGTCCCGGTTCGGCCAGGTGGTCTTCTTAAGCTCCACCCATGCTTCCTGGAAGAATTGCTGAGGACTGACTGCCTTGCTTCGGCTGCTGGCCATCTGCTCGGCGCGCTTGCGAGCCTGCGCCATCGGCGAGTTATCCGGAGCGGCTACCTTTTTCGCTGCATCGCGCTTTTCTGGCTTTTCTGGGCTATCCGCCATCGCTTTATCCTTGCCGCGCTCCGCTTCCGGAAATAAACCCCGAATGGCCGCGCGATTGGCTGTCCATGCCAGGGCATAGACAAAAAAATTAACAGGGGTCGCGCCCCTGTTTCCTCTCAGGCGTTTCAATATAGCATAGTTACACGCGCAGAGTCAAGCATTTGAACTGCGTCGCTTGTAATGCTACTTGCTTCCTCGACAATATTACGAGGTCACGCTCTCGCATAGTTCCTGGAGGGAGGCTTGAAAATACTGGGCACAGCACAAAAGAACAAGGCCCAGCTCGTCTCATTCGCTCCAACTTTATCGCAGGCTCCCCTCCCTAAATCCCTCCCCGGAGGAGAGGGATTTTAAGATTTAGGAAACGCTTTCGATTGCGTGGGCTGAACTCTTACCCCTCTCCTTCGGGGAGGGGCTGGGGAGGGGAGCCTGCGATAAAGAATTTATACTCGTTTATTTAGATCGCGTTACTTTGCCAGTGGATTGGCCTTCACGGCAGCGCTGTTATAGCCAACGAGCTCCATATACGCCACGCCGTTGATACCGCGCGTCACAAGCAGATTCTTCTTTTTCGCCGAAGCGATAAAGGCTGCTCGCTTGCTGGGATCTTTGGCGAGTGATGCAGCCATATCCGCCTGAGCGTCGGCGCTGAGGTCACGCCATCTGGCGTTCTGCAGGCCGTAAACCGTGCAACTGCCTTCCCAAATAGCGCTGCCCGGCCCAAGTATCGGGATCTCCTGCGCTTTTACGGCAGCGGAAATCAGCAAACGTAAATGCTGATCGGGAAATGTGATCGTCCATGACAGAGGGTATCGAATTCCTGTAGTTGGACTCTTCCAGAGCGATTTGCGATCCGGTTCAAACTGGATGTTCTTCGTCACGGTCACATGACCACTCTTATCCATAATCGTGGCGAGCGGGAAGAATGTCTTGCCCGTCGCAAGGCTGCGCTGGCGAAAGAGCAGAATGTCGGTCCCATCTGTCAACTGCGTTCCCCACCAATCCCAGCCGTCGTTCTGAGCCACCCATGAGCTGCCCCACTGATGGTCTATCCAGCCCTGCCCCTTTGCGATGTTCTCTTCGCCGGAGCCGGTATCGATCGATCCGGAGACATCGCAGCGGGTGTGCGAGAAGTAGTACATATCCGTCGGCTTGGTAAGACCTGTTTCTCCATTGCCGCCCACGGCCATCACCGGTTTCGATGCGGTTAGGTGCAGCTTTATGTGGTCGGGCTGCCCCTGAAGATTAACATCGAAAACCCTACCGCTATCCCCTACAGTCTCAAATGTATCGTCACGATCGTATGCAATTCGAAATGGCGATCCCGTAATTGTCGCCGGAGTCTCCATTTGCTGGTGAGGAGATGGAAGGCGCCCGTCATTGAGGGCCGCTACAAGCGCTTTAGCCTGAGCATCACTCGGATTCATGGCGGCCAGGAAAGGGGCAACCTGCTTGAGCATTGCCACCATATTGGAATCTGCAATGGAATAGGAGCGTTGCGATTTAGCGTCGAGGTCAGTCACGGAGTAGATAAGATAATGTCCACGCGGCTGGGATGCTGCCGGATTCAGGATATTGTGACCGTTGCCGAACCGAAAGAAAGCGCCGACGATCGCGAGATGACGTTTCGATTCGGTTGTTACATGCGAGTTAACGTACCACCATTCGATACCCGCATTCTCATGGGGAGACAAAGGCAGTTTTGCAGGCACAATAACCGTCATCTTTGGCACTGCAGCTTTTGGCGCTGCTGTCTTCTTAGACGGGCGGGATGCGGCAATAACAGGTAAGAGGCGCTGCGGAGGAACAATTCCTATTGAAGTAGCGGCCACTGTGGCCGCTGTGAGATACGGGAATAATCGAAGCATGTGAGAGCCGGCTTCCTAGGGAAGGATAGGGCAAAAATACCCTTGCCGCCATTATACCCAGGCAGGAGGAGGCCGACGCTTAACCGTCACATGACCTCCATGAAGGAAGTATTGACGCAACCGCACACCATGGTGGTACAACATACACATCATGATTACCTATAAATCACCCGCTGAGATCGAGGCAATGCGGCAAGCCGGGATCGCCGTTGCAGCAGCCCTGAAGGCCATGCAGGACGCGATCCGTCCCGGAATAACGAGCACACTGGACCTCGACGAAGTTGCGGCGGAAACGCTCAAGGCCCATGGCGCGATATCGACCCTTCGCGGCTATCAGCCGGACTTCAGCGACGTCCCCTATCTCCATACAACATGCATTTCCATCAATGACGAGGTGGCGCACGGCGTGCCTAACGCGGCCCGGATATTGCAGGAAGGCGACATTGTCAGCCTGGATCTTGATGCCGCCGTGGACGGCTGGATCGCCGATGCCGCCATTACCGTACCGGTTGGGCGAGTCGCGCCGGCTGCTCAGAACCTGCTTCTGGCAACGCGTGAGGCCATGATGGACGGCATCAAACAGGCGCGCATCGGAAATACGGTTGGCCATATCAGCGCCGCCCTGCAAAAGGCGGCCCAACGGCATCGCTACAACGTCGTGCGCGACCTCTCCGGACACGGCATCGGCCGCACACCACACGAAGCGCCGGATGTTTACAACTACGGCCGCCCCGGACAGGGAATGAAGTTGCGCGCCGGAATGACGATCTGCATCGAACCCATGGTAAATATCGGCAAATCCGATGTGCTCCACATCGAAGAAGATCCCTGGACCATCGTCACCGAAGACGGCTCACTATCGGCTCACTTTGAGCATACCGTGGCCATCACCGAAGACGGCCCGATTATCCTGACCCTCTGATACAAAGCCCCTACTTGCCTGCTGCCGGGTATGGGGCTATAATAGATGAGCACCAAACAGCCAGGAACTTCAGGAAAACATCCACTATGCGATCAGTCATTCGTGTTCTTGCTGCGGTCGGCGCAGTAGGTCTTACAATCTATGGTGGGCGAATGCTATTTATGGGTTTCGGCGCGGGCAATTCCCAGATTCAGGGAGAAGCGCTGAAGTGGATGGCGTACGCAGTCGGCGCATGGTGCGTCTTCTGGTGGGCCGGTCAAAGCCCGAAATAAGCCATATTCCAGCCTGTTCAGGCGCCGTAGATAGTTTGCGGCGCCTACAAATTGGGGCGTGTTTTTGCGTGCCTCGATTCACTTACGCCTCGTGTTCACTGTTCGCCGCGCATCCTGGGGTTGCGTCATGTGGTAACATCTTCGAATGAGCGCCACATTTGGCAGGCGTATCCCAGCACGAAGTGAACGGCAGTGAAACTTCTCCTTGTCAACGATGACGGCGTCCATTCCGACGGAATATTTGCCCTCAAGACAGCCATGGCGCGTGAGCACGACGTCACGGTAGTCGCGCCTGAGCGCCAACAAAGCGCAACCGGGCACGCAATTACCCTGCACAAACCACTCCGCCTCACGGCCACGCGGATGCGCGACGATTTTCCGGCCTACATGTCGAACGGCACTCCGTCTGACTGCGCGGCCCTCGGCGCTGTCGAGCTCATGAACAATGAGATCGATATGGTCGTGTCGGGCATCAACCATGGTCCCAATCTCGGCTGGGACGTCCACTACTCCGGCACCGTCGCAGCAGCCATCGAATCCGTCATCATGGGCCATCCCGCCATGGCAGTTTCGGTGGCCAGTTGGGATCAGGAGATCCATTGGTCCACGGCAGCAAATGTCGCAAGCAAACTTGTCGTCTGGCTGGCCGCCAATCCCCTGCCCCCATTTACGATTTTGAACGTCAATGTGCCAAACCTGCCGGAAACCGAAATCAAAGGGATTACGGTGGCCCCACAGGGTAAGCGGCAATACGTGGACCGCATCGAAAAACGTGAGGACCCACTTGGCCGTCCCTATTTCTGGCTGGGCGGCTCTCTTGCTGAAGAAGCAGCCCGAGCAGCCCCCGGCACCGATGTCCGTGCAGTCGCCGACGGATTTATCTCACTCACACCGATACAACTCGATATGACGGCTTATGATCTGCTGCCGCGATTGAGAGACTTTTCACTCTAAGACAGGCAAAGATTTGCTGCGATCAGCAAAACGGCGGCAGCATGCAGCATTTAAGATTACAAACGGAATACGGACCGACCCATGACCCTTGCATTTAGTACGCTTCCTCAACCCGGGACGAATGGTATAGAAGCATTGACTTCACCTTCCACAACTGCCGAGCCGGCAATCGATCGTCCATACGTCTCGAAATTCGGCGGATCGTCGGTGGCCGACGCTGCCCAGATTCGCAAAATCGCGGCAATTATCGGCTCCGATGCTCGCCGCCGCTTCGTCGTCGTATCTGCCCCGGGCAAGCGCAATAAAGATGACAAGAAGATTACGGATCTCCTGTATCTCTGTCATTCCCTCGGTGAACAGGGCCTGGATGCGTCCGCGCCGTTTGCCGTGATCAAAGACCGGTACCTCGGGATCGCCGGCGAGCTCGGGGTCAACGACGCCTGGGAATGGCTGCGCGACATCCAGAAGCAGATTCAGGAGGGCGCGGAAAAGGATTGGATCGCGTCACGGGGTGAATACCTCAGCGCGCGGATAATCGCCGCATACCTCGACGCCGAATTCATTGATGCCGCCGAGGGAATACGCTTCGGCTCCGACGGCCGCTTCGATGGCGCTGCGACATATGCCCGCCTCGCCGAACGTCTTGCCCAGGTCCCGCAGGATAGAATCGCCGTTATCCCGGGTTTCTACGGCCAGGACAATCAGGGCCGCATCCGATGTTTCTCGCGCGGCGGTTCCGATGTGACCGGAGCGATCGTCGCAAGAGCTGCGAATGCCGGTGTTTACGAAAACTGGACCGACGTTTCAGGCATGCTGATGGCGGATCCGCGGATCATTCCGAACCCGCGTCCAATCGGCGAGATCACCTACCGCGAGCAGCGCGAACTTTCCTATATGGGCGCAACTGTGCTGCACGATGAGGCCGTGTTCCCGGTTCGAGAGGCCGGCATTCCGATACACATCCGCAACACAAACGTCCCCGAAGATCCCGGAACACGCATTGTAACCGAGCGCAATGCGGCCAACACAGCAATCGTAGGCATCGCGGGCCGTCGTGGGTTTTCGATCCTGTTCACAGAGAAGGCGATGATGAACCAGGAACGCGGTTACGGCCGGCGCGTTCTGGAAGTCCTGGAGAACCATGAGATCTCCTGGGAACACGCGCCTACCAGCATCGATACCCTCTCAGTCATCGTATCGCACGAGGAATTCGCGCACAAGGAAGCCGCCGTCGTGGAAGATATCCATCTTCTGGCGCGTCCCGACCGCATCGAAATTTACCATGACATTGCCATGGTTGCAGTGGTAGGTCAAGGAATGGTGCATACAGTGGGCATCGCCGCCCGCATCTTTGCAGCCCTTGCAGGCGCGAAAATCAATATTCGCCTGATAAACCAGGGATCCAGCGAACTGAACATCATCATCGGCGTAAGCTCAGAGGACTATGAAACGGCAATCCGCGCCATCTACGAGTCATTCGCAAACGATGCGGAGTAATGCCCGGATAGTAATTGTGACAGTGATGGGTAACATACTAGGATATATAGGCAGGACAAGGAATATCTCATGACTCTCCGTCTCTCGCCGGCCGCATTGGCCACGGCGGCTTTACTCGCATTCGCCGCCGGCGCCACCCATGCCGACGTCACAATTACCTCGACAAAGAATATCGATTCGCCTGAACTGACGAAGGCAATGCAGAAGGCGACGCCGGAACAGCGCAAGATGATGGCCGCACAGGGCTACGGAAAACCGCAGACGGTTAAGACACTGGTACACGGCGGCTCAACTCGCACCGATGTCGGCGAGCACACTACGATCATTAACACGACCGAACACAAAGCGTTATCGTTCGATCGCGCCTCGCACACATATATGGGCGAAGATTTCAATCCCAAGCTGCCTCCGGCAGGCACACCGATGCCCAAGGTATCCGTTAAGGACACCGGCAAATCGGCGACGCTGCTCGGGCACCCCGTGCACATCTGGTCGGTATCGGTAATGCCCCCACAGGGACCGGGTTCACTCACAGGTGAGATCTGGGCAGCCAAAGACATTCCGTCGCCGCCGTTCGATCCGCTAACAAAAAACCCCGGATCGCCGCTTCAGGCCGAAATGAAAAAGGTGTCGGGATACCCGGTTAAGGTCGTCCTACATATGAAAGGACCGAACGGCACGAGCACCATGACGCAGGTCGCCACAGCCATTTCCACGCAATCCGTCCCGGCATCCGCATTCGCCGTTCCGAGTGGTTATAAGAAAGTTACTCCACCCACTCCGCAGCAACAGCAAATGATGCAGCAGCCGCCTCACAAGTAAGCGAAGCCTGCCAGGTCCACATAATATTCAAGAGCAGTTGGGCGCGGCCGCAATGCCGCGCCCATTTGCATTAACTGTGCGTCCACGAATTTAATTCTCATTCCAGGGAAGGTCGTATCATGAGATCAAGAAGTATCGCCGCGCTATTGGCCTCAGGAACAGCAATATGCTGCGCAACGGTCGCGCATGCCGATGTTAAGGCCGTAGGAACCATCAAAATCAACAGCCCGCAGATCAATGCCGCGCTGCAAAGCCTTTCGCCGGAGCAGCGAAAAAAGATGGCGGCAATGGGTCTTTCTGACAAGTTGCCGTTCACGCTCTACATCAGCGGGAATCACATCCGCACCGACATCGGGCCGACATCCATCTACACAGACCTCGCGGCCCACAAACAGGTAATCGTCAATCGCACGAACAAGACGATGTCGAGCAGCCCGCTCGATACCAAGCCTTCCGGTGACGCGTCGGCTCACATCATACCGACGGGAAAAACGGCGAAGATCCTGGGGCATACCGCTCATCAATACAAGTTCGATTCCGCCAGCGCCGCAACCGGAACAAAGACGTCCGGGGAGATCTGGGCAGCTTCCGATATCGCCGGACCGCAAGCAAACCCGTTCGGAGCTCAGCTTGGCGCGCTCTATTCCGCCGAGATATCAAAGATCAAGGGGCTGCCGCTCAAGACCACGATCAAATCGACAGGCGGTTATGCAGGAGAGACCACGATCACAGGCACAGTGACTTCCGTCTCCAAAAATCCATTGCCTGCTCGCGTGTTCACGATACCGTCCGGTTATCACCAGGGTTCGGTAATGCCGATGGGAATGCCCGGGTAGAAGAGGTCATACAAGCCACCGGAATCCTCTCCCTCAAGCTCGTACAACTCGCTTTTCCCCTCTCCGCAGCGGAAATGGGTGTCCAAAGATCCTAGCCCAGGCGACTCTATAGTGAACTGAGCTTATGATCCCAAGCTACGCAGATGAAAGAGTCGTCTGGTTTATGAATGTTGGACATCCCTTTCCTATAAGCCCCACTGGTGGGGTGGAGAGGGAAAAAGCGAGTTGTACGAGCTTGAGGGAGAGGATTCCGGGAGGCTTGCCCTACAAATTCTTCTTCAGCCACTCTCTTAGCTTCGGATACATCAGATTCAGGCCAATGAAGTGGCCTGAATCTGGAAACCACTGCATCGTGGCATGGCTGCCCGGCGTTTTGCTCAGTGAGTTGAACAGCGCCTTGGCTGCCTCAGGCGGAATGATCTTATCCAGTTTCCCGTTCTGCATCAATATGGGGCGCGGCGCGATGTGGCCTGCGAACGTGAGCGGATCTTCGGCAGCCAGCATTGCTCCAAGCATCTGAATTTCTGCGGGTTGAAGGCGGCCGTACCGGCTTGTTTTGAACTTAGGATCATTGGCTGAGAGGTTGCGCAAGATCAGGCCAAGATCGCCTCCGCCTGAAATCAAAGCCCCGCATTTTATGCGTGAATCAATTCCCATCACATCTGCCCCGATGATTGCCCCAAGTGAGAATCCCACAACGCTGATACGCTTGGGATTCACATGAAGCCGCGTGTGCAGGTAATCGATTCCCCGTCGAACATCGATTACGGTCTGCTGGATTCCATGAATGGCGTCGGCCTGATCCGAAGCCGCGCTGCGATCCGGCGAAACGGTCTTGCGCCGGTCACCCTGCCCATACTCGTCGATGATCAGGACAGCATATCCCGTTGCAGCCAGGAAATGACCGAAAGGCACCAAGGTTTCCTTGCTTCCACCCAAACCATGAAGCAGGATGATAGCCGGCGCGGGATGCCAGTAGCTTGCCCGGCCCGGCTCGAAAATTACCGCAGGAACGCGTTCTCCGTTCGCGCTGCTGTATAAAATGTGCAGTTCCTGGGAATCTGTGTATCTCTTGCCGGGAATGACCTGGACGTTCAGTGGAGCCTTACGGTCATATTTATACAGCGGAAGGGCAGCTTTGTATGCGCCTTCTCTTGGAGATTTGGCAGCCTTGCTCACAGCGGCGTTGGCAGCGCAAGCGGAAAGCAGGATACCGGCCGTAATCAGTGCCGGCAGTCGCGGGGTCATATAACGTTCCTAAGAATGGCCTGGAGCCGATCGTAATCTTCTGCGAGGATGGAGGCAAGCGACTTGCCTGCGCGCACAAGGAACTCGCGTTCATTCGGTTGATGCGCGCGGGCTTCACGCAGGCAGGCAGCGGCCAACTCATCGACAGGGACTCCGTTCAGCGCCCCTCCGGCAACGAGCACACCTCGCAGAAAACTGAGATCGGCCGTCAGTGCGCGGATCTCAGCGGGCGTGCAGGGATAAACCCGCGCATGGATGCGCGGCGGCGTGGGCGGCAGGTGACGCCGCAGCGTCCCATTGCCGTCTGTAAAACCCGCCAGCAGACCGTGGAATTCCGTTCTGAGCAGCTCAAAGATCTGCGGCTGTTGCGTGCGCAGCTCGTCTTCATCGTATCCTAGCGCTGACGGACGCCGAAAAGGTTCCAGCGAAGTGGTCGCGGACCCCTGAACGAGAGCATAAACGGTCGAGTCGGAAAGCTTCACCGGCGCGGACGCTGCCTTGGCAGAACCGAAGTCGAAGGGGTCGAACTCTTCCCGATCTGCGATATCCGGGCCCTGCGGCGCAGCCACAGGGTTCTTCACGACTTTGACGAACGTGCCGAACGGCGGCGGGTCGAACAGCTTTGCCATGGACTGCCTCGGCAGTTCCAGGCATTGCGCAATGAAACTCGTTGTTGTGGATTCGATGATCTCGCCGATAGGGCTCTCAGGTACCATAGTGTAACGCTCAATCAGCTCGGCACGGCCTACAGGCCATTGCAAGCAACATCGACATTATACCAGCGGATACCGAATGGGCCGGCAGCGCGCCGCGTTGACACCTTTTCGACCGCTATGCTAGAATACGCCGGAGACGCCTTTGATCCCGCTCAAGGATAATCAGCCTACCAGCTCCTTCCCCATCGTCACGATCGTTCTGATCGTCGTAAATGTCCTGGTGTACATACTGCAGCAAGTTTCAAACATCACCGATGTATACACACTCGTGCCGGCCGAACTTCTCCGCGGAGCGGATGTCCGCCTGATACCGGTGAAGCAGGTCGTCGATGTATTCGGCCAGGTGCATACGCAGTACCAACGCGTTCCGGCGGTGCACCCTGCCTGGATCACGATCTTCACGTCTATGTTTATGCATGGCGGACTGATGCACATCGGCGGCAATATGCTGTACCTGTGGATTTTCGGCAACAACATCGAGGATGCGCTCGGCAAAGTCAAGTTTATCCTGTTCTATTTTGCATGCGGCATCGCCGCTGCCTTCCTTCAGATTGCAGTCAATCCATTTTCTCATACTCCGATGCTCGGAGCTTCCGGCGCGATCGCGGGTGTGCTTGGCGCATACCTCATCCTCTATCCCGGCGCGCGCGTGCTCAGCATCGTTCCCATAATCGTGATCGGAACGATTATGGAAGTTCCGGCCTGGATCGTTCTCGGGCTCTGGTTCGTAATCCAGGTAGCCCAGGGCATCTTTGGGTGGGGTGAGCAATCCGGTGTCGCCGTATTCGCCCACATCGGCGGATTTATCGCCGGGGTCGCGCTCATCAAGGCGATGGGCGGGCAGCGGTTAGTGTCACGCCAGCAAAGCCGTGTGCAATACTATCCACCTGGGAATGGGCCGTATAGTATGAGATAAGGTATTTCTGCTCGGGCGAGGATTGAAAATAACGTGCCCTTCACTCCAATACCTTGAATGAATATGTCCGCATCCGGCATCGCGCAGCAAATGTGAAGTGCCGCCAGTAACGTCCACCGGGCACAAAGACTTGCGCCCAAGAGTGTCAGCCATTGTTTAAGAAAAACCTTCTCCTGATCGTCTTCATCCTCGCCGGCCTTGGCGCCGCGCTGGTTTCTTTTTCGCATCGCTTTAGCGCCGAAGCGCGCAATAGGCGCGTCGAGTTGGTCATCGACTGGCCGGATGCGCAGGCGCTTGCAAATACCACCCGGCAGCCCATCAAGGATGTCCTCACCGCATTGAGCAAGTCAGCCTCAAAGGATGCAGGCAACCGGCTTAATGGAGGCATCACAAGCGTCGCCGTGACCGAGGATACGCTGGAATCGCTGCGCAGCAACGGCATTGTCAGCTATCTCCGCAAGGGAGACAGCACGCAGTTGACCTTCATGCCGGGCTTCCCCCTCCAGCAAACGCGTGTCGAGCAGTCCCTCCAGTATAAAACCCGGCTGGAAGTGAAGAAGATCGGTCCGTACGATCTCGTGGTCAGCGCGCCTTGGCCGCAGTTCAACGGCCTTCCGATCGGCCTCGACGACAACACCGTCAACACGATCAAGTCCTGCAATCTCCACATCGTGCCCCGCCTCCTCAACTACACAGGAGTAACCGCGCAGAGCATCGATTGGGAGCTGCAGCAGGTCGTAAATCAGGCCGGAGCTGAAAACCTTGGCCCGTTTATCTTTTCCGGCTCGGCTGTCCTCGGCAACCGCCCTCTGATCAAAGTCACGGCTGACACATTCGAGCGCCTTGGCCTTACCTACGGCAGCGTCGAGTTCGCAAAGACCCTCGGCGATGAGGACTTCTCAAGGCTCGCGGCTCCGCGCATGGTGCGCGTCCACAGCATCGGCATGGATGAGATGGGCACGATGGACGAGCCCACAGCCGTTGAGCGCTTTGTGCGAGCGGCCCGCGAGCGGAATATCCGCGTCTGCTATGTGCGCCTCTTTATAAATGGCTTGGCCAAAGACGCCGACGTCATTCATGCCAACACGACGTTTATCGGAGAAATCGTCGACGGCATGGATATCGCGAAGCTGACCGTAGGCGCTCCCGCTCACCCATGGCTGGACGATCCCACCCCCGGCAGGATCCTTCGCATCGCAATGGGAATCGGCGTGCTGGCCGGCATACTCCTGCTCGTGCGAGTATTTACGGGTCTTGACGGCAAAGGGCTCTATCGGGCGCTTGCCGTTGCAGTCCTTTTAGGCGCGCTCCTTGCCTTTCCCGAGCATTCGGTTAAGGGACGTGAAATCCTGGCCCTGGCGGCAGCCTGCACCTTCCCGGCGCTTGGCTTCTGCTTTAAGCCGATTTCCGTCGCCGGTAAAGGAAAAGACAGGCCTGTATTCGGCCCTGCCCTTGGCGAGTATGCGCGCATTACTCTATCGAGCTTCGCCGGGGCGCTGTTTGTTGTAGGCTTGCTTTCCGGCCGGATGTTCCTGCTCAAGGTCGATCAGTTTCTGGGCGTAAAACTCGTGCTCGTCGCGCCGGTCGTGCTGGTATCGGCCTATTACCTCCTGGGATTGGCCGATCTGGGGCCGGACGCAACATGGGCAGAGCGTGTCGCCGTTGCCCGCGCGCGTGTCGAATCGGTGTTGAGCCAGCCCCTTCGGGTCGGTCAGATCCTTACTGCGTTGGTCGCGCTCATTGCGCTGGGCTTATTCGTAGCCCGTAGCGGCAACGATCCGGGCGTCGGCGTTTCACCGATGGAGCTTAAAATCAGGGCGCTGCTCGATAAGTACCTGCTGGTGCGCCCGCGAACCAAGGAGTTCCTTCTCGGTCATCCGGCGCTCATATTCGCCCTAGCTGCCGCGTCCGCAGGCCGCTACAAGCGCGCTCTCGTGCCTCTTCTGGTATTGGGCGCTGTTGGTCAGGCATCGCTGGTGGATACGTTCTGCCACCTGCATACCCCTCTGTTCCTTTCATTGCTCCGGGCATTGATCGGCCTGGTGATCGGCGGCGTGATCGGGGCTGCGGCATACGCAATCGTACGCCGCATCGAGACGGCCATGGTTAGACCGAGAGGAAAAACAGCATGAGTCAGTCACGGATCACAATCTCCGGGTATTACGGCTTCGACAACGCCGGCGACGAGGCCGTCCTTGCCGGGCTGGTACAGGCATTCGGGCACGCGGGTCGATCCAATCCCCCCAAGCTCACCGCGCTCTCCATTGCCCCGGAGGCCACGCAGCGAAGCCATGGCATCGCTGCGGCTCACCGATATAAGATCGGTCCGCTCCTTTCCGCCATTAAGGGATGCGATCTGTTCCTTTCCGGCGGAGGGAGCCTGCTCCAGGATGTGACATCGGCGCACGGCATTTTTTACTATTGCGGCGTGGTGCGCCTCGCGCAGATCCTTGGCAAACGGACGATGTTCATTGCGCAAGGCATCGGCCCCCTCCTGCGCCCAAGGTCGCAAAAACTGGTAGCCGGAGTGGCAAACCGGCTGCACGCCATTACGGTGCGCGATCCGGAGTCCGCCGATCTGCTTCTGGGGATCGGAGTGCAGCAGCGGATACAGCTCACGGCAGATCCTGCTCTTATTCTCGCAATGGGCGCAAGGTCGCGACCAGGCTCCGGACCGGTCACCGTTTCCCTGAGAACGTGGGCAGATGCTGATCAGTCGCTACCTGCAACACTCGCACAAGCATGCGCAACGGCGTTCTCTGATGTGCCAATGGGCACACTTGCGATGCAGCCTGCCTTAGATTCCGCTCCACTGGAACAATTCAGGCGCGAGTGGCATCAGAGTACTGGCCAGCAGGCCACCGAGTTCGCAGTTTCCGCGCCCGCAACCGACCGGGTGCCTGAGATCGTACAACATCTTGCCGCCAGCCGCCTCGTAGTTGGGATGCGGCTGCACGCCTTGATCCTTGCGGCAAGCGCCGGAATTCCGTCCGTGGCTCTCGCGTACGATCCTAAGATACAGTCTTTTATGCGGTCGACCGGACAGGAAGACGCGGTTGTCGATCTCCGCGCCGATGCGGAAACCCTGCGCGCGACCATAGCGCAGGTTGCCGCAGACCTCCCCGGACGCACAGACAGACTGCGCCAGCGCCTTCCGGCGCTGCGGGAGGCCGCAATGCGAAATGCCGAGGTGGCTCTGGACCTACTATCTTGACCGATAAAGGCCCAAATTCATGAATGATCTACGACGCCGGCTGGCCGGAATCTCGGCAGCCATGATGCTGACTGTAGTTGCGGGGTGCGGCGGAGGCGGCAACGGCTTCGACGACGGCGGCAACCCGCCGCCAAGCGCAGACACTATTATTCTCGGCAAGGTTGTTTCCAGCGACGGCAATCCCGCGCCCGGCGCAAATGTCTCGGTTCAGGGTTCCGGTATTTCCGGCAAGACTCTGGCCGGTGGAGCGTACAGGCTGGAAAACATTCCAAGCGGCGTTCGCCGCCTCACTGCCACTGCCACAATCAACGGCGTCGGCTACTCCGGCACGACACAGGTTCTTTCAGTTTCGCACGCCATCGTTTCCAACGCCAATATCCTGCTCGGGCGCAACAGCCAGCAGGCAACAGTGGACGGCCAGATAGTCGATGACAGAGGGCGTCCGTTTGAAGGTGTCCGCATCTTCATTGCGAGCAGCGCGCCGTCGAGCGGCAATGTGATGTCCGATGTGGCGTTTACGGACAGTTCCGGCTTCTTCAGCCTGCAGCGTGTCCCCGCCGACGGCACCAATTACACCCTGACGGCCTCCACGCTCGATTTCCAGAACTTTACCAAAGCCATCAACGGCCTTGCGCCCGGCGAGCGCCGCAGCCTGGCGACGATGCAGATGACGCCTTCGTTCAATCAGAGCAATTTAGTGCCACAGAATGTTGCTGCAGAATCCTTCACCACGCCGAGCTCAACACCGACCTCGGAACTCAAGGCGCATACGGCCCAGCAGGTGACATCGGCATACGATGCCATTCGGCGGCTGGCATCACCCAAATATGCGGCGCGCATTGCATCCAATTCTCACCTGGCGTCCAGCATTACAAGTCAACACGTCAAGGGCAAGGCGTCCGGGTTCGGCAACTATGCGATCGAGATGGATCTGTTCTTTGACGAGACATCTCGTGACAGCCTTTCCGGCTTCCGCGTTTACAGCAGCGCCGACACCAACCCGGTAACGTCATACGACTTCCTGCAGGACCCGCTCGCAAATATCTACGTGGACCTCGATCCGTTCTACACGGCGGACCGGCAGTTCAACTTCGCCGTGAGCGCCGTCAATACGGATCAGCATGAAACGGCAAAGAGCCCGACTGTCAGTGTTGTGCCACTTGGCCGGGTTTTCCTGAACCAGCCGGCTTCGTTCTCACTGCATACCGATCCGGTCACAGTTAGCTGGACTCAGGTGAACGGCTCTGAGGCGTACAATATCTACGTCTACAATCAGTTCCCAAGCGTCCAGACATCGCCTATCGTAACGGTATCCAATATCGCCGCGTCTCAGAGTTCCAAGACGCTCGCGCCTCTTGGCCCAGGCTCATACTGGATCGTCGTCGCCGCCACCGCGGACGCCGGCGCAGAAGTCAGCCTCTCACAGATAACGCCTTTCGACGTGCAGTAAGGAACCCACCCCATCCCCTCCCGAAGGGAGGGCGCGTCCCGGTTAGCATCGCGTTTGCATTCTTAGCGCATTGCCAAGAAGAGCAAGCCTTCTGTCTAGGCGAACGCGCCCTCCCTTTGGGAGGGAATAAGGGTGGGTCTGAAACAGTGGACGCTTACACTTATAGGTCCTGCTTCAGGCCTCCAAATCACCGTTTCCTCTCTCAGTGCCTCACAGCATCTCCATCTATGCTATAATAGGCGAGCGTAGAGGGGCGTAGAACGAGCGTGATCGAAGCGATTGGGCTGACGAAGCGGTATGACGGCGGTACGATGGCCGTAGACAACCTGAACCTGTCCGTTGCGCCGGGTGAGCTGTTTGGTTTTTTGGGACCGAACGGAGCCGGCAAAACGACCACTATAAAAATGCTTGTCGGGCTGCTCACCCCGACATCAGGATCGGCGCGCGTTGCCGGATTTGATTTGAGCACTCATCCGCGTGACGCAAAGCAGCGGATCGGCTACATCCCCGACAACCCCTTTCTTTATGACCGGCTTACGGGCCGTGAGTTTCTCGACTTCATTGCCGACATTTACGGTTTGCCGGCCGGGCGCCCGCGATACGATGAGATCGAGCGTGTCCTGGAATTGATCGACCTCACTTCCAAGGCCAATCAACTCATCGGCAGTTACTCGCGAGGCATGCGGCAAAAGATGGCGATGGCCTCGGCGCTGCTGCATAAGCCGTCTGCGCTCTTTCTGGATGAGCCGACCGTAGGACTTGATCCCAGCAGCGTTAAGCGCCTCAAGGACATCTTGCGGAATCTGTGCAAGACCGGCGAGACAACAGTTTTTCTATCGACACACACCCTTGAAGTCGCCGCTGAAGTCTGCGACAGGGTTGGAATTTTCAATCGCGGCAAGCTGATAGCGCTGGGCAGCCCGGCTGAGCTTACCGCGCAAGCATCCTCCGGCAAATTGGAAGACATCTTCCTGCAGCTGACAGGACCTTCATCCAATGCCGAGGAAGCGGAGCAAACGACCGCATGAAGACGAGCACGCTGACATTTATTGCTGCAGCCGGCGCAGTACTGGCGATGTCCGCCGGCTGCAGCCTTCCGGACATGCAGCAGGCCAAGGCTGCAAACGACCTTGCTGAGGCTTATAAGCAGGCGCAAAACGGAAACATTCAGGAATCGCATAATTGGTGCGACAAGGCCATCGCCATTGACCCTAAAAATGTGAAGGTGTATGTCGGCAAGGATTCGCATATCGACGATAATGATGAAATCCTCAATATCGCGTTGATTTATAGCGATATCGCCGACGATCCCTCCTTGATAACTTATATGCAGCAGGCCACTCAGAAATTTCCAAACCAGGCTCTTCCCTGGCTGAATATGGCTGAGGCATATGGACGCATGGGAAAGCCGGCCGATCAGATCGCTGCAGGTAAGAAAGCCGTAGCGGCTATAGAGCCCGACATTACCAGGCCCGGCGGCGGCGGCTCCTCAGAGCGAATGAACGAGCTTGCTCAAGCGTATTATCTGGCCGGCAATATGCCCAAATCGGCAACGACCCTGCAAAGTGTTATGACGACTTATCCGGCCGATACCGTAGCATATAACATGCTTGCGTGGTATTACGCCGAAACCAACGATACAGCGCACATGCAGCAAGCTCTCACGCTTGTTAACACTGCCATCAGCAATGTGGAGGCGTCAAACAAAATTGACTCCTCCTCTAAAGATGCGACCCTCGCCGCCTACCAGGATACTCTGGGCTGGATCCAATATCGCATGCATCAGTATCCGGCCGCTATCGCAACACTGCAAAAAGCCGTCGCCATGTCGCCGCGGCGGGCCGAAGAACACTACCATCTCGGCAAAGCCTATCTGGACCTTGATGCCGCGACAGCCGCAAACCTCGGTATCGACAATAAGGCAGCGGCCCGATCGGAATTCCAGCTTGCCGTGTCCGCAAATCCCACATACGCCGCTCCTGCCGATGAGCTCAAGAAGATGGGGCCGGCCCCCGCAATAGCCCAGCAGGACGACTCAACGGATTTACTGTAATCACTTATGCCTGCACCACCAACGAAGACGTCCTCTACGACGCCCATTATCAACCGCGATGCCGACGAATATCTGGGTAACATCGCGAAACGCATCCTTGTTCAGCTTTGTGTTACGATGATCGTCGCGACTGCCATCCTGGCGTATCCCAACGCTAAAGGCAGCGCTTTATACAGTTTCAGGCCAATCATTGACCTGTGCGGCGCATTGTTGGTCGCGATTCCTTTCTACATCGGAACGAGCAAGTTGTTCGCAGAGCGGCTTCGAATCGGCCGCGAGCTTGCCGAGAAAGGCGAGCACCGTCAGGCGATTTCGGCGCTCGATCCATTCGCCGCGCCGACTCAACGGTTTCTGGACCGCACCGGCGAAGCGCACTTCCTTCTGGCCAAAGCGTACGCGGCCACAGGACAAAAAGACCGCGCGGACCGATGCCGCGAGTTCGTAGTCAACAAGCGGCGTGGGGTCTGGGCCGATCGTCTCAAAAATACACCAGTTCAGACACCTGTTCGCATTTCTCAAGTCAAAGGGCAGGAAAACAAGCCCCGCCCCTCCAAATCTAAAGTAAAACGACGATTCTAGCCCATGGATATTACAGAACGATACACAACTCGATCGGGTCGCCAATTCCTCATTCGCCTCTCATACAATGAGCGAATCAAAGACTCCGACAAGGCCACCGCATTTGTGCGCGATGTTGAAGTCATCGAGACCGCATCCGGCGCCCAGGTAGCAATTCCCACCAATTCGGCAAAATTTTCCACGTACGAAAACTTTGCCACCTTCGGCGGGTACACTGCGGTCAATTATTTTGGTGTTCGCGAGACCGCGATCGAAGTGCTGCGCATGAAAGTGCTCACACGAATCGAAGATCACCTGGAATCATTGGCATAATATCGTGACGCACGAAAAACAGACGGAAATCGGAGCAGACGAAACCAAGCCTGTGAACGGCGTACCGGAAACATCGGAAGCGCCCCCGCATCTGCGCGAGCAGACACAGGCCCTTGGCGAGACCCTCAAGCATATCGCCGATACCGATCCGGCCGGGACCCCATCCGACCAGGCTATCGCAGTTTTCCACGAATGGCTTGCTGCCGCAGGCGCAGCCAGTGAACGGCCGGAACTTTTCGTCGACGTTGCGCAGAACTTCGATGCGCGGTCGAATACGAACCGCGACATCTTCCTGCTTTTCGATATGATGGTAAACCATACGGAGATCGAAGAGGAACCTGTGCCGCTTGCCACTTTCATAGGTTTACCCCTCCTTGGAAGCTAAGGACGAATCGCGGGCGTCCGCATTTAAGGCGCCCACATTCGAAGAGAAGAAGGTCGTCTCCCTCTTCGCAGTCCTCACCTATCTCGTCCTGTTCCTATGCGGGCTCTATATTCTCTTCTCCCTCCGTTCACTCATCCCGCCATTTCTGGTCGCCACGCTGATCGCTATTACCCTGATCAATGAAGTGGATCGAATGGAGCGCAACGGATGGCGGCGTGGAGTAGCAATTGCCGTCATCTATCTCCTCTTTCTCGTGATTGCCGCATTGATCGTTCGCGGAATCAACGCTCTTGTCACCGGTGACCTGTTAACTCTGATCAAGAGCGTGATCCCCAGAGAACTGATAGAGGGAAAACAGGAAGAGTTTGTGGTCGCCACATCCAACTGGATGAAACTCCACCATTTTCCCAAAATTCTGCATACGTCACTGCTCGATCAGGCCAAGCATCTGCCCCAGGTCGTCGGCATGATGACGCGGTGGTTTACCGAAAACATTCCTGCGCTCGCCGCCAGCCTCATGTGGCTCGTTCTCGTTCCGATCCTCGCATTCTTCCTTCTATTGGACTTTCACCGTATCATCGGCAAGATCTTCATACTCGTGCCAAGACAGCGCCGCGAAGGGCTACTGACAGTCGTTACGGAGATCGTGGCCATCCTGGGCAATTATGTTCGCGGCATCCTGCTCGTCATGATCATGGACATGCTCGTGATCTATATCGTGTTGCAGTTTGCCCGCATGGGACAGTACGCTTTTGTCCTGGCGGTTGTCGCCGGGCTACTCTATACCATCCCTTATCTGGGCGCCGTCGTATCGACGCTCATGATCGCGCTGACAGCGTTCGCCGTAACCCACGAGGTCGGCCATGCGCTCGCGGTCACGGGTGTCATGATATTCATCCACCAGATCGTATTCGATAACATCGTCGCCCCGCGCGTCATCGGCAAAAGTGTCAACATGCATCCCCTGCTAACGCTTGTGTCGCTTCTCGCAGCGGGTACGGTATTCGGGGTTTGGGGAGTATTGCTGGGTATACCGGTCACGGCGGCTCTGCAAGTCATTGTGGTGCACATCTTCCCACAGCTGCAGACGGACGAGGTAGTCATGTGCAAAGCCGAGAACGCCGTAAAAGCTACGCTCTCGGCAGAATCCGAACAGACAAAACCGGAACTCCGCAAGTCCGGCGATGAGAAAACACTCGACACGGAAGAGGTCGCAGCCCGTCATGAAGCCACCGAGGCAGTCGCCGAATCGCAGCCGTCCAGATCATAAATATTAGCACTTCGTGCAGGGCAGAGACAAGCTCTGCACCCTACTCTACGCCCACCCCTTGCGTTCGCTAAAATAGATCACGCCACCGTCTAAAGCAAGCGATTGCGCACGTAGAGTAGGGCGCGGGTGCCCTCTAGGTGGTTGTCTCGACCCAGTATACGATGTCCAACTCGCAATCGCTTCACACTCTCCCCTACTCATCCGTCCGCAAACTCGCCGAGGTCATCGATGCATGCGGAGTGGAAATCCAGAGCTGCGGATCGTCATCAAAGGTGTCTTTATTGACGCGCGACTCGAAGTAATATGTCCTGCCGTGATAGAAACTCTTGGCCGCTGCCCTATCAGGGTTGACCGGTCGATGCGATACTGGATCGAGTTCGCCGTCTGCATCTGTGGGATCGTATGTCATGGTCTGTCTCCTTGCCGTCAGCCTTCCCGTATCATGGGCGCATCAAACGGCAAGTGCAGATCAAGGCGACGTTACGCCAGCTCATCGATGCGGATGCAGCGGGCATGGTGACCATTGAGAGCGGAAGACGGTTTAGGAATCGTGGTGCGGCAGGCATCCGCGACATCAGGGCATCGAGGTGAGAACGGGCAACCAGGAGGAAGGCGCGCGGGATCCGGAGGAAGCCCGCGCAGCCCCGGCAGAGGCTCGTCGGTGCGTGGACGTAAAATATCTGAGGCTGCGGAGAGAAGAGAGCGAGTATACGGATGGCGGGGTGAGGCAAAGATCTCATCCACAGGCGCCTCTTCGATGATCTGTCCGGCATACATGACGGCAACACGATTGCAGCGTTCCGCCACAACCGCCAGATCGTGTGTGATCAATACGACGGCCGTTTTCAGCTCTCGCTTGAGATCATCCATCAGATCCAGTATCTGAGCCTGTACGGTCACGTCAAGGGCTGTTGTGGGTTCATCCGCAAGCAGGACTTCAGGGCGGCAACTGAAGGCCATCGCGATAACGACACGCTGCCGCATTCCACCGGAGAGGGTTGTGGGATACTGGCGCATTCGCTGCTCGGCCAGTGGGATCCGCACGCGAGTCAGCCAGGATACCGCTTCAGCCCAGGCTTCTCTCGCGCTCACAGTCCGGTGCGCCCGGATCGTCTCCACCAGTTGCTCGCCGACAGTCAGTGTGGGGTTGAGCGATGTCAGAGGATCTTGAAAGACCATCGCGATCCGGCCGCCACGAACAGACCGCATCTCCCGCTCTGATTTGATGAGCAGGTCCTCACCATCAAGCGAAATCTTGGAAGCCTGTACCACTCCAGGACGCGCAATGAGGCGAAGGGTTGCAAGGGCCGTGACGCTCTTCCCACTCCCGCTTTCGCCCACAATCCCCAGTGTTTCACCAGGATTGACTGTAAGACTTACGCCACGAACCACCGGTACAGGACGGCGATCGCGCCCGGGAAACGTAACCTGAAGATCGGCGATTTCAAGCATGGTAATGATCTCAAGACCCACCTCATCCCCGGGGGTGCCCTCTGGGCGTGGAGGGCGCGTTCGCCCTGACAATAGGCTATGCTCTCTTGGCAAAGCGCCAAGCGGATGAAGCCCTACATAAAGGCGAACGCGCCTTCCCCATTAAAAACCCGCTGGCGGGCGGGGAGGACGCAACGAGGGGTCTTAACGAGCGAACGTTTGCGAGCACAGGGAGCCTATTGCCTAAAACCCCGCCCTTGCCAGCAGCAGCTTCGGATTTTCCACCATGGCAACGGCGGCTTCCTCAGGCGACAATCCCGCGCCAAGCGCTACAACCTTTGCAAACTCTTCCGTGTGAATGTCACTTGGAGAATGGGTGTCGGAGTTGACCAGCAACCTGGCCCCGGCGGCACGTGCCAGAAGAACGGTGTTGCCGTTGCCCAGGCAGTGCCCGCGACGCGATGTGACCTCAAGGAACACATTGTTAGCTGCCGCCAATGCCGCCTCGGACTCGGTGAGCAGACCGGGATGGGCCAGGATATCGACATCGGGACATTCGACGCTGGCGCGGTTTGTGCCGGGAGGAACCGGCTCGACCAGAGTCTCTCCATGGATTACAACGACTTTAGCGCCGTACTCCTTGGCCCGCGCCGCCAGCGAAGCAATGCTTGCCGGCGGGCAATGTGTCAATTCGACACCCGGAAGCACCCGGATTCCCCAGTGTTCCCAGGCAAGATCGGCGTCACGCTTGACCTTATCGACAAGCTCTTCAATGTTGCTCGCGGCCGCGTGGTCGGTGATCGCCATGGCGGTATAGCCTTTGACGATGCAGCGGCGGATCAACTCGGTCGGCAGCAGTTCGCCGTCCGAGAAGAAAGTATGCATGTGAAAATCGTAGAGTGGCATATTAGTCGAACAGACTCGAAACACTCATGTCGGTATTGACACGGCGGATGGCTTCGCCAAACAGCGGCGCAATAGACAAAACCTTGATCTTGGGGCGAGCTTTCTCGGGAGCGAGCGGCACGCTGTCCGTGACGATGACTTCCGCGATTGCTGGATGGTCCTGCAGACGGTCGACAGCCGGTCCGGAAAGGACTCCGTGGCTGGCCGCAATGTAGATTTCCGGGTTTGCGCCGTGAGCCACGAGAGCGTTGACGCACTCGATCATTGAGCCGCCAGTCGTAATCATATCTTCCAGGATGATACAAGTCTTGCCCCGGACATCGCCGGCAAGATCGGTAATCTCAGTGTGGCCATGGAATTCGTGATGCTTGTAACCGACGGCAAGCGGGGCATTCAACTGCCGGACCAGCTTGCGGGCCTGTTTGACACGGCCTTCGTCGGGAGAGACGATCACCACATTGTCCAGGTTCTTCTCGCGGAAGTAATCCGCGAACAGTCCCAGAGAAGTGAGATGATCAAGCGGGATATTGAAGAAACCCTGGATGGCATCGGCGTGAAGATCGAGCGTAATAATTCGGTCGGCGCCGGCCGCTGTAATGACATCGGCAATCAGCTTGGCGGTAATGGCCTCGCGAGGCTTCTGCTTCTTTTCCTGCCGCGCATATCCGAAGTATGGGAGAACCGCCGTAATGCGATCCGCGCTTGAGCGCCGCATCGCATCGATCATAATCAGCAGTTCTACAAGGTTTGTATCCACCGGCGGGCATGTCGGCTGAATGATGAAGGCATCAGCGCCGCGAACACTCTCTTTGTACTGGACATAAGTTTCACCATCGGGAAACCGTGAGATCTTTACATCTCCCAGTGTCATTCCCAGCCAATCCGCAATCGCTCGGCCTAAGGCAGGGTTACCGGTCCCCATAAACAACTTCATTTCACCACGATCGTTCAATACGCCATGTCTCCTCAATGCATCTGACTGGATTATAGCAGACTCCCTCCTGCTGAATCAACGCGAGTCCTTGCTTCGACGGATGAGCCATGACGCAATCGATCTGGTCTATCGCGTCTATAGCAACCTGTTAAATCCCTTATAAGAGCGCAGCAGGGAAAACAAGATATAGCAGCCGATCATTATTATTGTACAAGTTTTAGGTTATTGACGATACACAGCTTTACTCATCTGCTAAATAGCGCATTTTTCTAACACTTTATTCTAAGAATGTGGCAATAACGCGCTATTCCGCTTAACAAGAACAGTATAATGGAAGATAGCGTTAATGAACGTGATTCAATTGAAATACAGGCAACGAGTGCAAACTCCGCGCAAGGGCAGGAAGGCATGACGCCGGAACAGCATAAGTTGAAGGAGCTTCTTCGAAAGGTCACCAGCGGCACACCGTTGAGTGTTGAAGAATCTACCTTCATTAAAGATACTTACAAGTCTCTGCAGCGTGAATACGAATCGGTCATCGAAGACAGCTCAGAGGATGAGGTCAAGGTGATGGCGATTCGCTCGGCTATGGATAGCCTGCACGCCAAACGAATTAGCGGCCCCGAGTTCGTCTCGGAGGTTATCTACTCGATCCACGCCTTGAAGGACAAGCGCAAGCGCGACCGCATGCTCCGTTCGGAGATCGCATATCGCATGGCGCTCGCCTCGTATTTCTATGAACACGTCCGGGCCATCAAGAAGATGCGCTCCGATACCCCGGCCACCTCGGAGTTTCTGTTCCAGGTGAATGAGCTGAATAGTTCCATGAACGACTACCGCAAGCTCAAGGCAAACCAGGTCCGGCGATCCGAAGCAGCATAGTCTGCTCGAAGATTTAATTCCCATGCCGTTGCCGGTACCCGCGACAACCGAAAATATTCGCAAGGCCGCCGAGCTGATACGCTCAGGCGGCCTTGTTGCGTTCCCCACCGAGACTGTCTACGGCCTCGGCGCTAACGCTCTGGACGAAGCCGCTGTGCGCGCCATTTTCGCGGCCAAAGGCAGGCCCTCGACCAATCCCGTTATCGCCCACGTCGCCAATCCCGAAGGCGCGGAGGCCATCGCCCATGTGGACGTTCGAGCAAAGCGCATCATGAGCGCCCTCTGGCCTGGCCCGCTTACACTCGTCCTTCCACGCAAATCAATCGTCCCGGATATCGTCACAGCTGGCGGAGAGACGGTTGCAGTGCGCATGCCGCGTCATCCGATTGCTCTGGCTCTTCTACGGGACGCCTGCGTCCCGATTGCCGCGCCCAGTGCAAATCGCTCAGAATCCCTCTCTCCCACCCTTGCTGAGCATGTCTATCAAAGCCTCGGCGATTCCATCGCCATGATTCTGGATGGCGGACCGACCGAGGTCGGGCTGGAATCTACCGTTCTGGACATGACATCGATCCCGGCCAGGATTCTGCGCCCCGGCATGGCGGATATCGCTGAGATCAGCTCGGTTCTGGGCGAAGAAATCATAGCCGGTTCAGAGCAAACCGGTATCGCCAAGTCACCGGGACAAATGCTACGCCACTACTCTCCGCGCACTCCACTGGTCCTCACGAAAGACCTAAACGCTACAGCGATGCAAACGACAGCCCCGTTTGCTATCCTGGCAATCGGTGTCGATCCACAAATCGCGCAATCCATCGCCACGATCGTACTACCTGATGAGCCGCGCGCATATGCATCCGGCCTCTATGCCGCCCTGCATACCCTGGATGCTGGGGGCGCTTCCACGATCATGGCGCAAGCGCCTCCGGCCTCATCGGAATGGAGTGCAATATGGGATCGCCTCCGCCGCGCAGCCTCATCTAATTGACCGCCACTTGCCTCTCGGGGTAGACTGACGGCACATGCAAGAGATTGATACTTCTTCCCTATCCCGATCCGCAGTCGAGGCTCTGCTCGCTCCGCGCTCCGACGAATCGTCAATCGAGGTTGAAACGACGGTTCGAACTATCCTTCAGGATGTGCGAAAACGCGGCGATGACGCCTTGGTCGACTACACGCGACGCTTCGATTGGCCCGATGCCACTGCGGCAGCCCTCGCCATTCCCGAGGCCGATGTGGACGCTGCCGAATCCAGGGCGAATCCTGCGCCGATGGAAGCAGCCCGCGAAGCCGCCGCGAACATCGCCGCATTTCATACTGCAGAACTTGGCCATCTCCAGTCCTGGATGACTATTCAGGACGGCGGCCGAACGCTGGGCCAGATGCTGCGCCCCGTCCGCCGCGTCGGCCTGTATGTGCCCGGCGGCAAGGCGTTCTATCCCAGCACCGTGCTGATGACAGCCATTCCGGCGGTTATTGCCGGCGTGGATGAAATCGTCCTGTGCACTCCCGCCGGCAAAGACGGCTCCGTCCACCCGATGATCCTTGCCGTAGCCGCCCCTTATGTCGACCGCATCTACCGTGTCGGCGGCGCTCAAGCTATAGCGGCCATGGCGTACGGAACGGAGACCATACCTAAAGTCGATGTAATCGTTGGACCGGGCAACCAGTATGTGAACGTCGCCAAGAAGATGGTGTACGGAGATGCCGGCATTGACATGCTGGCGGGACCATCCGAGATCGCCATCGTCGCCGACGAGCATGCTACTCCGGCTTTTGTCGCCGCAGATCTGCTAGCTCAAACGGAGCATGGACCGGAAAATCGGGGCATTTTGTTCTCGCCTTCGAAGAACCTCCTTGCAGCCGTTCGCGAAGAACTGGCAAAACAGCGCGAATCGCTTTCGAGGAGTGAAATCCTTGAGAAGACCGATCAGAACCTGTTGTTTGTGGCAACCCGGTCAATCGAAGAAGCCGTTGAGCTTTCCAATATCGTCGCGCCCGAACACCTGGAACTGCACGTTCAGGAGCCGTTGGCACTGTTATCCCTGGTGCGCAACGCCGGAGCCGTGCTCCTGGGCGAGCACACATCGGCGCCGGTAGGGGATTACATCGCAGGCCCATCGCATACCCTGCCGACCGCCGGCACGGCTCGCTTCTCAAGCCCGTTGTCGGTCTCAACCTTTATGAAACGCAGCAGCGTCGTATATTACTCAGCAGCCGCCGCAGCAGCCGCAGCCGATAAAGTCGCCATGTTTGCGATGGTCGAGGGCTTCGACGCCCACGCCCGCGCTGCGCAACTGCGTGGCGCATCCACGCCGGAATCCAACGGAGCCGCCGAATGATCAAGACAACACCCGGCACGGATGCCCTTCGGGACCAGTTTGACACGATCATATTTGATATGGACGGCGTCCTGCTGGATATCACGGAATCGATCCGTGTCGTAAACTGCCTGGCCGTCCCCATGTACTTGCGGGAAGTGCTCCACTGGCCCGCCCCGGACAATCTGGTGACGACTGAGGATATCGAAGCCTTCAAACACGCAGGCGGCTTCAACGACGACATTGAGCTGACACGCGCTATCGTCCTTCACTATGTCAATAAGGAACATGAGCACCCAGGAGCAGATCCGGATACGCTCAATGTGTTCCGCCCTACCCTGATCGACTTTGCCCGGAAGATCGGCGAGCGCGGCGGCGGTCTGCAGAACGCAGAGAACATCTGCCTGGAGAAGCACAACTACGACAACCGCGCGCAGGTCCTGCTGGATTACCGCACCCGGGAGATCGGACAGATATTCGAAGAGCTGTTCGCCGGTGAGCACACCCAGGAGCTTTACGGCTACGAGTCCAAGTTCTACAAAGGTCCGGGCTATGTCAACAAGGACAAGCCGATCATAGACATCGCCAAGCTGCCGGCCGGCAAGAAGTACGGCGTCCTCACTGGCCGCACTCCTGCTGAAGCTAAGCTCGGATTGAAAATGTCGGGGCTGTTAGAGATCGTTCCCGAGAGTAACCTCATGACTCCAAAGGGCGGCCCGCGAAAGCCGGATCCACGCGGACTGCGCAAACTCGTTGAGGAAATGGGCGCCCAGAGAACTCTCTATATCGGCGATACCCTGGACGACTACCGCACGGTAGAACGATACCAACGAAAATATGCGGATCTTCCCGTCTCTGCCGCACTGGTCCTGACGGGACCGGCCGGAGTACGCAACAAGAAGATCTTCGAGCGTTCCGGAGCGGAAATCGCCGGCGCGGATGTCAATGAAATCCTGGATTGGCTCTCAGGAACGCCTGCAGTTGAGGAAACTGATACCAATGAGTGAGACCAGGACAGCGAGCATTGCCCGCAAAACCAAAGAGACCGAGATTACGCTGAATGTCGACCTCGACGGCGATGGCGACAGCGAGATCATCACGGGCGTCGGCTTCTTCGATCACATGCTGACCCATGTTGCGCGTCATGGCCTGCTGCATCTGCAGGTCCAGGCGACAGGCGATCTCCATATCGACGACCACCATACCGTGGAAGACATCGGCATTGCCCTGGGCTCAGCTCTCGCGAAGGCTGGTGGAGACAAGGCAGGTATTGCCCGCTACGGCTTTTCTCTGCTCCCGATGGATGAAGCGCTTGTAAGCTGCGCGCTGGACTGGAGCGGACGCGGCCTGCTGGTGGCGGACTTTGCATTCCCATCTCCCAAGATCGGCACATTCGATACAGAGCTCGTGCATGAGTTCTTCCGGGCGCTTGCCGTAAACGCCGGCTTCAACCTGCACTTCGAGCAGCGTCGCGGCGCAAACTCGCATCACATTGCCGAAGCGGCGTTCAAGGCCTTCGGCCGCGCATTCGATATGGCCAAGCAGCGAGACAAGCGCGTACTCGGCATTCCAAGCACCAAGGGATCACTGTTAGGCTAGTATATTAGGATAATCCTGTGAAAGTCGCAATCATCGATTATGGCCTGGGCAATCTGCGCAGCGTCGAGAAGGCATTCCATAAAGTGGGCGTGCCCGGGGCTTTCGTGACGGAAGATCCCGCCGAAGTTCTCAGCGCCGACAAAGCCGTGCTTCCCGGCGACGGCGCATTCGACTCCACAATGCGCCGTCTTCAGGCATCGGGCGTGGACAAAATCGTCCACGAGTTCACCGCGTCCGGCCGCCCATTTTTGGGCATTTGCGTCGGCATGCAGGTGCTGCTCACTTCCAGCGAAGAAGGCGAACAGGGCATCAAAGGCCTCGACCTCATTCCCGGTCGCGTTCGCCTTTTCTTGCCCGACGGCGGCCTCAAAGTCCCGCAGATCGGCTGGAACACACTCGACTTCGCCCCGGGATCGCCCCTGGGCGAAAACGTTCCCGGCCCCGATCCCATGGCCTACTTCCTCCATTCCTATTACTGCGCCCCCGACGACAACGCCGACGTCGCCGCATGCACGGAATACGGAGTTGTATATGCATCGGCCCTGCACCGAGATAACATCTGGGCAACACAGTTCCATCCGGAGAAGTCCGGGGCAGTCGGATTGGCGATATTATCCAACTTTGCGCGGCTGTAGGCGGGCGTTCCCTCGTTAGCCCCCCTCCCCCCGGGGTGCCCTCTGGGCGAGGAGGGCACCCCCGGGAATAAGGGTGGGTCCTAATGCGGGAGCGCTTTTGCGAAGAGGATAAGGTTACATTCGACACCAACGCAACCCAACTATCTGTATCTTACCGTCACCTATATCTTGTCAACATCATAATCTTACCAACAACCGTTCTTCAAGGTGCAACCTATGGAAATCGTACCGGTTATCGAACTTAAAGGCGGACGCAGTCCGCGGGCGCTTCAGGCTAAGGAAGAGTTGCGGTTCTTTCGCACCGATGATGCCTTGAAGATCGCAAAGCATTTTCGTGATCAAGGAGCAAGCCGCATCCATGTTCGCGATCTTGACGGCTCTCGCATGGGAGCGCCACAAAATCGCGAGATCGTACGGGATATAGTACGCCGCCTAGGTGTCCCCATAACCTTTGCCGGCGGTGTGCGGACAGGAGAGATAGCGGATCGCGTGTTGACATGGGGCGTGGATCGCGTGGTTGCGGAAACGAATGCGGTTATTCAGGGTGATATCAAGGGCGCAGTCGAACGGCTTGGAGAGAAACTAGTCCTTGAGATCCACGACATTCAAGGCAAGATCAAGCTGAGCAATACAACAGGCGGCGCCTGGGAAGATGTCCACGAATTCACAAAGCGCGTGCGGTTGGCTCAGGGTTGGGCGCGCATTCTCTACATCCCATCACGTCAGGATGGGTCTCCGGCTCCGGTCTCAGTGGACCAAGTCGAGAAATACCTTCCCGTTGCCCGCATGGCTGTGGATCTCTACGGGCAAATCGTCGATTGCGACGAGATCGAAGAGCTGGCTGCTACCGGCATAGCTTCGATCTGCATTTGTGAGGGACTCTATGAAGGAATAATCACACTTCAGGACGCCAATTTCACCGCACAGCGCGCTGCAGCCATTGCGCGCATGCGATCCCAAGTTGACATCCCGCAGCCTCCACAGGCCCTCCACGCGCCCGACAGACGCCCCAGCGGAATGGCAGGCCCCCCGGCACGCCCCGCTCCATTTCCGGGCGCAGCCGCTCCACGCACGCCCGCGCCGAGGCCCCTTCCCCCATTGCGCCCCCAGGCGCCGCAGCCACCTCCTAAACCGGAGACGAAGTGGCCATGGAAGAAGTGAGAGAGCTGCAATGCTCTCGGGGGCAAGCCTCTCCCTCGGTCGCTAAGGCTCCCTGTCCCTCTCCGAGGCGGAAAGGGATGTCCAGGGATCATTTGCCAGACAACTCTGATATTAATTCAGCTTATGATCTAAGGCTACCCATTTGGAAGAGTCGTCTGGTGATCGAAATTTAGACCCCCCTTTCCGTTTCGGAGAGGGGAAGGACGCGACAGCGGCCGGGGGAGAGGATTCTTGAGAGGCTTGCCAGCACACAGACCCCAAAAAAGCCGCCTCGCGAAATATCGCGAGGCGGCTTTTTTGATCTCTTCTAAATCGCCAACTTACCTGCGGTTGCGCAGGAACGCCGGAATATCGACGTCGTTGTTGTCCTGCGCAGGGCGCTGGTTCTGTGTCGACGGCTGGCTTGGCGGCGTGGGGGTAGCCGGAGCCGGCGATGTCGGGTTATATGGCTCAGCAGGCGGCGGCGGGGCCGGCGTGGGAGGCGGAGGCGCTGCCGCTGCGCTGGAAGAGTGAAGCGGCGGGCGGGTCAGGCCGATCGCGGGCGCAGGCAGGTTAGGGAAGCGCTGATCGAAGCCCGTTGCAAGAACGGTGATCCGTACCTCGTCGCCAAGTTTGGGATCCTGAACGATACCGAAGATGATGTTGGCGTCCTCGGCATCAGTCGCCTGCTGGATAAGCTCGGTCGCCTCATGCACTTCGGCGAGTGTCAGGTCCATACCGCCGGTGATGTTGATAAGAGCGGCGCGAGCGCCTTCGATGCTGGTCTCAAGCAACGGCGATGCGATCGCAAGCTGTGCGGCATCCACGGCGCGGTTTTCGCCGCTCGCGACACCGATACCCATCAAGGCGGTTCCCGCATTCAGCATGATCGCGCGGACGTCTGCGAAGTCCACGTTAATGATACCGGGGATCGTAATGATGTCCGAGATACCCTGGACACCCTGACGAAGCACATCGTCAGCCTCGCGGAATGCATCCACCAGGGTAGCCCTGGCCGATACAACCCCGAGAAGGCGATCGTTTGGAATAATGATGACGGTGTCCACCCGGCTCCGTAGCGAATCGACGCCCTCTTCGGCCAATCGGGTGCGCCGCGGTCCTTCGAACTTGAAAGGCTTTGTCACCACGGCGACCGTGAGGATATTGAGCTCTTTCGCCATCTCGGCAATGACGGGCGCAGCGCCCGTGCCTGTACCGCCGCCCATACCGGCGGTGATAAATACCATGTCTGATCCTTCGAGCGCTTTCTTAATATCGCTCTTGGATTCCTCGGCCGCAGAACGGCCGACTTCCGGGTTTCCACCGGCTCCTAAACCACGGGTCAGGTTTTCGCCCAGCTGCAATTTGTAGTCTGCTGCCGAGATATCCAAGACCTGGTTGTCCGTGTTCATCGCAATGAACTCGACGCCGGTAAGTCCGGCCTCGATCATGCGATTGACGGCGTTCGTGCCTCCACCGCCGACACCAATTACCTTGATGCGGGCGAAGGGTGTCTCGTCGCGTAATCCGAGCGCCATGTTCGAAATCGTCTCCCTGTCTCGTTAAGCTGTTAGTGATCTAAACGATCTAATGATCTAAACGCATTGTTTTGGCAATCCACGAGTTTATTGCCCGCATCAACTTGCCCACAAAAGATGGTTCGCGCGAAACCTGCTGTACCGGGTGGTGATACTGCGCTCCGTATTGCACCAGACCGACGGCGGTCGAGTATATGGGTGAACTCAATGACTCGGAAAATCCGTCAACGTCACGGGGAACACCCACACGGGTCGGCATATCGGTCACCTGCTGGCAAAGTTCGCAAGCGCCGCGGAGCAAAGCCCCGCCACCGGAAAGCACTATTCCCGCCGGTAAAAGATTATAGTACCCGGACTTCATTATCTCCTGTTTCACAAATGTGAACAGTTCATGCATCCGGGCCTCGACGATCTCGGCAAGAATGCGGGCCGGAAGGGTCCGCTCGTCCTCGCTGCCAAGGCTCGTCACCGCAAATTTTTCCTCAGGCGCGGTCATGCTGACCATAGCCACGGCCTGTTCAATCTTGATTCGCTCCGACTCTTCGAAGCCTGTGCGCAATCCTACCCCGATATCGCGAGTAACATGGTTGCCGCCGATCGGAATGGCCGAGGAATAGCAAATATCGCCGTCAATGAAGATGGCGATATCCGTAGTCCCGCCACCGATGTCGGCGATGCAAACACCAAGGCTCTTCTCATCGCGGAGCATGACTGCCTCGGCCGTCGCGATCGGCTCAAGAACGGTCGCCTCAATTTCAAGACCCGCTCGATTTACACTCTTCGCGACATTTTGCAGGAATGTCACAGCTCCGGTAACGATATGCGTCTCAACTTCGAGACGCGTGCCGGACATACCTACGGGAAACTTAATTCCATCCTGGCCGTCGATAGAGTAGGACCGTGGGATCGCATGAATGATCTCCCGGTCCGGCGGGAGCACGATCACACGGCTCTGGTCTTGAACTCGCGCAACATCTTCGTCCGTGATTTCGCGGCTGGGATGAGTGATCGCAATGACGCCGCGCGCATTGAGAGAAGCAATATGCTCTCCCGTAACGCCGACGACGACTCGATGTATCTCGTAGCCCGACATCTGGCGCGCATGCTCGACGCTCTCAACGATCGCATGCGCAGCCTGATCGATATCCACGACCACACCCTTGCGGATACCTTCGGAAATGCTGTTTCCGACGCCCACAATTGTTATGCGCCCGTGTTCCTCAATCTCTGCGACGACTGTGCAGATCTTGGTGGTACCGATATCTAGCCCGACGATACAGTCCCTCGCCACCTCCTGCACTCTCCCCTATTCGCCAACGATCACGGCGCTCGAATCATTCCTGCCGACACGGAAACGGGGCAGAACGCGCAAGGCGCCCCACCCGGTTATCCTCGGTCACATGACCCGCAAAGTTTTATTAACTAATATCTTACCCGGCAACTACAAGGTAATGCTTATCCATGCGGAATGGATTACCAATGCATAGTCGCAAGCGCATATGAGATCAAGCGCTGCAGGCCAATCCATTATACGACAGGTTCGCGAACGTAGCCCCCACCGGAATCGCGGGCAGTAGCTCCCGGCTCAGCCTTCGCATCGGCGCTATAGTGATCCTCCAACCAGTGACGGCGGATGATCGACAAATTCGTGAAGATGCGCCAGCCCAATGCCACGACGGCGGCAAGGGCAAGATTTTGACCAAGCGCCTCACCGAAGTACACCAAGAACGCCGCAAGCAAGGCGTTCGTGACAAATCCGGATACGAACACGATCCCACTAAATTTTTGATATTGTGCAGCCCGAATTCCGCCGATAAGCGAATCGATTCCCGCAAGCGCCGCAAGCGAGATGTACGGCGCATAGGCGAACGGAACGGTTACATTGGAATAGTATACGGCGGCAAAGCCGATAAAGCCCGCGAAAAGCGCCAACCAGCCCATAAGCGTTAATCCTTTGCCCCGGTCGCGACAACCGGCGCCTGGGCGACGGTATGAGTATTCGCGCCGGTTCCTGCGCCGTCAGCGCCCGTCTGGGTCACCGGATGCGAATATCGAGGCGTGGTCGGTCCGTTATAAGCGGGAATGATCTGTTTGCTTTGCTTCTGGATCTTGATCATGCCCGAATCGAGATTGTGCAGCGTATCGTAGATGCCCTGAGGCAGCTTGAGCGCGGTCTCCAATACGGTAGGATCACCGATTGCGCGAACTAAGTACGGCGGCGTCTGCGGTGTGCCGTTAACATAGATCGTTGGTCCGGCGCAGCGGATCGGGCTCGTCGCGACCAGACGCTGGTCGTTCACGCTTACCGCCTCCGCTCCTGCCGCGCGCAACTCGTTCACCACCTGCAGAATATCTGTATCGTGTACGATCTCCGTCATCTGCACGGCCAGCGGCGCATCGGGGAAACGCTTCTTGCTGTCGTTCAGCGTCACGAGCACACCCGGCCCGGTGGCGTCCATAAGACCTGCGAGGAACTTAGTGCTCACCAGGTCTTCGGTCAAAACCTTAACCTGCCCTTTTTGGGTGGGAAGGCTGTTCTCATAACCGCTCAGCTTCTTACGCAGCTCCGCAATCGTGCGCTCGCCGTCGGCAGCTCGCTTCTGAACGACGAGGTACTGCGGAGCCAGCGCCTCAAAAGATGCGGCCGGCACGCCGGACGCCCGTATGCTCTTCTGGGTCTTAAACGATAACCCGAGCAGCGCGCCGAGAATGGCGCATAAAATAAAGAAGCAAATCCACCAGTTCAGGCGGCTTGCGGACTGCCTGAGAGGTTGTCCCGTGGTGGCCGGAGCGGTAGTTCCTATTGCCCTGGTTCCTTACTGTCATGCTCCCGGGGCATGAGCGCCGGGTGTTCGGGATCGGTGACATCGAGATACAAAATATTGCTTGTCGGCGCGCCGCCTCCAGGCTGGAGCGTCTCGACTGCCACTGCCAATTTCCGTGGGAGATCTTCGGGTTGGCCGAATCGAATCTGCAAGTTATCGGCTCTATTTAAGCATAAATTCCCATTTTGGTCAACTGTTATCAGTTGCGGATCAAGGTTCTGGCGGTCCTTGATCAGGGTCAAGAGCTTGAAGCTTTGAAGCACCCAGTCGCGATTGATCGACGATCCCAGCGTAACCTGAGCGCTTCCTTCCACGCCTGTATACTTGAGCAGCGGCAGGCCTGGAGTTGGGGCCGCCAGAAGCCGAAACGGGATACCGTCGGGACTCAAAAGCCAGTAGCGATTGTCGAGCAGCAGGACTGCAAATGGCTGACGTTCCGTGATCTTGAGGACAATCGTATCCGGAAAGGCGATCAGGCGCGTGGCATGCTCGATCACAGGATCCTTTGACAGCCGCTTCTCGATCGGCTCCTTGAACCAGACCCGGAAGATGTTGGTCTTCGGCTGGATTCCGGACTCGATGAATACCTGGCCGGGATGCAAAGTTTGCAGCCCGTAGATACGCACATTCCTGACCCAGAAAACAGGATTAGCCAACAGAAGAACTGCAAGCTCGATTACCGCCACAAACATACAGCAGCGGCGGACCATCAGGCTCCAATCCTTTCGCCGCCGGTTTCGCCGCGACTTCCCCGGAGGAACCCGCTTCACAGTAGTATAGGTGGGACGTCGATCCACCGGTTATTAGAGCCCTTCCAGCGCGAACCCTATAAGGCGGTCCAGCAGCTGTGGAAACGGAATCCCGGCAGCCTGGGCTGATCGCGGAAGAAGGCTGGTAGGTGTCATGCCGGGGATCGTGTTCACCTCAAGAGTATACACTTCCTGCTCGGGAGTTACGATCATATCCGTCCTCGACATACCACGGCATCCAAGGACCACGTGGCACTGCAGTGCCGTTTGGCTTGCCCGAAAGGCGGCGTCCGTCGAAAGCCTGGCCGGCACGATCTCATCCGTCGCGCCCACCGTGTATTTCGACTCGTAATCATAGAAACCACTCGTCGGAACAATCTCGACGATAGGCAATGCGACCGGCTCTTCGTTTCCTAAAACCGGAACGCTGATCTCCGTGCCCCGAATGAACTGTTCAATGAGGATAGTATCGTCGTAGCCGAACGCCATATCGAGCGCGGCTTCAAGTTTGGCAGCGTTCTCAACAATCGTTACTCCGAAACTTGACCCCTGCGAATTCGGCTTTACGACCACAGGCAGCGGGATCTCATGCGCGCGAGCTCGGCCTGCCGCATCGCCACGCTTCAAAGCAAGTCCCTTAGGCATGAGAACGCCTTCGCTGACCAGAACCCGCTTGCACATCGCCTTATCCATCGCCAGGGCGCTGGCAAGGACGCCGCTCCCGACATAGGGAACGCCCATCAACTCAAGCATGCCCTGTACGGTGCCGTCCTCGCCGCCTTTCCCGTGCAACGCAATAAAGACGACATCGGGCCGCTCTGCCTCCGCCACATTCTGCAGCTCCGCTACAGTGAGTACAGGCTTGCCGCTGGCCGTCTCAGACAACGTCTGCACATGCTCAGGCAACCCTGTGGGCTGCAAGAAGCGCTCGCCCGACGCTGTATCCAGGGCGTAGACATTGTACCTGTAAGGGTCCAACGCCGAAAGTATCTGCTTTCCAGTCGAGAGGGAGACTGGCCGCTCTGCGCTCGTCCCCCCCATAAGCACTGCGACACGCAGCTTACGATCCATTGATTACCTCTCCGTGCATGCCGGAGAGCTTCAGAAATTGCTCGCCCACGCTTCGAATATCTCCTGCGCCCAGTGTTACCACGACATCGCCCGGGCGAGTGAACTCGTCCAAACGCTGTGGTATAGCGCTCATATCCTGAATATACCCTACGTGGGCTACCCCGCGCCGGTCTGCGGTCAATGCCGCAAGTCCGGCTCCCGTAACACCCTCCATGGGCTGCTCTCGAGCGAGGTAGATATCCGTCAAGAAAACCTGGTCGGCGTCGGCAAAGCTCTCCGCAAACTGCTCCTTGAAATCCGAGGTACGGCTTGGAAGGTGTGGTTGAAACACTGCCACGAGCCGGCGGTCCGGATAGGCGCGGCGCGCAGCCGATAAGGTCGCCCTGATCTCGGTCGGGTGGTGAGCATAGTCGTCCACGACCAGCACGTCCCTGTCCGACGTTCCCAGGCGCTCAAATCGCCGCCCTGTGCCTGTAAACTTCTCAAGCCCCGCTGCGATCAGAGGGAACGGGACGCCAAGCTCCAGGCCTACGAGGATTGCAGACAGCGAGTTGGCGACGTTATGCATACCTGGAACGCCAAGGGTGACACGTCCCATTGCTTCACCACGCAATTTCGCTACGTAAGAAGGACGAAGTCCTTCTATCTCGATTTCCGTTGCCTGCAAATCGACTTCAGAGTGCAGACCGTAGGTCACAGTAGGAGGAAGTCCCTCCGTGCTCTCCAGAATCGTCCGGATATTCGCATCCCAGCCGCAGACGATCAGCTTCTCGGTGACCTGCCCCATGAACTTTTCGAACGAGCGCAAAACATTCGCCAGGTCGCCGTAGTAGTCCAGATGATCGGCCTCGATATTCGTGATGACGGCGATCTTAGGGTGGAAATCCAAAAACGAGTCGTAGGCCTCACACGCTTCGGCAACGAAAACATCCGATTGGCCAAGCCTGGCATTGCCTCCGAATGCCGGCAGGTCTCCCCCAATGAGGACTGTCGGATCCATGCAGGCATGGTGCAGCATGGTCGCGATCATCCCCGTCGTGGTCGTTTTGCCGTGCGTTCCCGATATGGCTATGCTCCGCGCATACCCATCCATCAGCCGGCCAAGCATCTCTGATCGGGTTACGATCATGATGCCCCGCTCTCGCGCCGCGACCAGTTCCGGATTATCTTTCCGTACGGCGGCCGACACCACTAAAAGTGTCGCCCCATCGATATTGGCCGGATCGTGACCAGCCGTTGCAATAATTCCAAAATCTCGCCGCAGAGATTCCAGTACGGACGATTCGCGCATATCCGACCCCGTAATGCGCTGCCCCTGGCTCGCCATAATGCGAGCCATACTGCTCATCCCTGCGCCGCCAATTCCAACAAAATGTGTAGTCTCCCGCAAGACATTTCCCTTCAATCCCAAGCGCCGGCGCCCGAAATTCGCAGTCATTTACACCCACTCGACATTGTGACGCCCATCCTTCAGCAGGGGACTTGAGTTGGCAGGCGACGAGGCGAGGTGGCGCTCCCTCACGTTGACGTGTCGGGCGCGTCTTTCAAACCCATATGCAGCAAAACTCGCGCCAAGTCGATGGCGGCATTCGGACGAGCAAGCGAACGCGCCGCATCCCCCATCTTCTTTCGGAGCCCGGCATCGCGCAAAAGCGGCAGGGCCGCCTTGGTCAAATGCGCGCTGTCACATTCGCCGTTCGGTATCACGACCGCAGCGCCGGCATTCGCCGAACGCCGCGCGTTTTTGTTCTGTTCGTCGCCCCCCGTGGGCACGAGAGGCACATAGATCGCCGGTTTTCCCAGTGCGCATGCTTCCGTTACCGTGCCCGCTCCACTGCGGCCGACGACAAGATCGCATAACGCATATACATCCCCGATTTCTTCGCGCACGAACCGCGTGACATGATATCGCGCGCGCAACTGTGGCGGCAGTCCTTCGGCAACTTTAACGAGGCTGTCATAGTCCTGCTCGCCTCCCGCTGGCTGCTGCCCGCATTGATGTACAATACGTGTCTCGCACAACAAATCGTTCAATGCGCCTTCTACGGCGCGGTTAAGAACACGAGCCCCTTGCGCCCCACCCGTAACATATACGGTCGGAAACGCCGAATCCTCAGCAGCAAAGCCAAATCGCTCTACAGCGGCTGCGCGATCTCCGCCGAATACGATCTCCCGCACAGGATTTCCCGTCACAATGGCGCGCGGCCGGAAGGCCTTCGGCAAAAGGTCGAGGGCATCTTCCGAGCTCAATGCGATCTTGCGGGCGAAACGGGCATTGATGCGATTTGCCAGGCCGATCTGAAGCGTCTGCTCGTGGATCAAAACCGGCACGCGTGCCGCTGCTGCCGCGATCACCGGCGGGACTGCAACGTAACCGCCCGTCGCCAGCACCACATCCGGCCGAAACCGCCACACAAAACGCATCGCCTGCGCAACACCGATGGGAACACGGCAGAGGTCGCCAAGGTTCCGCGCATTGATCATTCCATACCAGCGCGATGCGCGTCGCAGCTTTCCCGTGAGAACGCCTGAAAACGGTATCCCGGCGGCCTCGGCCATCTCACGCTCAACACCGCCTAAACTGCCGATATAGAGGAATTCCAGCGTGCAGCCGGGAGGCGCCATTTCCCGAAGCGCCTGAATCGTCGCAAGGGCGGGAGTGACGTGTCCGCCAGTCCCGCCCCCAGTCACCAGTATCCGTAAAGTCTTGCCCGGCATTGCGTTTCCTGCCCCGGTCAAAAGTGACGCTCGGGTCTTCTCTTGTGCCCCAGCTTATTGCCTCGTGTGCTGCCGCCTCGAATACCGGTGTCGCTCCCACGGGAAATGACCAGCGGCGGCCTTTCCGGCCTAAGCGGCGGTGGAGCGCCGATCGGGCGATCGTATTTCGGAACGTACGGCCGGTCGTGACGGCGATTGTAATCGCGCTCGGCCGGTGTGGGAGCGGCATCCGCCTCACCCGGTTTCGGGCGGCCGTTGGGATGCCGTGAAACATTCAACAGAAGCCCGATACACGTCATCATTAAGATCAGCGCTGAACCGCCGTATGAGATAAACGGCAGAGGTACCCCTGTGTTCGGAATCGTCGATGTCACGACGGCGATGTTGATGAGAGTCTGCAAACTGATCAACGACGTCAGCCCGGCCGCAAGCATAGCCCCAAAGGGGTCACGGGTGTTATGGGCGATCGTGTAGCCGCGCGCAGCCACGATTACAAACAGCCCCAGCAATGTCAGCGTGCCGATCAATCCCCACTCTTCGCCAATGACCGCAAAGATGAAGTCCGTCGGCGCCATCGGCACATTCAGCTTCTCGATGCCGTCACCTAGGCCAAGGCCGGGAATACCGGCAGATCCCAATGCGAGCAGGCCATGCCAGACCTGGTATCCGTTGCTGAGCTGGTAAGCCTTGGGGTCGGTAAATGCCGTAAGGCGCTGCAGGCGATACGGCTTCGATACCGAGTATACAGTCACCAGCAAAGCGGCGGCAATGAACAGAGTGCCCAGGTGGCGGCGGCGCGCGCCGGCAAGGAACAGCATCGTAATGCCCGTGCTGCACAATACCAGGGTAGTTCCAAGATCAGGTTCCTTGGCAATCAGAGCTGCCAGCAGCCCCATGATCGCCAGCGGACGCGACAAGCCCGCTTTGAGATCCCGCATCTTGCCGCGCGCCTGGGCACACCAATGAGCGAGGTAAAGGATCAATGCCAGTTTCGCAAACTCTGACGGCTGCAATTGCAGCGCGCCCGGACCGATCCAACGCTTAGCGCCGTTCAGCTCGATACCGACATGTGGGATCAGTACGAGCGTCAGCAGAATGACGGCCGCCGAAACGGCAGGTATGGCAAAACGCCTCCAATACCAGTACGGCACCATCGTGGTAATCAACAGAGCTACGAGCCCGATCACGGCCCAGCGCGCCTGCTTGGCCAGAAGGCCGAAGGGACTCTTGTGCTGCTGAAGGAAAGGACCATATGAGGCATCGAATACGGTAACGATGCCGATTGCAAGAAGCGTGAACGTCAATATCAGAAGAAGCTTGTCCATTGGCTTCTTCTGGTCGTCGTTCTTGGCCTGGCTATCTTTCACTTTTGCCTGTCGCATAATTCCCTCACAGCCGCCTTGAACCGGTCGCCGCGATCTTCGAAATCCCGAAACATGTCGAACGATGCGCATGCCGGCGCCAGCATCACCGTATCGCCTGGCTGCGCATCCGCCGTGGCCCGTTCCACGGCTGAGATCAAATCGGGGACGATCGCTGCCGAATCAAATCCGCCTTCACGCAAAACGTCCGCAATCGCCGCCGCCGATCTACCAATCAGCACGACACTCCGGACTTCATTTTTCACTACAGCACGCCGCAGAGGCGCGAGATCGTCTCCCTTGAACACCCCGCCGGCAATTACGACTTTGGGGCCTGCAATCGCTTCCAGAGAGCGCTCAAAGGCATCGACGTTGGTGCACATCGAATTGTTGATGTAGGCGACCCCGTTCTTCTCCGCCACAAACTCCAGACGGTGCACCACCCCGCCGAAATTCTTAGCCACATACCGCACGGCATCATCGTCAGCGCCAAGCTCCTTAGCAAGCAGCATGGCAGCGGCAAAGTTCTCGCGATTATGCTGCCCGGGCAAAAGAATATCCGCGCCGGGAACGACCGTTTCAACCACCTGACGCGCGGAAGACGCATTGAACTTTACAACATTGCCGCATAGAAGCCGGCCCGCCGGATCCGCAGGAACGTCCTCACGGATTACTGCCAGATCGCCTTCCGTTTGCGCGCTGAAGATACACCATTTCGCCCCGACATATTCATCCCAGGACTGCCGGTCACCATGGTCGGGGGTGATATTCAAAATCGCCGCAGCTCTCGGACAAAACTTTTCAACCCATTCGAGCTGAAACGACGAAATCTCGGCCACGATCACTTCATCGCTTCGAGCTTGATGCGCCGCCTTAATCAAAGGCAGGGCCAGATCTCCCGCAGCGATGTTTCCCGCAATATACGCCGTCTTTCCGGCGGCTCTCAGCATCTCCGCAACCAGTACAGTCGTCGTGGTTTTGCCGTTCGTCCCTGTGATCGCAATGATCGGCGCGCGCGCAATACGATAGGCCGCCTCGATCTCACTCCAAACCGGAACTCCGGCATTCACCGCTCCAGTCAATATCGGAGATCGCCGGGCCACTCCCGGGCTGGTAATGAGAGCGTCCAACTCAGAATAGTCGACAGGACTTCCGCCAACCCGGGGCTCAATTCCCAGGCGTCTCGCAGCTTCGATCGCCGGACCTAGCTCCGAAGCGGGCTTACCGTCATACAGAACGACGGTCGCTCCAAGGTCAGTCAGCACTTCTGCGCAGGCAAGGCCGCTGCGCGCAAGTCCCAGCACTGCGATCGTTTTTCCACCAAACGTTTCCATCTCAGCCATCGATCAAAGCCACTTCAAACACGCCATGCCAACCGCGAAAGCCAGAGCGCCCACAATCCAGAATCGCGCCACCACTTGCGTCTCGGGCCATTGCATCTTCTGAAAGTGATGGTGCAGCGGCGCCATCTTGAAAAGACGCTTGCCGCCGGTTGCCTTGAAGTATCCAACCTGAAGCATGACACTTGCCAGTTCAGCGAGATAGACAAGGCTCAGCAGCAGCACAAGAAGCTCGCGCCGGGTAGCAAGAGCCATTCCCATAAAGGATGCGCCCAGAGCCAGTGAGCCGGTATCGCCCATAAAGATGCGAGCCGGGTGAGCGTTAAACCAGAGAAAGCCAATGCATGCTCCGGCAAGGGCAAATCCAAACCAGGCAACCTGCTCGGTACCGGGCGGCACATACGCCATCGCTGCCAAGGACAATCCGATCGCCACAGGAACGGCAAGCCCGCCCGCAAGACCATCCAATCCATCCGCAAGATTAGTGGCGTTAGACATACCCATAATCAGCAGGATGGCAATCGGATAGTAAACGTAGGGACTGAGCTCAATCGCATTCGATACCCCAAAGGCCGTGATCGGATGCCCACCGGACGCCATTGCAATCCATGCCATAAACACCACGGACACAATCAGCTGGTAAAGAAGCTTCTCGCGCGCCTTCAGCCCGAGGTTCTTTCCGCGCTTGATGCTCAGGTAGTCATCCAGGAAGCCAATTCCGACATGAGTTACGAACAGAAATACCAGCGCCAAAAGAATTGGCGAAGGAACGGCATGGCTCACGATGCATGCGCCGGCAAGGCCGACTATCAATCCGATCAGGAACAAAAGCCCGCCCATGGTGGGTGTGCCCTGTTTCTGAGCATGCTCGGCCATGGTGTACTCGTTGATGTTCTGACCGAACTTCAAGCGATGCATCAGAGCTATGATTTTAGGCCCGGCCACATAAGCCGCGGCAAAGGCGACAAACAATGCAATAACGGGAATCGTCAGGTTCTCACCCATTTACAATTGCCCCGCGAGTTCCGGACAGCAGCGCCTGAACCACCTTTTCCATGGCCATGGCTCGTGATCCCTTTACCAGGATCGTATCGCCGGTCTGGGGCTTGAACTCTGTCCGGGCGAACTCGGCAGCTTCGACGCTGGAGCCAAAGCGATCCGTTGCGCCGGGAATACCCGCAGCCAGATCGCCGACCGTGTAAAGATGGTCGATACCGCCAAGGTCCGCGATTGTACGCCCAAGGTCCGCATGGGCTTGCGCCGATAGATCCCCAAGCTCCTTCATATCACCCAGAAAGGCGATCTTGCGGCCGCCTGAGTAGTGAACAAGGGTATCCAGCGCGCTTCGCACCGATGCCGGAGCCGCGTTGTAGACATCATTCAAGACAGCGCCTCCCCATGCCGTATCAGTTTCGATCTGCATCCGCATAGCCGGAGGTTGATACTCGGTCGAAAGAGCATTTGCCGCATCGGCAAGCGAAACTCCCGATTCCACGGCAAGCGCAAGCGCGATCAAAGCATTTGACACATCGTGCCGGGAAGCCGACTTAAGTGAAACGGAGATGCCATTAACCTCGAACAGGAGCCCATCCGCCGCAGCTTGCACGTTCCGGGCCACAAAGTCCGCAGTTTGTTCGACACCCACTGTGACGACTCGCGCTCCTGTCCGGTTCCGCAACCTGGAGAAGTAGGCTTCGCCCACATTTAAGACAGCGATGCCGCCCGGCGGCAAGGCCTCAAGGAGCTCGCCCTTCGCATCGGCAATGGCGTCAACCGATCCAAGCAGCTCGACATGGTTCTCGGCTATCGCGGTAATGGCTCCCAGGTCGGGCTCTGCGATGCCGCAAAGGTAATCGATTTGCCCTGCCCCACGCATCCCCATCTCGACCACAGCCGCCGCAGTTTGCGAGTCGATGCGAAGCAGTGTGAGCGGCACACCCGACTCGTTATTCTGACTCTTTTCTGTTCGGACGACCTTTCCCAGAGGAGAGAGAGCAGCAGCAGTCATCTCCTTGGTGGTCGTCTTTCCCACGCTTCCCGTAATCCCAATGACCGATCCCGAGAACTGCTTCCGCCACTTATTCGCAATCTCGCCGAACGCTACAAGTGTATCCCGAACGAGGATCGTTGGAATTGTGGTTCCTTCGACGCGCCTTGAGACAACTGCGGCAACTGCGCCCTTTGCGGCTGCCTGAGCCAGATAGAGATGGCCATCCGACTGCTCGCTGGCAAGCGCGACAAACAGCTGTCCCGGCTGAATTGAACGGGTATCTGTCGACACGCCGGTCAGGATCACGGACGCATCAACATCCACAGGTTCCGCTGCGCCGATTGCCTGTATTACATCGGCGAGGGTCAACTGCATTTCGCCAGCACCTCTCGGCACACTGCCCGATCATCGAAGGGGAACTTCTTATCGTTGATCTGCTGATACGTCTCGTGGCCCTTGCCCGCGACGACGATCAAGTCGCCGGGCTGCGCAAGCTCGCAGAGAGTTTTGCGGATAGCCTCGTAACGATCCGCTTCCACAATCACACTCGAATTGTCCGCGCCGTCCGGAATGCCTTCCAGGATTTGCGCAATGATTGCGCCCGGATCCTCATGCCTCGGATTGTCGCTCGTAACGACTGTCAGATCGGCAACCTCAGCGGAAATTTGTCCCATGATCGGCCGCTTGAGCGGATCGCGATTGCCACCGCAGCCAAAGATGCAGACAAGCCGCTTCGGGTTTAAAGCCCGCGCAGATTCCAGGACATAACGCACGCCGTCTGGGCTGTGTGCGTAGTCAACGACGACCTGGAAATCGCGTCCTGTGGTGTCGACTCGCTCGAATCGGCCGGGGACTCCCGCCAATGCCTCAAGACCGTTCTTAATGGCTTCTGTGGGCACATGCGCCATATAGCATGCCCCGGCCGCCGCAAGAGCATTGGCCACGTTAAACAGGCCCCCAATACGAAGCGAGATCGGCGTAACGATAGGGCTTCCATAGGGACGCCGGTAAACCAGCGTAAATTCTGTGCCGTCCGGCCGCGCCTCATTCACAACGGCATGGAGCACCGCGTTCGTATCGTGCATCGAGAAGGGAAGCACAGGGCGCCCGGCGTTCGTCAGGGCTTCGATGATTCTCGGCGCATAAGGATCGTCGGCGTTTACCACACCGCCAAACGGCTTCTCAGGCCAGGCATCGGGATAGTCCGTAAAGAGCCGTAATTTCTCGGCGAAATAGTTTTCCATCGTGCCGTGTGTGTTCAGGTGATCCTGCGTCAGGTTCGTAAACACGCCGACATCGAACGCCGTCTGCGATGTGCGTCCGGCGAGGATGCCTTCCGAGGAAACTTCCATGGTGACCCGGCGCACACCCAGTTCCACCATCTGCCCAAGGAGACGCTGCAGATCCGCGGATTCAGGCGTCGTTCGGTCCTGTGGAAAGTACCGGCCGTCGATGTATGCGCCCAGCGTGCCCACCATTCCGGTGCGATCTCCCAGCGTACGGAAGATGCTCTCGATCATATGAGTGGTCGTGGTTTTTCCGTTCGTGCCGGTAACCCCCACAAGAAAGAGCGATTTGGATGGAAAGCTGTAAAAATAGGCCGACATTAGCGGGAGAGTTTTGCGTGTATCGGGGAGCGCGATAACCGGCACTCCCTGATCCGCATACCACTCGATCCGGTCGGTGTTAATGGCAAGAGCCACGGCGCCGCGCGCCATGGCTTCAGGAATATAGTCGTGACCATCGCTGTTGGCTCCGTGAAGGGCTACGAATAGCGCACCCGGATAGACGGACCGAGAATCGTAAACGATATCGTTGACTTCGACATCGGTTCCAAAACGCTCACAACCCGGCAGGTAGCCGGCGAGTTGACTTAACTGCATGCTTGGCATGAACACTTCCTGGCGATTAGAGCGCCTTGCCTGGTAATCCGGCGTCCATAGCCTGTTCTTGCTTTGAAGGACGGCGATGCCGGTCCTCCCAGTCGACAAGTTGTGGCGCGTCGGGAGCGAGGTGCATTTCTCGAACTGCGATTTTGGCAATATTATGCACTACAGGCGCCGCCACTGCCGCCCCCCAGTGCACACCTTTTGGCTCAAAAACTGCGCAAAGGATCACGAACTTCGGATGTGTCAGTGGCACAAGGCCTACAAACGATGCCACATACCGCCCGGCTTCATATCCTCGCGGACCTGCAACTTGGGCGGAACCGGTCTTGCCGCCGACAGAAAAGCCGCCGATCTGTGCAGGCTTGCCTGTGCCCTCCTGAACGACTGTCATCAGAAGCGATCGTGTTTCTTCCGCGACCTTCGGATCAAGAACCTTCCGCACTGTGACGGGAGCGACCTGCTCGATCTTATCCCCCTGCCCGATCGCCTTAATGATATGCGGCTGCATCAGATTGCCGCCGTTAGCGATCGCGCCGTAGGCGGCAGCCAATTGCAGCGGAGAGATGGACACACCCTGTCCGAATGCGATATTGGCAAACTGAATCCGCGACCATCCCACACTGCCCGTATGTTTGTTATAATCAGCCGGCGACTGCAGGGTCGAATGCGCCTCGCCGGGCATGCCGCTGCCGGGATTGTCGAGGAAACCGAAGTCATGTTCGAACTTGTAAAGATTATCCGCGCCAAGCTTGAAACCAAACTGAGCCATGCCGATGTTGCAGGACTCTTTCAATACCCCCCGCAGATCCTCTTCGCCATGGACACCGTAGTATGGCGGATCCTTGGCGCAGTGAATTGTATGGTTGCCAATTTGCATGGATCCTGCGCAATGTACCTTCTGATACTCTTCTTGCAATCCTAGATCTTGCAGAACAGCGCCGGCGGTAATTGTCTTCAGAGTGGAGCCCGGTTCATAGAGGTCCGAAACAGCGTGGTTGCGCCAGGCAACCTCAAGCACAGCAGCCTGTTCCTTTGTGATGAGCCCGGGAGGCCTGGGGTGGTTCGGATCGTAAGACGGCGCATTCGAAAGCGCCAGGATCTCACCTGTATTGGGATCTAAAACGATTGCCACGCCATTTCGCGCGCCATGTTCTTTCACAGCAGCGGCCAGGTATTCGTCTGATGCATGTTGGAGAGTGGCATCAATAGTCAAATACAGGTCGTGCCCATTTACGGGAAGACGCTTGGTGCGCGTCGTGCCGGCCACGATTCGCCCACGGTGATCAACTTCGGCGACGATAAGCCCGTCAGTTCCCTGAAGTTGAGCGTCTTGACTGCGCTCAATGCCTTCAATGCCGTTCAGGTCACGATCCGTGAAGCCCAGCACCTGGCATGCCAGAGAGGAGTTCGGATAGGCGCGGCGCTTATCGTCAACCATACCGACACCGGGAAGCTTAAGGGCCGCAATCGCCGCACCCACTTCGACCGGCGCATGACGCATCAAAGATACGTAGTGACTGCGCTTAGTTTTAGGAGTTAACAGCGTTTGGAGACGAACCACATCCATACCGAGGAGCGGCGCAAGTTTCGCGGCGGCAGTTGCAGGATCGCCAACCTCGATGGGGTCGGCGAAGATAGCTTTTGCCGGAACGTTGGTGGCAAGCGGAGTGCCTGTACGATCGAGTATCTGGCCGCGATCGGCCGGCAGGACATTTGCCCTGACCCGATACGCTTCCGCCTCCTTCAGAAAGTACGAGTGCCGGATCGCCTGAAGATAAATCAAGCGTCCGGCGAGAAGGAAGAAGCAGCAGGCTATAATCGCGAAAACGGTAAGCGTTCGGGACCTAATGCCCGATATTTGCTGAATATTGTTTGGAGTCTGTGCCATCGCTTGCCACCTGGTAGCCCGCTGCCCGATGTGTTAGTCCGCCCTGGGCGGGTAGTGAGATATAGCAAGCGCGGCCTGCAGCCTGCTCCATCCCCTGCGCTTTTGCAGCAGCTACAATATGCTGCGGGCTGCGAGCGGCAGCCAGATGCGCCCTCAAAAGCTCATTCTGCTGGCGAGCCATGCGAAGCGCCTTCGTATACTGGGACTGCTGGATCCCAAGACTTGTCACCCGAGCATAAGCGCCCAGATAGATTACAAGCAGGACGCAAAAGAAGGCTGTACAGGCAACCGCCGCCGTTACGAGACGAGCCTCAGACTGCACAAGGCGATCACTGAAGGACGGCGCAGGCAATAAACGCGGTGACGGCGTCGCCGAAGGCCGTGGAGCGAGTTCCGGATCGCCGCTATAGCGGGGGGAAAGCTGCGGCTCGACACTGGTCGTGTAGCGTCCGCGCACCAAGCGAGCAGACGCCGAGCTCGGCGTGTAGGCCGTGGGAGTGCGGCGCGCTTCATCGGCTTCCGTTTGCTGTGCGGCAACGCGTTCACGGTATGCCGTGTAAGCGGGTTCGCCGACTCTCAGAGTCGACGAACGTCTATCCGTCATATGAAGCGAACGGCCATTTTTTGATGATCGTCCTTGTTGCGCTCGAGAGCCGTGGCGAGCCCCGCGCGCTCCAGCCGGCAGTTTCAACTCCAGCATTTGCTATCCCCGTTTACTCAGCGAATTCGCTGTTGAATCTAAAATCTTTGCAGTTAAAGGCGGCGCGCGGCGCGTAACTTCGCGCTGCGTGACCGCGGGTTATTCCGAACTTCTTCGGGATCCGGGGCTTCAGGTTTTCGTGTAACGAGTTCGAGGGTCGCAGGCGGCCTTTCGCCGTACATTCCCGTCTCTCCACGGCCCGAAAGCCTGGCAAAAATCTGTTTCACAATTCGGTCTTCGGATGAGTGGTAGGAGAGCACCGTGAGGACGCCGCCTTTAGATAGGCGATCTATGGCGCTCTCCAGCGCATGTCCGAGAATCGTCAGTTCTTCATTCACCGCAATCCGCAACGCCTGAAATGTGCGGGTAGCGGCATGAGTATCGGGTGGCCTGGCGGCAACGGGTATGGCTGCGTGAACGATCTCAACCAGATCCCCGGCCGTCGCGATGGGCTGTTTCTCTCTCCGCGCCACAGCGTACTTTGCAATTCGCAAAGCCCACCGCTCGTCGGAGTACTCCCGAATCAGGGTGGCCAACTCCCTCTCGGACAGCGTGTTAACCAGATCCGCTGCAGTCGATCCGGTCGATTCCGGATTCATTCGCATATCTAACGGCGCATCCGGATCCTTAAAACTAAATCCGCGAAGCGGAGTATCCAATTGATAAGACGACACGCCCAGATCAAAGAGCGCGCCGTCGATCTTGTCGATGCCGAATCCGTCAAGGACAGCGGCAATCTGGTCAAAGCGGCTATGCGCCAGCGAAACGGCATCGCCGTATTCTGCAAGCCGCGCGCCCGCAGCGTGAATTGCGTCCGTATCCTGATCGATACCTACCAGACGCCCTCCGGGAAGCAATCGCCGCACCAGCTCAATCGAGTGCCCGCCTCCCCCAAGTGTCGCATCTACCACGATCTTGCCGGGTTTTGGGTCGAGAATCTCCAAGACTCTTGCAAGCATAACCGGCGTATGATAAGATGACTCAGCGGCTTGATCGGTCAAAGGCATTCTATAATCGTTGCTCTCGCCAGCAAAATTGAATTCAGGAGCTATGCGCTACGCCAAACCGACTTCACGAGCAGCGTCGGCAATTAATTCGTCTGTGAGATCGTCGTTATAAGCGTTCCAACGATCACTGTCCCAAATCTCAATGCGGTTGCCGGTTCCGACAATTACGACTTCGCCGCATTCGTTAATTCCGGCATGTTTGCGAAGCTTCATCGGAATAGCGACGCGACCTTGAGAATCGACACTGGATTCCGTCGATGTGAAAAATCGTTGCAGCCTTATGGTATTCTCATCTAATTGGCGCTGTGAGCCCAATTTTTCGGCCATCGTTTTAAATTCGGATTCCGTATAGATGAAGATACAATGGTTAAGACCTTTGGTTAAGTAGAACCGCTCGCCAAGCTGCGATCGGAACCGGGTTGGTATGATCACGCGCCCTTTATCGTCTACGCTGTGATCAAATTCCCCCTGGAACACCACTCATCCTCCACCAGGTCTCCACCAGCCACCACAATTGGGTCAATAATACGCCATGAAGCGCTCATTTGTCAAGGACAAAATTCTGACGTATCTTTGTAGCAAGCAGGCATAAAACGTCATAATTTGCCAGACAAACATGCGTTCCACGCACGTTTCCCCCTCCACTTAACTTAGCGTCTATCTGCTTAGTTCAGACTTCCGATCTCCACCTCTAGAAGCGCATCCAGGGTATTTGTATCATCTAACAACGCAGTAATTCATTGCATATGTTTGTTTGGCAACATATTACGGTGAAAGCGTATTAAAAGGTGATTAACGAATACTCTGTATCTGAATGGCATTCATTTATAAAATATTCCGTATATGACTATAAATGGCAGGGGATAGTCGATATCCCAAGCATATCCTTCGCCCTAATGAGTACGCTATATCCGAATAAATATCGATTTTTCTGGAATGTGACTCCAATTTTCGCCTCTGTTTCATAAGACAGATCTCCACCGTTGGCTTGAAGTGGTGGAAAAGTGGAGGAACACGTTGAATCGGGGCGCTCAGTGGTGGCTCAGTGGAGGAATCGGTCCGGGAAAGCCCTACAGTGGAGGCCAAACGGGTAACGAGCCACTATTTGGAGGAAAAACAGCCATGATCAGGCATCCAAAGCAGTGCCGGAGCCAATAAAAATCGCCTTTGCATTCAGTTTTTAAGCACTGGATGCAAAGACGATCTCTAAGAGGAAAATCTCGACAGTCTGCGATGCGCAGGCGATTCTTCGTCAGTGCGCATGCGCGGCATGCTGCTGCCGCTCCAATGCGCGACGGCGCAGACGCTGTACGAGAAGAGGCTGCTGGTCCACACATCTCACGGCCACGGCGAGACCGCGCGCCTTGAACGCTTCTACCAGGGTCGGAACCAGCTTATATTCGAGGTAGTCGGCGTACAGCTCATTATAGTTGTACGTCTCCACCGCTACTGTCCACTTGACGCCGTAGCTTCGCTCCCCTTCCGGGTAGTAAAACACCGTAGGACCAGTGTTCGTGCTCCACTCGACAACCACTCTAGCGGCGTCACGCTTTGCCCAGCCATCGGCCTTCGCCCGCAGTGTCTCTATATCGAATACCGGCTCCTGCTGAATTTTACGCTCCATGCGTTTGTTGGCTCTCCCAAAAATACGATTACTGCGGATTATTATAGCATACGGGGACGCAGAAGGATGACCGTCTACTCGCCCTTCAACGCGATCATCGCCGCGTAGACATCCCGCTTGGATAGCTTGTACTCAGTGCTGACGTGCCGCACAGCGTCGCGCTCGGACATTCCGGCTTCCAGCGAAGCCCGAAGCGCCTCCTCCACCGTCGGTGGTTCTACAGGAATCGCATCCGTCTCCCCCACCCCGACGGCGCTGTAAAAGGCGTCGTCATCGCTGTCTCCGCCAAGGCCCGATACGACAATGGTAACCTCGCCGCGAACACCGTCCGAATGCTGCTTTGCCAGATCTCCCAGCGATCCTCGCAGGAACTCTTCATGCTTCTTGGTAAGCTCACGAGCAACCGCCGCGCGGCGTTCCGGCCCGAATGCAGTGGCCATTTCGCCGAGGGTGTCTCCTGTGCGGTTTCCGGCCTCGAAGAATATCAAAGTGCGAGTCTCGCCTGCCGCCAATGCTTTAAGCTTTGCTCGCCGCGATGACTTCGTTCGTGGCAGAAAGCCCTCAAAAGCAAAGCGAGCTGTCGGCAGACCACTGGCAATGAGCGCGCATAACGGAGCATTTGCCCCGGGAATCGGCACGACCATGACTCCGGCCGCGATTGCCGCTGTAACGAGCACATAACCCGGATCCGACACCCCGGGAGTTCCGGCATCGGTCACCAGCGCGATGCTCTGCTCCTCTTCGGTCATGCGGCGAAGTAAAAGCTCGACACGCCCTTCATCGCTGTGCTGATGGTAGGCGATCAAAGGTGTGGTGATCTCGAAATGGGACATCAACTTAATGGTGTGGCGGGTATCTTCTGCTGCGACGAGATCAGCTTCCTTGAGAATCCGCAGGGCTCGAAGGGTTATGTCTTCGAGATTGCCGATTGGCGTCGAAACAAGATAGAGGGTTCCAGGCATAGGGCTTTCATACAAACAGGGGCCGGCTGTTGCCGGCCCCTGCTCTCTTTACGGTTCAGTTATTTTGGTTACTGGGTAGGCGCCGGAGTTCCGGGAGCGGGATTAACCTTCACTTCGGTCGGCTTCGCAGTGCCGGTTGTAGGAGTCGGGGTGGTTTTCACTACGATCGGCTTTGCGCCGCCCTTGGTTGGAGTCGCCTTGATCTCGATCGGCTTGCCTCCGCCGACAGTGATCGGCTGGCCGCCGGGGCCGCCCAGCGTTATAGGCTGACCGCCCATCGCCGATCCCGGTCCACTCTGTGCAGCTTGCGCGGCCTGTATTTCTTTCGCCTTCGCATCTTCCTTGGCAGCCAGATCAGCTTTGCCCATCATCTTGTATATGCCCTGAAGCTGCGTATGGATGTAAGGAGTGTCGTAGGATTTTTCCGATGCCTTGCCGAACGCCTCAAGCGCCTTATCGTCCTGCTTCAGATCCTTATAAGCATTGCCGACAGTCATCCACAGCTGGGGATCGTCGGTTGTCTTGGCCGCTGCCTCATTATTTATGAGCGCGTTAGCTTTGTCTTTGATCGCATCGTAGGCGCTCGCCAGCTGCAGTTGATAGGTGCTGGTATCGACACCGCCATTGTCGGCCTTAATAGCGTCCTGGTAATCCTTGATAGCCGCCTTATACTTGGCAGCCTGGTTCGGATCGGTAGGAGATAGTTTGCGCGCCTCTTCCATTTCGTAGTCGGCCCGCATGGCGGGATCCTTGATCACCACGACATGCTGGGCTGCTCGAACTTGCTGCATGAAATCGCTCTGCGCCTTCTGCTTACGGGTCGTCTCGATCTCCGTAATCTTTGCAGCCTTCGTCTTGTCGAAGTCCTTCGGCAACTCTTCCTTGACATCATCGGCCTTGATGATGAAGTATCCGTATGCCGCGCTCTTTACCGGTCCGGTAATATCGCCCTTTTTAAGCGTCTTCATGGCATCCAAGAACTCTGGGACATAATTCTTGTCCAGACCGATCCAGCCATCATCGCCCCCTTTGTCCTTGGAGCCTGGATCGTCCGAGTTCTTTGCAAGCGCCACAAAGTCAGCGCCGGGAGCTTTGGCCTTGGCAAGATAATCATTGGCGAGCTTCAGAGCCTGCTCATCGCTCCGCTTCTTGTTATCTACCAGAATGTGACGCGTATGCCACTTCTTATAACTGTCTTTCGCATCCTGCTCGGTAACGACAATCCCGGCCGAAAGCCGCTTTTCGAGCTTATCCATGATCGCTGCGCGTTCAAGAACGGCATCAGGAAAGACATTAGCGACCGTCATATTCTGGTTGTTCGCCTGAAGCTTGTTGTCGATATCGGCAACCGTCGCCGTTTCCGGCAGGCCCAGCTTCTTGCGGATTTCGCTCTGCTTCAGAATCTTCTCGCGCATGGCGTCGATGTCGGAGGCAGATGCGTTAATGCCCATCTTTTTCGCCGCCGCCAGCATCTCCGCTGCTTCGAGGGTCTGGTCAAGCGACTGCTGCCGCATGAAGCCGGCCATCATCGCGCTGCCGCCCCCACCCATCTGGTCAGCCATGGACTTGGATACTTGCTCGTAATCCCGGCGCGTAATCGGCACACCGTCTGCCGTTGCGACGACATCGTCAGGAGTGGTGTCCGGTCCGGCCTTTTCGCCGGCCCCATGTCCGCTTCCTGCCCAGCTCCAGGCGAAGGTCGTAATGACCATGGCGGCGGTAACGATACCGAGGATCCATTTTGCGCTGTGCCCAAATTTGGTGCGCATAGTGTTCAGTGACATGATGCTTCTCTATCCTATGACTGCACGGCCTGATCATCCGCCTGCGCCAGGAGCCTTTGCAAACCCTCAAGGCATGCGCGAGACGACGCTTCTTTGCTGCCGTGTCCGTTATAATGAGTTTCGAGCGAGAGATACCCCGCGTAGCCCGACCGCAAGAGAGCAGTCAACTGCCCAAGCCAATCGATCGCGCCTTCCCCGACTACCGTCCACTGAGGACTGGATGCGCCTTGTGGCACAACGGCATCCTTTACATGGACATGAGTCACAAACCGCTTGACGGCTTCATAACCTCCAGGAAAAGGCTGTTCGCCATCGAAATAGGCGTTCCCAGGATCCCATATGGCCTGAACAGCCGGCGAATTTATCTTTTCTAATACGCGAGCCGTCTGCGCCCCTGTTCCAATATAACACGCGTGTTCGTTCTCTAGACCAAGAAGCATGCCTTCCGAAGCCGCAATTTGCGCGGGCTCGACAAACGCATCGACAATTGCTTCCTCAATATCAGGTGTCAATGATGACCGGCGCCAGAATGAGAAGACACGAATCAGGTTCGTGTCCAGAACGCGCGCCGCGCGGATACAGTTCTCAAGCACAGAAATCTGATCGGCCAGCCCCCGCGCCACGGCGCTGTGCAAAGGCCCCGCAGGGTCGTCGCCCGATACGCCTGGAAGGTCGCACTTATAAAATGGCGAGGCTACGCCAACGGCTTTCATCCCACGAGCATCAAGGGCAGCCTTGGCGCGATGCCAGTACTCGTCCGGAGCGTCGGCAATATTCTTGTCCCACAGATTGCGCAGTTCCGCGCCTTTTACGCCGTATTCCAGCATAACATCGAGGGCGTGCTCAAGGTCGTTATCGATCTCATCAGTGATTACAGACACTTGCATCAGGGTTTCTCTTCACTGTTAAAGGTTGTCGTACGCGCATTGTGCGAAAGCGTCAAGAGACATCGTGGGCGCCATCACACATGCGTACGCAAAACGCCTCATTCTAGCGTATTGGTAGTGGTTTGTCAACGCCGTGAGGCGGGGAACCTATAGGGAATAGTAGATGAAGGGAGCGTGCACCAATCATGAGTAATCCCCGTCTGGACCGGCACAGTCAAAAACATCACGAGCTTTTTGACGAAAATACGGCACAAGTCGGCAGCCTTGGAGATATAGTGGAGAAACATGCAGGCGATGCAGTCTTTCTCGGACCAAGCGAATCGGGAGTCGGAGGCGTCGATGGCGGCGAATCGGACTTCATCAATGAAATGAACGAAACGGATCCTGCGGGCGATGAAGACCTGGATCCTGAAGACACCCTCGAAGACGGACTCGATGGGACATATTTCACAGCAGACCAGACCGGCACAGTCGCCGGAATTGCCCGGGGCTTCGGCACGCATCTCGCCCAGGACCTCGGACGCGACGGCTTCCAAATCGAAGAGATGCCCGATATTGCCCTGCGCGCATCGCGCGTCAACCCGGACGAAGAACTGGATGACTATGATTCGCCGGACGACAGCAATGCGGATGATCAGTCACCGAAACTTGCGCGAGCTTCGGAGCCGGGCGTCAACCCGGCCCGCCGCCGGCCGGCTACTGCCCAGCCACATCAATATGCGACACATGATCCCAGGCCAAGCTCCTCAGACGATGAGCTGGATGCTACCCGCGAGATCAAGTAACTCCATTCCTCCATCCCAGTCGTTTATGGTTGGGATGGAGGGCTCCGTCACACGCCCCAAAGCGGTCCCTACGAACCGGATGCACCGCTCACGGTCGCCTCATGAATGTAATTTTCCAGTTCAAGCGCCGCAAACTCAGGAGAGATCGAAGATCCCGATATATGCCGCGCACGCGGTGACCGGTACTGTTGCTCAATGAGCTTTAGAGCGCGGCCGTCTGTCAGGGAAAGATACAGATCGTAGTGACGTATCAAATCCGGGGTCAGATGTTCCGTGCCCCCCGCTTCCAACTTTTCAAGCGTTATCGGTGTTTCGGCATCATAGATCGCGGTGACACCCGGCGCAATCGACGTGAGCCATTCGCCGATCACAGCGCTTTCCGGAATGTAGGACCCAACAATGATGCAATCTGCGCCGTGGATTTCTTCAGTAAACCGCTGCTGAAGATCCGCAAGACCAGTATAAAGCTCGACGCGTTCATACCGTGAGCGCTCCGGATCCGTGTCGGCGGAATCCCCTGGTTGGGATCGTTCCAGATACAGGATCTGGTGTCCACGTGCAATCAGCTCACGCATTAAGGCGCGATGGGTGGCTACGATATCCTCGCTCAACGATGCTATCTTCCGGCCAAGAATGACAATCTTCAATGTACTATGCTCCATCAGCGCGCTCCCACCGATCGCCTGTATTCAGCTGCCTGCAGGCGCTCTCACTCCGCAAAACGGTATCGATAATTGTGCCCGGCCAGCGCAAGACACAGCGCGGCCTGCTGTATTAGACGTACCCGCTTCCCAGAAGTTCTATTAATATGCTCGGTAACTTAATTAAAATTAACTATTTCTCCTTCATCTTTTTCCCACCCGAGGTTTAGATATATTCGCTCCGGGTTATTAATGAGTGTAAATAAAAACGCGAACAAAAAGAGGACGGCTGAACGGGAGCCGTTGTGACTTAAAACTTAATAGCGGCGGGCCAATGCGGAGAGACAATGGCCTTGAACAACTGAATAACGGCGCCCTGTGGTGCAAAAGCGGGGAAGAAAACTAAATAGCGGTCACCTCATCAGAAACGGCGAGGCGGGACAACTTCATAACGGCACAATTGAATACTGGCATCTGCAACGACGCCGTCGAGCAGACAGAACAACTCCATAACGGCGCCGCTCCGGCGGCGAACCATATTTACCGGTAGTCTTGATGAACGCAAAGACGCGTTTGAAAGACTGGGGACCCGGCAAGAAGGCTCGCTACCGGAGCGGATTTTGTTTGTGGGTATTACCCTTCTACGAGTGACGGCAACTCATACCTCAAGCTTCTGCTCCCCTAGCGAATGGTTGTCATGTCGGGGTCAGGATCCGTCCCGCCACTGCTCCAGCCGCGTTGCAAGCCATTCTTTCTCGGCTTCCATCAGGCTCGCTCCCAATACCTGACGATCATCACCATGATCGATCGTCAATCTGAGGCGTTCGCCAACCCGCTCCAGGCTGACGCGACCGGCTTCCAAACGTGTAAACGTGACTGTCTTCTGTGGCGCCAGCCACGACTTGGTAAATTCGGGACTATTACGCAAGACAGGACCTATCATCGTTCTGCCGCTTGAATCGGTTTTGAAGATTTCCATGATATCGGTAGCATCATAGCCGGGGTCGTAGGTCAATCTATCACCATCCAAAGTAATAATTCTCGGACGCGCGCGACGGGCTACCACACAAAAGAGGCGGAATGTGCGTATTATCGTGAAAGCCCAGATACAAAGAAATAACAGCAAGAATGGGACTTCGGCAAGATGTGTACGTGATATAAGCTGGTACGCAAGCTCGATGGCCGCAAAAACTCCGCCGGCAGCCCAACCGAACAGCCAGAAGCCGAGAAAAGCTGCAATGGCGTATCTTACTGGCTTGCCACCTGGACTGGGCCAACGTATGACGGTTGCGCCTCGCTTACTCTCCACCGCCATGTTTCCGCCTTCGAACACCACGTTTCCAGTCAGCATGCTAAATGGTCCATTTCTGTGTGTTTGTTGCGTGACTACGCGCCCACTCTCCACTGCTCCAGCCGCGTCGCAAGCCACTCCTTCTCAGGCTCGGTAAGGCTCGTTCCGATTTCATAACGGTTAGCGCCATGATCGATCGTCAGACGAAGGCGTTCCCCTACCCAATCGAGGCGCACTGCGCCTGCCTCCGAGCGTGAAAAGCTAACCGGCTTCTTCGGTATCGATTGGTCGGCGGCAAGAAAATTTCCGGTACCCGTGCGGCGTGAATAGCGATTGAAGTTGCTCATAAACGCAGCCGGATCATGCCCGGGATCGTAAGTCAGGCGATCACCGTCAAGCGTTAACGCCGCAGAACGCGCAGGCTTCAAAAGTGTAATTAATTGCCGTATGGCCAGGGTCCCGCCAACGGTCCACGCGCCAAGCCAGAACAACAGAAACAGGTCGGCCGGTGAGTGCCGCCCTACAAGGAGTTGCCGGGTCACCATGACCTCTCCAAATGCCCAACCGCACAGCCAGAATCCCATAAATGCCGCAACACCATATCGCATCGGCCCCCCTCCGGGATTGGGCCAGCGGATCACCATCGCGCCACGTTCGTGATCGACTGTCAGACTGCCGCCGGCCAGCATTACCTTAGAATTCGACATCTGATTACCTGCTTTCGACAATATTGTGGATAAAAGAAACGGAAAAAGTGATGGTTTCCAAGTTACGCCCCATTGCGCCACTCCAGGAGGCGGGCGCCAAGCCATTCCTGCTCTTCGTCAGTCAGACCAGCGCCGACTTCAATCAACTTCTTTCTTCCACAGTCAATCGCAAGCCTCTGACGACCGTGAAGCTCATACAGACGAACATGCTTTACGTCTCTGCGCCTTAGTACAATAGGCGTTTTTGGCTGTACGAAGTCCCGCTCTTCCCATACGGAATACCCGTGAAGATCCATGATCCGAAGAAGTTCCTCTGAACTATGTCCTGCACGAAATCGCATACTGTCGCCATCGATCTCCAGCACACTGGAGGTAGGCGGACGTAAGAGACCAATAGCTGTGGACAGCGGAAGCGGCAGAACAATGGCGCATCCGACCACCCAAGGCAGGGGCGGATGTTGCATCGGTGTATTGGCGTTGAGCAATGATACGATACACTCATACACACCTCTGGCAAATCCACAAATCCACATCATGCAGGCCGCCACTATAACGTAGCGGCGAAAGCCGCCTCTCGGATTAGGCCAGGAAAACGTTGTCGTTCCGTTCCCCTTTGAAACCCGTATTTCTCCGCTTCGCGGTTCTAAATCCACAGTTATCATATCTCGGTTCCTTCGCCAGTAGTATCTGGGACACGGCAAACATTGAAAAGTGGCATTAGAGCCGCCGTCGCAGCTCCGCGACTGCGTCGAAGCCCACTATTCTATGAAAACCGGCGCGACGCGACTCCCCGGCCGACTCATCAGGTATACTAAGAGCCAAGTTTTCAGCCCGGGGTTGGGTTTGAGGAGGTTTCGAGTGGCTTTTGCGAAGCGCACCGTGTGGTGCGGCGAGGTGTCGGAGGAGCAGATCGGCCAGACGGTAACAGTCAATGGCTGGGTTAACCGCAACCGTGATCAGGGTGGGATCGCCTTTATTGATCTGCGTGACCGGACCGGCATCATTCAGATTGTCGCCGACAGCAGCCATTCCGAAGATGCCCTCTCCATCGCCGAGAAGCTGCGCTCCGAGTTTAGCGTCAGCGTCACCGGCCTGGTGCGGCAGCGTCCGGAAGGCACGGAGAACCCGAATCTCAAGACGGGAAACGTGGAAATCCTTATCAATGAGGTCGAGATCCTGAACCCGGCAAAGACGCCGCCGTTCCCCATCACCGACGAAAAGGACGTGGACGAAACGGTACGCCTGCGCTACCGCTACCTCGACCTGCGCCGCCCGAAGATGTACGAGAAGCTCCGCCTTCGGCATGAAGTGATCCGCATCATCCGCGAGTTCATGTACGAGCGCGAGTTTATCGAAGTGGAGACGCCCGTCCTGACCAAGTCGTCGCCGGAAGGCGCTCGCGACTACCTGGTGCCTTATCGCCTTGGCGAGGGCTTGTTCTATGCCCTGCCCCAGGCGCCGCAGCAGTTCAAGCAGCTCCTGATGGTAGGCGGCTTTGAGCGATACTTCCAGATCGCCAAATGCTTCCGCGATGAAGCGCAGCGCGCCGACCGCCAGCCGGAGTTCACGCAGCTCGACCTGGAGATGTCCTACGTAACCCAGGACGATATCCTGGAGTTGATCGAATCGCTGATGATCCACGTGGTTCACAGCGTCTCGACCAAGACGATCACCAATCCATTCACACGGCTCACCTACGATGAGGCGATAGCCCGATATGGCTCTGACAAGCCCGACTTGCGCTACGGCCTTGAACTCAAGGACTGCGCGGAAGTGCTCAAGGACACCGAGTTCGTGGTATTCCGCGGCGCTCTCGACGGCGGCGGACAGGTCAAGCTGATCCAGTATCCGGGCGGCGCGGCGCTCTCCCGCAAGGAGATCGACGACCTCACGGCAATCGCCAAGGAAGCCGGCGCCAAGGGTCTCGCATACCTGATCGTGAACGAGGACGGCAGCGTCAAGTCGCCGATCGCGAAGTTCCTGACGCAGCCCGAAATCGACGGCCTTCTAGCCCTGGCCGAAGCGAAGCCCGGCGACCTCGTCGCCTTCAGCGCCGACAAACCTGAAGTAGTCGCCAAGGTTCTGGACCGGCTGCGCCGCGAGATCGCCAGCCGTAACAAGCTGACCGACAAAGAGACGCTGGCCTTCTGCTGGGTCACAGACTTCCCGGTCTTCGAGTGGGATGAGGAAGGCAAGTTCTGGACATTCGCGCACAATCCGTTCGCGATGCCGCACGAAGAGGATATCGATCGCCTCGAAAGCGATCCGGCCGCCTGCCGCGCCTACTGCTACGACCTTGTCTGCAACGGCCAGGAAGCAGCATCGGGTTCTATCCGAATCCACAAGCGCGACATCCAGGAGCGCATCTTCAAGATGCTCGGCAACACTCCTGAGCAAATTGAAGCGAAGTTCGGACACATGCTTGAAGCGTTCGACTACGGCGCGCCGCCCCACGGCGGAATCGCTCCGGGCCTCGACCGCCTGATCACGATGCTGACCGACGACGAAAGCATCCGCGAAGTAATCGCGTTCCCGAAGGCAGGGAACGGAGTCGATCCGATGATGAACGCTCCCTCGACTGTTGAGGAGAAACAGATCAAGGAGCTGCATATCCAGGTTGTTTATCCGCCCAAGAAAGACGACAAGGGCAAGTAACGCCGCTCCACACAGCGGCCGGGCCGGGTGTCGCCTGGTCCGGCCGCTTCTGTTTGGAGCGCCTGCCGCCTGGCCTCACCGCCCTTTCACGCACTACGGTTAGCGAGCGATCCTGTGACCAGATTTTCCGATCTCCAGCCACTCATGTTATTTGGCGTGCGCGACCCCGATTCCTGGAGCCGCGGCATCAACTACTACCGAATGAACCGCGTCCAGGTCTCAACGATCGACGACGAGGAAGCTCAGTTCTACGTCAAGGGTTCACTGCCGACCCCTTATGAAGTAAACGCCTGGGTGGAAGAAAACGCCATTCATATGGAATGTGCGTGCCCCATCGGCCGCGACTACGTTAAAACGCTCTGTAAGCACAAAGTCGCCGCTTTCCACGTCCTGAGCGAATATGTGCAGCAGGACCGCCTGAAGCGCTGGGACACCGTTCTTACAGCCGCCCTCGCCGAGGTCGCGGATAAGCGCGCGCCAAAGCCCGGCCGCCAGTACCTTGTGTACAGCCTTCAGCAAAACTACACCACCTGGCGCATTGTGCCTGTCGCCCTCGATTCGACTCAAGTCGGAGACATTCCCGGCAGCGATACGGCTCGTCTCGTCGAACGTATCCGCACCCACAAGCTCTCCAAGCAGGCGAAGAATATTCGCGCCCCGTTTATGGCCGCGCGCTATCGCAACCTCGATCCTGACCAGGAATTCGTTGCGCGCACCCTCGCTGTTGTGGGCGACAGCTTCGCCTACTACGGAGCGCGCGAGCTTCAGCCCGGGATCATCCTGCCGCAAATGCGCGGCCAGCCCATCTTCCTTGGCTCCGCCGATAACCCGCTCAAGACATTTTTGACCGTCGACGAGCACCCCGGAACGGCAGAAGTAGAAGTTCGCAAGACAGAAAACGGCATCGAAGCCCGGCCCGTTATCCGTCACGGCACAGATCTTGTTGCCGGCGACGATGCCGAAGTGATGGTCGTCTCACTCGAACCGGCATGGGTCGTCTGGAAGGATAAGGCCTTCCGACTCGACGGCGCAACGCCGACATACCGCCTTCTTGCTGAGCGTGGCTCGATTATGATCCCGGAGAAGGATCGTGACGAGTTCCTCACCAACTTCCTGCCGCGTCTCGTCGAGCAGACACAGGTATTCGGCGATGCCGTCCAGATGCGCGAAGAGTATGGCCCTCCCGTGCCGCGCGTCTATATCGCGGAGAAAGATGCCGAGTTCGCGGCGACACTGAAGTTCGGCTACGGCGATACGGAAGTCGACTACGACGCCAACGTCGCGCCCACCATCATCCGTCGTGGTCCCGACGACAGCCTTGTCCGCATTCATCGCGAATCCGAGGCCGAGGCCAACGCCTTCGCAGCACTCGCCAACCATGGCCTGAAGCGAAATGTCCCCCCTGGTATGTTCACGCTGCGCGCAAAGACGGATGTCGTAGATTTCCTCGTCAAGCATGTGCCGGCGCTTGCCGAAGCAGGCTTCGAAGTCTTCGGCGAAGACGCCATCAAGTCGACGCGCATCAACCGCAACAAGCCGACCCTGACCCTTCGCGTGTCTTCCGGCATCGATTGGTTCGATGTCCAGGCGATTGCGACATTCGGCGATGTGCCTGTTCCCATGCTTGAGCTGCGGCAGGCTCTCAAGAAGAACCAGAAGTATGTTAAGCTGGCGGACGGCTCCATCGGCGCGATTCCCGAGGACTGGATCGAGCGCTTCCGTCACCTGTTGACCTTCGGCGAGCCGACCGAGGAAGGCATCAGGCTTTCGGAGCATCATATCCCGCTGATCGAACAGCTTATCGAGGAAGCCGACGATTCCGTCACCGATACTCAGTTCGAAGACAAGCGCGACAAGCTTCGCCGCTTCCAGGAAATCGGCGACAAGCAGCTCCCGCCGGGGCTGATCGCCGAGCTAAGGCCTTACCAGAAATCCGGTTACGACTGGCTACACTTTCTCCATGAGTACGAAGTCGGCGGCTGCCTTGCCGACGACATGGGCGTGGGTAAAACCGTGCAGGCTCTCGCGTTTCTGCTCTCCTTGCGTGAGAGCGGGCACACCCAGAATGCCAACCTGATCGTAATGCCCCGTTCCCTGCTCTTCAACTGGGAGCGGGAATCGATGCGCTTCACACCGGGCATGCGGGTGCTGATCCATGGCGACGGCCAGCGTCTGCGCGATCCCAAGGAGTTCCACGGCTACGATCTGGTGCTCACGACATACGGCATCATGCTCCGTGATATCGATGTCCTGCGCCAGTATCAGTTCCACTATGTCGTTCTTGACGAAAGTCAGGCGATCAAGAACCCGATCGCGCAGACGGCGCGCGCCGCTCGAATGCTCAACTGCGAACATCGTCTGGCGCTCACGGGAACTCCCGTCGAAAACTCCACGCTTGAACTGTGGTCACAGTTTGCGTTCCTCAATCCGGGACTTCTGGGCACGCTCGATTACTTCCGCGAGCAGTTCGCCAACGCAATCGAGAAAAAGCAGGACGACGCTTCCGCAAACACACTGCGCAAGCTCGTATTCCCATTCATTCTCCGTCGTACGAAAGACCAGGTTGCCAAGGAGTTGCCGCCGCGCACCGAGCGCATCCTGCTGGCAGACATGGAGCCGGGTCAACGTAAATTCTACGAGGAAACACGCGACAAGTATCGGGCAGAGTTGATGCGGCTGATCGATAGTGAGGGAATGAACAACGCTCGCATGCGCGTGCTGGAAGGTCTGCTGCGCTTGAGGCAGATCGCCAACCACCCACGCCTTGTGGCAAAACAGTCCGAAGACGAATCAGGTAAGTTCAACCTGCTTCTTGAGACACTTGAGACGCTGCATTCGGAAGGCCATAAGGCGCTGATATTCTCGCAGTTCGTGCAGATGCTCAAATTGGTGCGGGAACAGCTCGATGCTCGCGATATCCCGTATCAGTATCTTGATGGGCAGACCCGCGACAGGCAAGAACGCGTCGACGCCTTCCAGAACTCGCCACAGGTGCCTTTCTTCTTGATCAGCCTTCGCGCCGGCGGCGTCGGTCTGAACCTGACGGCGGCCGACTATGTGATCCACATCGATCCATGGTGGAACCCGGCTGTCGAACGCCAGGCCACGGACCGCACACACCGTATCGGCCAGGATAAGCCCGTGTTCGTCTATAAGCTGATCACACAGAACACGGTCGAGGAAAAGATCCTGGAGCTGCAGGAACGCAAGCGCATCCTCGCCGAGCAGCTGGTCTCCACAGAGGCCGGCCTCTTCAAGACGCTCACACGTGATGATGTTGGAGCGCTCTTTACATGATCAAGCCAGCCGTCTTCATGGACAAACTCCGTTCCGGAAGGCGGCCTCTTCCACGTAAAAGGCGTATTGCGCTCGCAGCCATTCTCATCGTTCTCCTTGCCGCAGCTCTCGACTACTCCTTCTATCCCTCGATGATGAAGTTCCAGGGGCCTTCTCCCGATCACGGCGAGAACGGCCTCTGGATTCGCTACAAATGGTACTTCGGCGAGGAGCGCGACTACACTGCTCTCTCGAAACGCCTTCTCAACGAGCACATTCGCTACGCCTACTTCCATGTTCGATTTGTGGGAGCGAGTGGAAATCTGCGCTTCCGGTATCCCGATCAGGCAAAGGCTCTGCTCACTGCAGTCGGGGCTCAGGCTCCGGGCGTCAAGAGGATTGCATGGATCTACGCGGGGAACGACAATGGTGGCGGCAGCGTGGTGCTGAGCAACAAAGTGGCGCGCGCAAAGATGGTAAGCGAAGCGGCATGGCTCTGCAATACGTGCGGTTTCGATGGCGTTCAGTGGGACTACGAGATCTGCGCTGACGGCGACAAGGATCTGCTGGCGCTGCTTGACGAGACCCGAAAAGCTATTCCTGCCGGCAAGATACTGTCCATCTCATCGCCCCTGTGGATGCCAAGTCATAAACTGGCCTGGTCCGATGAATACTTCCAGCAGGTCGCGCGACGATGCGACCAGATCGCAGTGATGGGCTACGATTCCGGTATGTGGTGGCCCCGCGCCTACGATAAACTTATGCAGGAGCAGGTCAGCCACGTGACAACTGCGGCGGTAGTTAACCCCAACTGCCGCGTCCTTATCGGCATCCCAACTTACGGCAAGGGAGGCCCATCCCACAACCCATGGGCCGAAAATATTGCCGTCGCCCTTCACGGAATACGTGAAGGATATAAGTCGCCGTCCGTCAACCGATCCCAATTCGCAGGCGTGGCCATATTCGCAGACTATACGACCACATCCGAGGAATGGAAAACGTATGAGAGATTTTGGCTAAACAAATAAAGACAAAGAGCCTACCGCTTCTGGTCCATCTCAGCCCAGGCTTTCTCTATCTTCTCCCAGCGCTCCTCACCGAGGTTCGGGACATCACCCTTGTGAGCCAATTCCTCCAGGCGATGATGCATGCCCCTGAAAAAGGGGACAGCTGAGCGGCACTGGGGGCAGGTCTTCATGTGCCATTCGACATACCACTTTGCAATGCCGGTAAGCGCGCCGTCCAGCCAAGCCGATACCAGCGTGCGCATATGCGGGCAGGGCTTCTTGTCATCTTCGGTTAATCTGTGCATCCCCATACTTCCTCCCCTTTAACTTCCGCCCTACGCCTGCCGGCCAATCAGCCCCCGGCGCTTGCCAAAATCCATCAGCAGGTCGTGCAGCTGCATTCGCGCTCTTGCAAGCCGCGATCGTACTGTCCCAATCGGTATCCCCAGAGACTTTGCAGCCTCGGCATATTCCAGGCCTTCAATGTCAACAAGAACGACACATGATCTCAGCAACGGAGAGAGCTTCTTAAGCGCCATCTCCAATTCCTCATCCAGAAGGCCTTCAAGAAGCGTCGTCCCGGGAACATCGGCCGGAGCAGCCCGCGTCGATTCCGGTCCGGTTTCCCCTGAAGCGGTCAGGGTATCGACATCGATGCCTGAATCCCAGCGCTTTTTGCGCCGGTAATCATTAATGAATAAGTTTGTCAGGATGCGCAGCATCCATGCTCTGGCATTTGTGCCATCTTCAAATCGTCCGTTGACGTACGATTCATAAGCGCGCACCAACGTATCCTGCACAAGATCCGCAGCCCGATCCATGTCTCCCATGCAGAGCCGCATGGCAGTGCGCATGAGGACCTGCTCCGTATCGTGCGCCAAGACCGCAAATTTCGCCCGTCGTTCGGGTGCAGTACTAGATAAGGGTTCCGGCATTCTGCTCCCCTGTATATTTGTTATGCTTACACTGCGCAATAGCAGACAGTCAAGCATCTCTTGCAGCCATCCCAACGAATAGCCCCGGGCTTAAGTTCCATTATCGCGCAATCGATTTTCTGCCACAAAAGTCTCAAACTCAGAGACCATAAGCAAAGAGAACTAAACAAGAATAGTCAATTTACCGTGATCGTCAGATAAGACAGGTATAATTCGCTCTGCGGCTCGACGTAAAAACCCTAAACCTGTGCTCAGGCAGCCGTCAATGCGTCAATATTCCCGAATGTGCGAGGTTACTATCCGATGTGGTTGTATCTGCCTAACGTCCGTTCCACGATCCTGAAATCGTGCGCTCTCATTCCCCTATCTTTATTGCCGGCGCTTCCCGCCGCCGCGCAAACTTCACTACCTGGAAGGCTCAGCGGTCTGCGGCTCGTAGGGCATCGCGATAGCGTTACGGTGGCGAATGCCGGCTACAGCCTCGACATCCAGAAAATGTTCAAGGTGCATGCACTCACTCCCGAACTCAAATCGGAAGTCTATGGTCAGCGTACCTACGCCGGCGCAATGAACCTTCGAACTCCGGGAGGGGAATGGCTTAACGCTCTGCCGGCCGATCAATACTCTATCAATGCTGTTCAAACCGGCCAGTGGCTTGGTGAGGCAACTCAGACAGCGCACGTCGGGGCCTGGACCGGCACTCTCACCGGAAAAGTTGCCGTGGGCTATCCATCACTGTGGTTCGAGTATCGCCGAACATCCGGCGAAGGCGCGATCTCAGCCGGGCTAATGGGATACCAGTGGGCCGGACGAACCGCGCCCCTTATCTGGTCCGCCGGTAATTTAACTTCGCTGGCATCCATTCCCCGTGCCTCCGGAAGCAGTGTGACGATACCGGTCTCCGTTAAGTCAGAGCCATTTTTCATCACCTATCACGACTCTGCAGGGATCATCGGCTGCCTGCGCTTTGCAACGCCTCCCGTCGAAGTGCATGTGGACGACACCGGTCTCTACTGGAGCTACTCGCCTGACGCTAACAACGCCGATGTAGAGTATCTTCCCGTGAGCGCTGCCATTTCCGACGAGCAGATCGTTTCGATGGCTAATCGGTTAAAGGTTCCTCCAACGGCCTTAACCCAGGCATTCAGTTCCGACGCGGCCGGCCGCCCTACTCTGCGCATCACTGCCACCGGCTCTAACTTAGCTTTGCCCGCTTCGGTGACAGGCAACGCAAAGGATGTCATCGATACCGTAGAAGGCAAAATCGGCATATCCGGCGCTAATGATTCCCTGACAACTCTGCCCATACCACCGCAAATGGAGCAGCTTGTTCCGCATTTCGCCGATCTTGCCCCGGCAGATCAGGCCCAGGTGAATGGATGGATAAAGGGCGTTCTTGCCCATCAACAGCCCGACGGCTCCTTCGACTTCAGTCTCAAGCGCGGCTTCTACGACAGCATGACGTGCTGCTCGCTTGCAGAGGTGTATCCCAAGCTCTCACCTTCCATGCAAGCCAAGGTGAAGCCGGCTTTGCGGCGCGGCCTCGACCATCTCTGGAGCAACCTCAAACCCTGCGAGACATGGCCCGCATACAATGTTGCGCCGGAGCAGCCTTTTTTCATTAAGACCGGCGTAGACTATCCGGAAATCATGGGATTCACGCTGCAAGCGACCGCGCTCTACTGTAAAGCCGTGGATCGCTCTTACCTGGCAACACGATGGCCGCAAATCGCTCGGCAGTTCGACCAGCTGCGGACGTACACCGATTGGACGGGCGGCGCATATGCCAATCCCGGGCCGGATTTCTATCAGATTATTCCTGAGGGCAGCATAGGCGGCTATCTGGGATGGCACGCCCTTTACCATCTTTCGGGTATGCGCCACGATACAGCGCTCGCTGCAGAAGCTAAGGCACGCGCTGCATTTGCCTGGCAGGCGTTCACCACCCTTTACGCCTGGAAGCCTGGCTTCGGCAATGCCGTAGTAAACGGCATCAACAACGGTGCTCTGGAAATCAAGGGATCGTCGCCATGGAACTACTTCCAGTACACCTGGTTCACCTTCCTGCCCGCCTTCTCCATGCCGCACGAAGATACAATGCATGTGTGGGCAATGCTCGATAAGCTCCCCTGGTACGAGTGGACCGGTACGCTTAAGAGCCGCCAGCGCGCCAACGATGGAGCGAACTTAACAGCTTTTCTTAGGTCAGGTTATCCCGACAGCGTAAAGAGGCACAGCACGGCTCTCTCAGTCAGGCCCGTATGGTACGATGCCTTCGATTTCACGCCAGCGTTGATGATCCCGGCAACCTACTGGATGCAGGCAGAGAAGACAACGAAACGGCAGAGCTAAACAAAAATAGTAAATATGCGAATACACCTTGAAAAACCTTGACGATGTATCGATTGTATGCTATGATTAATTCAAGGCCAGCAATGATTTGCCAGCAGGAACTAAACACAAAAAGTTCACAGTTGATCAATTTGATTACATGGCCTGAAATGCCATTTAACATTCTTGTCTCAGTACGAAGGAGAAGCTCCATGAAGAAGCAAAACGCATTTACTTTGATTGAATTTCTCGTTGTTATAGCAATAATAGCGATTCTCGCCGCAATACTCTTCCCTGTCTTCGCAAAGGTCCGCGAAAAGGCCCGGCAGACCAGCTGCGCGTCCAATACCAAGCAGCTTGGCCTGGCATTTATGCAGTACATCCAGGACAACGACGAAAGCCTTCCTGTTCGTCTGGAAGATCAGGCCAATCCTAACTCAACGAATAATACGGGCTGGGCCGGACGCATCTATCCTTACGTCAAAAGCGCAGGCCTTTACCACTGCCCCGACGATACCGGAACAGGAACGGTATCGTACATGATTAACTCTTCCTTCCCACTCGGCTTCCTGAACCAGGCATCGTGGAACGCTCCCGCCAGCACAGTCATGCTTATCGAGACCGACTCCGGCGTGCTGCCCAAATACGATATCACGACGCCGCTGGAAACGAGCTCGCCGCGCATGTACCTGGATGTTTCCGGGCCTGACCCGAATTTCGGCACCGTAAAATCCGCCGCCGGTCCCCTGGGACGCCGCCCGTTCAACGCAGCATGGCACAAGGATCTCGTTGGCCGGCACACCGACAGCTCAAACTTCCTGTTCCTCGACGGCCATGTCAAATCGCTGCGCGGCTCCCAGGTCTCCAGCGGCTATCCCAATTCGTCCGCCCATTGCAACCAGGACAACACGCCCGCAGTAGCAGGCTGCGGCGGAGCCCCATCGGCCGCCAGCACAGACGGCACATTCCCGGACGGCTCGACACCGGCCGCCACGACAAGCCCGGCGTAAGGATATTATCTAACAGCAATTCGGAGGCTCCCCTCCCCAGCCCTCCCTACGAGCAGGGGCAGAGCCCTGCTCCCACAGGGAGAGGGAGTCAGATTTAGGAATGATTCCAGATGCGCCTCCTAAATCCGAAGCCCCTCTCCTCCGGGGAGGGGTTGGGGAGGAGAGCCTCCGAGTTCTCTTCCGCGCCTCCAACAGAAAGCAAAAACCCATGTCAAAACTTAGAACGGCGATCATTGGCTGCGGTTCCATTGCGCGCCATCGCCACGCCCCCGAATATGCAAGCCATCCCGATGTAGAGATCGCCGGCTTCACGGACCGGCATCCCGGCCGCGCTCAGTACCTAGCGGACCAGTATGGCGGCAGAACTTACGAAGACTATCATGAGCTGATCGAACGGCGCGACATTGACGCCGTTTCCGTATGCACCGACAATGCATCTCATGCCTCGATTACAATCGCCGCCCTCAATGCCGGCAAGCACGTTCTCTGTGAGAAGCCCATGGCGACATCCGACGACGATGCCGCAGCCATGATCGATGCCTCATACAAATCGAACCGCGTCGTGATGATCGGCCTCAATCAACGCCTTGCGCCCGTTCATGTCCGTGCGCGAGAATTGCTGCACAGCGGCATCATCGGCGATGTCGTTACATTCCGCACATCGTTCTCGCACCCGGGACCGGAAGGCTGGAGCATCGATGGCGCGCAGAGCTGGTTCTTCCGCAAGAGCGAAGCATTCGTGGGCTCGATGGGCGACCTGGGAGTCCACAAGGCTGACCTGCTGCTCTGGCTGCTGGGCGAGGATATCGTGCAGGTTTCGGCATTCGTGGATCAACTTTCGAAACCGTTCGGCGATGTCGACGATAATGCAGTGTGTCTGATGCGCACTCGCAGCGGCGCCATCGGCACGATGACTGCCTCATGGACCCATAATCCCGGCGAGGATAACGCCACCATCATCTACGGCACAAAGGGCATAATCCGCATCGGCTCGGACCCGAAGTTCCCGCTCCAGATCAACCTTGCGACCGGTGAAAACCAGATGTATCAGATCAGCAGCCTGCAGTCAAACGCAGCCGGCGGCCAATCCGACACGGGAATAGTCCGTGCGTTTGTCAACGCTGTCCTCACCGGCGCCAAGCCCGATATCTCCGGCGAAGAGGGACGACGCGCGCTTGCCGTCGTTCTCGCCTGTCTTGAATCCTCAGAAACTGGCCGTCATGTCAATGTCCGATACGCATAACCGCAATACGTCCGCTGAACCTACCGAAGTACAGCCATCTGTGCCGGCAGCGGCAGAGAAAACCACTCTGAACAACTCTGCCGGCTCGGATACCGGGCAAACCTCTCAGGCTCCCCCTCTGCGACTCGGCCGCGCCATTACTTTCGGCGCGGCCGCCGTCGCATTGACGGCTGTCCTTGTGACACAGGCTGAGATGGTGCTGTCGTCCGTCCGGATCGGATACCTCCAGCTGCCCCCTGTCGCTCTGGGTCTTCTCCTGCTCATGCTGGCTCTCCGGCAGTTCACCCGGCGTTTCACAGGGCGCATAAACATCACCAACTCCGAAATGCTAGTTGTGTATGTGATGATGCTGGTTGGAGCAATGGTGTCGTCCCATGGCATCGCCGAAAAGCTTGTTCCGCTGCTCGTCATCCCCAACTACTTCGCCGATAAGGGAAATAACTGGAGCGACCTGTTCGGATCGCATACTCCCCGGTCGCTGGTTCCATACAATCCCACCGGTGGACTGCAGCAGCCGGTATCCGCATACTACTACGAGAAACTGCCTCGCGGTATGAGCCTTCCATGGCATGCCTGGGTCATGCCACTCCTGACCTGGGGCGTGCTCATCATCCTTGTTCTCTCCGCATTCGTCTGCCTTGCATCGCTCCTCAGGCGGTCATGGGTGGACGAAGAGAAACTGTCCTTCCCGTTGGCGCGCATTCCTGTGGAATTGGTGACTTCGGACGGCGCGCTATTCTCTAATCGCACATTCCGTCTTGGGGCTTTGCTTCCGATCGTCATCTATGCCGTCAATGGGATCCACCAGAATTTCCCGTCCGTCCCGCAGATCCCGCTGACATTTCTGCTTAACGACTATTTGTCTTCGCCACCCTGGAACCAGGTGTACTACACGCCGCTTTTAATCTCGTTCGCGGCCATCGGCTTCTTCTATCTGCTGCCTCAGGATATTCTCTGTTCGATCTGGGTCTTCTTCGTCCTCTCACGCTTCGAACAAGTCGGCGCTGTGTCGATGAACATCGATCCCGCCATTGCGGCATCGTCGCTTAAATATCAGGCAATCGGCGCTTATCTGGTTCTGATCGTCACCCTGTTCTCATCGTCGAAACACTACTGGCGAAATGTATGGCGCAGTGTGATCGGGCGTGATTCCTCCGCACAGGGCGATGAACTGCTGCCCACGCGCGCTGCCGCAATCGGCTTGGCGGTTTGTATAGTTTTAAGCTCCGTATGGCTCCGGATGATGGGCATGTCTCTCTGGCTGGCCCTTTTCGAGCTCATTGTGTGTCTCTTCGTTGTCGGAATTGTCATGGCGCGGTCGACAGCCGAGGCCGGTCTGCTCATGACCGAAACGACTTTCCGTCCGATCGACATCATCTCTCTCGTCTCGCCGGCGCATGCGCTCGGCGCGGCGAACCTCACAATGTTGTCCTTCTTCGACAGCATGTTTCTACGCGACCAGCGCGGTTTGCTGCTGACCGGCTTTCTGGACGGCATGCGCGTCATGGATGCCGCCCAGGCGCCTCGTAAGAAACTCTTGCCCGCCTTTGCCGTAGCAATCATCGTGGCATTAGTCATGGCCGTCGGGTTGAACATCGTCCTCCCCTACCATATCGGCGCGCTCAACATGGATAAGTGGATGGAACAGGGCAGTTCACGATGGGTATTTGCCGACGATGCCGCCCTGATGAGCCACTCTGCAGGCGCATCTCCGGGCTGGGCGACAACAGGGTCAGTGCTTGCAGGTATCGGTATCACCGCTGCGCTCGCCGCCCTGAGGTCGATATGCTACTGGTGGCCATTGCATCCACTCGGATATGTTCTCGTAGGTTCCTGGAGCACCACTCAGTTCTGGTTCCCATGTCTGCTGGCCTGGATATTCAAATCCCTCTCCGTTAGATATGGCGGCGCACAGGCAATCGGCAAGGCCACCCCCTTCTTCCTTGGCATGGTAGCCGGAGAATTCGGAATGGCGGTGGTGTTTGTGCTGTTGAATATGCTCCTCCATATTCAAGCGCCCCCATTCCCGTGGAGTTGATTAACAGCCGTCAAACCACGGGCTGCAGGTATAATAGCTAACAACTATACAAGTTCAGCGTGAAAGAATAGTGTTCGATGGAAGTCAATCATGGATCGGTAAAGTCCCCGGCGAAGCGCGCTCGCAGCTCAATGGCGGATGTTGCGCTGGCTGCGGGCGTATCTAAAGGGGCTGTATCGCATGTCCTCAATAACCGGCCCGGCGAGATCAGCGCAGAGACGCGCGCGCGCGTTCTGGCCACCATGCGCGAACTAGGATATCGCCCCCCGCCCAGCAAGCGCGCGATCGTCCGCGGCAGGTGCGACATCCTCGGAATTGTCATGGGATGCAAGGCCATTGAACTAACGCGACCGTCGTACTACAATTCCGTCTTCGAGTCCGTGCTTGAGGAGACGGAGTCGCGTGGTCTCAATGTGACGCTTTACACCGGCAGCATCTTCGAAATCGACACGCTCGACAAAATCCGTATCTATTGCGACGGACGCTGCGATGGGCTGCTACTCTTCGGCGTACGCGCGCAATCTCCCCTCCCCGACGTCCTCACCGAGCGCGCCGTGCCCTTTGTGGTTGTAGGAGATTCGGCAGAGCGCGCCGGCACCACATCCGTCGATGTCGACAATGCGCAGGGAATGTATGCGCTCGTCGACTACCTGCGCCAGCTCGGGCATCAAAGGCTGGGATTCGTCAGCGGGCCGGAGTATGTAACATCGGCTCAGGTGAGACGCGCAGCATTCAGGGCTGCTGCCGAGGCCATGGGAGCCGTTCCCCATATGTCGCCGGAAGTTACGGGTCTTGCCGACGAAGGCCTCACTCCATGGCTCGAACACACTCTGTCGCTTCCCCCACAGGAACGCCCGACCGCATTCGTAGGCTGGAACGATGCTGCTGCTCACAATATCGGACAGCTATTGACGTCGCGTGGCCTGAACATTCCCGCCGACGTCTCAGTTGTGGGCTTCGACGACGTTCCCAATGTCATTCCCCCATCGGGCCTGCGCCTCACAACATACCGGCAGCCATATCAGCAGATCGGCTCACGCGCCGTGTCGCTTTGCCTGGAGCGCTTCGAGGATACCTTCACTCAAACATCCGTAGAGCTAATCCCGGGAAAGCTGATCGTACGGCAATCAAGTGGGCCGCCGCCGGTTTAGAGGGCTGACCGCAGGCGTCCACTGTTTCAGACCCACCCCATCCCTGGGGGTGCCCTCTGGGCGAGGAGGGCGCGTCCCGGTTTGCGATGGCGCTCTATCTCTTGGCGTTTTGTTAAGAGAGCGAAGCCTAGTGCCAGGGCAAACGCGCCCTCCCTTCGGGAGGGAATAAGGGTGGGTCTGAAACAGTGGACGCTTTCAAGATTTCGATAGGTCTGCTCACGCACACAAAAGCGCCCTCAGCGAGAACATTCTCTCGCTGAGGGCGCTTTTGCGCGTAGGTCTAGATGGGGCTCAATGTAGCAGCAGGCTTCGTGCCGTCCGGGAACGTGCCTTCCGTTCCGGCAGCGCGCACATTGGGATAGCCGCTTGGAGTAATGCAGCCGGCAACGGCGGGAAGATTATCCTGGTTGCAGCCGGCCAGCGGCGGCGGGAATCCGCTGGAGATCTGGGAGCCGCGCAGCCACTTCACATGGCCGTCAAGGAATACGATATTGGAACCGCCCGCATGGCGTCCCTCATTGGTTTTCTGCCAGTAGTCGGCGAACGGCCTACCGCCCATCGGTCCCGCGGCGCTCTTTATCTGCCCTCCCGCATTCGGGTCCGGACCAGCCACATCGTCGTACATTCGCGGCGAACTGGTCTCAAGCGGCGTTGTAATGTCATACGGCGCGCTGCTGCCGTTATCCAACTCCACCAGCATAACGGTTGATGCGGGCGCATTCCAGGTCGACATCGTCATCATCCCAACCGGGAAGATCGAGTTGATCATATAGGAGCATGTGGCAGTGGGCGAATCGTTTGGGCACCGCAGCAGCCCCTTGCTCTTCGTATAGGGATAAACCTTGCCCGCCCACCCCGTCATATTGGTGGAGTTAGGGTTTGCCGGATCTTCCAGTCTCACCGGAAGGGTCTCGTCATTGTCCTGCAGGTACTGCATGAACGCAAGGCCAACCTGCCTGGAGTTGGAAGAGCACGCCGTCTGACGCGCCTTGTCCCGAACTTTAGCGAAAACCGGGAATAGGATTGCAGCGAGGATCGCAATTATAGCTATCACGACGAGTAGTTCAATTAAAGTAAATGCGCTTCGTGTTTTCAACATGTTTTTATCCGTAATTTTTCCAGCGAAAGCGTCGCCATTGCTGCTGAGAGCAGCGGTATGGATACGAGAAGTCTTCTGTGTGACCGTTTGAAAACTATTAATGTTTAGTATATTTGACACAGTTCTTGCTCTCCTTCACATCATATCATAGCGGCGACTATTTTTCAATAGTCGCCTTTCTTTATGTTACGCGCACTTTTAGTGCGGGCTTGCGATCTGAAGCCAGTATTCGGCAGGGATCATGAGGATCGGCGAATTGTCTGCGGCATCGTACAGGACAGAACGTGTCCTCAGATCGTCTCGGTAACTGGAGAAGTAGAAGTATTTGCCTACACGGCTGTAAGCCGATGCGTTCGCGCCGTCATAGGCTCGCTGGGTGCTGCCCACGCCTCCACTCCCGGTTGCCAGTGTATATTGCATCCAGTTCTTGCCGCCGGTGCCCGGCAGGTTTTCCAGGCCCGACCAGACATGGTATGTGTCGGGATCGGGAAGGGCGAAGCCTGGCAGAAACGTAAACCATGCATATTGCTGATAGGCCCAGATGGAAGTCGTAAAGATCTCCAGCGGCCCGTTGTGATTGCCGTTGACGATCCCGCTGCTGTACGCAGTGTTCCAGGCATAGAGGCTGCTGAACGCCTGATATGCCATTGCGGCGCGAGCGCGGGCCTCAGCGGCTCGTGTTGTGTCGCCGTTCAGAGTAGCCAGGTGATAGAGGGCATGCCATCCGATATAGCCGCCAATGCTGCCTTCCGGGATAATCTGGTAGAAGTCCGGCCCGGGATTGGCATATTGAGCTCCCGACCAGTCAGTAAAGTCCTTAAACTGATTGAACTGCGTCGTGATGGCCGTCCATCGCGTCGCAAGATACGTAGAGTCGATATTCTTGCAGTAGAGCGCCGTGGCCTCAAGCATAAAGCCCATGATCTCGGGATAGTCCGTGGCAGTCTGAACAAAGAATGCCTGTTCCGGAGCTACCTTGTATGCGGGCCAGTTAACGCAAGTCGGCATGTTCGTCCACAGGTAATCGAGACACTTCTTCACCGACGTCTTCACAGAAGCCTTCAGCGTGGTGGAAAGATTGGGATAGACCAGAGCCAGTGAACTGCATATCACGCCATCATAGAAACCGCGTCCGGAGCTCATCGTAAACGAGCCGGATGTGGCTTGATTGGCAATGACACCGTTGACCCAGGTATCGACCGAAGCTTGATCGGTGCTATTTAATGCCGGAAAAGTCTGGTTCAGAGACGTCAATTGAGGCGGGACGGGCAATGCAACCGCATAACTCGACACGCCCGTTTTGATACCGAGCGCGCCCTCTACCGTGGTAATCGAGCCATTGGGCGCGCCGGCTGCCGTGGGCAGCATCAAATTGCTAAGGCCGGTAGCGGCAATTGTGACCTGCGGGTTTCCCGATGCATTACTGCCGAACGTCTGCGAGAGCGCAGTCGGCGCTGTTGGGAAAAGGCCGGACACCCAGATAATGCTGGCAGCCGTTAGCGACGGCGCGACTGGAAGATACTGCACATTTGCCGTGGTCACCGTGGACGCATAGTCCCACTGAACGCTGACATTGTCGATAGTGATGGATGCCGGCGCAACGTCAAAGCGCAAACATCCTGAAAATCCCCCGCCGCCCGTATCCTGATAGACGAGATAGTAAGGCGCTCCCGATGGAGTGATCGTCAGCGTTCCGGACCGCGTATAGCTCGTCTGGCTGGCGGCTGTGCCGGCTGCCCACGACGTCGGAGCGGTTCGCCCGGCCCAGTCGTATCCCACCAGTCCGCCGTGAATTGCCGCCGTGCCACTTGACCTGGCATAGGTATACCATTCGTTTGGATAACCTGCGGCAATCTTTGCGGTGAGCGATCCGGCCCATGAAGGCTCCGTGATGTTCATGACCGCCTGCCCAAGGTAGAAGCCGGTCTGCGTTGGGGAGACGGTGTATGTATATCCCGCTCCGGGGTTGTCATAAAGCCAGTTCCCGCTTCCGCCTCGCATACTGATCGCGCCGGCATAAACGGGACTTCCATAGTTGTTGCCGCCTGTAACAGCGGTAAGCTGCGGCGTGAGAACGCTTGTCTTGAACAGCCCCTTCTGTATGTCCATGCTGTAGCCGGCGTTTCCGATCGTAACTCCGGTGCTGGCTGTGAGTTTGCTCAATGGACTGAGCCGCCCTACCTGCGCCGCATCGGCAGTATGGACTGCTCCAACGAATGCCGCCGCCATACAGGCCAATATAATCCGTGTTCGCGACATCGCTCCATCAACAAAACCACTTCCCTGTGGTCTACCACGCGCTTGCATAGTATCTTCTCCGATCATAATAACTTTAACTGAATAACAAATATAGCTTTCATACTTATATACGTATTTTAATTTTCGATAGCCTGCCTCCGTACTACTGAGCTAAACATGAATAGTTCATTTAAACACATCGTGCATGAACCGATTATATCACTGCCTCGAAACCCTGTCAATACAGTTAACTATTTATGTTTAGTTTATTTTCACCACGGATTTTTCTATCATTGCCGAAGAGGCAGGAGATCTTTGCCCCTCTGCCCAATTATAGTTTGCAGAGACTAAACCATGATAGAACTTATTGACTTATATAAAGACCCGCAGAGGTCCATTGAATCCCGCATCGAAAATTTGCTATCCCTAATGACGCTGGAGGAAAAGGCTGGGCAGCTCCATCAGGCCCCCGCTCCGATCGAGGCCGTTTCCGAATTGTGCGCGCTCGCCAGGGCAGGCCGGCTTGGCTCACTTGTTCTGGCCACATCCGCACATGCCGGGAGCGAGGAGCAGCAAGTTGCCAGTCTGGATCAATACAATGCCGTACAGCGCGCCGCCGTTGAAGAATCGCGGTTGGGCATCCCGCTCATCTACGGGCGCGATGTCATCCATGGTCATCGCACCCTTTTCCCAATCCCGCTGGGTCAAGCCGCGGCATGGGACGCGGATCTAGTGCGCGATGCCTCGGCCGCAGCGGCTAAAGAAGCCTCTGCGGCAGGTATCCACTGGACATTCGCCCCCATGATCGATATCGCCCGCGATCCACGATGGGGCCGTGTCGCCGAAGGATTTGGGGAAGATCCATTTCTTGTAAGCGTTATGGCGGAAGCCTGCGTTCGCGGATTTCAAGGAGACGATCCTGCCGGTTCGGAATCGGTGCTAGCATGCCTCAAGCACTTCCTGGGTTATGGCGCGGCTGAAGGTGGGCGCGACTATAACTCGACTGAGATCACAGAACACACTCTGCTCAATGTTTACCTCCCATCCTTCGAAGCCGGCATCAAGGCAGGAGCCGGCAGCGTCATGGCCGCGTTCCACGAAATCGGCGGCACGCCGTGCTCAGGCAATCGGCAGCTGTTGACCGGGCTCCTGCGCGATCGCCTCGGCTTCGACGGTCTGATCGTCAGCGATTGGAACTCGGTCGGTGAGCTTCAGGAACATGGAGTGGCCGAGTCGCCGCGCGACGCCGCTGCGATCGCTCTCGATGCCGGCGTCGACCTCGATATGTGCTCCGGCGCTTATCTGACACACCTGCCCGAGTTGGTGGAAGCAGGCATTGTCCCGATTGAACAGGTTGACAACGCCGTTCGCCGCGTATTAAGAACCAAGTTCCTTTGCGGCCTCTTTGAGCGTCCATACACAGAGCGCAGCATTCCATCGCAGGAGTTCGCAGAGGCGACAATGGCGCTTGCCCGCCGCCTTGCAGCGCGCAGCGCAGTGCTCCTTAAGAATGACGGCTCCGTGCTTCCCTTGAGCAAACATCGATCACGGATTGCCGTAATAGGACCACTCGCGCATGCCCGGCGTGAACTCATGGGCACGTGGTCCATCGATGCTGTCGACTCCGACGGCGTCACGGTAGTCGAAGGCATTCGAGCCGTTGCGCCGGACATAGAGATACTTACCGGCGCGGGACCATCGGACCTCGACCTATCTCTGGCATCAAGGGCCGACGTCGTGATCGTCGTCGTTGGTGAACACCACAATCGAAGTGGAGAGAACGCCAGCCTGGCCGATCTGCATCTTCCGCCTGGACAGACAGAACTCGTGCGCGCCGCAAAAGAGCTCGGGAAACCAACGATCGCCGTTGTGTGCGCCGGACGCCCGATCATTCTCACAGATATAGAGCGCTCTGCCGACGCCATCCTGTACGCCTGGCACCCCGGCGTTCAGGGTGGATTGGGTATTGCCGACATCCTCTTCGGCGGCGCGTCCCCGGCCGGTCGCCTCCCAATTACGTTCCCGCGCCACGAAGGGCAGATCCCGCTCTACTACAACCACAAGAGCACCGGCAGACCGAACGAAGGCAAGTATCTTGAGACGCTGACCACCCCGCTCTATCCCTTCGGATATGGCCTCACATACACCACGTTTGCCTATAGCTCGCTGTCATTGGATGCAGCTGCGATCTCCGCAAACGATACGATTACCGCATCCATAAGCATTAAGAATACGGGCAGCCAGGCTGGCGAAGAGGTCGTACAGCTTTATATCCGTGACCTCGTTGCCAGGGTTACGCGGCCTATCAAAGAACTCAAGGGCTTCCAACGGGTCTCCCTCGAAGCCGGAGAAACAAAGACGGTAACGTTCACAATCGGTCCTGACCAGCTATCCTACGCCGGTCCGGACGGCCGCCGCATTGTCGAGCCCGGCGAGTTCCAAGTCTGGATCGGCGGCGACAGCACGGCAGCGCAGAGCGCGGTGTTTCGGGTGAGGTAGCCTACTCCCCCGCATACATCAGCGCCATCAGGAGAAACTTCACGGTGTAGTCGTTTGCCGGCTCATTGGTCACGTAGTCCTCAACGACATCGTGATAAACGCCGGCCTCCTCTTCCCCGTCGACATCGCCGATCGGCGCAGGCGCTTGAGAGACAAATTGGGGGTCGCGTAATGTAATATGTTCTTTGTCAAATGACGCGGCATCCGATGGCCCTCCGACAATTGCGCCTGTCAGTTCGATATTCCGTATGTTAGCGATCTGATGATGCGGAAACAACGCATATCGCGTCCCTGCGCCGATAAGGCAGCATAGACTGAAGGGATTTACTCCCATCAAATAATCACGCTGCGCACGCGCGATAGCCTCATACGCGCGATCTACGGACAATTCCGAATAGAGCAGACAGGTAATGGCCGCTCCTGCCGCAGCTTCAGCCGTCCCCCAGGTTAGAGGCGTTCCCAGTCCATAGGGGTTTCCGGCTGCATGGGTGCGGGCATCATCAGCGTCAGTGCGGAGATACTCCAGAAGCTTTGGGCGCGCATCAACCGGAGCGTGTTTGTAGAGGATATAGTGCGCAAAAGCGTGAGTGTTATAAACGCTGGTATATGTGCCGGACGCGCCCGCCTTCTCAGCGTACGCAAGAGCATCCGTTAAGTACCTGGGATCTTTTGCCGCCCTATATAGTTCGATAGCTCCCCATTCCATATCATCAGCCCAGGTCGATTCCGGATAGAAATCCGCAGGCTTTGTAGACAGCACTACGGGGTTCTGAACTCCCAGCTCGTAGACAGACTTTGCGGCCGCCAGACACCGGGCAGCAAACGCGCGGTCATGCGAGTGATACAGGCGCGAGGCCGCTGCAAACGCCGCTGCGCAGCGTCCCGCAAGGTTTGCCCCTACCCCATAAAACACTGTCCTCGGCTTCCAGTCCTTCGATTTATCAGGAGTATCGTTCTCCGCCAGCCTCCATACATCGTGGTCTTTCTCGTCGCCCACTTGATAGTAAAACTCGTCCGGCTTCGGATGCATCTTCAGCAGCCAATCCAGACCAATTTTCGCATATTGCAGCGGTACGGGCATACGGCCCGGGGAATGGCGGGCGTGGAGAGATCGCGTGTAACGCTCGCCATAGTGATCGATGGCAAACAGCATAACAGCCGTGACGTAACTCGTCGTCTCAACAAACTTGATATAGTCGCCGGCATCGTGCCACCCGCCGGTTGTCTCAAGGCGCTGGCCATCCCGGGGGCCGCCGGAGATGATCCCATCGTCGGTGTGGCATGTGCCACGGTACTCGGAATGTTGCTCTCCGCAGAGCTGGACATCGAAATAGTCCATCACCAAGGGAATAAGCCTGTCATATATATCAGAGCCGATGGAGAATGGCGCAGAGAGGTGTCCGTCAGACAGGCGCAGGCGGTATCGGCCCGGCTCGGCAAAGGCGGTGAAGTCGGCATAGAAATGGTTCGGATACTTCGCGGCAAGAGCTGGGTCAGAATTCCTGAGAAGTTTACTGCGAAACCTCACCGCAGGCACAACATCATCGCTGACAATCATAAACGGATGCCCCACAAGGTCGCCGGTCGCTGGAGCCACAGCGATCTTGGGTTCGTTCGCGAGATAACCGGCCTGATTGACATAGATCCGCGAATCGATCGCGGGCACGGCCGGCGCGGTGTCACGCCTTACGCCGGGACCGGGCGCAGTTACGGCTGCCTCAGGAACTATCGCCGGCTTGTTCTCGGCAGTGGCCGCCTGAGCACCGCCCGCTGAAGATGCCGCGAGAGTCACACCTGTAGCCAGCGCGCGCCGCAAAAAAGTGCGACGAGTTTGGAATCTCGCCGAATCGCGCCCCGTGCCTGGAGAAATCCGATCGTCGTTTTCCATATGTAAGTATTTCTCAGGAATCCAATCAAAAGTCACGCAACCGTTAGCTCCACGGTCCAAGGCTTACTTCGCACAACCAGGTGCCCTCTGGGCATTGTAGGATTGATGGCGGACTGGCTTGATGCTTCAGGCGCAAGCGCCTCTGCCCTTCTTACGTAGTTAACAGGGCAATCGGTTTCAGCATACCCTGCATGCAAAAAAGCGCCCACGGTTTCCCATGAGCGCCTTAGTCAGTATTACGAGCATCGGCAGGTTACTGGCCGTTGCGATGAGTCTCATCCTGATTCGCATGCGGGACATCGATTGCCCTGCAGCTATCGCGTATGATAAGCTTGGTCTGACACTCGACACGTGCAATATCGGCTTTCCGGTCCGCCGAGCGACGCATGAACAACTTTGCCGCCTCAGAGCCGATCTGCTCGAAAGGTTGGGCAATCGTCGTCAGACCGGTTCCGTCCAGAAGCTTGGTAATAATGTTATCACAGCCGATGATCGAAATGTCGCCGGGAACGCTCAAGTTAAATCGCGACAAGCGCCGGGCCGCTTCGACTGCTTCATAGTCATTCACGCACACAAGCGCAGTCGGGCGCTCATCAGCCGGTAAAGACAGTATGGAATCCATAGCTGGCCAAACATCGCCTCCCGTTGACGGAACAGCAATCACCATCTCGTAGTAATTCGCCTGGAAGTTCTCGCGCAAAGCGTGCAGATACCCCTGCAGGCGATCTTGTACGGTATTGATCGGCTCGTTGCGCGTGACATATGCGATCCGGCGGTGGCCAAGGCCGATGAGGTAATTGGTCGCCTCGTACATGCCGCCATGGTTCGTGACTCCCACAAAATCTGATTCGACACCGCTTAGCTCGCGGTCGATCAGGACGAGCGGAATCTTGCGCGCGACCTTACGCAGCATGTCGCGGTTAGAATAGTAGCTGTAGCAATAAAAAACGATCCCACCGAAACCTTGATCGAGAGCATACTGCAGGTGAGTGGCTTCACGATCCGCATGCTCGTTCTCAATGCCGATCGTTTCTGCCTGATCAAGAAATACAGTGTGATATCCTGCCTGGCCCAGCGTCTGATTCAGTCCCCAGAAGATTCTCTGCTGGCCGGTGCCGCCTTCTTCCTGGGGCGTGCCATGCCACATCATCAACGCAACGAAGCGGGACAGATGCAGCTTAGCAGGCGAATTGGCCGGCGGTTGTGGCGCTTCCACGCCATCGATCGATCTGACCGTGGCCCGGCAATTGGGGCGGCGAATTACCAGCCCTTCACGCTCAAGGACCTGTATGGCGGAGCGAACGACACGGCGATGCACTTTGAGCTCTTCACAGATCTCTCGCTCCGACGGCAGACGGCCACCGGCTTCATACCGGCCGGATTCGATTCTCTCGCGAAGCAGAGCTTCTACGTGTCGCATCGACGGCGCGGCGGTTGCCACGCTTATATTAGGAGTTGATATCATACTCTTTTGGCACAGCTGCTTGTAGCGCCGGCTCGTTTCCCAAGCGTTGAAAGTGTCGGTGATTAACGATAATACTCAATGGCGTTTACGCCAAAGAGCATATGATTCGTTTTTGTTTCAACCCTGATCACTTTAGATTCGTTTTGTACCACGGGCTGATACAATTCAGTATATCGTCTTGTATCAATTTCGTCAATGGTACCGGCACTACTATTGTACATGTTCTTCGACGTCTTGAAGCTGAAGGGTCAGCGCGCCTACCGAAATTCGAATTTCAAGAAACGAAATCGTAAGCGAAACCAGCAGCGAGATGAGGGCTGCCCCAAAACTCATTCTGGCAGCCGTCACCGTGTGCGCAAAAAACAGAAGCATTGCAAAGACACAGAAGAAAATCGAGACGACGCCCCACATCTGCATATCTTTGATAAGGTAAAGACGACGCCGTAAATTTGAGATCTGTCCTAAGATGCCATCACGAGGATTATCGCTATAAGTTCCATGTAGAGTGCGGATCAACGCTGACAACGCAAGAAAACGATTTGTATACGCCAAAAGCAGGAGCGAGATCGCCGGAAACAGGAGCGCCGGCGTCGCCAATGACACGTCCATCAGTTTCGCGCGCCGGCCAGCTCCGGCGCGCCGGCGAGTACAGAAACGGCCTCCGGTGGCGCTGCCGCAAACGGCAGCCTTACCTCAAAGCGTGTGCAGCCAGGCTGAGAAATCAATGTCATATCCCCCAGATGACGATCGATAACCGTTCTATATGCGACATCGAGACCGAGCCCCGTCCCCTTTCCCACCGGCTTTGTGGTAAAGAACGGCTCGAAGATTCGCTGCTGGATCTCTTTGGGAACGCCCGGCCCGTTGTCGATAACGGCAACCGTAACATGATCTCCATCGCGGCGAGTTTGCAATGTCAGTTCGCCATGCCCACCGAGAGCGTCGGCGGCATTGTCAATAAGATTTGTCCACACCTGGTTTAGCTCGCTTCCGAAGCCGGGCACGCGCGGCAATTCGGGGGCGTAGTCGCGCGTGACGGTAATGCCCTTGAGTTTATGGCCAAGCATCGTCAGAGTGCTCTCAAGCCCGGACCGAATATCCACGTCCTGTCTTGGGGCCTGATCCATGTATGAGTATTCTTTAACGGAATTAACCAGACTTGAGATACGAGAGCTGGATTCGGCGATGCTCTGCAGGTTCTCTTCCGCCTGGATTGTCGACGACAACCACGGTACGGCATGCGGCACAGCCGCATCGCCGAGTTGAACCCTCAGTTCATCGAGATCCTCAGGGCCTATGCCGGCATTTACAAACGCCATGGCATGCTCGTAGGGATCATCCACTCCCTCTTCTTCCAGCCACTCGACAATGGCTTCCTCACGGTCACTCCGCTCCATAGTATTGAGCTTTGTGCCGCATGAGAGATCCTTGAGGCAGCGAGCCTCAAAGCCCGCGAGCCACTCACGACGTTCCGCGTTGAGGCATACCGCGCCCAAATCAAGAGCATGCCGCTGCATACGGGCGAGAACATCCGACATCTGACTGGACGCGCGCTTTGCGGCGGATGCGGGATTGTTCAACTCATGGGCAAGACCGGCAGCCATCCTCCCGAGAGATGCCAGCTTCTCCCGCTGCTGCACGAGAAGCGTGGCTTCAGGCAGCCGAATAGCCATGGTAGAGAGGATCGTAATGGCAATATCCGCGCACTGCGTGAGCGTTCCTTTAAATCCTTCAACATCGATGCGGAGGACCCGGCTCTTCTCCATGGCATGCGCGCTCGCGATTGAAAGCGCGCCGGTGAACATTGAGAGGGCGCCTGTAAACTCTCCCTCGGTGTGTTCCAGAAGGACGGTCTGCTTCCCGCCGATAAGCTTAGTCACCTGTATGCGGCCATCCACCACCACATAGAAATGATGCTCCGGCTCCCCCTCATCAAAAAGCTGCTCTCCGGGCTCCAGATCGATCATTACTCCGAGCGGAACCATGCAGGAAATCTGCCGGCATGTTAACTTTGGATTGAACACAGAATCGCGGACGGTTGCCATGGAAATACCTCGTCTACTGCACGTTCGCCAGATAGCGATGGATAAACTGCACGGCGATCGAGCCGTCACCGACCCCGGATGCCACGCGCTTGACTGAGCCGTAGCGAACATCGCCCGCTACAAATACGCCGGGCACGCTCGATTCCAGCAGGAACGGATCACGTTCCAGCTTCCATCCCGTCGGTTTGCGTCCGGCCGCCGTAGACGACGCCGGTGCGGCGCTGCCGCCGCCTGCGGGCGGATCGACCGGCGCCCCCGCGCCTGCCAAAACCAGATCGGGGCCGGCAAGAATAAAGCCGTGAGCGTCTCGCGCCAGAACCCCGTCGAGCCAATCCGTGCGCGGCGCAGCCCCAATAAAGATAAAGAGCGCCGTGGCATGAAGCCGCTCCACGCTGTGCGTGGGATTGTGGCGAACAGCGATCTCTCCCAGCTGAGACTCGCCGCACACTTCCACAACCTCGCTCTCGGTCTTCACGACGATATTCTCCGTATTGTTGATCTCGTCGATCAGGTACTGAGACATGCTCTGTGTGAGAGAGTCCGCGCGAACGATCATGGTTACCATCTTCGCGTATTTTGCAAAGAAAATGGCAGCCTGACCGGCCGAGTTAGCGCCGCCGACAATGAATACGTCGTCGTCTTTACAGGACACGGCCTCGGTCATCGCGGCGCCGTAATATACGCCTGCGCCCGTAAGCTTATCGATACCGGGGACGTCGAGCTTGCGGTACGAAACGCCCGTTGCAATCAAGACGGCATGTCCGCTTACCTCGCTGCCGTCCGAGAAGCGAAGTATTCGGTATTGGTCCTGCGTACGGAGGTGCGTTACTTCCTGCGGAGCGAGGATTTCCACTCCGAACCGGCGCGCCTGCGCCACCCCTCGCCGCGCCAGGTCCGCGCCGCTCAATCCAACGGGAAAGCCCAGATAATTTTCGATCCGCGAGCTTGTGCCTGCCTGACCGCCTGGAGCTTCACGCTCCACCATGAGGGTGCTCAATCCTTCCGACGCGCCATATACAGCGGCGGCAAGCCCCGCCGGCCCGCCTCCGATGATCAGAAGGTCATAGAAGGGCATCTCAGCGCGTGTCCGAAGCCCCAGGCGCTCTGCAAGCACCGTAATACTGGGCGCGTCGAGCCGTGATCCATCGGTCAGTGTAATAAGAGGAAGACACGGCGTCTCACCCTTCAAATTATCGAGGATACGGCGCGACGCGGGATCCATGTCCGCAGCATCCATGTCAATCCACTGGTAGGGTATCTGATTGCGCGCCAGAAAGTCCTTGATCTTATGCGACTCTGCCGACCAGCGATGCCCGTATACGCGCGTCCCCTGGAACGGAGGGCGGTAATTCGCCTGCCAATCGTCGAGTAGGTCGTCCAGAGCCGGATAAAGCCGATCCTCCGGCGGATCCCATGGCTTCAAGAGGTAGTGATCGAGCCCCACATCGTTGATCGCCTTGATTGCCGCATCCGTGTCGGCGTAGGCCGTAAGGAGCACCCGGCGAGCCTCCGGAAAGATGCGCATGGCTTCCTTCAGGAAATCGACTCCGGTCATCTCCGGCATCCGCTGATCTGCGATCAAAAGCGCAGCAACCTCTCCACGGCTTGCGATCGTCGTGAGCGCTTCGAGGGCAGCCGCGCCTGAACCGGCCGTCAGAACACGGTAGCGATCGCGATAGCGCCGCCGCAGATCGCCTTCAAGGGCGTGCAGCACGCCGGGTTCATCATCTACGGAAAGGATGATCGGTTTCGCCATAAGACTTATAGCCTCTCGGTACTTCCTGTACCAGTGATCTCAAAATCTGATCTCAATATCCACAGACACTATCAGGTGGGTCTTCCGATATATTATGGCATCTCATCGCGCCTGTACGGCATATCGACGGATGCCTATAAGGTTTCCTGCGAAGGATACCCATACCTTGGGTATCCTCTCACCTATGTCTGAAGACACAATCTGGGAGCAAATAGAACCGGCGGCCGGCGCATTCGACGTCGTCGGAGATGTACATGGATGCATGGACGCCTTGCGGCGGCTTGCCGATACGCTCGGCTATGATGCCGAATTCAAGCATCCGAGCCGCAAACTCGCCTTCGTCGGCGACCTGATTAACCGGGGGCCTGATAGCGCGGACGTCCTTCGAACCGTCATTGGTCTGGTGGATAGCGGAGATGCCTACGCCGTGCTTGGCAACCACGACGATACCCTCAGGCGTTTCCTCAACGGTGAGGAAATGCATCTGAAGGGCGATATGGCGGCAACAGTGGCATCTATCGATACGCAGCCTGACCACATGGCGTTCCGGGAACGAGTTCACAAATTCCTGAACACGAGGCCGTTAATCCTCAGCCTTGATGAAGACCGCCTCTTAGTCGTTCACGCAGGCATTGAAGGCGGCATGCGCGAACGCCGTGATGCGGTCACGCGCAATTTCATCTTGAACGGCGAAGCGATCGGGAAATCGCCGGAAGGCAAAACTCTACGACGAGATTGGGCGCGCGAGTACCACGGCAGCGCCTTTATCGCACATGGCCATACGCCTGTGCCGCGCGCCGAGATACGGTTCAATACCGCCAACGTGGACACAGGAGCCGTCAGAGGCGGATTTCTCACGGCATTGCAGTGGCCGGAACAGACGACTCTCTCGGTACCATCCGGATATTCGTGGCATCGCCCGGAGAAATCGGAAAATCAGTCCCCATAGATGCGGGGAATGCGCGAGCTGGTCATGATTCTGCGGGCCGGAACAGTGACCGTGTCTCCGACCGCGACATCCGGGATATCCGTAACATCCACGCTGGTCAGTTGCATGGCGACACGCCCAACCACCGGCGCTTTTCGATCACGAATCGTAACGGTGGGGCCGGTATGCCCGGGCCGAAGCCCGGCCAGCAGCGACTTGACGCCACGCATGCCCGTCATGGTGCTCGACGGTGTTACGGTGAAGCCGTCGGCATATCCAAGGGGAAGGACAGCAAGCTTCGTCTGCCTGCGCGTTACGAATTCGCCGCCATACCCGATGGGCGTTCCTGACGGAACGGTTCGAAGGGCCGCAATGCGAACGTTGAGGCGCCAGGAATCGCTCAATTTCAACGCCTTGGGAAGATGTCCGGCGGGATACTGCCCGTAAAGGATAGTGCCGGGACGGACTGCATCCAGCCAGTACCGGTTATCGAGCAGGATACCTGCCGAATTGGCGCAGTGACGCATGCCAGGGTCGATCCCTGCCTGAGCCAATGCCGCGAGGGAGTTCTGAAACGTCGTGAACTGAGCCTTTGTCGGCGCGGCATCGGGATCGAGAGCGCGCGCAAAATGCGTATAGACACCGGCCAGGGTAACGCCGGGCGCTTTTCCGATCGCAGCTCCCAGGGCAGCAACGTCGCCCGGCAATGCCCCGAGGCGTCCCATGCCGCTGTCGATCTTCATATGGACACGAACCGGGGTCTGAAGCCGCGCCGCCTTAGCGCTGATCCGTGCGACATCTGTCTCATCCGTCACCGTCAGAATTGCATTGGCATGAATCAAGTCTTGAAGCTGATCATCCGCCGGTGGCAAAAATACGAGGATATCGGATTCGATATCCCCGGCGCGGAGATCGAGAGCTTCGTCGCCGGTTGTCACGGCGAACATATCGACCCCGGCGGTCTCAAATACCTGGGCTGCCTGAATGAGGCCATGCCCATAGGCATCAGCCTTTACCACGGCGATCAGTGTCGGCGAAGGACCATCAGATTGTCCCGCTCCGAGATGTTGTATTATGGCCTGCGCATTTTGCCGCAGGCCGCTGCGACTGACGGATACCCACTTCACCGATTGAGCGCTGCTATTTGTCATTGAGAATCCGAGTCGGAATCGCCGGACTGCGGCGCGGAATCGGCGGAAGGTTCGTCCGGCTCAGAGGCAATCGGAGTTTGGCCGGCCGCATTCACAGGCGCATGAGACGCCGGGATCACGCCTGCGGCTTGAGCTTCAGCAATAAGATCGCCGCGCTGTCCCGAAACGTCACGCAGCACGATTTCCATAAAATGCTCGTGCGCGTCGGCCCGCATGGAGACCGTTCTGGCCCGTCCATTGCGGTTTGTCTCGAAAAGGATTGTCGGAATGCCGGCGACGATATTGCCGTATCGATGCGCCAGCCGGGCCGGATGATGATCCTTGATCAGAACGCTGCGAACAGGAAATCCGCAAGTCCGCATAGACAGTTTCACAATATTTCCGAGATCCCCACAATTTTCAGCGACAGTCGAAGGGACGCCGGCCTCGGGGCCGGCAGTTTCAGTGAAGTCGCCACGGATATCATCGGGGAACAGCTCATGCTGATCTGTAATATAATTCGGCCTGATGCTATAGATGGCGCGAACGATCGCCTTTGTCTCAGGTTGCGTCTGCCGCAGCCAATCTCTGTTGAGATCGACATTGTGAGCATTATGGCGCACAAAGCGCTCTGCCCCGTCGGGATTGGCCATCGGCACGATGTAGATCGTCGCATGCTGAAGACACTGCGCCAGCGGCGAATCGGTATCGGCGCACACAAGCTTCTGGATAAATCTGATTGCGCCTTGAGTGCTTGCCGGCTCATGACCATGCTGCCGGCAGAGGAAGAAGACTTTGGGGACATCAGCGGACACGTTAGCCGGATCGCTGAGAGTGACCATCCAGAGGCCCCGTCCCTCGACGGAGGATCCAATGCTGCTCAGAGCCATGCGCCCTTTGCCGCTTGAATGGTCATATTCCTGCAGATCCTGCAGCCACTTAAGCATGGGCGCGTATCGTGTCGTGCCCGGCGGACGGGTGAGATTTCGCTCCGCGTTAGCGGGAGATCCTAGAATTACTGTTAAAGCAACAAAAATAACCGGCAGCCAGCGTGAAGGCATAAGCCCTCCTTCCACGGTAGAACAGATCCGTTGAAGAAGCTCTCCTCCGAGCTTCAGTGATATCTAAAGGGGGAGTCTTTAATTCCTACTTCGATCGCAGCTTCTTCATCATTGCCTGAGCTGCGGGCTTACCTTGAGAATACATCCAGTACTGTGCAGGCTTGTAGATCAGGTCGAACTCGCCGACATACTCGACGTAGCGGGTTCCGAATCCTTCTTTGAAGCGGTTGAGACCTTGCAGATGATCTTCTTCTTCGACATCCGCAGCCGACTCACCTTCCTGGCGGCGGCGCGGACTCACACCCCGAAAATCGTACCATGTGCATCCTTGTGCATGCGCCCACTGGATCATGGCCCACTGCATCGCGTAGTTCGGCATGACATTGCGGTGCTCGTTTGAGGAAGCCCCATATACATACCAGCTCTTATCGCCGATGATAAAGCACAATGCGCCGGAAAGGAACTGGTCATCGTAGCGCGTCAGGAAGAGCTTCAGGTATCCCGGAGGCGTCAGGTTGTCCCATAGCGTCTGGAAATAGGACAGTGGACGCGGACGGAACCCATCACGCTCACCGGTCACCACCATTAAGTCATTGAAGATTGTGAGATGGTCGCGGGTAAGATCGTCTAGAACCTCCACACCGTGCTTTGTCGATGCAAGCTTGATGTTGCGCCGCGTCTGTCCTTTGAAGCTGCTGCTGACTTCAGCTTCCGTACGGCCGGCAAGGTCGAGTTGCATGACGCATCGCGGCTGCGTGCCGCCGAACCCCTGAGCATCGGTGTTGGCCGGAGGACGAAATCCGTGCTTTGCGATCATCTCGGCGACATCGGCGCGCTCGATAGGAACAGCGGGGTCGATCTTAAGGAATGCGGCGCCTTCGGCGCGAGCCCGGTCCTTGATGGCGGTCAGAAGGGTCGTAAAAACTTCTTCATCGGACCAGTCAGCAAGCAAAGGACCGCGCGACGCATAGAAGAACGGTCCAACGAGGGGCAAAGTCCTCTTCAGGATAAGGGAACCCGCAACAATCTCGGAGCCGCGCATGACAGCCAGACGAAGCGGTGTCCAGCCCGGGGACTTTACAGCCCCCCATTCCCAGCATTGGAGGACGTCGCCTTCCGGCACGGAGCCGACAAATGCATTCCAGGCCAGGCGGTCCTGTTCGCCCGAGAGTTCGCGGGTTTGCAAGGAAGAAGATAGAGCAGAGGTCAAGAAGATCTCCTGAAAATAATGCGCCTCATTGTCAGAGATTTCTGAGACGATTGAAAATGGGATTGGCCGATACGGCGGCGTATACGGCCTTACAGGTACACGGTACCATGTCTCAAGCTGACATGCCACCCAAATCTGCGGGTGGCATGTTATTTTTTACCTTGGATACCGGCAATTCGAGCGAGGGCGTTTTAGAGGATCTCGCGAATATTCAAGACAGATTTGCCTGCCGGAGCCACCACTTCGACTGTGTCTCCCACCGCGTGCCCAAGGAGCGCCTTTGCCACCGGCGAGGTGTTCGATATTTTATAGTTGGCAGGATCGGCATCCATAACGCCGACGATCGTGTACTCGATTTCCTCTTCAAATTCTTCGTCGTACACCTTTACACGAGATCCAAGCGTTACAATATCGCCGCCGGTTGTATAGTCGACGATCTTGGCGCGGTCAAGGATCGCGGTCAAGTTTATGATCTTGCCTTCTAGAAAGCCTTGCTGGCGCTTGGCATCATGGTAGTCAAAATTTTCGCTGAGATCACCCAGCGACCGAGCCTGGCGAATGCGCTCCGCAATAGCCGTCCGCTCCACAGTCGACAATCGCAGCAGTTCGGCCTCAAGCTCGCTGCGTTTAGCGGGTGTGAGAATAATCTCGTCGTCTCGCATCTCTTTTCTAGAAGTCGCTTTCTCAAGGCGCAGGATACTCCCGCGCCTTCACATATTCCCTCGAATATACCCCACCCACCCTTACGTGTCAACGCGTTCCAAACAAACGTTTTGCAAAGCGTGGGAAGGATTGGACCTACGCGTACTCATATCCATCTGCGCCCCCGTCAAATATTGTTCAGAGAGGTCAATATCGGCTTAAGTAAGGATATTCTAATAAATTTCGATTTATCTTATGATATATCTAAGAAAGTAATCTAATTCACAACCAATAATATGGTAAATATTCGTCTGTTTTCATTGTAACTACACCGGACCATAACGGATTGCCCCTCAAAATCACTTGGGCGCGTTGCCGTCAGCTTGCCACATTGGCATGATTCTTGCACATCTTCTGATTCGAACTCGAGGTCGGAGGAGGATCTCGTTGAAGAATGCCTACATAGTATTTCAATCTCGGGAAGACGCCGTATTCGGGTTCTATTCGCTCGTGACACACTCACAGGTGACACGGCTGTCTAACGACGTCTTCTGTGTACCGTGGGGCAGCCTCGCGCTGCTTGACGAACGCCAGGTGCAGTATCGATTCGCCAACGAAGACGATCTGACCAACGCCCATCCAATTTGGATCGTCACAGAATCAAAGCCCCGGCACGACTAAATCGCCTTGAGGCCAAGCCATATCCGGTTCCGGTCTCCAGGCTCAACATAAAACAATCAATAGAACACAAGGCCGCCGCGGAAAATCCGCGGCGGCCTTTTTGGGTCAAAGGAAAGTTGGAAGCTGTCTAATACGCTCCTCGTCCGCTCACAACAGCCGGCACCGTTCTCAGGAGAATCTTGGCGTCAAGCCATGTAGAACGGCAGCAAACATACTCCAAATCGAGCTGCACGGCGCGTTCGAATGACAGGTCGGAGCGTCCTGAAACCTGCCACAACCCTGTAATGCCCGGTGTCGCGATCAATCGCAAACGCTGCTGATGATTGTACTGGGCAACCTCGTCCGGCAAAGCAGGCCGTGGTCCCACGAGCGCCATGTCCCCCCGAATAACGTTCAGCAATTGCGGCAATTCATCGAGCGAACACCGTCTCAGCACCTTCCCAACCTTCGTAATCCGCGGATCGCGGCGCATCTTAAAGAGAGGCCCAGATGCTTCATTCTGTTCAGCCAGAGCAGCGCGCCTCCGTTCAGCGTCCTGATACATCGTGCGGAACTTGTAAACCATAAAAGGGCGCCCGTTACGCCCGATCCTCCGCTGCCGGAAGAGGACCGAGCCTGGACTGGTTATCACGATCGCGGCCGCAACGAGCGCGCAAAGCGGCAGTACCGCAAGCAGGCACAGCATCGAAATGATGATGTCTGCAATTCGCCGCCGGATCTCATAGCCACGCGCAGGCGGCGGGACGACGGCCACCAGATCCGTCTCAATCGCGACACTAGGATGTTCGGACGTGGCAGGAACGCTCACAGAATCCTCCGTTGGTGTCTATCATAGACAATGATCGTACGTACTTGAGATTATGCGCGGCTGAAAATACGACCGCTGGCGGGACAAGCCGCCGGTGATTGGAAAGCGTCGAATGTAATCCGAAATACGCCGGCGGATTCGCCGCGGACACGGGGAGACAACCTATATTTAGACGCAGGTGGCTCCAAAAGGTTCGAGCAGGCAGCTGAAGACAATGTTCAGTGCGCCAAAACTCCTCGACTTTGTAAGCATACCTGTTGTTTTGCCAAAATTCGACCATCAACCATAATAATTGAACACGCATGGGCGCAATAGTAATATCAGGTATACCTCTCGCGATTTATCCCCTCTGATCCGCTGCGTCGATCTCTGCCTACTGCAATCTGCTATTTTCCTCAAGTATTGCCTAGTAATGCATTAACGATGCCATCCTGACAAGGCCCGTTGAGACCTCGTAACCTAAGCGTTTTCTAACAAACAGAGGCGAAGTAACAGAGCATACTTTGTGCCAGGCAACAACCGGAACAATTCCCCTGAGCGTCGGCACGCAATGATTTAAATGCTCTGAGAGCTGTGTACAGGAGCCTTCCAAACGCAATCAGGGGCTACGGCGATTGCCGCAGCCCCTGATTGATGCTTAGTCGTAACCGTTGACTATCGGTCGCGGTTGCTTCCGCCGTCTTCCAGGTTGGCCTGGGCGGCTGCGAGGCGGGCGATCGGGACGCGATACGGGCTGCACGATACGTAGTTCAGGCCGATCTTGTGGCAGAACGCGATCGACGATGGCTCGCCACCGTGCTCGCCGCAGATGCCGAGCTTGATGTTCGGGCGAACCTTCTGGGCCTTCTCAACGGCGATCTGCATGAGCAGACCGACGCCGCTCTGGTCGATAGCCTCGAACGGGTCGCCGGGCAGGATCTTCTGCTCGACATACGGCTTGAGGAACTTGTCCGAGTCGTCGCGGCTGAAGCCGAAGGTCATCTGCGTCAGGTCATTGGTGCCGAACGAGAAGAACTCGGCCTCTTCGGCGATCAGATCGGCGGTCAGCGCCGCGCGCGGGATCTCGATCATGGTGCCGAACATGTAGTCGACAGTCTCGCCGTTCTCCTCGACAACCAGCTTTGCGACCCGCTCCAGGTTGGAGCGAACAGCCTTGAGCTCGTTGACATGCCCGACCAGCGGGATCATGATCTCCGGATGCGGCTCAGCGCCTGCCTTCTTCGCGGCAATGGCGCCTTCCAGGATGGCGCGGGTCTGCATCTCGACGATTCCGGGGAACACGATCGAGAGGCGGCAGCCGCGGAGGCCCATCATCGGGTTGATCTCGTGCATGGACTCGACCTGATGGAGAAGCTTCTCCTTCTCTTCGAGCTCAGCGCCCGTGACGCCCTTAGCCTTCAGTGTGGCGACTTCCTCGATCAGTGTGTGCAGGCTCGGGAGGAACTCGTGCAGCGGCGGGTCGATCAGGCGAATGGTTGCCGGGCGGCTGCCAAGCGCCTTGAAGATACCGAGGAAGTCCTCGCGCTGGAAGGGCAGAAGCAGATCGAGCTGCGTCTTGCGATCCTCTTCGGTTGCGGCCAGGATCATAGCCTGGACGATCGGGCGGCGATCTTCGGCGAAGAACATGTGCTCCGTGCGGCAGAGGCCAACGCCTTCTGCGCCCAGCTTGATAGCCAGTTCGACATCGGCGGGGGTATCGGCGTTGGTGCGGATGCCCAGGCGGCGGGTCTCATCGGCCCAGCCGAGAAGCGTGCCGAACTCGCCGGAGAGCTCCGGATCCTGAACAGGAACCGTACCGTCGATGACCTGGCCCAGGGTGCCATTCAAGGAGATCTCGTCGCCTTCCTTGATGACGCGGCCGTTGATCGTGAACGAGTCCTTACCGACGCTGATCGACGAGCAGCCGGCAACCGTGGGGATGCCGAAGCCGCGAGCGACGAGCGCCGCATGGCTGGTCATGCCGCCGCGCTCGGTGAGAACACCCTGAGCGGCCAGCATGCCCTTGAGGTCATCCGGCGAGGTGTCTGCGCGGACGAGGATGACTTTCTTGCCTTCCCCACCCTTGCCGAGGTCCGCCGCGCGCTGGGCGTCGAATATGGCGATACCGGTAGCGGCGCCGGGGCCGGCCGGGAGGCCTGTCGCAATGACATCGTACTTAGCGCCCGGCTTGATGACCGGCAGGAGACACTGAACAAGCAGTTCGGGGCTCACGCGGGCAAGCGCCGTCGCCTTGTCGATGCGTCCTTCGTTCACCAGGTCGACCGCGATCTTGACGGCGGACGGACCGGTTCGCTTGCCGGAGCGGCACTGCAGGATGTAGAGCTTGTTGTGCTCGATCGTGAACTCGATATCCTGCATGTCCTTGTAGTGGTTCTCAAGGATATTGCAGATGTCTTCGAACTGCTTGTAGATCTCGGGGTTCTGGACCTTCAGCTCGGAGATCGGCATAGGGGTGCGAACGCCGGCCACGACATCTTCGCCCTGCGCGTTCATCAGGTACTCGCCGAAGACTTCATTCTCGCCGGTGGACGCGTTGCGGGTGAAAGCGACGCCCGTGCCGCAGTCCTCGCCCTGGTTGCCGAAGACCATGCTCTGGATGTTGACGGCGGTGCCGAGGTCATGGGAGATCTTCTCACGATTGCGGTAGAGGATCGCGCGGTCGTTGTTCCAGGAGCGGAAGACGGCCTCGGTCGCGGCCTGAAGCTGCTCGTACGGATCCTGAGGGAACTCACGCCCGGCCTGCTGCTTCACATAAGCCTTGTAGTCGTCGCAGAGGGCCTTGAGGCTCTCACCATCGACATCGAGGTCGTTAGCGACATTGAGCTTCTTCTTCAGATCGTAGAACTTGTGCTCGAAGTCATGCTTGGACAGCTTGTTGGTGTCGTCGGAGAAAGCGACGTCGCTAAGCATCATCAGGAAGCGGCGGTAGCTGTCGTAGACGAACCGGGAGTCGCCGGTCAGCTCGATGAGACCAGCAACGGTCTCGTCATTCAGACCGAGGTTCAGAACCGTGTCCATCATGCCGGGCATGGAGAACTTGGAGCCTGAGCGAACGGAAACGAGCAGAGGGTTCTTGGGATCGCCGAACTTCTTGTCGGACTTCTTCTCGACATCGGCCAGTGCGGTCTTCACCTCATCCATGAGGCCTTCGGGAAGCTTGTTGCCGTTGGCGGAGTACTCGATGCAGGTGCCGGTGGTAATGGTAAAGCCGGGAGGTACTGGGAGCCCGATGTTGCTCATCTCGGCCAGGTTGGCGCCCTTGCCGCCGAGCTCATCGCGCATTTTTGCGTTGCCCTCTTCAAAGAGCCATACGCGCTTAGTATTCGACATTCAGAAAATCTCCTCTTACGAGCGGTTGTCGCGGAATCACGGGAAAACTGTGGAAAGCCGGGAATTAGTATACCTTCACCGTGCGAAATCCGGGACAACAGCAAGATTTAAGAAGCGGATTCTCGTTTCAGATCCTTCTTAGGCTGCGTACTCTCGCGTGTCACGGCGTCAGTAGGAAGGCTGGGGAGTTCGTCTTTGTTCTGTTGTAACAGCAGTATCATCTATAAGGCCACTCATGTAATCGACGATGCTCCTGTTTTCGCTAAATTTTGAATCGCGGCGATCCTCCCGAAACGGCGAGGATGCCTACAATCGACCGGAGTGTTCCCAGGCATCTCGGACATTACGTAAGCGATCAATTGGCGCAGGCAACCGGAATCATGCAGGACTCGCGAACCACGACGACTGAACTTGGAGTTTACAAATTATGCAGGGAGAACGCTGTGAGCAATCAACAATGGCCGCCGGACTCAAATAATAACAATAATACAGGACAGGGTTCTGTTTCACCGATAGATTTACAAGGCGGCAGTCATTCGCAGCAGCCTGCGCAATCAGGGCAGCAATGGTCACAACAGCCTCCGCCGGGGTGGGACCACCAAGGCGCCGTATGGCCTCCTCCCGCCTTCACACCTGCCTACAGCACTATGTACTTCCCGTTCAAGTTCATTCAGCTCAAAGTGAGAGGCGGAATCGCGGATTTTCGTGAAGGCGCAGTGGGCATAGATGCAGGTGGCATCACAATCAATGGAAAAGAGCAACCACGAGCAGAGATCTTTCAAACCGTCTGGATCATTTGTTTCATCCTATTCCGCCTGCTCGGCCTGATCGCGTACTTGATTATGCGCTATGCGATGCTGAAGCCTTCGCAACTCAATCTGCCGTGGAATCAGGTTCAGGAAATCGTATTCGTACCAAAGAAGCGCCGAGCCTGTATCGTCTACGATGCTCCAAACTACAAAGGGAAACTCAAGACATGGAGTCTGGCCTTCACGTTGCCGGCCAACGAATTTGAACAGTTTATGGGATTGGCGCGCCAGTATGCGCCAAACCACGCGCATGAAGGCAAAATCGGTTCGCCGGATGCCATGCTCAGGATCATCCTCGCCCTGATCATATTGGCTCTTGTCGCGTTTGGCTTTTACTTAAGCATGCACTGATAGGAAAGATTAAACAACAGTAGCAATCAGTGCGCCGGGCAATGCTGCCCGGCGCGCTTTGCTATTGCCGGTCTACTGCTGGTGAGCGACCTTGACACGGGCAACGGCGTAAACGGATGGAGTTACGTCGACCTGGCGAACCGCTCCCCGCTCAACCTGCCCGATCGTGGCGACTCCCATGTTGTTGGGATCGGATACGGGATTGACGAGGATCCCACCGGTTATTGCATGACGCTGCTCAGGAGTTAAGCGGGCGACGAGGGAATAATCGCCGGGGGCAACGGGTTTGCCGGCATCGTTTGTGCCAGGCCACTTGGCTTCAAACACGGCAGACTCTCCTGCCTTGAGTGAGAGGTGGCTGAGGTTCGCCGCAAACATTCTTCCCTGGCCCCAGCGCCAAACATCGGAGCCTTTGGAATCACGCAGCGTTACATCAAACTGTTGGGCCGAAGAGAAGTCGTACTTAACAGGCTTGCTGCCGTTATTGGTAACGGTGAACTTCACGGACACAGACTGTCCCGCCGACGGCTTGGCCGGATTTAGCGTGACCTGCGCATCAGGCTGGCGGCTTCCCGGAAGCACCAGAACGTGCGGTATTGAGTCCGCGCTGGGCGCGGACGGACCTACTGATATCCCTTGCGAATCGGCCATGGCAACGGCCGGTATCGCAGTCAGCGAGAGAGCGACGAAAGAATAAAGTTTGCGGGCATTCATGGTGCAAACCCTCCAGGGTTATTCTTCCCTCTTTGCCTGCTGCCAAATCTCTTCCATTTCCATAAGCGACAGATCGCTTAGCGCCCTGCCCTCTGCTTCAGCATGATCCTCAATCCGGCGGAAACGCCGCGAAAAACGCTCAGTCATAGACCTGAGAGCATCCTCAGGATCGACCTTGAGCTGACGCGCAACATTTACTATCGTGAATAGCAGATCGCCCAGTTCACCTTTAATACGAGCGGGGTCGATACCGTTTTCGGACCGCAATTCCGCCCGCAGCTCGGCTATCTCTTCCTCGACCTTATCCAACACTTCATCAACGCTGGGCCATTCAAAGCCCACACGCACCACGCGCTTGGAAACGTCGAGAGCGCGCATCAACGCGGGGAGGTCTTTCGGGATGCCGTCGAGGATGGACTTGCGGTGTTCGTTCCCCTTCTCCGTTCGCTTGATCTGCTCCCAATTGGCGAGGACCTGCTCGCTGCCGGATACGACTGTCGAACCGAAGATATGTGGATGGCGGCGAATTAGCTTGAGTACGATTGCGCGGACGATATCGCCGTTTGTGAATTGGCGGCTTTCTTCCGCGAGTTGCGCATGAAACGCAATCTGAAGAAGAAGATCCCCAAGCTCTTCGGACAGTTTGAAAGGGTCGCCGGCGTCAATCGCTTCGATAACTTCATACGACTCCTCGATGAGGTATCGGCGCAGTGTTTGCGGCGCCTGCTCTCGATCCCACGGACATCCTGTCTCAGGGTCGCGCAGCCGTGCCATCATGGCGGCAAGACTGTCGTAATCCCGCAAGCCATCGGAAGAGTCCGTCGCCGGTCCTGCAACACCTGCCAGCAAGCCTTCGGTTACGGCACGGGTGTAAATTCGGACATTTGCGTTTTCGCCCAGAACGGCATGCCCGGCAGTTACATAAACGACATCGGAAGTTTGCGCGGCTTCGATGATATGATCGGCGATGATATCGACGGAATCGGCAGGAGTAGGAAGAGGGATGTCGTCGAAGGCGATATCGAATTTGACATCGCCTTCCGACAGCAGCCAGTTCATGCCTGGCTGTGACAACGACCTGGCGATCTTAAGGACGCCGGGCTTCCGGAGCTGCTGCACCGTTTTATAGGACAGCAGCTCCGCATGTTGCTGATTGAGACCGACTAACCAGAGGCTCACGGCTTGCCTGGTTTACCCGGCTTCGGGGCTGCTCCGGGCTTCGGGGCGGGTCCGGGAGGCGCGCTCGGAGGCGGAGCCATCATCTGCGGCATGGAAGGCGCCGGAGGCGGGTTCTTGATCTGGTCGATCAGCGATTGATACTGCTTAAGCGGCGTCGTGATCGTTGCAGTTGAGGAGAACTGACGCATCTTCTGCTGCAGATCCATACCGGCGCTGTAATTGGCCTGCGCCTTCTCGTTCAGGATCTGGACACGGATAATATCCTTGATCTGATCCAGAGGGAGCGTGGAGGGTTCCTTCTTCTCGACAACCTTCACCAGCCACCAGGAACCGCCATAATTCAACGGCGCTGAGACCGATCCGGGCGCGACATCCTTTAGAGCTGTTACAAGCGGCTTGAGCTGCGGATTGTCGCCGGCCGTCAACGGCACCCACTGAGGAACATCGCCGTTCGGTGTCGGATCCACAGATTGCGGCAAGAAGCTTTCGAAAGTCTTCCCCGTCTTGATCTGCGCAGAGATGGTCTGAGCTTCGACCTGCGTCGCCAGAGCGATTTTGCGAATATGCACGCGCTCAGGCTGGCTGTATCGGGTCTTATTCTTATCGTAGTTGTCTTGGATATCCTTATCGGAAATCGTTACGGTTTTCGTCAACAGCTTAAGACGCGCAAGGGCTGGACGTAGCTGCTGATCCTTCACCTGGTCGCCCGTCACGCCGGCTTGTTCCAACTGCTTATCAAAACCGTCTACAGTCTGGAAGTCCAGCATTGCCTTCTCGCCCTTGAAAAAGCCGTCGACTTCCTGGTCGGTCGGCGCGACGTTCTCCTTTTTGGCAAGCTGCTCGATGAGATCATTTTCGATCATGCCGCGAAGAACGGCTTTGCCCGCCGGATCGCCCGGCTGTCCCTGCCTCGGGGCATATGCCTGTAGCTGTTGGTAGAAATCGGGCTGCAGAATGGTGTCGCTGTTAACGACAGCAACAACATCTCCGGCGTCGCCGCCGGATGGCGAGGTGCCCTTGGCGCCTTGATCCTTGCACCCTGCAAAGGCGACCGTGAGCACGGCGGCGGCCGCGGTCAGCATCGCGCCGCGCTTCTTAAATGGCATGGTGATAACTATACTCCTTCCGAAGCGATGTCCCAAATTACTTAAAGGGAAATGGAATCTCTCAATTATACGAAATAACCGCGTGAATTGTAGCAGCATTCTTCAGCTATCGGCGACAGTCGAAATGACTATGAATTCCGAGAACTCGACGTCAGTGTAACCTATTGGCGGTCCTGAGTCAATACGACGATTGAGGCGCGCTTTGATCCCACCCGGCGAATTCTCCTTTGGAGCCTCAATCCAGGTCCCTTTGCGACCAACAAAGAGGTTCAGATTGACAATCAAATGTGCCAGAGGTAGACTAGGAGACTATTCCATTCAGCTTTCCGAGGCGCGGGCATCGTTAGATCGCCGAGCTCTCGATCTCAAATTCTCCGGCGCGATAGGACGCAATCTCAAGGCATGAGCGACGATGGCTTTTGGCCGATACCGCCTACGATAGGCATAGTTGGCGTGGGACTGATGGGCGGCTCACTGGGCATGGCATTGAAAAGCCTGAGCACCCCGCCGCAGATCGTGGGGATCGGCCGCAATATTGAGCGTCTAGAAACCGCCCAGCGGCTTGGCGCAATCGACATTGCCGAAACAAACCTTCAGCGCGGCTCATCCATGTGTGATGCGATTATCCTCTGCACCACGATCGACAACATCCTCTCTATCCTGCCGGAAGTTCTGAGAAGCGCGCCGGAAACCGCTACGATTACGGATATCGGCAGCACGAAGTCCGCGATTGTCGCAGCCGCAGGGCGATCACCACGATTCGTAGGCAGCCATCCGATGGCCGGTTCCGAGAAGTCGGGGGTTGAAGCGGCTTTCCCAACCCTGTATCATGGCGCAACCTGGGCCATTACTCCGTCCTCCATAACCGATGAAGAACATGTCAGGATCGTCACGCATATTGCGCATGCGGTCGGAGCGCGTCCCCTGCTCTTTACGCCCGAAGCGCACGACGCCATGGTAGCGATTACAAGCCATGTCCCTCACGTGCTGGCCTCCGCATTAATTCGGTCCGCCGCAGAAGTACGCCATGACCTGCCGGAGCTTTATCGAATGAGCGCGGGGAGCTTCGCCGATATGACGCGTGTCGCAGCCTCGCCTCCTGAAATATGGCGGGATGTATGCCTCACCAACCGTGCAGCTGTTTTGGAGACACTGGGACGTTACCGCAGGCAGCTGGATGCGCTGGAACAGGCCGTAGCAGCTTCAGATCCAGATGCCATCGAGGAGTTCTTCGCCGGCGGAGTTGAGGAAAAGAAGAAGTGGCAAGCGGAGCGCGCTCCCGGCGATTAAAACCGCCGGGAGTTCCTAAAGCGCCTTCACCAAGGGAAGAATTGCGCGGAATTCGGGGGTTCCGGCGGTTTCCATCCATTCGTAGACGACGGCTTCGGCGCAGGCCGGCAGAACGCCCAGATCCCGGATTCTTTCCATGCCCAGTTTGTGACGCTCGACGGAGCGCGCGCCGACAGCATCGGCTATTACCGTTACGCCGTATCCCGCCAGCTGCATATCGATGGCCGATTGCGCCACGCAGATGTGCGTTTCTACCCCACACACCACAACCTGGCTTCTTCCCGATCTCTCAAGAGCCGTTCGAAATGCCGGCTCCCGGTAGGTTGAGAATGAATGCTTATCGATGGTCTGGGTTGCATCGGGCAATGCCCTGTGGACAGAGCTGACCGTTCGCCCAAGGCGGCCGGCGTTCTGGGTCGTGACAATGACAGGTATGCCAAGGATCGCAGCGCATTCTACGAGAAACCGAATGCGGCTGATCAACGTGTCGCTGCCCAGAACGACGTCGATGAGTGATTCCTGAAGATCGGCCACCACAAGGATCGATGTGCGGCGGTCGATCGGATATGCTGCGGGTTGTTTGCTTTCCATACTAGATTTCTACACGCCGGATCAGGCGCGCGGCGAGGCGCACGACTCGCGGACGATCAGCTCGCCGGCAAACATGAGATCTCTCGGCGCGGCGTCTCCGCCTTCTTCTTCCTCATCGTGCATGGCATAAAGCTGTCGCACCGAGGCTTCGGCAAGCGCCTGACCGGGTTGCCTGATCGTGGTAAGCGGCGGAATCATGGAGTCGGCGACTCGAGGCGTGTCGTGGAAGGCAATCAAAGAGACATCCTGGGGCACGCGGATACTGATCTCGGCAAGCGCCTGCGCCGTCACGGCCGCAATGTGTTCATTGTCGCATACGAGAACAGTGGGCCTTGCGGGAAGGATATCGGGCCGCAGCACGCTCTGCACCGCACGCCGGATTTGATCGCGCTGCGACGGCGCCGGAGTGGTATCGTACTGCACAGGCATGACATGTGTCGGATCGGCATGGTGTTTGATCCATACACCCTTAAGTCCCTGGTAGCGCTGCCGCGTGACACGTGGATGATCTCCCGGCGCCAGGTAAGCGATCGTGCGGTGACCAAGGCTCCAGAGGTAGTCGCCGACGTCGCGGCCGGCAGCGGAGTTATCCATGTGAACGAGGGATACTTCACGGGGCGGATTATCCACCTCGCCGATCATGACGCAAGGGATCGTCGCGACGGCGGCCTCTCGGGGCAAAAGTGTGCTGGAGAGAAGAACAATGCCCATGATGCCGATACTATCGAGGCGTGGCAGGTCTTCGACGTTCAAGAGACGCAGTCCAAAGTCGTCTTCCGCCTCCGCGCCGCGCTCCTTGACCACGGTGCGCAAGGCTGTCTGCAGATGTTGGATCTGGCTTGCCGATGAGCTGCTATAGTCGGGATCCCAGATCCCAATGAACTGCTCTTCCCGCTGCCTGCGAAGGCGCTTGCTGCCGCGAGGCCGGCCCGAGCGCACAGGGGTGTAGTTCAACGCTTCCGCGACCTGCAGCACCTTACGCCGGGTGGTCTCACTGACGAACGTGCCATTGTCGCGGCCACTTAAAACAGTTGATACTACACTGGGAGAAACTCCCGTCCGTTCAGCGATATCCTTCAGCGTAACGGCCATCCGATGATCCTCCTCTTTGTTTTCGTCCTGGCGATGATTGTGCCGGTGAAAAACAGTATGTCACTTGAATAAATGCGACGGCGTGAGTAATGAAATTGTAGTTTCACCATAACCGCCCTGCTACAAAAGTCAAGGCGCTCACCAACCGCGCTCAACCATTACACTGTACCACGAACGGCAGGACGCATGCCAACCGGGAACGTATCCACATCCACGCAGCACAATCAAAAGAGCAATTCTGGCAATAACTTTAGAATCCTACCCGCCGGCCGTAATGGCCGGCGGGATTATTTTGGCTGGCGGCCACAATGGCCGGCGAGCACTTCGATTACAACTTGCCGAGCTGCTTGAGGGCGTCGACTGTCGATTGCACCTTCTGCGCCGACTCTTCGATGCCGGCGAGCTCAATATCCGTGAGGCTCGCGAGCTTAGTCAGGTCGAAGATTTCGAGAGCGCCTTCTGCTCCCAGAAGCACGGGAACGCCGAAATACAGGCCGCTGACGCCATATTCGCCGTCAAGGAGAACTGTCGATGCCAGGATACGACGGCGATCGAGAAGGATCGCTTCGACCATCTCCGCGGTGGCGACGCCGGGAGCATACCAGGCACTGGTGCCGATCAGGCCGGTGAGGATACCGCCGCCCTGCCGGGTATCGTCCTCAATCTTCTGCAGCTGATCCGCGGTGATTCGGCCGTTGTCCACAAACTTCTGAACGGGAATGCCGCCGACGGTGGTAAGGCTGCGCACGGGAACCATCTGGTCGCCGTGGCCGCCAAGGACATACGCCTGCACATCTTCGACGGAGACGCCGACCGCGACGGAGATCTCATTGCGGTAGCGCGTGGTGTCGAGGACGCCGGCCTGGCCGATAACACGGCTTGACGGAAGGCCGGAGGCCTTCAGGGCGACATGACACATGGCGTCGAGCGGGTTCGACACGACCACAAAGACGGCATTGGGAGACTGCTCGGCAGCCTGCGCCGCGACGCTGGCGACGATATCGGCATTGACGGCGAGAAGGTCTTCGCGCGACATGCCCGGCGACCGGGGCCGCCCTGAAGTAATGACGACGACATCGCTGTTCGCGGTATCCGCATAGTTCGACGTGCCCTTCACGCGGGCGTCGTATCCAACGATCGGCGAGACCTGGTTCAAGTCGAGGGCCTTACCTCGAGCGAACGATTCGGTCTTACGCGGCCGCTCAAGCGTCAGGTCGTCCGGCAGGTCCAACAGAACGATATCCGCATAACCCTGCTGAGCCACATGAAACGCAACCGTCGCGCCCACGTTACCCGCGCCAATAACACTAACTTTCTTACGTCCAGATGCCATAACTAGATGTATCTCACTCCTCTAACGTTATTCCCCCAACAAACCGCAAACACATATGAAATCTTATCTAGTATAGAAAATCGATACACCTTTGTCAATGTTTGGAGGGTCCAAAACGGGATTGAGGGACCAAAATCCGTCGATACGCGGAGCATGTACGGCAACGGCGAATGCCAGGACTATCGAAGCGCTTAGCAAAGACTGCGACTGGTCCGGCGGCAGGGTGTCTACATCCGTCAGTCCCGCCTGGATATACCCGCAGAATAATGCAGATATGTGCTATCAATGCGTTCTATATAGCACAGGCAAAGGGCTATGACAGACCGGGAAATGATCCCTGTGCAAAATTATTTTGGCAGAGATTGGCAGGATTTCGACGTTTTCGTCACACCACAGGAGCACCTGGCCGCATCTCCTATCAATAATTTTGTTGCCAAGGTAGACATCGCATCAAAATATGAGTACAATCAATTCATGGGAACATTCGTTCTGAAGTATCTCACAGCCCCCGATTGTCAACAAAGAGTTAACAGACAGAGCGCACTCGCAACAAGACTTTGAGTAAAGTTAGGAATCAAACACTTTGAAGTGATATTGTTCATCTGGCATCTAAAACTTTGCACTCCATCAATCTGCCTTAATGCTTCATAACATTAATCCGAAACCATACGCCGCTTGCTGCGTTATTGTTACATGAGAACATCAGCCATATTTTTGTGAGCCTTAATTTTTCTTTTTAGACAGAACACATATTATTAATATGTTCTAATAATTTTGTTTCAATGGTTGCCTCAGTATCTATTGACTCTCTGTGAAGCTCAACGGTAGCATATCTTTAAGCTTGCTTTCTATGTTCTGAGAAACGCCCACTGGTTTTCGTCCCCTCTGGAGTGATAGTTTTAGCTATCTTCAAACAGCTATCCTCACTCCATCAACCTCATCAACGCACATTGTGCACTATCGAAAATGTTGTACCGACTGGTTTCTGATTGTTGTAATACCTACTTGAGGATCCTTCTTTATGCCTATTGATGCATTCTGGCGCCGTACCGCATCCTGTGCGGTCGGCGCGGCAGCTTTTCTCATGGGAGCTGTCCACTTAGGAGAAGCTGCGGCTCCCAAAAACGCAGCTTCAGCACAGCCATCCATACCTCCCGCCAAAGCAAACTCCATTAGGCTCGCTCCCACCAAAGGAGCCCCCTCCCACTACGCGCTCGTCGACGCCAAGTCGCTGCTCGACGAAGGCGGAAATATGGCGAGGATGGTTCAGGATGCCCAGGTCAATCAGTGGAAAGACCTGCTCAGAACCGGCAAAGCCGCCGCGGCACTGGCTCCACTTTATCATTTCTGGATCGGCGAGTGCGAACTGGGACAGGAGCAAAACCCGCGCGCCGCCGTCTGGCATTTTGCCCAGGTCGAGCACAGTCCCTACAGCAGCATCTCAAGGGACTGGCTCACTACGATGCCGCCGTCGCCACCTTTTATGAAGGCGCATACAATCAGTCCGCCAGCGCATTCTGGAACATCCTCACCAACAAGAATGTCCCGCATGCCGTCGATAAGCGCCGCGTCGCTCTGTGGTTCAAA